>ENA-UOJG01000247-UOJG01000247.1-human-gut-metagenome-genome-assembly--contig:-C47-NODE-247-length-81562-cov-8.890181_pt1 | contig 81562 bp, 89 predicted proteins | sample MGYA00242340_ERZ723887 | MGnify/ENA metagenome assembly ERZ723887 | reverse complement strand
TCGCTCCCTGGGGGGCGCGACTTGGGGCGCCGCCCCAATACCCTGCCGCCCTTTCGTTAAAGGGCGGGAGGAAATCTTTTTTAATTTTGCTATTGAAAGTTTGATTTTTTCGATAGGATAGCGGTCAACACAAGTTTATACTTTTGTTGCGCCGCTTTTTTAGTGAGTTATATTTTCGTCCTTCGTAAGACATTAAAGGAGAACATCAATGAAAGAATTCTTTTCCAGCAAAAAATTTAAAGTTATCCTTTGCATTTGCGCGCTTTTTGCCGGAATAATGATATATGCGGCGGTTTCCTCGTCGTCGAACTTTATAAGCTCGGCGATAGGAGCCGTTCTTTCTCCTGTGCAGAAAATATCAAACTCCATTTCATCCTGGGTCACCTCCCGCATTGATATGCTTGTGAACGCCGGCGACTATTACCGTGAGAATGCCGAGCTGCGCGATGAAATCGCGCGGTTGACCGCGCAGATGGCGGACTATGTTCAGGTCAAGCAGGAGAATGAGCATTTGCGTGAGATGGTGGAGCTTGCCGAAGCGAGCGAGGGCATTGAGTTTTCCGAGCCCTGCACCGTAATAGGCAGAACCGCCAACGATGTTTTCGGCTCCTTCTTCATAGACAAGGGTGCAAAGGACGGCGTTGAGGTCAATGACCCTGTTGTAACCCGCGACGGCTTAGCTGGATTTGTCAGCGAGGTCGAATACACCTACTCCAAGGTCACGGCAATCATATCAAACGACATCTCCATCGGCGTATACTGTGTCCGCACCGGTGAGACCGGCGTTACCGAGGGAAGCTACACATTAGCCTCCGACAAGCTTATGCGGATGATATACATCCCCCTTGACTGTGCCATGCAGGACGGCGACATCATCATCACCTCGGGCTATTCGGGAATAGTCCCCAAGGGGCTTGTAGTGGGCACCGTCAGTGAGATAAAGATATCCGAAAACGGCTTAAGCAAGCACGCTTTGGTATCGCCGGTAATAGATTCCGAAAAGCTGAAAACGGTATACGTAATAGTCGATTTCGACGGAAAGGGTTCGGGCTTTGAAAATGCGCAGTAAACCGAGAAAGCCGCTTCCGCTCCCGCTGAAAACGGTCATCAAGTGGGCGGTATTTATTATAACTGCCGCAATAGCCTTTGCTTTTTCGACTGCCGGGGGCTCTTCACATTCAAAGGCGCTGGCGCTTCTGCCGCTGGCACTCAGCATATCGGTATTTTCCGAGGAGATACCGTCGGCGGCGATGGGCGGCTTTGCGGGTTTGCTCATAGACATCTCGCAGGGGCAGCTTATCGGATTCACGGCTTTGTATCTTTGCCTCTGCTGCGGGCTTGTTTCGGCGCTTTTCAGACAGTTTCTGCGAAAAAACTTCATAAACTATGCCGCGGCGGTTATTGTCTGCGTATTTGCCTATCTTTATATCCAGTACTTTTTCTATTACAGGATATGGGAGTACGAGGGATATGGGCTTGTGCTTAAATCGCGGCTTCTGCCCTCCGCACTGAAGACCCTTATCTGGGCGCCGGTATGGTTTGTCTATGTCTGGCTGATAACCAAGCTTTCCGGAAAGAAGAAAACGCTGGAGATCGAAGAGGCGGACGAGAAGATTGACCGTGTTTGATTTAAGCGGGTTATTATTGTTTTAAGTGAGGTGAAATTCCATGAGCCAACACATTTATTCTACCGACGAGATTCGGGCGATATTAAACCCTGTGTTTAACAGACACAATGTTAAAAGAGCTGTTCTTTTCGGTTCCTACGCCAAAGGAACGGCTGAGCCCGGAAGCGATATCGACATTTTTGTTGACAGCGGTCTTAAGGGTCTTAGATTTTACGGCTTGCTTGAGGATGTCGTAACCGCCCTTGGCAAGGATGTTGACCTTCTTGATTCGTCGCAGATTCTGCCTCTTTCGAAGGTGGCTGATGAAATTTCTAAAAGTGGGGTTCTGATATATGATAAACAAGGATGAACAGGTAATTAGGAAAATTTACGACCATATATCCGCAGTGCTGAAATACTGCGAGCAGTGCAATAGCTTGGCTGATTTTCAAAGTGAATCCATGCGTGTGGAAGCCTGCGTTTTTAATATGATGCAAATAGGAGAACTTGCAAAGTTTTCACTTTCGGATTCGATGAAGCTTAAAATTAAATCAATTCCTTGGAATCAGCTTTACGGAATGAGAAACAGAATTGTCCATGGATATTCCGGCGTTAATATGCAAATTGTCTGGGATACCATACAGGAGGACCTTCCCGCTTTAAAAGCCGAGTTGGAAAAGTATATATAGTGTTTTTTATTGAAGCTCGATTATAGCATTTTATCCGCCGCATATTCATATCATAATCTAAAGGAACTATCCCATGAAAAAGCTATCCTCTTTCATCCGCGCCGCTATCGGTGTTGCTGTTATAGTAATATTTGCCGTATTCTTCGGAATACGGCTTATGAAAATACAGGTTGTTGACGGCGAAAAGTACCTTAGTATGTCTCACCGCTCCACCACTGCCACTCAGACCGTCTATGCCGTCAGGGGCGGAATAGTTGACAGCAAGGCGCGTCCTTTAGTGGAAAACAAGGTCTCATACAACGTTATAATTGAGTACTCCTTCTTCCCGGACAGCCTTTCCGAGCAGAACGAAACCATCCTGCGTATTGCCAATCTTCTTGAGGAGGATGGCATAGAGTGGATAGATGAGTCCCCGATAACCTTTGATATGCCATACGAGTATCTTTCGGACGCGAAGGAATCGGATATAAAAAGAATAATATCCAAGCTCAGGCTAAACAGCTATGCAACCGCCGAAAACTGCATAGCCAAACTTATTGAGGATTTCGACATCAGCTCGGAGTATACCGCCCGCGAGCGCAGAATAATCGCGGGGGTGCGGTATCAGATGATTTTAGCGGACTTCTCTTCCAAAACCGACTATGTTTTTGTAAAGGACGTCCCCATTGAGACGGCCTCAAAGGTGCGCGAGCTTCGCTCCTTCATTCCGGGGGCGGATATCGCCGAGGGCGCAGTCAGGGTCTATGCTTCGGGGGATATCTTCCCGCATGGAATCGGCTATGTAGGTCCCATTTACGCCGAGGAATACGAACAGCTTAAGGACAAGGGCTATTTTATCAGCGATACCGTCGGCAAAAGCGGCATAGAAAAGGCTATGGAAAGCGTTCTGCGCGGCAGGAACGGCGAAAAGCAGATAACGATTTTGAGCGATGGCACCGTTACCGAGCGGACAACAGTTGCGCAAAGTCCCGGAAATACTGTTATGCTTACCATAGATTCCGAGTTTCAGGCGAAGGTTCAGGATATCCTTGAAGCGCACATAGGCTATCTGAATCAGGGCAAGCTTACAAAGAAGGACAATGTTACAAAGGAATATCTTGATTTTTCGGAATGCAATTCCGGTGCGGCTGTGGTTATCGACGTCAAAACTGGTGCGGTTTTAGCTCTTGCCACCGCCCCGGGATATGATATAAACGACCTTTTGGAGGACTATTCCGCTGTCCTCAACGCCGAGGGCGCTCCACTTTACAACCGCGCGGTGGACGGTCTTTACCGCCCCGGCTCGGTAATGAAGACGGTTACGGCAATCGCTTCGCTCAGCGAGGAGATCATCACGCCGGAGGATAAGTTTTACTGTGCGCGGCATTATAACTTTTTGGATATAGTTGTAAACTGCACAGGCTCCCATGGAAATATCGGCGTGACCACTGCCATACAGAAGAGCTGCAACATCTTCTTCTATCAGGTGGTACAGAAGCTGGGACTGGATAAGCTTATGCAGTATCAGCAGGCGTTCGGGCTGGCTACCCAGCAGAATCTTGAAATAAGCTCGGCTAAAGGATATCTTGCCTGCCCGGAGACTTTTGAGAACTTGGGTCTTGAATGGACAGTGGGTCAGGTGCTTCAGGCGGCGATAGGACAGTCGGAGGTCGGGGTCACCCCGTTGCAGATGTGTGTTTTAGCGGCGACCATCGCCAACCGCGGCGAAAGGATGAAGCCTTACCTTGTTGATTCGGTGTGGGATTATAATATGCAGGATATGATATCCAAGACCGAGCCGCAGGTGGTCTCGAAGATAGACGCTGACCCCGAAAGGGTGTTCCAGCCGGTAATAGACGGCATGATTCTTGCCGGGGAGAGTACGACCGCGCAGACCTATTCCGCATCCAACGAGCAGGCGGCTTTTGAAGCGCAGTTTTCGACCGCAGCGCTTCCCGGAAAAGTAGCGATAAAAACCGGAACTCCGCAGGCGAGCAACAAGGCGACCCAGAATTCGACGGTGGTAGGGTTCTATCCAGCAGACGACCCGGAAATCGCTTTTGCAGTGGTTATTGAGGGCGGAGAGTATGCGAAGTATACCGTGCGCAAGATTATTGAGGCGTACTATGGATATGAAACCAAGGTTGTGGATATTGGCGGAGGGAAGATGAAGAGCATTTGCAGCTGACGCCGCAAACGTGATGCACTCGCTGAGCGAACTTCCTTTCTGCGCAAAAATCCCGCACAAAGCAGTATGTCCCCGACCGCTCCATATAAAAAAGAGATGCGCTTTTTTGCACATCTCTTTAAATTTTCGGCATTCCTACTTCATAGTAGAACTATTATTCAGCACCGGCACACTATACAAAAACAGCACATCCTGATTGTTGAAATCAACAAACCCACCTACAAATGCGCTTTGCAGATATCTTATATCTACAAGCGTGATTTTTTTATAGCTGTCTATCAGCAGCGGGGCGAGGGTCGAGCCGAAGGAATCGCGGAAGATTACAAGCTCCTTATCACTCAGGGCGTTGGGGTTTTCGATGGTTATAAGCGATTTTGAGCCGCACAGATACATTTCATATGGATCCCTGCCCTGGGCAAGCTCCATGCTGTATATCGGTATTTCCGAGTTTGATTCATAGTCGAACGCTGTGGCGGCTTCTATCGCAGGGTTGGTGATGTACTTTATCTCGTCCGCCGCAAGAGGAAGCGCGGACTGCCCTGCGTACACTCCCCAGAACGGGATATCAAGGGTGACCTCTTCAAAATCCTTGCCGAATGGCACGCCCATTTTCTCCGCCAGGCGCTGGGCGACGTCTATGATTTTTTCCTGCCGCCAGTGGATGTCGGTGGAGAAGTAATCGTCTGCTTCTAAAAGGTCACTGATTTCTATATTCTGGGCGATATCGCTTACGGCGGAGGATATCTGCTCGGCAAAGCTTTCGTAATCAAGGCTTGGATAGCCGTTCTGAGCGGCGATATAGCGGTTTTTGTCCGGGATTATGCACAGGTAGGCGTTGATATCCTTGCCTTTAAGATAGAGGTTGTAGATATTCTGAATCCTGCCAACGGCGTAGTCCACCGACCCCTGATTAAGGGGATATTCCAAGCGGGATGCCTGACCGTTTTGGATGTAGATGCCATTGTTGTCCTTCTGCCCGAGGGCGTAAAAGCTTGTTATCGCCTTCAAGCGGCGGAATGAGTCCCTTGCGGGGAACTGGTCGACTGAGTAAGTCTCAAATCCCGACATAAACTCGCCGGAGGCTATGCTTTGAAGCGATAGGGCGGGCATCTGGGCGAGCTTTCTGCGCTCGCTCTTTGATATATCCTCATCCTTAAGAATCAGCCCGGCGATAAGGAATATTCCTATAAATCCGCAGAAAAGCAGGGTAAGAGCATAGTTTTTTGCTTTTTCGGTCATTTTGATACTTTCCTTTCCTGCCTATCAGAATCTGAAATACAAAAACGGATTGAACGCACCGTCCACCATGTAGGCGGTGCAGACTGCCAGAAGAAGGATAAGGACTATCGGCTCGAGGAGATTCACGATCCTCTCCCCTGCCTTGGCAGTCTTTATTTTCGAGATCATCACGCCCGGCAGAGGTGTCGAGCCTATAATGCCTATTGCAAAAACGGCGGCGTAGCTTCGCAGGTAATACCACGCCTCAAAGCTCGCGGCGGGATATCCCCCGAAGCCGAACATCGAGGTGATGGTGCCTACAGCTTGCGAAAGCGCAGCAGAGTCGAAAATCACGAAGCCTATAAGTGTGAAGAGGATAACATAGGCATGGCTTATGATTTTTGACTTTTTCAAAAGCTTAAGCCCCCACAGCTTCTCGTTCATTAGCAGGACTGCATACAAAAGCCCCCAGACCGCGAAATTCCACGCCGCGCCGTGCCACAGTCCGGTCAAGAACCAGACCACGAAGATGTTGAAAATCCACCTTGGCTTGGAGACCCTGTTTCCGCCCAGCGGGATATATACGTAATCGCGGAACCACGTGCCTAAGGATATATGCCATCTGCGCCAGAATTCGGTTATGCTTGCGGAGATGTAGGGGTAATTGAAATTTTCGCAGAAGTCAAATCCGAAGATTTTGCCAAGGCCTATAGCCATATCACTGTAGCCGGAAAAATCGAAGTAGACGTGCAGAGCGTACGCAAGGGCGTATATCCAGAAGAACAGCACCGATTTGGACTGCGAATCCTTGAATATAGTGCAAAGCTCACCCATTACGTTTGCTATGAGCATCTTTTTTGAAAGACCGATTATGAAGCGGCGCACTCCCAAGGAAAATCCCGAAACGGTATGCTTGCGGCTTTCAAGCTGTTCGGCTATGTCGGAATACCGCACGATCGGTCCCGCTATCAGCTGAGAGAACATCGAGATATACGCCGCAAGGTTGACGAGACTTTTCTGCGCCTTGACCTCACCGCGGTAGACATCCGCGACGTAGCTTATTATCTGGAATGTGAAAAAGCTTATTCCTATCGGCAGGGCGATTTTAAGAAGCGGCAGGGATGTTCTAAAGACCGAATTGAAGCTTGAAATAAAGAAGTCGGCGTATTTGCAGTATCCCAGCGCGGATAAGCTTATCACGCAGGAAAGCACCAAAAACGTCCTTGAAAGCTTCTTTTTCTCGTGGAACCGCTCGATAAGCCGCCCGAAGATATACCCCTGAGTGATGGAAGCAAGCATCACTAAAAGATATTTAGGCTCGCCCCAGCCGTAAAAGAAGAAGCTGGATAGCATTATCCACAGGTTTTTTAGCTTGGTGGATATTCTGAACCGGCTTGGAATCAGGAAGTATACCGCTAAAACGCAGGGTAGGAAGTAGTATATGAACGGGATTGAAGAGAAGAGCATGGTGGCACCTATCTTTTTGTGTGATGATGGAGTGAGCGGGAGGATTTTTATTTAAGAAAAAAGAGCATAGAGATGGCGTGTCAAGCGTTTCGTTTGGCGGCACATGACCGGCGCGCCATCGGGATTTGTGTTCTATCGCAGTTTGCGGGGGACCCTGCTTAGTGTGGGGTGGAGGTCTGGACGCACCAGCGTCCCAAGCGGCGCTGCCGCTCACGCGCTATAGGCGCGTAGATCTCCGCCTGCTCACAGTATGATGGGCGCGCCTACCGTCTAACCTCTAACCGCGGACACAACCGCAGAGTGAGGCGTAAGCCACGACACGGCGGCGCAGCCGTCAATCAAAATCAGTCGAGTGAAATGCTTGACACATTATTGCACTGCAAAGTGCATTAAAAAACATCTTCCTCATAAACAAAGCTGACCTCGGGATATGCCGCAGTAAGGTTTGTTTTGAAGGTCTCTATTATTTCTTCATGTCCAAATGCACTGATAATGCAGTTCTTGTAAGTGGCAACAAACATCTTTTCCGGGAAGCCGCACATCCACTGGTTATTTTTTATCTTCTCCCTGATATCCGAAGCTATTGTTTCGGTATCATTAGAATCAATAACGTTATAGGCTCCGCAGGTGAAGGTGTTGGCATTCAACATATGCATAAGGGCAGCTGCAGCCGATACCTTATCATAGTCTGCGGCGGGAAGTAAAAGCATATATTCCACCGTTTCCGAATTGCCGTAGTCGCCGGTCATTTCGCCGGGACCGTCCATATTCTCTCCTCCTGCACCGGGGAACTTGTCATCCTCGGCATAGCCCGACCATACGGTGTTCAGAAGGTCGATGGGCTTGATATCCTCTTCGACAGGCTCCTCCTCATCTATAACCTCATCCGGTGAGCCGGTATCGGCAGATGAGGTTACGGCTGCATCTCCGTTGGGAGTGTCGGTGGTGTTGTTATCGTCCGCAGGGGTGCTGCCGCAGGCGGCGAGGGATAGAAGCATTGCAGCGCAAAGCGCTATTGATAATAATTTTTTCATTTTTAATGTACTCCTTTAAAGTAATAATATTGTTTTATACTTATTCTACGTTAAAAAGTGTCTACAGAATCACCGCAAAACCCACCATATAGCGGTTTTGTGGTGATTCTGTATGTGGGTTGCCCAAGCAACCCCTTTACACTTTTACGTAGAATTAGTATTATGCATACAAAACGGCGGGAATTGTCCGCCGTCTGCATATAATACAATTTTCCCAAGGTAAATATTGCATGGCGGCATAATTATTATGCGCGCCATGCTAAAATTATTCCGTCTTGCTTGCCGAAAGAGACTGCTTTTTCCGCTTCTGGTCTAAAATATGAAGTTCCTCGGTGGCGAAGTGAAGCTTTGTCAGGATGTTCTTCGCGGTCAGCGGGAATACGAAATAGGTATCGTCCGGCGTGGCAAGGTCAATAGCATCTCCCCTGCCCTTGAAGTCGTATTCGATGTGAACCGAGCGCATCGAGGAGACGTTTCTGTTGAACTCAAAGGTTTCGCCGTCGTCAAAATGTCCGCGCATGGTGAAGCCGTTTTCGTCATGGATGAGCTTGACGTTTCCTATTACCTTGAAGCCTGTGGAGGCGTTGATTATCTTTTCAAGCCTTGCTTCGTCCTCAAAGTGATAGCCGCCGCTTTCAACTTCCTTGCGGACGTTTTCGCGTTCCCAGCGATACCAGTCTGGGACGTGGGTAAACACATCCTCACCGTTTTCACGCTTAAGCTCGCCCAAGACCGTCATCTCCCAGCTTGCGCCGCAATGCTCGCACCAGATCCTTGTTCCCTCAGAATTGGTGGTGAATTCCTTGCCGCAGACCGGGCACTGGTAGAGGATTTTATGTATATTCTGCGCACGCACCGGCGAATCTATAACTATCTTCTTTTCCTTCTGATAGGCGTAATCGTCATATACAAACGCCTGCTCTATTCTGCGCTGGATTTCCGATGCTGAGAGTGTTGCGGCCTCCTCACGCGTGACTATCTGGATAAAGTCGGACTCAATGGGGACTTTTCTATAGGGATGCTTGCACCACTGCGGTGAGCGAAGGAAGTTGCCCCTTGATATACAAACCACTACAGGGCACTTTGCTTTTTTAGCAAGCTTGCCCAAGGCACCGTCTATCTGCTCGTTGATTCCGGCGAGGGAATACCTTGCCTCGGGATATATTGTACAGCAGAGCTTCTGGCGGGTCAGAACTGTTAGGATATGCCGAACTACCGACAGATCCTGAGTGAACTTGCGCTTATATATTCCGCCGATGCCGCGCATAAGCCAGTCTCTTCCCACAAATTCCTCGACCGATATTACCCACGAACAGCGGTGAGGGAATATCGCCCTTACGACTATCGGGAAATCTATGAATGAGGCGTGATTGCAGAGAATAAGGTAGGGCGGCTTTAAGCCTTCGGTATTTATTTTGTTTATCTTTGCCTTGCAGCTCATTGTCATCGGAAGCGCTCCGCCCCACTCTATCGGCATAAGATATGGTCTGGGCTTGTTTGGGGTGCGCTTGGTGTCTATGCGTTTTTCTTTTTTTGCCACGGTATTTGTCCTCCTTTTCGGGCGGGATATTTATGGGGATATGCCCCCTTACGTATCATTAAATTTCAGTATAACATACTTCTTTCTAAAAAGCAAATACATTTTTCGGGGGATGAAGTTGTGCGCACACCCGGGAGGGACGCCCATATACAGTTTGTGACAGCGGAGGTCTGGACGGCACAGCCGTCCCGGCGACACGGTCGCCCACGCGCTATGTTAACAGTGGGCAGGGTACCCACTGTTAACGTAGCGCGTAGACCTCCGCCCGCACTCGGTGTTCTCTTTTACAAAACTGCGATAGAAAACACTATGTTATAGGGGCGCGCCGGTTGGGAACCAACATTTGATAAGTTACAATCCAACTTTGAAAAGCAAGATTGGAGCAGAGCAACGGCAAAGTCGGCGACACATCTCAAAATTCGTTGGCGCAAGCCAACACATTATCGCGCCGCAAGGCGTGCATCACTTATCACTTATCACTTGCGGCGTCAGCCGCAGCATCACTTTTGCGGCGCAAGCCGCAAAACAAGGCGTCAAGCCCCGCTGTTGGGGAACAGCAGGGCTTGACAGAGGGGAAATTAGAAAACAACATATTGAGGATGGCAAATTAATCATCCACGCCCTTAAGCTTACAGACTTTAAGGGGTGGGTGCCAAAGAGCCGAACGGTTTCCGGCTCTTTGGCTAAGAAAGGGAAAAATATGAAAAAGCTTTGTAACCGACGTTTTACTCAAGCTATTCATCGGTCACGTTGCGCTTGCAGGTGGATGGGGCGCGGAATTTACAGGGCGGCCCCTAAACCCTTGGTATCCACTTCAGCAGACAGGGATTTGTCTGCTTTTATAGGTATAATGCGGTCAAATTTTGCTTTATCCGCACTATTATGCCTTTTCAATTTTGTATATATGTTAGCGCATTAGACCTATTGGCTTCCTGCGCCGATACCCGTTAACTGCGGTCAGTTGGCGTTGCCGTTAGTGGTTTCGCCGAGAACTACATCGACGTTCATGTTTACGCCGTCCCGATAGACATTCAAGGTGATGGTATCACCGGCGGAGAACTGGTTTTTAGCCGCCATCAGCTCGTCCATAGTGTTTATTGAGCTGTCATTCACGCCGATTATGATATCGCCCGCCTTGATTCCGGCAGTCTCCGCTCCCGATTCGGGGGTGATGAACCTTACGCACACACCCTGCGGAAGACGGTAGTAAAGCGACATTATATAGGTTATATCCTCACCGCTTATGCCTATCATCGGTCTTCCGGTGACGTAGCCGTATTCCATAAGGTCGTCAACTATCGGCAAAGCTTCATCTATTGGAATCGCAAAGCCCAAGCCCTCGCCGTAGGCGGAATTGACCTTTGCTGAGGTTATTCCTATTATCTGACCGTAGGCGTTTATAAGCGGACCGCCCGAGTTTCCCTTGTTTATGGAAGCCTGGGTCTGAATAAGGGTCATCTTATTTTCGCCTATAGTAATTGTTCTGTTAAGACCGGATATAATTCCGGTGGTCATTGTGCCGTAAAGGTCAAGTCCCAATGGGTTGCCTATTACTACAGCAAGCTCACCGATTCGCAGATCGCCGGATTTTCCGAATTCGCAGGGGGTAAAGCCGCTGGCTTCTACCTTCAATACTGCCAAATCTGTCTGAGAATCCGCCCCGACTACCTTGGCTTCGTATTCGTTAAGCCGGTTATCCACTATCATAATGCTTACAGCGTCCTCAACGACGTGGGCATTGGTGATGATATATCCGTCCTCACTGATTATGATGCCTGTTCCGGTGGCGGAACCGCGTGCTAAGGTGCAGGACACTCCCACTACCGATGGGGAAACCTTATCGTAGATGTCCGGCAGACCCATTGCATCCTCAGGGGCGGCAAGCTGTTCAAGGCTTGGATAGCTCCTCTGCGAGCTTACGTTTGCCGGATGGTTTTCTGTTGGCTGATTTTCATCCGGAAGGATATCGTCCTTAGTGTCGTTTGCAGCGGGGGTTGTGACCTCACCGCTTTCGGACGGCTTGGACGGGAACATCGAAAGATTGCTTCCGTTGGGCTGACGGCTCGGTTGTGTACGGTTTTCGGTCACGGCTATATAAGCGGAAATCGAGGTTACCGACACTACAAATACCGCAAGCACCGCCGCGATGACGCCCAAGGCTATTTTTCCGCCCTTGCTCTGGTGTGAGCTTTCAGGCTCGGAGCTGTTGTTGTAGATGTATTCGTTTGCGGAGTGGATGTTCACCGGCCTTGGTGCCAGAGGTTCCTCAGCCGCAGTGAAGGACGTTTCGATTACGTTATCGCTTTCGGCTTCTTCGATTATAATTTCCTCGGGGGAATCATCCTCATAAGGAACGCCGGGCAGATCATTCATGCCGCCGGCTTGATTCTTGTTATCAAAATCCATATCGGTATGTTCATGCCGGGGAAGTCTTGCCGCAAAAGCAATTGTTCCGCACCGAACCCTCTCCTTCTTTAAAATTTCTGCTGAAAACAGCGATTAGGCGGATGGTGTTTTGTTTTTTGCTGTGATTATAATTTAACAGGTCATTGTGAAAAATGCATGAAAGAAAACGGAAGATTTTAAGGTCAACGAGTAAAAGCTAAGTTTGATTAGGGTGAGTTTGTTGTTACACTGTAATAAATGCTCGGCAAGATAGTAATAAATCGGCAGTTTGCAATCTTTGCAAGTTTGCAAGGACTTCTGCGGTCTTATCGGCTTGCAAAAGGCGCGCCCTCGGACTGCGGAGGGGCGGCGGAGGCCGATGCGCCGTGGGCGCATGAGCGGTTTCACCGCTTGGACGCTTGGGCGTCCCGGCCTCCGCCCCGAACCAAGGTGCGGCGCCTGAGCAAGCTTCGGCAGCTAAACATCCCTGATGGCGCGCCAGAAAGACGCACAAACCATCCAATAAAAAAATCACCTAAATATTTGACACCGGCAATAATGTATAGTATAATTAATCCGATACCATAATAATCCTATGAGGATGTGATCACCTGTGATATATACCGACCTTATATTCGTCTTCCTTTTCCTGCCGGTCTATGCAGTGCTGATGCTTGCCCTGCGTGAGCGGTATGAGAAGAACTTAGCCGCAGTTGTAATGTCCCTGATATTCTTCATCTGGGGACGTCCATTATATTATGCGCTGATTTTTCTGAACATATTCACCGTTTACGCGGCGGGAAGACTTTCTTCGCGCTCCAATTATAATGTAATAAGGATAGCTGTCACGTCGCTGGCGGCGGCATCCACACTTCCGGCGGCGATAGCTTTAGCTTCGGACAATACCGTTAAGGGCGCGGTCAGCGCGTTAGGCGCTCTGCTTTTCGCTCTTCGGTGCGGGCTTTATCTTCGTGATGCCGAGGACGGCGGCGAAAGGAACATAGTAAACCTCAGCGTTTACCTTATGTCCTTCGAGTTCATGGCGGTCTCTCCGGTACTTGCCTATTCCGAAATAAGGGACGGCATTGCCGAAAGGAAAACCAACCTTGCCATGCTTTCCGGCGGGCTGGAACGCTTTGTGGGCGGTCTTGCCGCTTCCGCGATTCTTGGGTATTCCCTTGAAAGAGTGCGTCAGGCGGCACTTTTCGGCGGCGCTCTGCCATATATCAATGCCATCGTCGGCGTGATAGCCGCCGCACTGGAGTTTTACGTTATCATATGTGCATACCTTGCCATGTCCGAGGGGCTTTGCCTTATCGGGGGCTATAGAATAAAGATGTGGGATTCCTCCTTCACACCGCGCAGCCTTGTTAAGAATCATCTGGGATACGCCTATCTAAGCCTTGCAGCAGTGCTCAATTCAGTAATTTCCGGAAAGAAGCCTTATGTTCTGTGCGCGTGGCTTGGGATTCTGTGTGTGGCAGTCGGCTTCGGTCTGGGCTTCGGCGCAGGCGCTGTGGCATTTGCCGGAATAATAGCCGCGGCAATGCTTATGCAGGCGCTGTTTGAATCCAAAAAATCAATTGCCAGCGGGATATTTACAGCAATAGCGTTCGTTCTGGGCTTTGTTGTTCTTGCCAACGGCTCTTTAACAGCTCTTGAAAGCTGGTTCAGGGCGTTTTCTCCCGGACGGTACGATTTCGATATGAGCTATGTTCTGTATACCTGTCTTCATCAGAGCTGGATATGGCTGCTGCTTGCAGTGGTCTATGCTTCCCCGCTGAGACGTATCGCCGAAAGATGGGTAAGAGAGAGGATGTCCTCGAGCGAAGCGGCATACGGAATAATAAGAACGCTGAGCGCAGTATTATCGGGAGTGCTTGTGATACTTTCCGCCGCCGCAATGATATCCGCAGGAGGTGCATATTAATGGCCAAGAAAAAGAACCCGAACCGCCGCGGCAATCCCGAGGCTGAAACTCAGGTCAATACTGAGGTCGAGCAGGAAAAGCTCTCCTTTGAAATCGGCGTTAAGGGGGATGAGTTTGAGCGCAGATACCGCCGTGCGGCGATGAGCTCATCTGCACCGGCGGACAGGCTTTTAAACAGCCTCAGCCGCGAATCCAGCGCAGACAAATATAATCTTCTGGGATTTGTCATACCCGCACTCCTCATATTAATAACGGCTCTGAGCCTGACTGTAATAAGCCGTGGGGATATAGAAGAGCTGCTGAACGTACAGCCATCCCTTAAAACGGTTGTAAACGGCGAATACTTCAAGAACCTGAACCGGGTCTATGAGCAGACAGTTCCATTTAAAGACGGCGCTCTAAAGCTCTGTGCTGCAATGGGTCTTTGCGAAGCACCGGTTGGGCTGGAGGAAGAGCCTGTTCCGGATGAGGAGATTATCCCGCCCGAGCCGACTGTTACCGCCGAGCCGGAGGTAACTCAGCAGACCGAACCTGCGGTAACTACCGCACCGCCTGAAACCGACCCTCCCGTAACTGTTCAGACCGAGGAAACCGAGCCGGAAAGCTATGAAACCTATACCATGTATGCCAGTGCCACGCTGAATATCCGTTTTGGTCCGTCTACGGATGATGCTATTTTAGGATATTTCATTCAGAACGACCCGATAGATGTTATAACTATCCGTGAGGATGGCTGGGCGGAAATCCTTTACGACGGTATGAAGGCGTACGCCTATTCCGAATATATGAGCGATTCTGAGGTTGAAGTTACCACGACAAGGCGCAGAAGCCGCAGCGACGCCACGACCACCGAGCCCGAGCCGGAGGAAACAACCTTTAACGAGGATGAAAACGGCGAGGTAACATCCGTCCCTGATGTTGACAGCGGCGAGCCTACTTCTGTTCCTAATAATGATGGGGGCGAACAGGATCCTGACAGTGAAACCGCATCGCCTGATAATGAACAGTCGGACGGCGGCGAAATATCCTCCAATGACGGAGGACAGTCTACTGACGAAAACGGTGAGCCTTGGTGAGCGCAGGGAGCATTTATTGCACAAAGATGGAGGCTGCGGCAAATCCGTATCACCCAAAAAGGTTTTTAAGCCTTGATTCTGTATTGAAAAACGAATTCGGCGCGAAGGTGGTAAAAATCCCGCTGAACGCCGGATTTTCCTGCCCCAACAGGGATGGTGCAAAGGGCTTCGGCGGCTGTATATACTGCTCAAGCTCCCTTTCGGGGGAGTTTGCTGGAAGTCCGAGCCTTAGTCTTAAAGAGCAGTTTGATATCGGCAAGGCAGAGTATCTTAAAAAATGGGGCGATACCCTTTATATGGCGTATTTGCAGGCGGGGACAAACACGTATGCCCCATATGAGAAGCTTGTGCGCGTGTTCGGTGAGGCTGTTTCAATTCCGGATTCAGTGGGGCTGAGCATTGCCACCCGCGCCGACTGCGTTACGACGCGCGTCGCAGACCTTCTGGCGGACATCTCGAAAAAGACATATCTTACGGTGGAGCTGGGGCTTCAATCTTCCTCGGACGATACCGCCCTGCGCATAAACCGCGGGCACACCTATGCAGAATTTCTTTCGGGATACCGGCTTTTAGCGGAGCGGGGAATAAAAACCTGCATACACATTATAAACGGTCTTCCGGGGGAATCACACGCGGATATGATGAACACCGCCCGGGATGTCGCCGCACTGCGCCCCTACGAGGTCAAGATACACTCGCTTTATATAGTAATGAATACCAAAGCCGCACTGATGTGGGCATCCGGGGAGCTTGAAGCCATGGGCAGAGAGGAATATATTAAAACCGTCTGCGACCAGCTTGAAATATTGCCGCCGGACACAGCCATTGGCAGGCTTACAGGCGACGGCGACAGAAGCACCCTTTTAGCTCCATTATGGACGAGGGATAAGCGCGGGGTGCTTAACGGAATTGACAAGGAGCTCAGGCTCAGGGGAAGCCGGCAGGGAATCAGATATAGTCAGAATTAAAGGCTTTCTGCGGATTTAGCAGAAAGCCTTTTGTACTATTGGCTGTGTTGAACGCCGAACTGTTATTCCCCACTCATAACCGAATCAAGGTCGATGACGTAATAGATTGCCTCTGTGGCATATTTATCATCAGGATTTGGATAATACCTGTATGCGCAGGAAAAGTCCCCGTTATCGATAAATCGCATATACAGAATTGAATCATACGGTTCTATTTTTTCATTGACATTAAATGTCAGCTTGGTCATTTCGCCGTTTTCAGGATTGAAAACGAACAGCGGAGTTTCAGATGCGCCTTTTTTATGAAGCCTGAAAACAAAGAAGCTGTCACAGTAGTCACCAAACAGTATTTCATCAGACCGCTTGTTTTCAGATTGCAGCTCACTTTTAATAATTACTCTGTCATCGCCATTATTAATTTTAATCAGATAAAAGCATTTATTTATCGAATTGCCGGCAAGCATATAATCTCCGATGATACTAAATGTATCCAAATAGCTCAGATGTTCCAAATATCCGAAGTTGTTCAGCGGGATTCGGCCAAGCTCTTCGCCGGTGTCGCTGAAGCGGCGCAGAGTCCATTTTGATTCTTCCGAGATGGTCTGGTGGGCAAGGGCATATATTTCGCCGTCCTTTACGGCGTAGGCAGTGTTGTAGTAGCCGACCGAATCGGAGGATGCCCTTTTTTCATCTGGAGAAGAGTGTTGTGCACCGTCGCCTTCGGTTTCATCCTCTTCCTTGGCAAAATACGCATTTATTCTGCCCTCACGCAGGATTTCGGTGTAATTTCCGTCGATATCGCACACTTCAAGAACGTTGTAGTAATCGTATACGTCGCCCTCGGGCGCGCGGTGCTGGTAGTACATCAGAAATCTGTCTTCGTCGAGCTTGGAGAAGATTGCTCCGACAAGTGAGAACGATTCATCTTCAGCCACACGCAATACCTCTAACTTTTCCTCTTGAACATCAATGCGGGTCAGTTTTAGCGTATCATCTTCATATGCTTTCAATTCGTAATAATACCGATTCTGCATTGTAAGCTTAGAATGAGAGCTGGTGACCCATTGAGGAAAATCGTTCGGGTATTCAAGTGTTGTTATTGTGCCGGTATTCTGATCATAGAGCTCCATGCTTTGAGGGTCGATTCGTGAGCCACTTGAGACCCATTTGTCAGACAGCCTAAAAATAGGCGTTGTATTATGAGGAGTGAAAGCACTGATTTTATCATTCGTAATTTGTATTTCATGTGATACATCAGGCATTATCATCATTGTTTCACTTAGATAAGCAGCTGTATTCGGGTCAGAAAGCTTGCCGAATGGATGCTCAGGAATAACATCAGAGATATCATCTTCTGCTAATGCCGTGGATATACTTTCTGATGTGACATCTGAAGGATCGGCATCAATAGGTTTGCGAGTTTTATCCGCACAGGATGATAGAATAATAATTGAGCTGATGATAAAGACAATGAATAAAGATGGGGTGTTTCTCAATGGCTTCCTCCTTTTTGTTAATATCCTACATACCCTACTGTTGTATAATGAAGGGTACACCAATTATTTATTGCAGTAACGATATTTGACAAGTACACAATGAATCGTCCTTCGTTAATTGGCGCAGGAATTATGTAAGGGTAAAAATAAAATGGGTCGGAAATACCGTAACCTCCACCAATCAAGCCATCACAAAGGCAATAATGACCGCCTGTTGCATAAGGCCAATTTGGATCACCTTCTTGATTGGCTATTTGAAGTATCATTGGTTTTCCGTTGTTGGTAGCTACAGATAAACACTGAGCTATTATTGGACCGAAATCTGTATTTTTGGACAGCCCTAGGTAATTATAATTCTTTCCTGTATATGATATTCTTCTGTTCACATACGAGGTAACAGCATCAATGCTTGGAGAACTTGTAATTGAGTCAACAATATCAGACTGGAAAGGATAGGGTATTCCCATATAATTTAATATCATTTGAATGGTTGCTGCTCCACACCAGTACCTTGATTCTTGCTTTATGGGTGGGACATTCAAAAACGGAACCATTCTTAGTGAATCTGTTGCATACGATTCTTTCTTGTCTTTCGCATATTGAAGCTCATCCAAGGTAAGGTAAGGCGCAAGCTTATCCATATCGGCTTCTCCGGCAACAGCCTTGTTGATGATGGTGAGTCTTTGACTTGGCGTACATTCCAAAAGCAGTCCAATTAACTGGTCTTCAAGTGAAACTGGGTTTTCAGGTGCTTTATCGCCTCCGGCGGCAAAAGCAGATACACTCAAAGTGAACATAAGCAGAGCCGCTATAAATAAACAAACTAATTTTTTCATTTTGTACCTCCAAAATAGCCAAGCACCGATTTTACGTATGGAGCAAAATACCTCCCTTCATATGCATCACCAGCTATTTGAGTTATAATATTTCAGCTCAGCGCGGTTGCTGAAAATATAGCGGAAAGTGCAAATAGTTTTTAGTGGTTTAATCGCCGGGGACAGTTAAGAATAAATATAACAATGTCCTATATATAGTATTACATATATCTGAAAGCCCGTCAATGTAACTTCAGTGAAATTATAATGAAAATTCGTTTTTCGGCTGAACACAAAGCTTTTTTACTATATCATCATCCCGCATTTACATCGATTTTACGGTAATATAAGGATAATTGACACAAATTGCTATCAGTATATTACAAAACATCAATCAAATTGACGAATAAATCATAGAAAAAATTAAAGATTTAGTATATAATTAATATGCTAACGTAAACTCGGGCGGAATATCCTGCCGCCGGAGCAAGAACAGTCATTTACTATGGAAATTCAAGAAAGGAAATCGATGATTATGAAAAGATTTGTAGCATTGCTTTTAGCATTGGTAATGATCTTTGCACTCGTCGGCTGCGGAAAGGAAAAGCGCAAGATAATCAAGCTGACCTTATCCACCGAGGATTCTGAAGCCATCCTCGCCGCCGCGGGAATCAGACTGCCCGACCCTGCAACCGCAGAGGGCGCTAACTCGACAATCAAGTGGCTTTCGTGGTTCGACCAGTTCCACAACTACTCTGAGGACGAGGTTATCAACACCGGCTTCTTCACCTTCACCGAAAGGTACGGAGGAGAGATCGAGTGGATAGAGTGCGACTATTTTGAAAGAATGGACACTTTAGCAAACCTTATCCTTGCCGGAACTCCGCCGGATTTCACTCCTTCGGGAACAAACTCCACCGCTACATACCCTATGAGCTGTATCAAGGGTCAGTATCAGTCCATTGATCAGTGGATTGACTACACCGATCCCCTGTGGAGCGACCTTAAGGAAACTGCCGACTACTTCACATTAGGCGGCAAGCATTATGTTTTAGTCTTCGACCTTGACTCTTCAAACGTTATCCCTTACAACCGCAGAGTCCTCAACGACTGGGGCTTTGACGATCCTGCCGAGCTTTATGCCAACGACGAGTGGACATGGGATATCTTCTACGAAATGTGCGTTGACTTCTCTGACCCTGACGATGACCGTTTCGCGCTGGATGGCTATGCTTATGCAGGCGCATTGGTTGAATCCACCGGTCAGCAGATGCTCCAGATAGATGAGAACGGCGTGTTCTATTCAAATATCGACTCTCCTGAAATCGAAAGAGCCGAGAACCTTATCTACGACCTTGCCAAGAACGACTGCTGCTACCATAACGGCGGCAATATGTGGCCCAGAAACAACGCCACCTTCGGTTCGGGCGTTAAGGAAGGTCTCTGCCTGTTCTATACCATAGGCATCGACTTCTTCAGAGATACTGTTGAAAACGTAAATGCTCTTTGGGGCGATATCGAAGCCGGCGAGCTTATGTTTGCTCCCCTGCCCAGAGACCCTCAGGGTGACGGCATCTATTACATGGGCGCTTCTCCTTATAAGAAGTGCTACGGCATAGTAAACGGTGCGGAGAATCCTGCCGGCGTTGCGCTCTTTGCCGCCTGTGAGAGATTCAAGATAATCGACCCCACCGTTGAATCCATCGACCGCAAGCAGCTGCGTGAGGTTTACAAGTGGAACGAAGAGATGCTTAATATGTGGGATACCTGCAAGAGGCTTGCTCTTGAAAATCAGAGAATGGACCTTACCGGCGACCTTCCCAAGAATTTGGGAGACGCTTTGGGCAGACTGAGTGACGGTATCATCAGAAATTCCAATCCTTCATCCTGGGCACAGCTTAAGGAGCAGAACCGCGAATCTGTTGAGTATTACATTGAGGAACTGAACGGACTTATTGCGGAACAGAATGCCGGATGAGTTTTGAGATAGGCTGGATTTAAAGCTTTTAAGTTTTTGCTATTGAAATATGCATTAACTATTGAAATTTTGTACGAAGTTATTTCTTGAGAAAGGAATGTTTCAGATGATGAAAAGAATAGTTGCCATTGTTTTGGCATTAGTACTTATCTTTGCACTCGTCGGATGCGGTAAGCAAAAGCGTGAGATAGTCAAGCTGACCTTATCTACTGAGGATTCCGAGGCTATTCTGGCGGCTGCCGGAATCAGGCTTCCTCCCGCCGAAACTGCCGCCGGTGCAAACACCACAGTTAAGTGGCTTGCGTGGTACGATGAGTTCCACAACTACAGCGAGGATGAAATAGTCAACACCGGTTTCTACACCTTCACCGAAAAGTACGGCGGAGAGGTTGAATGGATTGAGTGCGACTACTTTGAAAGAATGAACGACCTTGCAAACCTCATTCTTTCCGGCAATCCCCCGGATTTCACACCTTTCGGCACTAACGCTACCGCTTGCTACCCCATGTGCTGCATAAAGGGTCAGTATCAGCCCATTGACCCCTACATTGACTATGACGATCCCCTTTGGGCAGATATGAAGGAAACTGCTGATTACTTTGTTCTCGGCGGCAACCATTACGGAATCGTATTCGACCTTGGCGTTGCAAACGTTGTTCCCTACAACCGCAGAGTTATAGACGAATGGGGCTTCGACGATCCTGCTGAGCTTTATGCTAATGACGAGTGGACATGGGATGTCTTCTACAATATGTGTGTAGAGTTCTCTGACGGCGACGAAAACAGATACGCTTTAGACGGCTACGCTTATGCCGGAGCTTTGGTTGAATCCACCGGTCAGCAGATGCTTCAGATAGACGAGAACGGAATCTTCTATTCCAACATCGACTCTCCTGAAATCGAAAGAGCTGAAAACCTTATCTACGACCTTGCAAAGAACGACTGCAAATATCACGAGGGCAACTCAATGTGGGCTCTTAGAAATAACGCAACCTTCGGTTCCGGCGTTAAGGAAGGCGACTGCCTGTTCTATGTTATAGGCATAAGCTTCTTCACCGATACCGTTGAAGAGGTAAGCGCTCTTTGGGGCGATATCGAAGCCGGCGAGCTTATGTTTGCTCCCCTGCCCAGAGATCCTCAGGGTGACGGCATCTACTATGAATGCTCAACCATCAGCGCATACGGAATAGTTGCGGGAGCTGCTAACCCCGAAGCAGTTGCACTTCTTACATCCTGCAACCGCTTCAAGATTGTAGACCCGACAGTTGTACGTATCGACCGTAAGCAGCTGGAAGAGGTTTATATGTGGAATAATGAAATGCTGGATATGTGGGACACCTGCCGTGAGCTTGCTTTGGCTCACCAGAGAATCGACCTTACCGGCAACCTCCCCGATAACCTGCTGAAATCCCTGAGCAGCCTTTCCGACGGTATTATCAGATCGGTCAATCCGTCATCCTGGGCACAGCTTAAGGAGCAGAACCGCGAATCGGTAGAGTATTATATCGATGAGCTCAACGCTTTGATAGCAGATTATAATACTGACGGTCCTGTAGAATAAAATAAGCATTAATATTGATAAAACCAGTCTGGAAACAGGCTGGTTTTATTTTATCTTATTCAGGGATAAAAAGTGTCGACCACACTTGGTCGTGACCACACTTGGTCGTGACCACACTTGGTCATTGAATCGGACAGATCGCGCAGCGGTTTTTGCGTCCGCTTTTGGTATAGTTTCAGACGAAAATAAGTATTATATATTTATATTATCATAATGAATGATTTCGAGCGAAAAATGTTAATATAATCATATAATCGTGCAGAAATCGAGAATAATAATGCATAAATAATGAAATAATGTATTTTTATATATCGGTACTATCACTAAAAAACTGGAAATAAATTGTGCATAGCCTCCAATATGCCAAATTGATAATTGTTGAAAAAGTATATTGAATAATCTCATAAATTAAGCTAAAATAATTATATACGATAACAGCGAAAAATAGATATCAAATACTTGTTTTACCTATAAATAATATCCTGAATAGGGCTGAAATAAGTATGGTAGGGAAGATACCAATATTTTTTTGAGAGGAGATATGCATAATGAAAAGAGTTTTTGCTGTATTGCTGGCGGTTCTTATGATTGTTGCGCTTGTCGGCTGCGGAAAGGAGAAGCGCGAAGTCATAAAGCTCACTCTTTCCACTGAGGACGCCGAAGCTATACTTGCCGCCGCCGGAATCATGCTGCCCGAGGCGGAGAGCGTTTCCTGCGCGGGAAGTGTTGTAAAATGGTACGCATGGTATGACAGCCTTCAGAACTATTCCGAGGATGAAATCGTAAACACCGGCTATTTCACCTTCAACGAGAAGTACGGCGCACCCTTCAATGGGTTGAGTGCACCTGGGACAAGAGATTCGACGATCTGGCAAATCTTGTTCTGGGAGGAACTCCGCCGGACTGCTACCCAGGTGATATTGAAACCTTCCCGGCATATGCCATAAAGGGCGTTTTCCAGCCGGTAAATGATTATATCGATTATACCAACCCACTGTGGGAGGGTACAGCAGATTTTGCTTCAGAGCACTTCTCCTTGGGCGATAAAACCTATATGATAATAACCGATATAGGAATAGAGCACGTATGTGCATATAACCGCAGGGTAATAGACGAATGGGGCTTTGACGACCCGGCAGAGCTTTATGCCAACGACGAGTGGACATGGGACGCCTCCCTTGAAATGTGCAAGGACTTCTCTGACCCGGACGAAAATAGATACGGTCTGGATGGCTGGGGCTATGATAACGCACTGATGGAATCCAGCGGCATAGATATTGTTACATACGACACCGAAAAGGACTGCTTCGTTCAGAATATCGATGACCCAAGGCTGGAAAGAAGCGCAAACCTTATATATGAACTGAAAAAGAACGACTGTATCTATCCCCTCTGGCTCAACGGCTGGAAATTAAGAGGCGGCGAGGAAATCGAGGGTATAGGTCTTAAGGACGGTCTTACTCTGTTCTGGCTGAGAGGAACATGGGCGTTCACAGCTCCTGTTGCGGAAGTAAATCAGGTTTGGGGTGATATCGAGGCTGGTGAGCTTATGTTTGTGCCGATTCCGAGAGATCCCAACGGTGACGGAAACTATTACTGCACCACTAAAACCAACGGCTATGTTATGATCAAAGACTGCGATAACCCCGAGGGTGTTGCTCTGCTTGCATCCTGCGACAGATTCAAGATATTAGACCCGACAGTTGTAAGCGTTGATAAGAAACAGCTGATTGAAAAGTATAAGTGGAATCAGGAAATGCTGGATATGTATGATATCTGCCACGATATGGCAAACGGTCCTTACAGCATCGCGGTTTATGATGCTGGTCTGGGCGACAAGCTGGACAGCGTTGTAAATAACTGCAAGGAACTTGGCAGACTTTCTGAAGCTAAATCATGGGCTCAGGTTAAGGAGAGCTACTCCGAACAGCTTAAATATTATGTTGATGATATCAACCAGCAGGTGGCGGAATACAGCGCCAAGCAATGATATAAGATTGATGGCATAAAATGAAAGACGCGTTGAATTTCAGCGCGTCTTTTTTTGGGATTTTTGCCCTGATCGCGGCGGGAATTTCATTAAAATTAACAAATTGTAGGATGGGTTATTATAGAAAATGTTAATTGAATTAAGACTGAAATGGTTGTATAATAAATATGTGTCATTTAACAGGGCTGATTTACTTGGACAATACTAATATTATGAAGAGGAGACTTAAAAATGAAAAAACGAATAGCTGCCATTCTGCTTGCGGCGCTAATGATATTCGCGCTCGTCGGCTGCGGCAAACAGAGAAAATCCCCCATCCAGCTTACATTATCTACTGAGGATGCCGAAGCTATACTCGCGGCTGCCGGAATCATGCTTCCGCCTGCCGAAACCGCTGCCGGTGCAAATTCAGTGGTCAAATACTTCTGCTGGCATGACTATCTGCAAAACTATTCCGAGGATGAAATTATAAATACCGGCTACTTCACCTTCCAGGAAAAGTACGGCGGCTCCGTGCAATGGATAGAAACTACATATGAAGACAAGAACAATGACCTTGCAAACCTCGTTCTTGCCGGCACAAGCCCTGACTGCGGCGTTACCGGTACATCCAACTTTGCCTGCTTCCCTATGGACTGCATCAATAATATGTATCAGCCCATAGATAAGTGGATAGATTATACCAATCCCCTTTGGGCAGATATGGCAAGCGCTGCTGAGTATTTCTCTTTAGGCGATAGGCACTTTGCCATAGTTACCGACCTTACCTATAAGGATGTTATCACCTATAACCGCAGAGTTATGGATGAATGGGGCTTTGATGACCCCGCAGAGCTTTATGCCAACGATGAATGGACATGGGATGTATATTATGAAATGTGCATGGACTTCTCTGACGGCGACGAAAACAGATATGCGCTCGACGGCTGGTACGTTGTAAACAGCCTTGTTGAGGAATCAAGCGGTATCACCCTTATTGCTAAGGACGAAAACGGCAAGTTCTACTCCAACCTTGACAACCCCATTATCGAGGTTGCCGAGAATATGATTTATGACCTTGTTAAGAACGACTGCTGCTACCACGAAGGTAGCAACTGGTGGGCAAACAGAAATGAAGCTGTTTACGGCTCAGGAATAAAGGACGGCAAGTGCCTGTTCTATCCCTGTGACAGAGACGACGGCTTCAGACTTCCGGTCGAAGAAATGAACAACATCTGGGGCGATATCGAAAATGGCGAGTTCATGTTCTGCCCTCTTCCCAGATATCAGAACGGCGACGGTAAGTATTACCTGAACGCAATGCCCAAGGGCTATATGATGATTCAGGGCGCCGAGAATCCCGACGGTGTTGCACTTTTGGCAGCCTGCGAAAGATTCAAGATCCTCGACCCCACCGTTGTAAATATCGACGAAAAGCAGCTCAAGGAAACCTACAAGTGGACCGAAGAAATGCTTGAAATGAACAGAACCTGCAACGCAATCGTTGCCGCAGAGCCTATAATGTTCTACACCGGCAACCTTCCCCAGAAGATGCAGGATATCTACAATACCTTCGACTGGAACATCCGCAGAAGCGGAGCTTCTCAGACTTGGGCACAGCTGAAGGAATCAAACCGTGAATCCTTTGAGTATTATCTTGAGGAGCTCAACGCCCTTATCAGCGAATATCAGGAAACCGGCGAGGTTACTGCCGATTAATCCTTTGATACACTTATTATACAGCAGCCGCGGCAAAAAATCTTGACATAGGTTGCGGATTTTGCCCGGCTGAAATGGATACTTGTATTAATATAGACCCCGAAGCCGCGCCTTGGTTGGCGGTATATCTGAAAAAATAAAAAGCCGAATAGCCACCCTTCGCTGTTCGGCTTGCGCGGATTTTGTATTTCAGGAGGGAACCTGTTTTGGAAACAAGCGCGGGGATTTTTCCCCTTTCGCGCTTTTTCGAGAATATTATATGAGGAGATATTTTTCATGGCAAAACGTATTATAGCTATAATTTTAGCTGCATTGATGGTGTTTGCTTTAGTCGGATGCGGCAAGGAGAAGAGAAAGCCTATCCAGCTGACCCTTTCCACCGAGGATGCTGAAGCAATACTCGCTGCTGCCGGAATCATGCTTCCTGACGCTGAAACTGCGGCGGGCGCCAATTCGGTTGTTAAGTTTTTCGCGTGGTATGACCCCTTCCAGAATTATTCTGAGGATGAGATCATAAACACCGGTTACTTCACCTTCCAGCAGAAGTACAACAGTAAAATGGAATTCATTGAAACTACATATGAGGACAGGAACAATGACCTTGCAAACCTTGTTCTTGCCGGCACCAGCCCTGACTTTGCACCTGCCGGAACCTCCAACACTGCAACTTTCCCGATGGGATGCATAAAGGGAATGTATCAGCCGGTTGACCAGTGGGTGGATTATACCGACCCTCTGTGGAAGGATATGGCACAGGCAGCTGAGTACTTCGCCTTGGGCGATAAGCACTTCGCTTTAGTAACAGACCTCAGCTTCAAGGATGTTATGCCCTACAACCGCAGAGTTATGGACGAATGGGGATTTGACGATCCTGCTGAGCTCTATGCCAACGACGAGTGGACTTGGGACATCTTCTATGAGATGTGCATGGACTTCTCGGACGGCGACGATGACAGATATGCCCTTGACGGATGGTATGTCGTAAACGGCATAGTTGAAGAATCCACCGGTATCACCCTTATCGCAAAGGATGAAAACGGCAAGTTCTATTCAAATCTTGACAACCCGACCATAGAGGTTGCAGAAAACATGATTTACGACCTTGTTAAGAATGACTGCTGCTACCATGTAGGCAACGACTACTGGGCAAACAGAAACAACGCTGAATACGGCGCAGGCGTTAAGGACGGCAAGTGCCTGTTCTGGCCCTGCGACAGATCCGGATTTACTCATCCTGTTGAGGAAATCAATCAGGTATGGGGTGATATCGAAGCCGGCGAGCTTATGTTCGCTCCCCTTCCCAGATATCAGGATGGCGACGGTATCTATTACCTCAATGCTTCTCCCGCAGGCTACATGATTTGTGTTGGAGCACAGAATCCCGAAGGCGTTGCTTTGCTCGGTGCCTGCGACAGATTCAAGCTTTTGGACCCCACCGTTATCGATATCGACCGCAAGCAGTTGAAGGAAACCTACAAGTGGAGCGAAGAAATGCTCGAAATGTATGACACCTGCAACGAGCTTGTTATGGCAAACACCGTTATGTTCTACACCGGTGACCTTCCTAAGAAGATTCAGGATATCTACAATAACTTCGACTGGAATATCCGCAGAAGCGGAGCTTCCAGCACTTGGGCACAGCTTAAGGAGCAGAACCGCGAGTCGTTTGATTATTACCTCGAAGAGCTTAATATGCTTATTGAGGAATATGCGACGACCGGTAAGGCAAGTATAACTGAATAAAATAATCAATCGACCGCACGTTTTTGCTGCGGTCGATTTTTTGCTTTTGCCATTGAAACATAGTAATAACGCCAATTCCCCGTAAAAGCGCAATAAAATACTAATCTTAGTCTGAAATGATTCCAAAAGGCAGACACAAAACCGCTATACGATGGGATTCTGCACCTGCCTTTATGACCATGCATGGTCTGTACATTTATAGACGAAGATTAGTATAAAAAATCGGCCGCACAGAATATGCTGCCGATTTTTATCTTTTATTTTGCACATATTTGCCTATTCATTATCCGAATCGACCTCGAAATACTTATGCGTTCCAAGGCTTAAAGCCTCCGAGGTGAGCTTGAGTATTCCTAAAATCGCTGCGATTGCGGATAAAAAAGCGAGTATCCTCAAAACATTCTTCATGTAAAACCATCCTTTCATAAACGTAAGTATAATTAATTATGTATATTGACAGCATTTTGCCGGCTGACTGAGGTCTTCTTCGTGCGACTGCTTATATTATAACATACTATTTCAAAAAATAATAGTCCCATTTTGTAATTTTCCTTGATTTTTTTGATTACTGCCGTTATAATAGATATACTGCTTTCTTTCAAAACGGATTCTTTGGCAGAAGGAGGATGGATAATGGCTGACAGAACCAAAAGCTACAAGACCTTGTTTGTAAATACGCTTATATTCGCTCTTGGCTCTTTCGGTTCGAAGCTTTTAGTGCTGGTGCTTGTCCCGTTGTATACCGCCGCGCTTACGCCGGAGGAATACGGAACCGTTGACCTTATTGCCCAGACTGCAAACATCCTTATTCCTATATTCACCCTGACCATCTCCGAAGCGGCTCTTCGGTTCGGGCTTGACACCAAGTGGGAGTGCGACCGGCAGAAGATATACACCATCTGCCTTAGGGTGATGACCATCGGGCTTATTGCGATGGCGGGGATATTTCCACTTCTTGCCCGGCTTGACTATCTTGACGGATTTGAGCTTTTGCTGTATATTTACGTCTGGACATCCTCACTCCGTCAGATAAACATGACCTTTATCCGCGCAGTGGAAAGAGTAAAGCTTTTCGCCGTGGACGGAATACTTTGCACCCTGACCATGCTGCTTTTAAATATCCTGTTCCTGCTGAAATTCAAGTGGGGAATTTGGGGATATCTTCTGGCGATAATACTTTCGGACGCGTTTTCTTCGACATTTTTGTTTACAGCGGGTAAACTTTGGCGATATATTACTTTCGGTAGAACGGATAAGTCCCTCATCCGCTCGATGATAAGCTATGCTGCTCCCATGATGCCGGCGACGGTGTTGTGGATAGTCACCAGCATATCCGACCATTTTATAGTTAAGTATTTTCACGGCGAGTATCTCAACGGAATACTTGTCATAGCGTATAAGATACCTACAATTCTTACAACGGTGTTCACAATGTTTTCGCAGGCGTGGAATATGTCGGCGATATCCGAAAACAACTCCTCCGAACGGGAGGAGTTCTACACCCGCGTGTTCTCACTGAACCAGTCGTTTATGTATGTGCTTTCCGCCGGGATACTTATGCTTATCAAGCCGATAACAAGGGTGTGGGTGGATGCCGCATATTTTGAATCCTACAAATACTCCCCGATTCTTACCATCGCGACTATATTCACCTGCTTCAACGTGTTCTTGGGCTCGGTATATATCGCTCAAAAGAAAACAAAACATACCTTTTATACCTCGCTTGCCGCGGGAGTTATCAATATCGTTCTGAATCTGGCGCTTATACCGCGCTTCGGAATTTACGGAGCGGCAATTGCAACCTTTGCGGCATATTTCGCGGTATTCTTCTATAGACTTTATGATACAAGAAGATATATACACTTCGGATTTTCCATGCCGAAGCTGCTTATAAATACGGCTCTGCTTGGCATTATGGCAATGGTAAATATAGCAGAGCTTCCGGGAATAGTGATGTATCCCGCGCTGGCGGCACTGTTTATCGCGGTGCTTGTGATAAATCTCCGCGAGCTTTTGAGGATAGCGGTATTCATCATCCCGAAAAAAATAAAATCAAAAATCGGCTTTATTTCAAAGCTTGAGAATAAACTGTCGTTAAACGACTCGATTGAAGAAAGGAAAGACTGATCATGGCAGAACTTAAATTTGAAATCAAGGAATCTATAGGCGTTCTTTCGGAGAACGCAAAGGGATGGACAAAGGAATTAAACCGCGTAAGCTGGAATGATTACGCCCCCAAGTACGATATAAGGGAATGGTCGCCCGACCATACAAGGATGGGCAAGGGCGTGACCCTGACCGATGAGGAATTTGAAAACCTCCGCAAAATAATCAACGGCGAGCCGATAGATAACGAAGGCGACGATGTTGACGAAGCGGACATTCTGTAAGGACATTGCCAGTTTCGACAAAATGTGAACGGGTGCTGTTCATTATTTTGCAATATCCGTCAAACTTACAAAAACAGCCTAAAATGACGCGGATTTAACTTGACAATTAATATGATTGCCGCTATAATGATATACGTATCAATGCCTACAAGCAGTATTTATGATGATATTTCAGGCGGGATGTTTTCCGCTGCTGCGGGCGGCTTGCCGCAGGGGCATAGCTCCCTCTTATTAATCAGCTTAGGAGAAAGATAAATGAATTCCAACGAAAAGGATTATATGGAAATAGACCTTATGCGGCTTTTGAAAGCCTTGCTTCACCGCGCTTGGGCGATAGTTATCGCCGTTATTGCGGGTGCGCTTATTGCTTTTGCTTATGCCGCTCTGCTCATTACTCCTTTATATAAGTCGAAGGCTTTGCTTTACGTTAACAACAGCTCAATAAGCCTCGGCTCAACAAGCGTAAGCATAAGCACCGGTGAGCTTTCCGCCGCTAAAAGTCTTGTCGATACTTATACGGTAATTCTGAAGACAAGAACAACGCTGAATGCCGTTATAGAAAAGGCGGGTCTTGAGTATACTTACGAAGAGCTTTATAAGATGATAGAGACCTCTTCGGTAAACGGCACGGAAATTTTCCAGATAGTCGTCACCAGCCCCGACCCCAAGGAGGCTGAGGTTATTGCGAACACCGTTGCCTCGGTGCTCCCCGAAAAGATATCCAATATTGTTGACGGAAGCTCGGTCAAGATAGTTGACTATGCGGTGGTTCCGAGCAGAAAGGATTCGCCGAGCGTTACCAAATATACCATGATAGGCGCGGTGCTGGGCTTTATACTTGCCGCCGGAGTCATTGTTGTAATGGAGCTTATGGACAACCTTGTAAAGGACGAGGAATACCTCTTGCAGACCTACAAGCTGCCTGTGCTTGCCGCTGTTCCTGGTTTAGACGCTGATACGTCATCCTACGGCGGTTATTACGGCAAGAACTATAAGCCGTCGAGTGGAGGAAAGAAATGAGCTTACTAACTAAGAAAACAAGCGGAGCGGCCGCTGATAATTCTCCTATAGGCGCAAATTTAAGCTTTGCCGCCGCAGAAGCATATAAGCTTTTAAGAGCAAACCTTATGTTCAGCCTTGCGGCTAACGATTTAAAATGCAGAGTTGTAGGAATAACCAGCTCGATGCCGAGTGAGGGTAAGTCCGCCACCTCCATCAACCTTGCCTACAGCATCGCTGAAACCGGCAAAAGGGTCCTTCTGATAGACGGCGATATGAGACTGCCGACCTTGGCAAAGCGTCTTAACATAACCCGTTCACCCGGACTTTCAAACCTTCTGGCAGGACTGTGCAGCGGAGCGGACGTTCTGCGTGCATCCGGTCTTCACGATAATCTTCATGTTATCACTGCGGGCGATATTCCGCCCAACCCCAATGAGCTTCTGGGTTCCGAGCTGATGGAAAGGGTCGTAGCATCACTTACAAAGAATTATGACTATATTATCTTTGACCTTCCACCGGTAACATCCGTTTCAGACGGTTTGGTTATTTCAAAGCTGCTGGACGGTATTATAATAGTAGTAAGAAGAAACTACTGCGACCAGCAGTCGCTCGCCGAAGCTATGAGGCAGATTGAATTCTGCCACGGCAAGGTTCTGGGCTTCGTTCTTACACGCTCTGAAATCTCTCATAAGAATTATAAGAAATATAAAAAGGGCTATGGCTACGGTTATGGCTATGGTTATGGTTACGGTAATACCCGTCACCACGACAAGTCTTTCGATAAATCCGCGAAGGACGGTCAGACAAAGGTCACGAAGGTCGAGAAGGATGATTGATTTCCATTCGCATATTCTTCCGGGAGTGGACGACGGTTCAAAAAATGTAGAAATGAGCCTTGAGATGCTGCGTGCATCTGCTGCTCAGGGGGCTACGGATATCTGCTTGACTCCGCATTTCTATGCCGAGCGGAATACTCCAGAAAAATTCCTGGAAAAACGCAGGCGTGCCGCTGAGGAACTGTTTTCGCATCTTGAAGACGGCTTGCCGAGGATTCATCTGGGCGCAGAGGTAAAGTACTTTGAAGGCATATGTCAGTGTGATGATCTGGAGCTTTTGAAGCTTCAGGGCACGAATATTATCCTGATAGAAATGCCATTTATGAACTGGACCGATCGGATTTGGAGAGATATTGAAGAAATATCATCTTACCCGAATACAAAGGTTATGCTCGCCCATCTTGAAAGATATTTACAATTCAATGCCGAAAAGTACTTGACAAAATCGGCCATGCGTGATATACTTATACAGTCGAATGCTGAGAATTTCACCTCTGGCTTCTTCCAGCGGCATAAGGCAATGAAAATGCTGCGGGAAGGCATAATCGATGTTATCGGCTCAGACTGTCATAACCTGAGTTCAAGACCTCAGAACATAGCCGAAGCAAGGAAGGCAATCCAAAAAAGCCTCGGAGGCTCTGCTCTTGAACGAATAGATAAAATTGGTGAAAATGTATTAGGCAATGCCTTGGGATAAGCTTTTATGCTTGGAAGGGATGATTAAATGAAGCTTAACCGAGTTATTTCAATAGCTACAGCGGCAGTTATAATGCTCTCGCTGATGACAGTCAATGTTTACGCGGCAGATGATAAGGAGGGCTCCCTCCTCAATAAAATAGTCAACGCGATAACAGGCTCTGCAAAAGACGACGAAGACGGCTACAAAAGCCCGGTCGATTTTGATTACTATCAGAAAAAGAATCCGGACGTATGTGCATGGCTTGAAATTCCAGGAACTGATATAGACCATCCGATTCTTCAGAATCCGGATGATGACGAGTATTACAGCAGACGCAGCTGGAACAAGAAGAAATCTTCAAAGGGTTCGCTTTTCACACAGGCGACCTATAATTCAACTGATTTTTCCGATCCTGTAACCATTATTTACGGACACAGGACTAATGACGGCTCAATGTTCGGGCAGCTTCAGAAAACCTACTCGGACAAGAAGGCCTTTGAAAAAGCCGAAGAAATCATAATTTATCTGCCGGATAAGGAGCTTCACTATAAGGTGTTTGCTGCTGTCCCCTATGGCAACGAGCATATTCTTTATAATTATGATTTTTCAAGGCTCAGAATGCGCCAGGCATTCTTTAACACCGTTTTTTCCGCAAGCGGTGTAGGAGTAAATATCAATGAGGATAATTACTCCGAAGATGAGGACGGTATTGTAATCCTTTCAACTTGTTTGAGGGGTAACAATAATAAACGCTATCTTGTGTTGGCTCAGCTGACTAAAAAGGTAAACTAAAAATTTTATGGAGGGTACTATCATGAAGAAAATTGTAAAAGCAGCTCTTGCTGTTATGCTCGTACTTGCCATGACTGTCACCGCTTTCGCTGCTCCCAGTGTCAGCAGACCTGAAAGCACTTTAGGCGTTCAGAAGGCAGTTGTTACTGATGCAAACGGCAACACCGTTGCACTCAGCCCCCTTGACATCACTATCAATGATGCTGACAATGCAAGCAAGGACGAACTCAAGAATGCTGCTAACGACCTTACAGCTCTCGTTTCTGACTTGGCTGATGAGCTCCCCGCTGGCGTTACTGCTGACGATCTCACCGTTAAGGAAGTATTCGATGTAAACCTCAGCGCTACTGCTAAGAAGCTCATCGAAAACGGCGGTTCTGTAAGAATCAACTTCACCGTTCCCGGTGTTAAGAAGGGCGATTTCGTTGTTGCACTTCACAAGGGCGAAGACGGTTGGGAAGCACTTCCTGCAAGCGCTGTTGGACTTAACAACGTTGCTGTTGTTATGGAAAGCTTCTCCCCTGTTGCTATCGTAACCCTTAAGGGTGTAAATGTCAACGGAAATGTAACTTCTCCTTCTACCGGTATGGAAGTTGCTGATGTTGCTTACGGTGTAGTTGCAGCTTGCGTTGCTGCTCTGTAAGAAGCATAACCGAGTATAAAAATGAAGCTTAAGTTAAGAAAAGCCCCTGTTAAGGTTATTCTTGTACTTATATGCGTCATAGCTCTGTTGATTGTTATAGTGTCGTTGCTGCTTTCATGGGAGCAACGACACTATTATTTTGAAACGGATGACCAGGATTATACGCAGTACGATGAGGACAGCGGGCTTGATGAGGTTTATTATGACGGCGCGTGGTACGCCCAAAAACCGGATATAGAAACGATTTTGTGCATAGGCGTTGACAAGTATGACGGCGACGATACAGATTTGGGCAATTACAACTCCCAGCAATGCGACTTTTTGCTTGCCGTAGTTCTTGATAACCGCAACAAAACCTATACAGCGATTCAGATAAATCGCGATACCATAACTGAAATACCTGTTATCGGCTTCGGCGGAGATGTTTTGAGCACGGAAACAGGTCAGATAGCACTTGCACATACCTACGGCTCCGGCGGTCAGGATAGCTGCGAGAATACTGTTGAGGCAGTTTCAAATCTGCTGACAGGTGTTAAAATAGATCATTATATCTCGGTGACGATGGAAGCCGTGCCAATCATCAATGACGCTGTCGGCGGCGTGACCCTGACTGTCGCGGAGGATTATCCCGGCGCTGGATTTATGAAGGGCGAAACGGTTACGCTTCTGGGAGATCAGGCCCTTGCCTACGTAAGAGGCAGAATGTCCGTTGGAGACGGTTCAAACCTCGGCAGAATGGAAAGGCAGAGACAGTATATGTCCGCGCTGAAGGACGTCTATACTCAAAAGCTCGCCACAGACCCGACACTGGCGCTGAGCGCTATCACTTCGATATCGGAGTACATGGTTTCCGATTGCAGCGTATATGATCTTTCTGACCTTGTAAACGCAACAAACGAATATACCTTTGAGGGCTTTAAGACCTTGGAGGGTGAGGCTGTTCAGGGCGAGAAGTTCATGGAATTTTATGCCGATAAGGAAGCTTTAGAGAAGCTTGTTTTCGACATTTATTACGAGAAAAAGGACGAAGAATAGTATAATTTCACCGAACGGAAGGAATATTCGTTCGGTGAAAGCAAGTTTAGGAGAGCATATGCCGACATCAAGCAGGGAATCAGTAAAAACAAGAAAAATAATATGTGCGAGCGTCTCTATAGCGATAGTTGTCGGAATAATGCTGCTTCTTTTTGTGTTTTCCGGTCAGGACGCTGCCGAATCTTCGGCGCTGAGCGGCAGGGTGACGGCGCTTATTATAAAGGTCTTCCGGCTTGATAAAACCGGTCTGCCGCTTGAAAGAGCAGAGCATTATGTGCGCAAGCTGGCTCATTTCACCATTTATTCCGTTCTGGGAGTGGGATTGTGCGGAATTGCTCAGTGCTTTTTGGAAAGGATGAGGTTCTTCGCCGCATCCCTCGCGGGGATATTGATTGCGGCGCTGGACGAGTTTCATCAGCTTTTCGTTCCGGGAAGAGGCGGTACTCCGCAGGATGTGCTTCTGGACTACTGCGGCATGGCGGCGGGGTATTTTGTCTGCCTTGGGGTGATCTTTGTTGTTTTGAGGATAAGTGAGAAAAGAAATAGCCGTCTGAGCGGGTGACGCTTGAGCGGCTTCTCTCTTACTTATTCTACGTTAAAAATGTGTCCAGACTAAGCATGGTTGTGACCATGCTTAGTCATTAAATCGCCGCAAAGCCCATCGTATAGCGGTTTTGTGGCGATTTTACAGCAACACTTTTACGTAGAATTAGTATGTATATTTACAAACTATCAATCCTGATAGTCAGCATCCTTAGCAAAGCTGTCAAACTCACTGACTTCGCCGGACTCATCTTTCAGATACGGCAGTCTGCCTAAAATCTCAAAAGCATTCGATTGCTGCCACATCTGCGCGGTGACGAGCACCGAAAATCCCTCACCAAAGTCGCAGGCAAAGTCGTTAGGAGAGAACTTGGGCAGCCCGAAGCAGCTTAAAATATTCATGATGATTCCACCGTGGGTGACTACTGCTGCGTTTTTGTAGCCGTTTCGCATCATGTCCTCGATGACAAACTGCACACCTTCGTAGCACCGCTCGACGACCTTTCGCATCGGCTCTCCGCCGGGGGCGGGATTGTCCAGTCCTCCCCGCAGGAACTGCTTATAGTCGGGTCTTGCCATCAGATCGGTGGCTTTTTTGCCCTCAAACTCGCCGAAATTCATTTCCCTGAACTCCGGCACAACGCGGGCGTATCCCTGAGGATAGATGAACGATGCAGTCGCGATGCACCGCTTGAGCGGGCTGACATAGACCTTGTCCACCTCGGGGTAGGTGAACTGCTCCATCTTTTGGGCAAGCTCGCGCCGACCGCGCTCGGATATCGGCGATTCGGTTATTCCGATGTATCTGCCCTCCTCGTTGGCGAGGGTTATGGCATGGCGAATGAAATGAATACGGTATCCGGTCATTGCAGTTTTTCCTTTCAAATCTTATAAAATATCCGCAAAAGGCATAATATCCACATTATATACAAATATCCTGCATGAAATTCATTAATAATGATAGTACCTTTTTGGCTTTACAATCTGTAAAAATCGGTGTATAATAATCAATACGTCAACAACATTTTGGGACGACAGCATAAAAGCAAAAGAGGGGTGAGAGTCTTGAATTCCGAATTTTCCAGAATAATGACTCTTCTTAGAAAAGAAAGAAAGATATCACAGAAAAAGGCAGCGGAGGATTTAGGAATCTCGCAGGGGCTTCTTTCTCATTATGAAAAGGGCAAGCGCGAGTGCGGACTTGATTTTTTAGTTCGCGCAGCGGACTATTACAATGTTTCCTGCGATTATCTTTTAGGACGCTCCCCTGAGCCGGAGGGCAAAACGATAACCGTTGACGACCTCCCCGAGGATGATTCATCCCACCGCGACAAGGTAACGCCCGGCTCGGTTATGGTGTCGTTCAACAAAAAGCTTATTATAAATTCGCTGAACGTGCTGTTTGCCATGCTTTCAAAGTTCCGTTCGCAGACGGTCATAAAGGAAGCGGCGGCATACATAATGCTTTCGGTTTACAAGGTTTTCAGGCATATATACTCTGCCAACCGCTTAAATGATCAAAATTTCTTCATGATAAACAAGACTGTCGCCGCTTCGGAGTGCGATGCGGCGATGTGTCTTGCCGAAGCAAGGCTTAAGGCGGCGGCAAGGGGAGTGAATATCGATGGGCAGGACTGCGTTGAGGACGGCACTGCGCCCGAGATAAACACCCAAAGCTTGGCGGCGGAATATCCGCAGTATTACTCCTCAACGGTCAACCTGATAAAGAACAGTGAGGCTAAGATCAAGGAGATTGAAGGGGCAAAGTAGCCCCATAGGAATGATATAGGAGCAAGACGGCTATGCTGTCTTGCTTTTTTATTATAGCACAGGTGAGCGGGAATTGCAAGGAGGTAGGAGGTGGTTTGCTCGGTGCGGGAGGCACGCCCCGGCAGCAGCCATGGGCAGCGGAGGTCTGGACGCTTACGCGTCCCAAGCGGCTAACGCCGCTGCCGCGCCGTGCGCGGAGACCTCCGCCCGCACATACTGCGGCGCCCGTGGAAACTGTGATAGAAAGCGATATCCGAGGGGGGCGTGCCGGTCGGTTGCGCACAATCTATCATTCCAAAACAGCTATGCCAAACTGCAAAAGCCGCTAAACAAAAGTCCGGCGGTTACGTCCACGAAAGCAAGCAAAATAAAAGATGTGCGCAAAAAGCACACACCTTTAAAACAGCATATCAACGACAGAGTAAACGCGGCAGACGGCAAATAGTACGGCGATTACAAACTCTGAACTGTCTGCTTGACAGATTACAACGTTTGGAGTATACTATATCATAGAAAAATATTCTAATTTTTAAACTAAGGCGAAAAAGTTGGGCAAACTTATCCTTGGGCGCTTGCTGCCTTGCTTTTGCCTTGTTTGAATAAGCACATCCTCCCAAAGAAAGGAACTAAAAAACATGGGACTTCTTGATAAAATCTTCGGCACTTACAGTGAAAGAGAGCTTAAGCGCATCGAACCTATAAAGAATCAGGTTCTTGCCCTTGAGGACAAATATAAGCAGTACTCCGATTCCCAGCTGCGCGCAGAGACCGACCGCTTCAAATCCGAGCTTGCTTCCGGCAAGACCCTTGACGATATCATGCCGGAGGCTTTGGCCGTATGCCGTGAGGCTGGAGACAGAGTTTTAGGTAAGCGAGCCTTCCCTGTTCAGATAATCGGCGCGATAGTTCTGCATCAGGGCAGAATCGCCGAAATGAAGACCGGTGAAGGTAAAACCTTGACCGCCTGCTTGGCATCATATCTCAACGCCCTTTCCGGCAAGGGAGTACACGTTGTAACCGTAAACGACTATCTTGCTAAATTCCAGTCGGAGGAAATGGGCAGGGTATATAGATTTTTAGGACTTTCCATCGGCGTAATACTTCACTCTAAAAACAATACCGAGCGGCGGGAGGCTTATAACTGCGATATCACCTACGGCACAAATAACGAGTTCGGCTTCGATTATCTCCGCGACAACAGGGTTTTATTCAAAAAGGACAAGGTTCAGCGCGGTCATGCCTTTGCAATAGTGGACGAGGTTGACTCCATCCTTATTGATGAGGCAAGAACCCCCCTTATCATATCGGGTCAGGGCGATGAATCCTCTGATATGTACCAGAAGGCGGATAGATTTGCAAAATCCCTTAAAAAGGACGTTGTCGTTGAGCTGGAGACTAAGCAGGACACCGACGCTATCTACAGCGGCGATTATATAGTTGACGAAAAGGCGAACACCGCCACCCTTACAAAGGCGGGTGTTGCCAAGGCAGAAGCCTATTTCGGGGTCGAAAACCTTATGGATGCCGATAACGTCACACTTCTGCACCACATAAATCAGGCTATAAAGGCCAACGGCGTAATGAAGAAGGACATAAACTACGTCGTTAAGGACGGCGAGGTCATTATCGTCGATGAGTTTACCGGAAGACTTATGTACGGCAGACGGTATAACGATGGTCTCCATCAGGCTATCGAGGCTAAGGAAGGCGTAAAGGTTGCGAACGAGTCCAAGACGATTGCAACTATCACATTCCAGAATTATTTCAGACTTTATGAAAAGCTTTCGGGTATGACCGGTACAGCCGCCACCGAGGAGAATGAGTTCAGGGAGATTTACAAGCTGGATGTTATCGTTATCCCGACAAACAAGCCGATGATAAGGGTTGACCACCCCGACGTTGTGTATAAAACCGAAAAGGGCAAGTACGAGGCGGTTATTGACGAAATTGTGAGATGCCATGAAAAGGGTCAGCCGGTGCTTGTCGGTACTATATCGATTGAAAAATCCGAGCTGCTTTCAGCTATGCTCCGCCGCCGCAGAATCGAGCATCAGGTGTTGAACGCCAAGTATCACGAAAAGGAAGCGCAGATAGTTGCTCAGGCAGGTCAGTTCGGCGCTGTTACCATCGCCACCAACATGGCAGGACGTGGTACCGATATCATGCTGGGCGGTAACGCCGAGTTCTTAGCCAAGGCTCAGCTTGTAAAAGAGGGCTTCGACGATGAACAGATTTACGAAATAACCGGCTTTTCAGAGACGGAGGACGAAACCATCCTTGAAGGCAGAAATCACTACCGCGAGCTGATGGATAAATTCAGCGCCGAAACAAAAGAAAAAGCCTTAAAGGTCAAGGAGGCCGGCGGATTATATATCATAGGCACCGAGCGGCACGAATCGAGACGTATCGACAACCAGTTAAGAGGACGTTCCGGTCGTCAGGGTGACGAGGGCGAAAGCCGCTTCTATCTCTCGCTGGAGGACGATTTGATGAGATTGTTCGGCGGTGACAGGATAACCGCAATGATGAACACCCTGAATGTCGATGAAAAAACGCCTATTGAATCCAAGATGCTTACAAATGTAATCGAATCGGCTCAGAAGAAGGTCGAGGCGAGAAACTTCAATATAAGAAAGAACGTCTTGAACTACGACGATGTTATGAACGCCCACCGTGAGATTATCTACGGTCAGCGCTCGATGGTTCTGGAAGGTCAGGACATCCACGACAAGATCATAAAGATGATACGCGACTTTGTATCAAACAGTGTGAATGCTTACCTGTGTGGTGACGAGGAGGATAAATGGAACTTCTCCGGCTTGAGAGAGCATTTTTCGGGGCTGTTCACCATTGCCAACGACTTTAACTTCACCATCGCCGAGCTCAACGAAATCGACAAGCAGAGCATTATCGATATGACCACCGAGGCGGCGCTGAAGCGCTACGATGAAAAGGAAGTCGAGCTCACCCCGCCGATCCTGCGCGAGGTTGAAAGAGTTGCGCTCCTGCAGGTAGTAGACCGCAAGTGGATGCAGCATATCGACGATATGGACGAGCTGAAAAAGGGTATAGGTCTGCGCTCCTATGGCAGCCATGACCCTGTTGTTGCATACCGCATGGAGGGCTTTGAGATGTTCGATGCGATGGTTGAGTCCATCTGCGAGGACACAATAAGGATCCTTTACAACACTCATCTGCGCAAGGATGCTCCCATTGAGCGCAAGCAGGTGGCTAGGGAGACTCCTACTCCGGCGTCGGACGGAAGCCTTTCCGCAACCAGAAAGGTCGGCAAAAAGCCGGGAAGGAATGACCCTTGTCCGTGCGGAAGCGGACTTAAATACAAAAAGTGCTGCGGCAGGAACGAATGAAGCAGACGCCGCGGACTTCGTAATCTTCGTCTGTTTGTTTTGCCGTCTGCCGCGTTTACTCCATCTTTGGGTTTAGCGTTGATGTATAGGAAAGCTTCTGCATATATCGCTTGTTTGCTTGCAATATATGGACGTAAACGCCTAACTTTTGTTTAGCTGCTTTGAAAGTTTTTGATGGATGATGTTTTCAGGCCAGTTCAATGTATCAACTTCTTACGTCATCCGCTAAAATCATGCTTATCTGCTGTTTCACCTCATATAGAAAGGAACACTACACCATGAAAACCGCTTTTTGCCCCGCAGACATCCTTCTGCCAAACGTCCCCGATATGACAAAATGGTCTGTTGTCGCCTGTGACCAGTACACCGGTGAGCCGGAATATTGGCGCGAAACTGAAAGGATTGTCGGCGATGCTCCCTCAACCCTCCGCCTTACTCTGCCGGAGATATATCTGGAAGAGCCGGACGTTGCCGAGCGTATCGCAAAGATAGATTCAAATATCGAAAGCTATTTGAAGTCGGGAGTATTCCGCGAGTATAAAAACGCCATGATATACACAAGGCGGATACAGTCTGATGGCAAGCTCCGCGAGGGGATAGTGGGTGCTGTGGATTTGGAACAGTACGATTATCGCCGCGGCTCGTCCTCACCGATAAGGGCGACTGAGGCTACCGTCGCCGAAAGAATCCCTCCCCGCCTTAAAATCCGCGAGAATGCTGCTTGCGAGCTTCCGCATATAATGATTCTTATAGACGATGCCGCTAAAACCGTCATTGAACCTCTGGGCGGAATGAGCCTTTCAAAGCTCTACGATTTTGCGCTTATGCAGGGTGGCGGAAGCATATCCGGGTATCTTCTTGATGATAATGCTATCGCCGGGGTGGATAATGCACTATACGAGCTCTCAAAAAAATCCCCCATGCTTTTCGCTATGGGAGACGGCAACCACTCCCTTGCCACCGCAAAGGAGCATTATGAGAAGCTAAAGCGGGAGAATCCCGATAAGGATATGTCAAACCACCCCGCAAGATATGCCCTTTGCGAGATAGTGAACCTTCATTCCCCTGCGCTCGAATTCGAGGCTATCCACAGAATAGTCACCGGGGTGAACACGGCTGAACTGATTAATGATATGACAGTCGCGCTCGATTTGCGTGAGGATGTCTCCGGGCAGAAAATAGGTATCGTCACAAACGGCGAAGTGAGGGATGTGTATGTCCACAACCCGCTTTCAAAGCTGGCTGTGGGAAGCTTGCAGACGTTTTTGGATGGCTACATCGCTGCCAGCGGCACTGCTCACGGCGGAAAGATAGACTATATCCACGGTGATGATGTTCTTAAGGGACTTGCCAAGGGTGATGATTCTGTCGGATTCCTGCTTGAGCCAATGCAAAAGAGCGAGCTTTTCGGCGCGGTAATCGCGGATGGTGCGCTTCCCAGAAAGACGTTTTCAATGGGTCACGCGGCGGACAAGAGGTATTACCTTGAAGCGAGGAAAATAGTATTGTAACGGCGGGATATCCCGAAAAAAGGGGGAAACAGTATATGCCGACAAAAGTCAGCAACGCTGAAATATTCATAGAAAGATACAAGGAGCTGGAGCAGGCTGTCCGCTCGGAGTACAATATCTCGGACTATGATTCGATATCCTTCTACTTAGGTCACAAGACCAAGTATAAGAAGTATCAGGAGGATATTGCCTACTGCCAGAAGATACGCAACTTTTACGCGCACAACGGCAAGGTGCCGGACGGCGTGAATCGCGATTTTGCTGTCGAGCCGAACGACTGCATGATTGATTTCATAACAAGGCTGATAGACGATATAAAAAACCGCGAGCGCTGTATAGACGTCGCGGTAAGGCTGAACGAGGTCTATTGGTGCCGGATGAGCCACAGCGTCAAAACGGCTGTAAGGATAATGCGCGAAAAGGGCTTTACCCATGTCCCGGTGCTGGAAGGCGGCAGGGTCGTCGGCGTGTTCGACGAGTTCTCGGTGATAAACTGCCTTTCCGACTCGGAGAACGGCAATCTCGAAAAGGATTTGAGATTTTCGCAGATAAAGCAGTACATAAGCTTCACCACAAGAGGGCAGTCGGGGTATACATTCGTCCCATCCAAGATGTATGCCGAAGAGCTGCGGGAAATCATAGATACAGCATATTCCGAGGGCAAGCGGATAAGGATGGCGTTTGTAACCGCAAACGGCAAGCCGGATGAGACCTTGCTGGGGATTATTACTCCTTGGGATTTGATAAAATAGTAGGATAAAAACAGCTCCCGAAGCTTTTGCGCTTTCGGGAGCTGTGATGTTTAATATTCTACCACGCGATTACAAATCGGATGCATCCGAATTTTCAGCAACAATCTTAACCGCATCCTCTGGAATCAGGCTGTAAAGTAAATCAGTGTCGAGCGGGTCGACGCAATAGATTACAACTTTATTAGCTGACTCGTCAATACCGCAGGCATCGAAGCCAATTGCACGCCTGTTATCTGAGATTATGTCCTGATATTCCTGAAGCTTGGCATATGAATAGGTAACAGCTTCATAAATCAAGCCTTCCGCAGTCTCAGCAGGGATAAGCGATTCATCGGTTACAAGTATATGCAGATTGCCTTCATCATCATAGTATGAACCGCCAAATTCACTTTTGCTGTACTTTTCAAGAGCTTCATAGTAGTATTTAAGAAGCTTGCTCCGGCGGATTTCCTCCTCGCTGAGTTGAGGGGGCTGAACGGTTTGGGACGGGTCTATGTCCTCAACAGCTTCTCCACTGTCTACAGTGTTTGGAACGTCGTCATTATCTTCGCTGATTGTAGTGCTCTTAGTGACTGTCTTCGTGGTGGTGACAGTTGTTTTGGCAGAGGTTTTCACCGTTTCGGATTTTGAAACTGCAGTGGCGGCAGAAGTCTCAGGCTGTTCGCTTTTTTCGGTCTCTACGGTGGTAGTAACCGTCACATCGCTTTCAGAAGTAGTTTGCACTTTATCTGATTCGGGAGCGGTGGAAGCTTCGGTTTGTTCACCTTTATCGGCTTCGGTAGTGGCAACACTCGGCACATCATTTTCGGGATTCGTCTTAGCCGTATCCGGCGTTTTGCCGCAGGACGACAGCGCAAGTGCCGCGGTGAGTGTAAGAATAAGTATCAGCGATTTGCTCTTCATTTTTCAGTCCTCCTCAGTCGGGCATGATTGGCTTTCGGATGATATAAATTCATTATACCGTATTTTTGCCGCTCACACAATAATTTTACAGAAATCAATTTGTAAATATATTGTGAACACTGAGGGGAATTCCCTGCGTGAATCATTATGAAAAATCCGGCTCAGCAGTATTGACTGCAAGCCGGATTATTGTATTCAATCAGATATGTGAAGCTTTAGCATAAGCTCTGCGGCATCAGCAGTAGATGCTGCTATATACTCCGCCCCTGCTCTCTCAAGCTCTTCTTGGCTTCCATATCCATATGTAACCCCCAGACACTTAATTCCGTTCTGATGTGCGCCTGCAACGTCATAGTCGCGGTCGCCGACCATAAGGGCGGCTTGCTTGTCCGTAACTCCAAGCTCGCTCATGGTGCGCTCTATTACCTGCGCCTTAGTCATATGCTCGTTGTCAAGCGGGATTCCGCAGATGACCTTAAAATATCCGCTCAGCCCGAACTTGTCAAGAATCCTGCGGGCAAAAACCTCCGGCTTGGAGGTGGCAACAGCCAAGCTAAGCCCCGCCGATTTCAGCTGGGCGAGCATATCCTCAATCCCCGGATAGACGGAGTTTTCAAAAAGACCTCTTTCAGAGAAATACTCCCTGTATATTTTGATTGCATTATTACATTTTTTGCCCTTAAATCCGAAAAATTTTTCAAAGGATACCGCCAGCGGAGGACCTATGAATTTGTCAAGAATCGCTTTGTCGTAATCCTGCACGCCCAAGCGCTCAAGGGCGTATTTCAGCGAATTTATTATTCCCGGGGCAGACTCGGTAAGTGTGCCGTCCAAATCGAAAAGAATGTATTGCTTCATAGCTTATTTTCCTTTGTTTTTATGTGATGGTGCGCGTTTAAAGCTTTGCATCATACCAGCTTGCGCCGGTGTTTACCTCCGCGATAAGCGGAACTGTCAGGGAGACGGCGTTTTTCATTTCAGCTTCAAGAATTTCTGCCGCCCGCTGTGCGCAGTCCTTGTCCGCCTCGACTATCAGCTCGTCGTGAACCTGTAGGATGAGCCTTGCGTTCAGCTTTTCCTCTTTCAGCTTGCGGTAGACCTTTACCATCGCGATTTTGATGATGTCTGCGGCTGTGCCCTGAACCGGGGCGTTCATTGCGGCGCGCTTGCCGAACGCCTGTAGGTTCTTGTTGGAGTTTTTCAGCTCTGGGATGTATCTGCGCCTGCCGAAAAGGGTGGTTACATAGCCGTTTTTGACGGCAAAATCCACCGTTTCGCGCATGAATTTGTCAACGCCTGGGAAGTTGGCAAGATATGATTTTATATACCTGTCCGCCTCCGCGACCGAGACGTTTATATCCTTCGAGAGCGAAAACGCCCCTATTCCGTAGACGATTCCGAAGTTGACAGCCTTTGCCGCCCTGCGCATATCGGGATCCACAAAATCCTCGGGTACGCCGAACACCTGTGAGGCTGTGCGGGTGTGAATGTCCGTTCCCGAAAGGAAGGTGGCGGTCATATTTTCGTCTTTGCACATCGCCGCCAACACCCTAAGCTCGATTTGCGAGTAGTCGGCGTCCAGCAAATATGCACCCTCGCGGGCGATAAAGAAGCGGCGCATCTCCCTGCCCAGCTCCTTGCGCACCGGGATATTCTGCATATTCGGGTTCGCCGAGGATATCCGCCCGGTGCGGGTCTCGGTCTGCTTGAACTCGCTTCTTACCCTGCCGTCAGGGTGCACAACGTCCAAAAGGCCGTCAACATAGGTGGATTTCAGCTTTGTAAGGGTGCGGTATTCAAGTATCAGGTTGATTATGGGGTGATGGTTTGCAAGCCCCTCCAATATCTCGGCATTTGTGGAATAGCCGCTCTTGGTCTTTTTGCCGGATGGCAGGCTCAGCTCCTCGAACAGCACAACTCCCAGCTGCTTCGGGGAGGATATGTTGAATTCGTGACCTGCAAGGGCGTATATTTCGTCCCGGATGCGCTCGATATCGCCGTCCAGGTTTTCGCCGAACTCGCGGATTCCGTTGGTATCTACCCTTACTCCGTACACCTCCATAGAGGCGAGGACCTCGCACAGCGGGAGCTCGATATCTTTGTAAAGGCTTTCCATGCCGGTCTTTTCAAGCTCATCTTTGAGAGTATTGGCAAGGCGTTTTAAGGATAGAATGTCCGCAAAATCGGGGTCTGAGCTATACGGAACGTTATATGCGGAGCAAAGATTACTTATAGTATACTCACTTGACTGCGAATTCAGCAGATATCCTGCCAAATCGCAGGAGAAAGCAAGGTTATTAAGCTCACGATTTGATTCAAAGCAGAGCTTGTAGGCGGACTTTGCTTCAAAGGTGGTTTTGGGGGAGGGCGAGCCGAAGTAGTCAAGAATCAGCGGCTTATCGGTAAGGGTGAAGAGCTTGTCGCCGGATTTGACGGTCAGGCTGTCGCCGTTCAGGATAAATTCCGATTCGGTCTGAAGCCCGGATATCTCTTCGGCGGTCGGCTCGGCAAGGGTGTAATCATCGTTGACCTCTTCGGGCGCGTCCGGCTGTATTTCCACCTTGCTAAGCCCTAACTTGTCGATAAGCCGGAACATCTCCAGCTCGGACAAAAGCTTCGCGGCGGCTTCTTTGTCTATGCCGCGGGGCTTATAATCGTCAAAATTGTGAGAGACGGGTGCGTCGCGCAGGATTGTTGCAAGCCATTTTGAGGTCATGGCGGATTCGCGCCCGTTGGTGAGCTTGGTCTTTACGCTCGGAGTGAGCTTGGCTTCCTCCAAATGACTGTAAAGGTTTTCGACTGTGCAGTACTCGCGAATCAGCGTCAGCGCTGTCTTCTCGCCGATTCCGGGAACGCCGGGGATATTGTCCGAGCTGTCCCCCATGAGTGCCTTGATGTCTATAAGGTTTATCGGCTCAACGCCGTATTCAGCGAAGAATCTGTCCCGATCGAAGCTGATAGTTTCACGGTTGGTGGCAAGGCGGACGGTTATGTTGTCGCCTATAAGCTGGAGATTGTCCCTGTCCCCTGAAAGAAGATAACATTCATTGCCGCCGTCGGCGAATAGCTTGGATACCGAGCCTAAGATATCGTCAGCCTCATATCCTTCAAGCTCGAGTATCGGGACGCCGAGATCCGTTAGAAGCTCCTTGACCTTGGGAAGCTGCATGGCAAGCTCCTGGGGCATACCGTGGCGGTTAGCCTTGTAGAAGGCGCACTGCTTGTGGCGGAAGGTAGGGGCTTTAAGGTCGAAGGCTACCGCGGTGGCGTCCGGCTTTAAAAGCTCCTGCTCTTTTAGATATATGTTCATGAACCCGGTGATGGCGTTGGTGTAGAACCCGCGTGAGGTGGTCAGAACCTTGATGCCGTAAAAGGCGCGGTTCAGTATGGAGTTGCCGTCTATAACAAGAATACGCATATTGAGTCCTCCGAATGAGTTGATATATTATAGTATACCATATTTTTCGCCGAGGACAAGAGGGAATAATGGAAAATTAACCGATTTGTAATTGAAATATGGCTGATAATATGCTATAATATCTTTTAATCGTATTAATAACCTCTCAGGAACGGTAATATGCAGTATATAAATATCCAAAACGTCAAAATAGAAAAGACCTGTGCGCTCTCCCCTATGGCTTCGGTCGCGGACAGAGCTTACAGAACTATCTGCCGCGAGTTCGGCGCAAGCCTGCTTGTAAGCGAGATGGTCTCGGCAAAGGGCCTCTGCTATAACTCCCAAAAGACCGCTGAGCTCTGCGAAGTAACCGACTTCGAGCGCCCCTATGCCATCCAGCTTTTCGGCGAGGAGCCAGAGTTTATCAGGCGAGCAGTTGAGATGGTAAACGCATATAAGCCGGATATTATAGATATAAACATGGGCTGCCCGGTGCCGAAGGTGGTAAACCCCGGCGGCGGAAGCGCCCTTATGAAGACCCCCGAGCTGGCGGCTGAGATAGTCCGCGCGGCGGTGAGCGCGGCTGACTGCCCGGTGACTGTAAAAATCCGCTCCGGCTGGGATGATGAGCATATCAACGCCGTGCCGTTTGCTGTCATGATGGAGCAGGCGGGGGCAAGCGCAATAGCCGTCCACGCCAGAACCCGGAAGCAGATGTATTCCGGTGAGGCTGACTGGTCGGTGATAAAAGCAGTAAAGCAGGCGGTGAAAATCCCTGTCATCGGGAACGGAGATATTAAGAGCGCCGAGGACTGCAAGAGGATGTACGACGAAACCGGCTGCGACCTTTGCTCCTTGGCAAGGGCGAGCTACGGCAGACCGTGGGTATTCTCGCAGATAAAAGAGTATTTGGAGACGGGAGTAATCCCGCCAGAGCCGAGCTTCAGTGAGCAGATGGAAATAATGCTCCGCCATGTAAGACTTTTGGTATCGCTTAAGGGCGAAGACGTGGGAATACGGGAGGCCCGCAAAAATGTCGCCTGGTACTTTAAGGGCAGGCACGGTGCGGCGAAATACCGTGCGGCGGCGGGAAGCCTGAGTGGGGTATCTCAGCTGGAAGATATGGTGAAAATCGCTTTGAAGGAGTTGCAGGAGGATGGCTGAAAATATCGGGGATATAAGCTATGAAAGCCTCGGCGAGGGGTATTACGTCTGCGTCTCGCAGGAGCACAGGTTCGGGACGGACGCTTTTTTGCTCGCCGATTTTGCATCCCCCAGAAGAAAGGATAGGGTCTGCGACCTTTGTACCGGCGGCGGGATCGTCGCTCTGCTTCTTTCAAGGAATTTCCATCCCGAAAAGATATATGCGGTGGAGCTGCAGAAAAAAGCTTATGAGCAGCTTCTTAAGTCAAAAGAAAAATCCGGAGCGGGCGAAATCGAGCCGGTGCACATGGACTTGAAGGAGTTCAAGCTAAGTGAGCAGCTGGATGTTGTCACCTGCAACCCGCCATATAAAATAAACAATACAGGTTTAAAAAACGCCTCGGACGAGGTTACCATCGCGCGGCACGAGACCGAGTGCACGGTGTATGATGTCTGCCAGGCAGCAAAAAGGCTTCTTAAGTACGGCGGAAGGCTGTGCATCTGCAATCGCCCCGAAAGGCTGGCGGACGTGATGGAAGCCATGCGGCAAAACGGCATCGAGCCCAAAAGGCTTAGAACGGTTCAGAAAAACCCGCAGAGCGACCCTTGGCTGATACTCGTCGAGGGCAGGCTGGGCGGCTCGAAGTATCTTAAAATCGAAAAGCCGCTTTATGTGATGGATGAGGACGGCGGCTACTCGCAGGAAATGCGGCGGATTTATAAGCTAACTGATTGACGAATGAAACGAATCTACAAGCTCACCGATTGACGAAAGGAAATTTAGATATGTCAGGCAGACTTTATGTTGTGGGAACGCCGATAGGAAATCTGGGCGATATGACCTACAGGGCGGTGGAAACCCTGAAAAGCGTTGACTTTATAGCCGCCGAGGATACCCGTGTTTCCGCGAAGCTGTTGAATTATTTCGGAATTAAAAAACCGATGGTGAGCTATCACGAGCATAACCACAAGTACTCCGGTGAGAGTATAATAAAAAGGATAGTCGCGGGGGAGACCTGCGCTGTCATAACCGACGCCGGTATGCCCTGCATTTCCGACCCCGGGGAGGATTTGGTGCGGCTGTGCGCCGAAAACGGCATCCCGACCGAGGTTGTGCCAGGACCGAGCGCGCTTATATCCGCGCTTGCGGTGAGCGGGCTGGATACCTCGCGGTTTGCGTTTGAGGGCTTCCCTTCGGTTGCAAAGCGTTCGCGATACGAAACCTTATCTGCCTGTGCGCGTGAGGAAAGGACGCTTATATTCTACGAAGCGCCGCACAAGGTAATCGCGACACTGAATGACTTCCTGAAGTTCTTCGGTGACAGAAAAATAACCCTCTGCCGCGAGCTTACCAAGATACACGAGGAGATAATAAGGACTACCCTTTCGGAAGCTGTGAATCTTTACAGTGAGGATAACCCGCCGCGCGGGGAGTATGTCCTTATAGTCGAGGGCTTCAAGGAGGAAATAAAGCCGCTGACGCAGGAGGATGCGCTTGCCCAGGTAAAGGAGCTTGTTTCCAAGGGTATGCGCGGGGCGGATGCCTGTCGTGAAATCGCGAAGACCTCCGGCTTTTCCAAGAGCGAGCTTTATACTATGCTGATAAGCGGTAAGGACGGTCAGGGATGATTCAGATAAGGAACGCCGAAGCGAAAGATATCCCCCATATACTGGCAATCGAGCGGGAGTGCTTTGATTCGGATGCCTGGAGCGAGGATGATTTTGCCTATCGCCTTGCCGAAAAGGGGTTTATCACCCTTGTGGCAATCGCAGATGGAGTCTTGGCAGGGTATTGCGCGTTGAGCTGCTTTTATGAAATGAATATAGACAGTATTGCCGTGGCTAAGGAGTATCGAAGAAGAGGAATCGCCGGAGAGCTCTTTGAAAAGGCGTTTGGAGGGTTCGAGGGCGAGGTCTTTCTGGAGGTAAGAAGGTCGAATGCACCTGCCATAGCTTTGTATGAAAAGCACGGATTCAAAAAAATCTCGGAAAGAAAAAATTATTACGACAGCCCTATAGAGGATGCAATAATCATGAAGGCGGAATTGTATAAGTAATGATATAGTATGATTGGTTTTGCATATTTTCAGGGTGGCATTTGAAAATATATTTATCGGCTGTAAAGGGGTGCTAATCAATGAATGCTTCGGTTTTATTCTTCTTTATCGTTCTGGCTGCTGCGCTGATGGCAGTAATAATCAAGGTGAATTCGGGAAATTGCAAAGCATCATTCAGAATTTTTTCAAACATTGCCGTCGTAATATGCCTTACGATTTCGATACTGTTTCTGCCGTTCAGAGATAAGGCTCCCGAAAGCCTTTACGAAAGAGCGGTATATGCACTGAATCCCGGCAAGCAGGAACCGGTAAAAGAGAATGAGCCGAAAGAAAGGGAGTTCCCGGATTTCGTAGTTTACGAGTGCGAGGACTACTACATCGGCATGGACAAAGAAAACCATGTTATGGAGATAGTTCCCTCAAAAGAGCGATTGGAGAGCACTGAGGACGGCGAAAGGCTTGGATATTACGACTTTTACGGCGTGTATGAGCTTAGCGGGTACACCCTTAATGTGTATGCGGCAAGGCTTACGGGAGACCCGGACTTTGTCAAAATAGTGCTGTTTGATGAGTATTATAAGGAAAATATCAACACTGACTTTAACTATTCGGACGCTTTGTTCAGGCTTTACGATGAGGACAACGGATATATGTACGGTTATGCGTATGTGAATGATATCGTTGAGAATTTAGACTATGGCTTTCGCGTAGGGGATAACCGTGCTTCTTTTGGCGGGATGTATGAAGCCATGACGTCTGACCCAAAGTATTTTGAATATGCTGAGCAAGCCGATACGGTCCAAACAAGCGGTGCGGAAAAAGACGACTCTATGAATATATTGACTTTACTGTTATTTGTTTTGATAGTCATCGCTTTGTCGGCGGCGATAATTAAAGTCAACTCGTCGGAGGAAAGCGGATTTTACACGGCTGCTGCAAACGTTGCGGTCGGAATATGTCTGACTGCCTCGATAATGTTTCTGCCGTTCGGAACGGACAGTCCCAAAACGCTTTTTGGCAGAGCGGTAAACTTTTTCAGCCCCGACAAGCCTGCCACGGCTGAAACCTTAGAAAAGCCGGTAACTTCTTATGAGCCGAAGGATGACGAGCCGGAAGAAGAAATGTCCGATTTTGTGGTTTACGAGTGCGACGACTATTACATAGGCATGGATAAGGAAGAGCATATTATGAAAATCGTCCCATCGGAGAAACGCTTGAAGGACGTTTTGGCAACCGAAAGGCTTGGCTATTACGACTTTTCCGAAGAATATGAGCTCGACGGGCACACTCTTAACGTTTATTCGGCAAGGCTTTCGGGCGACCCGGGCTTTGTATGCATAGTGCTGTTTGAAGAGTATCACCATGGCAAGACCAATCCCGGCTTTACCGAGTCGGACGCTTTGTTCAGGCTTTATGACAAGGATAATGGCTATATGTATGGCTTTGCATATGTGTATGATGACGTTGATTCATCCGGTTATGGCTTCTGCATAGGGAATAAGAGCATTTATTACGATGGAATGTATGAAGCTTTGAAACTTGACAAAAAGTATTTTGAGGCTAACGAATAGTCTGTTCGTTACACCTATGTATAACAGATCAGGAGCAGTTTGAGGGGGTTGTATTTATGAATTTATTGACTTTGTTGTTCTTTGTTTTTATGGTTGCCGTTTTGTCGTTGGCGATAATCAAGGTCAACGCTTCGGAAGAAGGCGGCGCCGGCACGATTGTTATAAATGTTGTTATCGGAATATGCATGACTGCCTTGATAATGTTCCTGCCCTTCGGAGCCGACGCTCCCAAAACTCTTTTCGGAAGAGCGGTAAACGCTTTGAAGCCGGAAAAGCCTGTTGAAGTGGTGATAACGGATAAGCCGGTAACTCAGCCTGTGACGGAGGTAACCGAGTCCGAGGAGGAAGAGCTTCCCTATTTTATAGTTTACGAGTGCGACGATTACTATATAAAGATGGACAAGGAAGATCATATTATGGAGATAGTCCCGTCGGAGGAACGCTGGGATGACGTTAAGGCGACCGAAAAGCTTGCCTATTACGACTTTTCCAACGAATATAAGCTCGACGGTCACACCCTTAATGTGTACTCGGCAAGGCTTTCTGGCGACCCCGGCTTTGTATGCATAGTCCTGTTTGAGGAGTATCACCATGGCAAGACCAACCCCGGCTTTACAGAAAACGACTGCCTTTTCAGGCTTTATGACGAGGACAACGGATATATGTACGGCTTTGCATATGTGTATGATGACGTTGAGTATTCAAGAGGCTTTACCTACTACATAGGGAATAAGCACACCACCTTCTCCGGAATGTACGAGGCTTTAAAGCTGGATAAAAAGTATTTTGAAAATGATGCCTGAGCCTGTCCGGCTTGCTATACGTAATGATTGTGACATCGGAAAGGGGTTGTATTTATGAACATATTGACTTTGTTGTTCTTTGTTTTTATAGTTGCCGTTATGTCGTTGGCGATAATCGCGGTCAACTCGTCTGAAGAGGGCGGCGGATATACGGTTGTTGTAAACGTTATTGTGGGACTTTGCCTGACTGCTTCAATTTTGTTTCTGCCGTTCGGAACTGACAGTCCCAAGACTCTTTTTGGCAGAGCGTTAGACACTTTCAGAACTGCCACGCCTGTTACAGCCGAGGTCTCTAAAAAGCTGATGACAGCTGCGCAGCAGGAAGACGATCCGGAAGATGAGTCGGAGGAAGAGCTGCCCGATTTTGTTGTTTACGAGTGCGACGATTACTACATCAGCTTGGGCAGGGAAGACCATATTATGGAGATAGTCCCCTCGAAAGAGCGATTGGCAGACGTTAAGGCAACCGAAAAGCTTGGCTACTACTCATACTCCACCGAGATTATTCTGGCGGGTCATTCCTTGAATGTGTACGCGGCGAGACTTGCGGGCGACAAAGGCTTTGTTGCCGTGGTGCTGTTCGACGAGTATTACTCCGGTGCGGTAAATACCGGCTTTACCGAGGGCGATGCGCTGTTCAGGCTTCACGATGAGGAAAAGGGCTATATGTATGGCTATGCGTATGTATACAGGAACGTTGAGAGTGCAAGGGACTTCTACTTCTACATAGGCAGCAATACCACCTACTTTGACGGAATGTATGAGGCTTTAAAGCTGGATAAAAAGTATTTTGAATAAGAAGGCATAAACACATGAAGATTTTAGGAATAGAAAGCTCCTGCGATGAGACTGCGGCCTCGGTTGTGGAAGATGGCAGAACAGTTCTTTCAAATATAGTCGCTTCGCAGATAGACGAGCAGAAGCTCTACGGCGGGGTCGTGCCCGAAATTGCTTCGCGGCGGCACGCGGAAAACATCTGCGGTGTAGTCAGAGAGGCTTTGGAAGCCGCAAACGTCGGCATCTCCGATATAGACGCTGTGGCGGTGACATATGCACCCGGGCTTATAGGCGCGCTTCTTGTCGGCGTCAGCTATGCTAAGGGGCTTGCATTTGCCGCCGATAAGCCGCTTGTGCCGGTGCATCACATAGCGGGGCATATCGCGGCGAACTATATCTCCCACCCCGATTTGGAACCGCCATACCTCTGCCTTGTTGTGAGCGGCGGACATACCCATCTTGTAGAGGTAAAGTCCCACACGCAGTTCCAGGTTATAGGAAGAACCCGCGACGATGCCGCCGGGGAGTGCTTTGACAAGGTTGCAAGAACGCTGGGATATCCTTATCCCGGAGGGAAATATATAGACGAGGCTGCAAAAAAAGGCGCAAAGACCGCCTATAAGTTTCCCCACCCCAAGCTTGAAGGCAATGAGCTGGACTTTAGCTTCTCCGGAATAAAAACTGCGGTGATAAATTTAGTCCACAATGCCGAGCAGAAGGGCGAAACGCTTGCTGCGGAGGATGTTGCAGCATCCTTCCAGAAAACCGTCAGCGATATATTGGCGGAAAAGCTTATGCTTGCGGCGGAAAATCTGGGATATAATAAGATAGCGGTTGCTGGCGGAGTTTCGGCTAATACCGGTATACGAACTAAGATTAAAAAAGAGTGCGACAAGCGCGGATATACCTTATATCTCCCCGAATTTAAGTACTGCGGCGACAATGCCGCCATGATAGCCGCTCAGGGATATTACGATTACATTTCCGGCAGGCGGGCGGATGAAAGCCTGAACGCTCTTGCCACACTGTCTTTGGAAGATATATAGCTCCGGCGAAAGGTATTTTTATGAAATTTAAGGTTTTGTTTTTGATTCTTACTGCGATAGCAGTGTTTGCGGGCTGCGCACATATAGAGCCGGGACAGCTTGATACGAGCGAGCCGGTTGTTACCGACGCTCCGCCGGAAAAGCAGGCTTACCCCGTCAGCTTTGAAAACGAGGTGTTCGATTCCTCGCCGCAGACGGTGGCTTCGCTGTCCCCTGCCCTGACTGATATTCTTTTCGATCTGGGACTGTCGGACAGGCTTGTGGGAGTAAGCGACTACTGCCGCAAGCCCTCGGAGGATGTTAAAATAATAGGAAGCCCTGCCATGCCGGATATTGAAGCCATTATCGAGCTTAAGCCGGAGCTGCTGATATCACAGTCCCCTCTTGCTTCGGCGGACGTTATAAAACTTAAGCAGGCGGGAATAAGAACTCTTTATATCAAGCCCCCGGAAAGCTTTGAATATCTGTGCGAGGAGTATATAAGACTTTCGCTGATATTCTACGGCGCTGTGGATTCAAAGGATATAGCGGTGTCGGCTCTTTCTGGAATAGACGGCGCTATGGTGGCTGCGGCAAACAGCGGCATAAGCAAAAGCTTTGTAATAATAAGCGCATATGAGGACGGAAAATACGTCGTCATGGGTCGGAAAACGCTTGCCTGCGACATTATGGAGGTTCTTGGAGACGGCATTTACACTTCGGATAAAACCGAGTTTATGAGCAAGGATGATATCGTGCTTATGGAGCCGGACGTGGTCATTATCGACGATAGTCTGGCTGAGGATGATATCGGAAAGCTTTTTGAAAACGACCCTCAGATAGTCGCGGCGGATCTTTCGGTGTTTGAAAGACCAACTGCCGCCATAAAGGATACCATCGAATTCTTGATGAACCGATTACTGTAAATATTAAGAAAATATTAATATTGAATAATCGGTTGACATAATAAGAATTTCGGGTTATTATAGAATAGCTGCAATAAAACTGCCGGCAAAATTGTATTGCTTTTGTACGCGGTATTTCGCCCGCAATTTTATTGGAGCAAGGGAAGGAAACGCACAATGTTTAAAAAAATACTGTGCCTTGCCGTTTCTATCGCCGCGGTTTTTACTGTGTGCTCAGGCATATTCTGCGCCTGTTCGGTTATAGATAATGATAATCCAATACGGAACGATTCTACATGGGATTTTACCGTCAGCGAACAGTTGACGATGACGAGCCCCGGGGAGGATGTTTCGGTGGGAGCTCCCGATGCTGAGCCGGGATGGCAATACAGCTTCGGCTCTGAATTTATTGACGAAAACGGCATACGCTATGTTTGGGATAACATCGACGAGGATACAAGGGTAAACCTGGGCGAGGTTATGAACGCCATAAGAAATGTTCAGATCTACTGCCCCCTGACGGTGGGATTTCCCAAGGACGAGGCTAAGAGCTTTTTGGAGCTTGTTTCAAACTGCTCCACGTTCTACACCTATGCGAGCGGAACATTTAAGCTTCATTCTGACGATAACGGGATAGTCAAGGGTCTTACAATAAGATACAGCGTCGATTACGAGGAAGAGGCGGAGCAAAGGAGCAAAACCCTGAATGCGGCTCTTGAAAAAATAGTATCGGATATGCCGGCAGACGGAACGGAGTTTGAGAAGGTTAAATATCTGCACGATTACCTTGTGCTCAGCTGCCGGTACGGTGAGGACGCTACAAGCCCGTTTACCGCATACGGCGCTTTGGTTGAGCATATGGCGGCGTGTCAGGGCTATGCTGACAGTCTGCATCTTCTGCTTTCAAGAGCGGGCTTTGAAACCGTTTTCGCAACCGGCGAGGGCAAGGAGAGCTCGACAAAGCATAAATGGTGCTATGTTAAGCTTTCGGACGGTCACTGGTACGCTATAGACCCCACTTGGGACGATATGGAGGGAGAAAGCGATCAGCCCGATTATATCGGCTACAGCTATTTCCTCATCAGTGACGAAATGATACTTCGGGATCATTCAGCCAAGTATACGAGCAGGTATTATGAGCTTCCGGTGGCGGATTCCATGGATATGAACTTCCATAAGGTGATGGGCTACATCGCCGTGGATTCGGGCTCTGCATACAATGTCCTTAAAGCACAGGCAATAGAAGCCGCCAAGGATGGCAGAAGGTATCTTTATCTTAGAATGGACGACGGCGAAAAGCTCAGGCAGATTTATGACGAGCTTGCAGCGGGTCCCTCGGGGGACAATAGGATTCAGGATATTATTGCCGCTGCAAATGCCGCTGCGGGAACGGATATAAGCACAGTAAGCTGGGTCGAAAGCCTTGACCCGGTTTCAGGAACGCTTGCGATAACTTTGAAATACAATGAAAATTAAACGGAGGTAAACAAACATGAACAAATTCAAAAGACTTATGGCAATGCTGCTTGCGGTTGTTATGACTATTACAATGATGGCAGCCTGCGGCGACAAGGTCGAAGAGCCGCCTGTGGACAATCCCACTGTTACCGATCAGCAGGTTCCGGACGTTACGCCTGCCACCGATCCTACGGTTGACACCGACCCGATGGTAACATCTGCTCCTGACACAGAGCCGCCTGTATCTGACACAGAGCCGACGACTGCACCTGATGTCACCACAACCGAGCCTACCGAAAAGCCAGACACCACCACTGAGGATAACGGAAGCTTCACTGTTGAGGAAATGTCCGCAACCATGTATGCAACCGATTCCGTAAACGTAAGAAGCGGTCCCAGTGCTGATTATGACAAGATAGGAAGATTCAACAAGAATGACGCTGTAACCGTTACCGGACGCGCTTCCACAGGCTGGTTCAGAGTTGTTCTGGACGGCAAGACCGGCTATGTAAGCAACGCTTACCTTACCGACAAGAAGCCTTCCTCCACTACAACCCAGAAGCCAACCAGCGGAAATAGTAATGACCCTGACGTTGATCTTGGCGATGATGACGTAAATCCCATAGCCTCCTTTGAAGGCTTCGGAGACGCTATCGAGGATAACCAGCTTGAATATACCATGTCCAGAATCAACGATTCCAGATACGAAACCGTTATCAGGCAGATCCTTGAAGGCATTCAGAACTTCGAGCCGGTAATATATGTAGATCCTCTTATCGACGCCGACGAAGCATATGATTTTGCGGCGCAGATACTTCCCATTATTGCTGTTGAATATTGCTATGTTGATACCCTTAAGGGCGCTGTTTACAACGGCGGAGCCAACGACGGCAAGCTTCAGCTGGTCAAGGTAAATTATTACTGCGATACCATTGAAGAATGTGTTGATATGGTCAATAAGCTCAGAAACAAGACAAATTCAGTACTGAGCAAGGTAAAGAGCTCGTGGTCGGATTATCAGAAGGTCAAGTACATACACGATTGGCTTGTCCTTAACAGCACTCCCGACCCGGACAATGTCGGCGGTCCTTGGGCTTCCAACGCCTACGGCGCTATAGTAGACGGCAGACCTACCTGCCTGGGCTATGCCAAGGCAACCTTCTATATGCTTTCCAAGCTCGGCTTTGATGTTGTATTCGATATCGGTATGGGCACCACTGCAAAGCATATCTGGGTAAAGGTAAAGGTTGACGGCAACTGGTACTGCTTAGACACCACTTGGGACGATCCGGTATCCTCTACCAAGGTAGACCCCGATTATATCTCGTATGAGTACTTCCTCAGAACAGATGAATTCATGACAAAGTCCCACGCTGATAACTTCGATATGCTGTTCTACAGCGAGCCCAGCTGCACCTCAACCAAGCTTAACTGGTATAACGTCAACGGCTACTATATCGAAAGCACAGGTGATGCTGAGTCAGTCCTCAAAAAGGCAATCAAGGCTGCTGTGGACAGCGGAAACAAGTATGGATATGTAAGAGTATACTGCTCCAGCGAGGATGTTTATGATTACGTCCTTTCAAACTACGGTGAAAGCGGCTTCAAGAAGCTCCTCTCCGCACAGACCTCGAAGTATAAGTACGACAGTGCATGGGGCGGAACTAAGAGAGATTTCCCTGCTATCCACTCCAAGTGCATAACCTATAGAATCAAGAAGTAATGCGATAATATATTGCGCTCAGCCCGCCCGATGGGAATTTACCTGTCGGGCGGGTTTTTATGACCGTCTTGGTTTCCATGTTCATCCATTATATTTTTAATTATATTTATAATTCACAAATGCAAGTAATATAATCTGTGAAAAAAGTACCTTTAATAATTTGCGGCAGTGTGTTATACTTATTAAGTAGTAATCTAATTTAATCTTTGGATTAACAAATGACGACAAAAAAATAACAGAAAAGAGGTTGACCGCATATGACTAAAAGGTATTTATCTGCTGTGCTTGTTCTGATAATGGTGTTCGGGGTGCTTGCCTGCGGCTGTTCGGGCGAAAAGCGTGAGATAGTTAAGCTGACGCTTTCCACAGAGGATTCCGAAGCGATACTTGCCGCCGCCGGAATCATGCTTCCGGACGCAGAAAGCGCCCCGGGAGCGAACTCCACAATCAAATGGTTCTGCTGGTACGACACCCTTCACAACTACTCCGAGGCAGAAATAATAAACACCGGCTACTGGACCTTCTCGGAAAAATACAAAGGCGAAATACATTGGATAGAAACCACATGGGCGGAAAGGTATAGCGACCTTGCCAACCTTGTTCTGGGCGGAGACCCGCCTGATTTCTTCCCTTCCGGTTCCGACTGCAACGATACCTTCCCCACCTACTGCATAAAGGGAATGTTCGCGCCGGTCGACGATTATATCGACTATAACGACCCTCTTTGGTCGGGAGTAAAGGCGTTTGTGGATAAATACTTCACCCTTGCCGGGAAGCATTTTGTCATCTGTACCGAAAACAGCTTTGAAAGCGTCGTCCCATATAACCGCAGGGTCATAGAAGAGTGGGGCTTTGACGACCCGGCAGAGCTTTACATGAACGACGAGTGGACGTGGGAAAACTTCTATCAGATGTGTCTGGACTTCTCCGACCCCGATTTCGATAGATACGCTCTTGACGGCTGGGCTTATTCCGGCGCTATAATGGAAGCCGCAGGCACAACGGTCGTTGCGCTGAATCCCGATACCGGAAGGTTTGAATCGAATCTTGACGACCCAAGGCTTGAAAGAGCCGCAGACCTATTGTATAATCTTTCAAAGAACCGGTGCGTCTACCCGGTGTGGAACTATAATTTCAATACCAGAAACGGCACCGACAACGAGGGCGCGGGCGTCAAGGAGGGTCTTACCCTGTTCTACATAAGAGGTCCTTGGGCGTTTACGGGACCTGTAGAGGAGATGTCCCACAACTGGGGAGATATTCCCGCCAACGAGCTTATGTTCGTTCCCCTGCCCAGAGATAGTCAGGGCGATGGCAAGTACTACATCCAGGCGATGGCTTCGGGATACTGCATGATACAGGGCGCGCGCAACCCCGAGGGCGTGGCGCTGTTTGCCTCCTGCGAGCGCTTTAAAAAGCTCGATCCGACCGTTGTGGATATAGACCGCAGACAGCTTGAAGAAAAGTATCTGTGGACGCGTGAAATGCTGGAGATGTACGACCACTGCAAGGCTTTGGCTCAGAACGGCGACACCGCAACAGTATATTACGGCAACGGCTTGGGAGACAATCTTTGGATGACCGCAGAGCAGATAAAATGCTCCTCCCGTCAGAGCTCAGCCGTAAGCTGGGCGCAGGCAAAGGCGAGCAACGGCGATAAGTTTGAATTCTACATAGAGGAGCTCAACGCTTCCATCGAGAAATATGAGCAGGACAATGGTCAGAGCAACGGATAGAAGCTGCCGTATCTGCGGGCCTTACAGCATTATCGGTTAAATATTAGAAGTCTAATCTATCAATGTGCACAAAGAAGGGTAAACTAAACTGTTAAAAAAGATAATTTAATTTCTGCAGAAAGTGTGATAAAATGTATAGGTAATATTATTACAAGGCATACCACATTTATCAAGCTTATAAGAAAGGAAATTATATTATGTCTAAAAGAATTTTAGCTATTCTTCTTGCGGCACTGATGATATTCGCCTTGGCAGGCTGCGGTAAGGAAAAGAGACAGATAATCAAGCTCACTCTTTCCACCGAAGATTCCGAAGCGATACTTGCCGCCGCCGGAATCATGCTGCCGGATGCTGAAACGGCTGCCGGAGCAAATTCGACCGTAAGGTATCATCACTGGGTGGACGCTTTCCACAATTATAATGAGGATGAAATAGTCAACACCGGCTACTGGACCTTTAACAACAAGTACGGCGGTGAGGTTGAATGGGTAGAAACTACATACGGCACAAGGTTTGACGATCTGGCAAACCTCATACTTGCCGGCACAAGCCCTGACTTTACCACCGCTTCGGTTATGACCTTCCCCGAAAAGTGCTTGAAGTCAATGTTCGTTCCCGTTGACGATTATATCGACTATACCGACCCGCTGTGGGAGGGCAATGCCGAGTTCGTTGACAGATACTTCTCCATGAACGGCGCTGGATAATCTGCACCGACGTTAAGGCAACAGACGTCTGCGCCTACAATCGCAGAGTTATCGATGAGTGGGGCTTCGACGATCCGGCAGAGCTGTTCGCCAACGATGAATGGACTTGGAATGAATTCTACAATATGTGTGTAGACTTCTCCGACCCCGACGATAACAGATATGCGCTTGACGGCTGGGCATGGCAGTCCGCTTTAGTCAACTCCACCGGCGTTACGCTTATTGCCATCAATGAGGAGGGCAAATTTGTCTCCAACATAGACGACCCTGCACTTGAAGCTGTTGAATCCGTTATCTACGACCTTAACAAGAACGATTGCAGATGTCCCACCGTTATGAGAGGCACCGAGCAGGACGGCGCAGGAATGAAGGAAGGCGACTGTCTGTTCTGGCTGAGAGAAAAGTGGGCATTCACTGGTCCTGTTGACGATATGAGCGCTATCTGGGGCGATATAGCCGCAGGCGAGCTTATGTTCGTTCCGATCCCCAGAAATCCCAACGGCGACGGCAGATATTATCTCGGCGGTCAGCCTGTAGGTTACCACCTCATAAAGGGCGCTTCAAATCCTGACGGCGTTATGCTTCTCTCCATGTGCGAGCGCTTCAAGATTCTCGACCCGACCGTTATCGACATCGATATCAAGCAGCTCAAGGAAGTATATCTGTGGAATCAGGAAATGCTGGATATGAACGACATTTGCCAGCAGCTTGCAAAGGATAATCCTGTTGTTAACTTCTCTTCAGGATGCCCTGCTGCTTTGAACACCGCAGTCAACAACCTTATAACCGGCACAACCGGCAACAATCCTTCAACATGGGCTCAGCTCAAGGAAAAGCACGCAGAATCCATAAATTACTATCTCGAAGAGCTTAACGAAGCCGTTGCGGGAAATATTGAACTTAAATAAAACGCAGTATGATTTTCTTGGCCTGCGACGCTGTTTTTCAGTGCCGCAGGCTTTTTATACCAATTTCATTTTATACAGAAATGGTATTATTCATTATAGCCGTACGTAATGCATAAAATGTAATAAAATAACACCATGGAGGAATCATCATGTCAGAGGTATCGGCGGTAAAAAAGCACAACATTATTTTAGAGGAGCGCTCAAAGCTGTCTGTTTCGGGAGTTACCGATGTTGAGAGCTTCGACGAAAACGAGATATCACTTTACACCACGCTTGGCGAGCTATCCATCAAAGGAAAATGCCTGCACGTTGACGAAATGAGCCTTGAATCAGGAGACATTTCCATAACCGGAGACGTTAAATCCATGGTCTACGGCGACAAGGACAGGACGAAAAAGCCGACCCTGTGGGGCAAAATAACAAGATAATGGCTGTATGAAAGGCGTTGACAAAAAATGTATCAGGGAATGTTTCTGGGAACCGGGCGGGAAATAACGCTTTTTCTTTATGCTATGCTGGCCGGAGCGCTGCTCGGCTCGGCATATGATATCCTGCGGGCACTCAGGATAAGCATAAGGCATCATCCCGCTGTAGTTGCGGCGGAGGATTTTGCGTTCTGCGCGCTGTTCGGAGCGATCTATTATGCCTTGTGCGTATCGTTCACCGAGGGCGCTTTAAGGATGTTTCTGCTGGCGGGAATGCTTGCAGGATTCGGAGTATATCTTGTAAGTCTGGGCAGAATAGTCTGCGGAATCTTAAGCAAGGTCTTCGGATTGGCTGCAAATTTTTACATGATTGTAGTCAAAATCATCAAAAAAATCATAAGATATTTGTGCGGGCTGACGGTTTTTCAAAAACTTAAAAAATAATTTTCTCAAAACACTTGCCATTGCGCCTTTTCGTGTTGTATAATATACAGTGTATTATTATCGGATAAAGGAGGCAGAGAAAATGGCGGCAAACAGGCAGACAAAAGCAGCTGAGCGCACCGCGCCGGCGCGTGTAAAGAATAAAAAGCACGGCAAGCGGCGTTCCGCATTTTTGGATCTTGTTAAGATATCCGCGTTTACTCTGCTGCTTGTTTATTCGGTGAGCGTTATCATTTCAACTCAGGCGGATATTGCGGAGCAGAAGGCAGCTATCGAAAAGCTCAAGGCGGAGATAACTGAAACTCAGCAGGAAAACGACGAGTATCAGAGGCTTCTCAGCGCGGGCGACGAATACGAATATATGCTTTCAGCCGCTATCGAGCGGGGCTACGCTTATCCCAGGGAAAGACGGTTCTATCCCAAGAACAATCTGGAATGATTTCGCTTTGATACGGACAATTTAAAGTGAAAGAGGATTAGAAAACTTTTATGCAGCTTGAACAGGGAAGCATTGTTGAAGGCAAGGTTACAGGAATACTTAAATTCGGAGCTTTTGTTGATTTGGGGAACGGCAAAAGCGGAATGGTACATATCTCCGAGGTGTCAAACTCCTTCGTTAACGACATCAACGACTTTTTGAAGGTCGGGGATTGCGTTAAGGCGAAGATAATCTCCATCGGGGATGACGGAAAGATAGCTCTTTCCATAAAGAAGGCGGAGCCTGCCCCGCAGAAGGAGCAGCGCGAGTTTAAAAAGCGTCCGGACACTCAGCGCCAGCCTGCGTTTGACAAGGATAAGGACAAGGACACGCCCAATTTTTCAAGGCGTCCCGCGCCCAAGAAGCCGGTCAAGAAAGAGGTTGTCGACCCGAGCGAGCTTGAATACGCTTACGAGCCCCGTTCCACCGTTACCGACGCCGGATTTGAGGATATGCTTTCAAAATTTAAGGCATCGAGTGAGGACAGGATGTCCAGCCTTAAGAAGAATATGGATGTTAAGAAGAGAGGGTATAGGAGGAAGTAGACTGCGGAGTTTATTTTCGGTTGACTGTACTCTTGATTATTGATTTATAGTTTGTTAGGGGTATTGGTTTGTGCAGTCATTGACCTTCGGTCAATAGAAGAACCCCCGGCTGAGGGAATCGTTAGACTTCGCCTACCGTCTTCCACGCAAAAACAGTCCACCGGACTGTTTGCATTTATTTCGGGCGTAAGACCGAAATTAATGCTTCTCCATCTCCTGCGCTTGCTTGCGCTGGGGGATTTCGCTCCCTGCGGGGAGCGATTAGGGGCGCTGCCCCTAAGACCCTGCAAGGGCTTCTCGCCCCTTGACCCTCGCCACCCTTTCGAGAAAGGGTGGACCGAAAGCTTTTTTAATTTTGGGTTACACACATTTATTAGGATGTATAACTATGTTTAAGAAACTAATTGCTGTTATTACAGTGTTCGTGATTCTGCTAAGTCTGAGCGCTTGCGGCGACAGCCGCGAGGTCGCGGGGGAGGATTACATTCTCGCGGCGCGAAAGGCGTATACCTCTTTGGATTCTGCCAGAGTGGACGTCATCAACGACGACACCGGCGTTTCCGAGCAGATTTTCATTTTTAAATACGACGAAACCGACATGATGACCTATTCCTACATCGGTCGGTCGGAGGGCGAATACATCGCCCAATACAACAACGGCTACGAACAGTTCACCGAGGAGAACGGGCAAATAACCGTCAGCACCTCCTCAGACCGTGATTTCGCTGCATACTCCCGCGATGTCAAGTATCCATACGCTGACGAGGGGTTGATACTTTTCTACAAAAAAGCCGTTGTGGATGAACAGTCTTATATTGCCCAGAATGATGAAGCGATAGAAGTCTGCCATGTTTACGACATTGAGAAGCTGGGTGATTCAGCACCCGATCAGAGCATTGTCGGCTTCACGGTAAAGTACTTCTTTGACGGTGAGGGCAATCTCCTATATTTAAAGGAGATATCCCGCATGAAGCAGCCGGACGGCAGTGAGAAGGTCTACAGCTACTCTGTTTATATCACCGAGCGCAACGAGGTTGAGACTGTACCGAATGTGGTAAAGCTTTCGGAAGATGAGCCGGAAAAGGCGCCAATTACCGAGCCGGACGACAGTGGAGTGCTGATATAATCGCTTATTGTATATATTTCACAAAAATCAAATTCAAAATTTTCTGAAATTCTACGCCAAAAATTCCCGCAAATTTCGCAAAACGCTTGCAAAAGCTGTATTTACGTGTTATTATATATCTTGCGTGACTGCAAAGATATGCGATGAAGCTGAAGGTTGCCGGCTGTGTGCCGGGTAATTTCAGCCGAGTATGTCCGATTTTAAACCGGGCGACTGTAATAACAACACGGTATGTGCTTTAGCATCTTGCGAACAGCGGGATTTTGTGCTTCTATGAGTATGGGGTCTGCTGTGTCTAAATGTGCGTATTAATATCGTGCGGTATTATGTGTCCGAAAAACCGAGGCGGTCGAAAGCCGTTGTTTTTCGGTTATTTTTATGAGGATGCATGAAACGCACGGAAGCGTGTTAAAAAACAGAAAGGCTTGCAAATCAAGAAAACAAGCCGGTTGCCCCCAAGCAAAAAAACATAAGGAGGCGCTTTAAAAAATGGCAGTCAATGAAAAAATCAGGATCAAGATCAAGGGCTATGAGCACTCTAATGTAGATGCAGCAGCCGCTAAGATCGTTGAGGCGGCAAAGAGAAGCGGCGCAAAGGTTTCTGGCCCTATTCCGCTCCCCACGGACAAGGAGATAATCACCATCCTTCGTTCCGTTCACGTCAATAAGGACAGCCGTGAGCAGTTCGAAATGAGAACTCACAAAAGACTTATCGACGTTCTGCACCCCACAAACGACACCACTGCCGCTCTGCAGAATCTTGAGCTTCCTGCCGGCGTTGATATCGTAATGGAGATCAAGTAATCTCCTAAAGAAATCGCATTACCGATTTCTCAGCGAAATCAAGCTTACAGGTCATGTCGGCAAGACCGACCAATAACCAATAGGAGGAAAACCAAATGAAGAAAGCCATCATCGGAAAGAAGATCGGTATGACTCAGATCTTCGACGAAGCCGGCAAGGTAATTCCGGTTTCGGTTATCGAGGCAGGTCCCTGCGTAGTAGTACAGCTCAAAACCGCCGCTAATGACGGTTACGATGCCGCTCAGTACGGCTTCGGAGATGCTACAGCAAAGAGCCTTAAAAAGCCTCTTACGGGTCATTTCAAAAAGGCGGACGTCGCCCTTAAGAAAACCCTCAAGGAATTCAGACTTGACAGCATGGAAGGCGTCAACGTCGGCGATATCGTCAAGGCAGATGTTTTTGCCGAGGGCGATTATGTAGACGTTTGCGGCACCAGCAAGGGTAAAGGCTTTGCCGGAACCATCAAGCGCTGGAACAACCACAGATTAAAGGAAACTCACGGTACCGGTCCTGTTCACCGCCATGCGGGTTCAATGGGCGCTTGCTCTTCCCCTTCGAGAATATTCAAGGGCAAGGGAATGCCCGGTCACTTAGGTGCTGAAAGAGTTACTATCCAGAACTTAGAGGTAGTAAGGGTAGACGCTGAAAATAATCTTATCGCTGTAAAGGGAGCTATTCCGGGTCCCAAGAACGGTATTGTTACCGTTATAAACAGCGTTAAGAAGGCTTAGTGGAAGGAGGAAGTAACCAATGTCTAAGGTTTCCGTTTATGATATTAAAGGCAATGTAGTTGCTGACACTGAGCTTAACGACGCAGTATGGGGAATCGAACCCAACGTTAGTGCAATGCACGCTATGGTAGTTAACTATCTGGCTAATCAGAGACAGGGCACACAGTCCACTCTTACAAGAACCGAGGTTTCCGGCGGCGGAAGAAAGCCCTGGAGACAGAAGGGCACAGGTCATGCAAGACAGGGCTCTACAAGAGCTCCTCAGTGGGTACACGGCGGTATCGCTTTAGGACCCAAGCCCCGCAGCTACAGATACACCATCAACAAAAAGGTAAGAAGACTTGCAATGAAGTCTGCTCTTTCCTCAAAGCTTTCCGACAACGATGTTGTTGTTTTAAAGGATATCCCGCTGGAGGAGATCAAGACCAAGAGCGTTGTTGAAATGCTTAAGGCTTTGGGCGCAGACGGCAAGGCACTTATCGTAATGCCCGCTGTTGATGAGAAGGTTATCAAGAGCGCAAGAAACATTCCCGGCGTTAAGACTACTCTTGTCAACACCCTGAATGTTTACGACATTCTTAACTGCGATAAGTTCATCGTCGTTACTGACGCCGTTGCAAAGATTGAGGAGGTTTACTGCTAATGACTAAAACTGCTCAAGACATTATTTTGAAGCCGGTTGTCACCGAAGCCTCTATGGCTGATTTACAGTCCGGCAAATACACCTTCAGGGTAGCGCTTTCCGCTAACAAGATCGAAATCAAGAAGGCCGTTGAGGAGATCTTCGGCGTTCAGGTAGCAAGCGTCAACACTATGAGGGTAAGAGGCCGTTACCGCAGAATGGGAAGAAACGAAGGCAGAACTCCCAACTGGAAAAAGGCTATCGTAACACTTGCCGAGGGCTCCAAGACCATCGCCTTCTTCGATGGCATGATCTGATAAGATTCGGAGCCTGCGGTTGAAATAAAACCGTACATTCCGGCAAAAGCCCCGGAGATATCAATTCCGGGGGTATGTATGGGATGAAATCATCCCGCAAAACCAGAATAAGGAGTGAATAAACATGGCTATAAAGAGCTATAAGCCGACCACAAACGGCCGCAGAGGTATGACAGTTACCGACTACAGCGGTTTGTCCAAGGTCGCTCCGGAGAGAAGCCTTCTCGAACCTATGAGAAAGACCTCCGGCAGAAACAGCTATGGCAGAATCACCGTTCGTCATCACGGCGGCGGCGAAAGAAGAAAATACCGTGTAATCGACTTCAAGAGAAACAAACTCGACATGAACGCAACCGTTCTCACCTTAGAGTACGACCCCAACCGCAGCGCTCATATCGCTCTTGTTAAGTACGAAGACGGCGAGAAGAGATACATTTTGGCTCCCAACGGCTTAAGCGTTGGCGATACGATCTGTGCAGGAACCGGCGCTGACATCAAGCCCGGCAACGCTCTTCCCCTTATCAACATCCCTGTTGGTACATTTATCCACAATATTGAGCTTTACCCCGGTAAGGGCGCTCAGCTCGTAAGATCCGCCGGCAATATGGCGCAGCTCATGGGCAGAGAGGGCGAGAGAGTTTTAGTAAGACTTCCCTCCGGTGAAATGCGCTATATCCCCGCAAACTGCATGGCAACTATCGGTCAGGTCGGAAACATCGACCACGAAAACGTTCACCTGGGCAAGGCGGGCAGAAAGCGCCACATGGGCGTTAGACCTCACGTAAGAGGTTCAGTCATGAACCCCTGCGATCACCCTCATGGTGGTGGTGAAGGCAAATCTCCCGTTGGACATCCCTCCCCTGTTACTCCTTGGGGCAAGCCTACAATGGGCTACAAGACCAGAGCAAAGCACAACCGCTCCGATAAGTTCATTGTAAAGCGCCGCAACGCCAAGTAATTTGAAAGGAGGCAGATGAATAATGGGTAGAAGCATTAAGAAGGGACCATACGTTCAGGAATCCCTTTACAAGAAAGTCGTTGCCATGAACGAAACAGGTGAAAAGAAGGCTATTAAGACTTGGAGCCGCGCGTCGGTTATCTTCCCTGATTTCGTTGGTCATACATTTGCCGTCCACGACGGACGCAAGCACGTTCCGGTATATGTTACTGAGGATATGGTAGGACATAGATTGGGTGAGTTCGCTCCGACAAGAACCTTCAAGGGTCATGCCGGTTCAAAGACATCCAATAACGGTAAGTAGGCCGAAAGGAGGAAATAACAAATGGAAGCAAGAGCAGTATTAAGAACTGCGCGTATTGCTCCTCGCAAGGTTGAGATAGTTCTCAATCTTATAAGAGGAAAAGACTTGGAGACCGCGCTTGCTATAGTTAAGCACACCCCCAAGGCTGCCTGCGAGTATTTGGAAAAGCTTCTTAATTCGGCTGCCGCAAACGCAGAGGTCCTTAATATGGATAAGAACAATCTTTATGTTAAGACCTGCTATGTTTGCCCGGGACCGATTATTAAGAGAATGAGAGCAGTATCCAAGGGCAGAGGTCACAGAATTCTTAAGAGAACTTCGCACATTACGATAGTTCTCGCCGAGAAGGAATAAGTCGGAAGAGGAGGTAAACTATGGGACAGAAAGTTAATCCCCACGGTCTTCGTGTGGGAGTTATAAAGGATTGGGATTCCCGCTGGTTTGCAGATAAGAGCACTTTCGGCGACACCCTTGTTGAAGATTACAATATCCGTAACTACATCAAGAAGAATCTGTACGCCGCTGGCGTTCCCAAGGTAGAAATCGAAAGATTTGCAAACAAGGTTAAGATTAATATCCACTGCGCTAAGCCGGGCGTTGTCATCGGCAGAGGCGGCGAGGCTATTGAGAAATTAAGAGTTGAGATCGAAAAGATGATCGGCAAGACCGTTAACCTCAACATCTTCGAGGTTAAGTCTCCCGACCTCAACGCTCAGCTGGTTGCTGAGAAGATCGCTTTGGATCTTGAAAACAGAGTATCCTTCAGAAGAGCTATGAAGTCCGCTATTGCAAGAGCTATGAAGCTCGGCGCAAAGGGCATCAAGGTTAAGGCAGGCGGCCGTTTGGGCGGTGCTGAAATCGCAAGAAGCGAAAGCTATCACGAAGGAACCATCCCGCTGCAGACCATCAGAGCCGACATTGACTACGGCTTTGCTGAAGCAGGAACAACCTACGGCAAGATCGGCGTTAAGGTTTGGATCTACAAGGGCGAGGTTTTGAAGGGCGAAGCTCCCAAGACTGAGGAAAGACCCGACAACAAGCGCCGCCGCCCCAGAAACGGCGACGACAGACCCCGCCGCAGGGACAATCGCAGACCCAGAGCTGAAAGAACAGAAAGAAGAGAAGGAGGTAATAAGTAATGTTACTTCCAAAGAGAGTTAAGTATCGTAAGCAGCAGCGCGGCCGCATGAAGGGCCAGGCTATGAGAGGAAACAAGGTTGCATACGGCGAGTACGGTCTTCAGGCCACACAGTGCGCATGGATAACCTCGCAGCAGATTGAGGCTGCCCGTATCGCAATGACCCGTTACATCAAGCGTGGCGGTCAGGTTTGGATAAAGGTATTCCCCGACAAGCCGGTAACCTCCAAGGCGCTGGGTACTCGTATGGGTTCAGGTAAAGGTACTCCTGATCACTGGGTAGCTGTTGTTAAGCCCGGCAAGGTTTTGTTTGAAATCGCCGGTGTAAGTGAAGAAACTGCAAGAGAGGCTATGCGTTTGGCTATGCACAAGCTGCCTATCAAGTGCAAGTTCGTTGCTAAAGAGCAAGAAACGGGTGGTGAGCAATAATGAAAGCAAGTGAAATCAAAGAAATGACTCTTGTAGAGCTCAACAATAAGCTGGAAGACCTCAGAAAAGAGCTGTTTAACCTTCGTTTTCAGCATGCTGTAAACCAGCTTGACAACCCTATGAGGATTAAGGCTGTTAAGAAGGATATTGCTCGTGTAAAAACCTTCATTCGTGAACAAGAGTCCAAGTAATTGAGAGGAGGATTTTACTGTGAGCGAAATGGTTGAAAGAAAGCTTAGAAAGACCAGAGTGGGCAAGGTTGTTTCCAACAAGATGGATAAGACAATCGTCGTAGCTATCGAGGATAACGTTATGCACCCCCTCTACAAGAAGATCATCAAAAGAACAGTCAAGTTCAAGGCACACGACGAGAACAACACCTGCAACATCGGCGACAAGGTTGAAATTATGGAAACCCGCCCGATCTCCAAGGATAAGAGATGGCGTCTCGTCAGGGTTATTGAGCAGGCTAAGTAAAAAAGTAGGGTGAGCCCGATATGGGTTCAGATTTCTTAAATACTGAAAGGAGGAACTTGCTGTGATACAAATGCAGACAAGACTCAAGGCTGCTGATAACACCGGCGCTAAGGAGCTTATGTGTATCAGAGTTTTGGGCGGTACACGCAGAAAGTACGCCAACATCGGTGACGTCGTTGTTGCTTCCGTTAAGAAAGCAGCTCCCGGCGGCATGGTCAAGAAGGGCGACGTTGTAAAAGCAGTAATCGTTCGTTCAGCTAAGGGTCTTCGTCGTGAGGATGGAACCTACATCCGTTTCGATGAGAACGCAGCTGTTATAATCAAAGAAGATAAAACACCCAGGGGAACACGTATCTTTGGCCCAGTAGCCAGAGAGCTCAGAGACAATGACTTCGTTAAGATCATGTCTTTGGCCCCCGAGGTACTTTAAGGAGGATCCGATATTATGAATAAGATTCATGTTAAATCCGGTGACTCTGTAGTAATCCTTTCCGGTAAGGATAAGGGCAAGCGCGGAAAGGTGCTGGCTGTATCCCCCAAGGAAGGAAAGGTCATTGTTGAAGGCTGCAATGTTGCAACCAAGTCGGTTAAGCCCCGCAGACAGGGCGAAGCAGGCGGAATAGTCAAGGCTGAGGCCGCTATGTATTCCTGCAAGGTTCAGCTCGTCTGCCCCAAGTGCGACAAGGGAACAAGAATTGCTTTCAAGACCAACGATGACGGAAACAAGGTAAGAGTTTGCAAGCACTGCGGTGCTGAGATTAAGTAGGAGGAGAAATATGGCAAGATTAAGAGATACGTATGTCCAAGAAATTGCTCCTGCACTTATGAAGAAGTTCGGCTATAAGAACGTTATGCAGATCCCCAAGCTCGATAAGGTCGTTATCAATGTTGCGTGCGGCGAAGCTAAGGAAAACTCCAAGGTAATCGACGCTGTTATGGGCGACCTCGCAGCTATTACAGGTCAGAAGCCTATCGTTTGCAAGGCCAAGAAGTCTGTCGCTAACTTTAAGCTCAGAGAGGGTATGCCCATCGGCGTTAAGGTTACCTTAAGAGGCGACAAGATGTATGAGTTCATTGACAGGCTCTTCAACGTTGCGTTCCCCCGTGTACGTGACTTCAAGGGCATCAACGGCAACTCGTTCGACGGCAGAGGCAACTATTCGACCGGTATCAAGGAACAGCTTATATTCCCTGAAATCGAGTTCGACAAGGTAGATAAGGTTCGCGGTATGGATGTTAACTTCATCACAACCGCAAAGACCGACGAAGAGGCCAAGGAGCTTTTAAGCTTGCTCGGCGCTCCGTTCGCAAAGTAAGAGGAGGATACGATAAATGGCTAAAAAGTCGATGATATTAAAGCAGCAGGCGCAGCCAAAGTACTCAACTCGTGCTTACAACAGATGCAAGATATGCGGAAGACCTCATGCCTATCTGAGAAAGTTCGGCGTTTGCCGTATCTGCTTCAGAAAATTGGCTCATGACGGTCAGATTCCGGGTGTTAAGAAGGCAAGCTGGTAAAATTTCAGCAAAGGAGGCAAAACGGTATGCAGATTACTGATACGATAGCTGATTTGTTGACAAGAATTCGTAATGCAAGCTCAGCAAAACACGCTACAGTAGACATTCCTGCTTCCAACGTGAAAAAGGCGATTGTTGAAATCCTTCTTAATGAGGGTTACATCAAGTCCTATCAGATCGTTGAGGACGGTAAGCAGGGTATTATAAGAATCACACTTAAATATGACGAGAACAGAACACCGGTCATCTCCGGCATAAGAAGAGTTTCTAAGCCCGGTCTTAGAATCTATTCCAGCTGCGAGGATATGCCCAAGGTTATGAAAGGCTTAGGCGTCGCAATCGTTTCCACTTCAAAGGGAATCGTTACCGACAGAAAGGCCAGAGAGCTTGGCGTCGGCGGTGAAATTCTCGCATTCGTCTGGTAAGGAGGCTAATTTCTATGTCAAGAATAGGTTTGAAACCCATTAGCGTTCCTGCCGGAGTTACTGTTACCGTTGCAGACGGAAACGTCGTAACGGTTAAGGGTCCCAAGGGAACTCTTACTCAAAAGTTCCATGACGGCCTTACTGTTGACGTTCAGGACGGCGTTATCCACGTATCCCGCCCGAACGATGAGCAGGAATCCAAGGCCCTTCACGGACTTACAAGAACACTCGTTAACAACATGGTTGAGGGTGTTATGCACGGATTTTCCAAGACGCTTATTATCGAGGGCGTCGGCTACAGAGCCGCAAAGCAGGGCAAGAACGTTGTTCTTAACCTCGGCTTCTCCCATCAGGTAATCGTATCTGAGAACGAGGATATCAAGCTTGAGGTTCCTCAGCCCAACCAGATAATAGTAAGCGGTATAGACAAGCAGAAGGTAGGTCAGTTTGCCTGCGAAGTACGCGCAAAGCGTCCTCCTGAGCCTTATAAGGGCAAGGGTATCCGCTATGACGGCGAAGTTATCATCCGCAAGGAAGGTAAGGCCGGTAAAGGCGCAAAGAAGTAAATAAGGAGAGTAACAAGCTATGGTTAAATTAGTTGACAGAGCAAAGGCAAGAGCCCGCAGACACGCAAGAGTACGCGCAAAGGTTTCCGGAACTGCCGCTTGCCCCCGTCTTAATGTATTCCGCTCCGCTAAGCACATCTATGCTCAGGTTATAGATGATGTTACCGGTACCACTCTCTGCGCCGCTTCAAGCATGGAAAAGGGCTTTGAAGGCAACGGCGGCAACGTTGAAGGTGCTAAGAAGGTCGGCGAAATGCTGGCAAGCGCCTGCAAGGAAAAGGGAATCGAAGAAGTCGTATTCGACAGAGGCGGTTATGTTTATCACGGACGTGTTCAGGCTTTGGCAGAAGGCGCCCGCGAAGGCGGACTTAAGTTCTAAAAGGAGGTAATTGTTTTGGCTTTAATAGATGCTTCATCAATGGAACTTACCGAAAAGGTTGTAGCAATTAACCGCGTATCTAAGACTGTTAAGGGCGGCCGTATAATGAAGTTCTCGGCACTCATAGTTGTCGGAGACGGAAACGGCACAGTAGGCTTCGGTATCGGAAAGTCGGGCGAAGTTACCGACGCGATAAGAAAAGGTATCGCAGACGCTAAGAAAAACCTTATCAAAGTTTCACTTAAAGGAACAACCATCCCCCACGAAATCGTCGGTGCATACGGCGCGGGCAGAGTTTTGATGAGACCCGCCGCTGCCGGTACCGGAGTTATCGCAGGCGGTCCTGTTCGTTCCGTAATCGAGGCTGCCGGAATCAAGGATATAAGAACAAAGTCGCTTAGATCCAACAATCCCTGCAACGTCGTAAGAGCAACATTCAACGGTCTGGCTTCACTCAAGTCTGCTGAACAGGTAGCAGCAAAGAGGGGCAAGACTGTTGAGGAAATATTCTAAGGAGGGTTAAGTTATGGCATCCGTAAAAATTGAGCTCGTAAAGAGCCTTAACGGCAGACTCAAGGATCAGATTGCTACAGCTAACGCCTTAGGTCTTCGCAAAATCGGTGACGTTACGGTTCAGCCCGATAACGCCCAGACAAAAGGTAAGATTAATAAGATCGTACACCTGATCAAAGTTACCGAAGCATAAAACAAGGAGGTGCGAATAATGAAATTGCACGAATTGGCTCCTGCGGTTGGCTCTACCAAGGATTCCAAAAGAATCGGCAGAGGACATGGCTCAGGATGGGGCAAGACGGCAGGAAAAGGACATAAAGGTCAGAACGCACGTTCGGGCGGCGGTGTAAGACCCGGCTTTGAAGGCGGTCAGACCAGACTTGCAAGAAGAATCCCTAAGAGAGGCTTCAACAATATTTTTGCAGCTAAGTATACGGCAATCAACGTTTCCGACCTTGAAAAATTCGTTGACGGTACTGTAGTCGACGGTGAGCTTTTGGTAGCTGCCGGAGTTGTTAAGGACTGCGGCAACGGCATCAAGGTTTTGGGCAACGGAGAGCTTACCAAGAAGCTTACCGTTAAGGCAGCTGCTTACTCTGCTTCCGCTAAGGAAAAGATTGAGAAAGCCGGCGGAGAGGCAGAGGTGATATAAAGTGTTTGAAACATTGCGAAATGCCTGGAAGGTACCTGAAATCCGCAAGAAGCTGTTTTATACCTTGATTATCATCGTAATCTACAGACTGGGCGGTTATGTTCCCGTTCCGTTCTTGGATTCAACAGTAATTGCTGAAATGATAAGCGGAAGCAACAACATCTTCGCTTATCTGAACACCCTTTCGGGCGGTACCTTTGGAAGAGCAACACTTTTGTGCCTTTCAATCTCGCCGTATATCAACGCACAGATCATCATTCAGCTTCTTACCTTTGCAATTCCCGCTTTGGAAAAGCTTGCAAAGGAAGGAGAATCCGGAAGAGCAAAAATCAACAAGATCACCAAGTGGACAACGCTCGGTATTGCAGTATTCCAGTCGTTTGCATACTACCTGACTCTTAGAAATCAGGGCGCGCTTTCCTACACCACAGGACTTTCCATGGTTCTGGCGGCAGTAGTAATTGTCAGCTGCTTCACGGCAGGTGCAATGCTGGTTATCTGGCTTGGCTCGCTTATCGATAAGAACGGAATCGGCAACGGCATTTCAATGCTCCTGTTTGCAGGTATCATTGCTGAAATCCCCACCTCCTTCGGTGCGACCTTCAAGGTTCTTGCCGAAACAGGTGAGCCGCTTAAGATCGCTCTTATTCCGATAATCATCGTAATCTTTGTTCTGATGATTGCTTTCATCATCTTCATGGACAATGCCGAAAGAAGACTTCCTGTTCAGTACGCTAAGCGTGTTGTCGGAAGAAAGATGTATGGCGGCCAGTCCTCCTATCTTCCTATAAAGATAGCTATGGCAGGCGTACTTCCTATAATCTTCGCCATGTCCTTCCTGTCCATCCCTCAGACCATTCAGATGTTCATGAGCGAGACAACTCAGCAGAAGCCCTTCTGGGCGGGACTTTTCAGGGTGTTCAGCTACACTCACCCAGTGTATGCGACGATTTACTTCATCCTTATAATCCTGTTCAGCTATTTCTACGTTTCCATTCAGTATAATCCTTTGGATATCGCCAATAATCTTCGTCAGAACAACGGCGGTATTCCGGGTATCAGACCCGGACAGCCCACTGCTGATTATATTACAAGAATCCTTTCAAAGCTGATTCTTGTCGGCGCTCTGTTCCTGGGCGTTGTAGCTATATTCCCGATCATCTTTGCTCAGATAACCGGCGTCGGAAACCTCGCTTTGGGCGGTACTTCAATACTTATCGTTGTAAGCGTCGCTTTGGAGACTGTACGTCAGCTCGAATCTCAGATGATGATGCGTCATCACAAGGGATTCTTGGAGTAATCTAAGCAGCCTGAGTTCGGCAGCTGTTTCAAGCAGCCGCCGGACCTTCCCCATAAACATCAGCTCGGGGATACACCCGGGCGGGGCAGCTTTTTTGAGGAAAGGCAGGAAATAGTATGAATCTTATATTATTAGGAGCACCGGGAGCAGGCAAGGGCACTCAGGCAGAGGTTATATGCAATGCCAAGGGTATCCCCGCTATCTCGACCGGAAATATGTTAAGAGAAGCAGTTAAAAACGGCACTCCGAGCGGTCTTGCCGCAAAGAGCTATATGGACGCTGGAGCTTTGGTTCCCGATGACGTCGTTATAGGCATCTTAAAGGACAGAATCGCCGAGGATGACTGCAAGAACGGCTTCATTCTGGATGGCTTCCCCCGCACTGTACCTCAGGCGGAGGCTCTTGACAGAATGGGCGTTACCATCGACAAGGTTATCGAGATTTACGTTCCTGATGAAACGATTGCAAAGCGCTTGGGCGGCAGACGTGTCTGCGAAAAGTGCGGAAATTCCTATCATGTGGACTTCAAGCCCACCAAGGTTGAGGGAATATGCGATGCCTGCGGCGGCAAAACCGTTATCCGCAAGGATGATGAGCCTGCTACCGTTCTGGACAGATTAAAAGTCTACCACGAGAAGACCGCACCCTTAAAGGATTTCTACTTCGCTCAGGGCAAGCTTACTACCGTTATCGGTCAGGAAGAGGTCGCCGAGACTTCTAAGCTTACGCTCGAAGCACTGGAAGCGTGATAAAAAGTGATAAGCATTAAATCGACAAAGGATCTCGAAAAGATGCGCCGCGCCGGCGCGATAACCGCCGGTTCATTAGTTGCGGCAGGCAATGCCATCCACGCCGGCATGAGTACAAAGGAGCTTGATAAGGTTGTTCACAACTACATCACCTCCCACGGTGCAAAGCCCTCGTTTCTGGGCTATGCAGGATATCCCGGTTCAGCCTGTATTTCGGTGAACGATACCGTTATCCACGGAATCCCCTCGCCGAATATCAAGCTGCACGAAGGGGATATAGTCTCGGTGGACGTCGGAGCGTATATCGACGGCTTCCACGGTGACTCCACAAAGACCTTTAAGGTGGGTTCTGTCAGCGAAGAGGCGGAAAGGCTTCTTGCCTCTACCGAGGAAAGCCTGATGCTTGCAATAGAAATGTCAAAGCCAGGCGTCAGAATAGGATATCTTTCGGCAGCGATCCAGGAGTATAATGAGTCGAGAGGGTTCGGAGTTGTCCGCGAATATGTCGGTCACGGCGTAGGCGCGGAGCTTCACGAGGAGCCGGAGGTTCCGAACTTTGGGCGTGCAGGTCACGGTCCAAGGCTTTTGCCGGGCATGGTAATAGCCATCGAGCCGATGATAACCTTAGGCAAGCCCGCAGTAAGAACTCTTTCGGACGGCTGGACCGTCAAGACCCGCGATGGGTCGTTAGCAGCTCATTTCGAGCACACAATCGCAATTACGCCGGACGGCGCGGTAATTCTTACCCTGCCAGAATAAACATCATGACGGCGTTTGTGAATATACCCAAAGGCTCGGTGGTGAAATCACTTGCGGGCAGAGATCAAGGCGGCTATTACGTTGCAGTAGAAGCCGAGGACCGCTTCGTTTTTATCGCGGACGGCCGCGAGCGCAAGCTTGAAAAGCCCAAGCGAAAGAATGTAAAACACATTTCACCTGTCGGCAAGCGGATAGAAATTGTCGGGCTGACAAACAAAAAACTTAAAAGGCTTCTTTCAGAGCTTTCAACCCAAAGCCCGGAAAGCAAAGCCTGAAACGACCGGACGAGAAGAGAGGGATTTTATTAATGTCAAAAGAAGATGTAATTGAACTTGAAGGCACCGTTTTAGAAGCACTTCCGAGCGCAAAGTTCCAGGTTGAGCTTGCAAACGGTCACAAGATTCTCGCCTATGTATCCGGAAAGCTGGGTGTGAACCATATAAGAATCGTTCCCGGCGATAAGGTTACGGTCGAGATGTCTCCTTATGATCTGACTAAGGGCAGAATCACCTGGAGATCTAAATAGGAATATCAAACAGCTGCGAGTTGCTAAAAGCAAACCGCGATCATTTGAAGGAGGAATTTCCAATGAAAGTAAGACCTTCAGTTAAACCCATGTGCGAAAAGTGCAAGGTAATAAGACGCAAAGGCAAGGTAATGGTCATTTGCTCTAACCCCAAGCACAAGCAGCGTCAGGGATAAAAACGAAAAATGGAGGTGCCCATAAAAATATGGCTCGTATAGCAAGTATAGACCTGCCCAGAGATAAGAGAATCGAAGCGGCTCTCACCTACATCTACGGCATAGGTCAGCCTACGGCAACTAAGATCTGCAAGGAAACCGGCGTTGACCCTGATATCAGAGTTAAGGACCTTTCTGAGGATGATGTTGCTAAGTTACGTGAATATATCGACAAGCATCTTATTGTTGAGGGCGACAAGAGAAGAGAAGTTCAGCTCAACATCAAGAGACTTATTGAGGTTGGTTGCTACCGCGGTACACGTCACCGCAGAGGACTTCCTGTAAGAGGTCAGAGAACCAAGACCAACGCAAGAACCCGCAAGGGACCCAAGAAGACTATCGCTAATAAGAAGAAGTAAGGAGGGATATAGAACATGGCTCAGAATACTAAGGGCAAGAAGGTTACAACCGTTCGCCGCCGCAGAGAAAGAAAGAACATTGAACAGGGACAGGTTCATATCCAGTCCACATTCAACAACACCATCGTTACCATCACCGATATGCAGGGCAACGCAATCTCATGGGCTTCCGCTGGTGGCCTGGGATTCAGAGGCTCTAAGAAGTCCACTCCCTTCGCAGCTCAGACCGCTGCCGAAACTGCAGCAAGAGCAGCTAAGGAGCACGGCCTTAAGATCGTTGAGGTTTACGTTAAGGGACCCGGTCAGGGAAGAGAAGCAGCTATCAGAGCTTTACAGTCTGAGGAGCTTGAGGTAAGACTTATCAAGGATGTTACTCCTATACCTCACAATGGCTGCCGTCCTCCCAAGCGCCGCCGCGTATAAACGCTGTACTTATTGTATAGCTGTACGATTTATTCACAACCGAGTTTACCAAAGTTTACTCGGCGTCGGGACAGCGTTTAACAAGTTAAACGCCAGAACCTGATATTTATTAAAAACGGAGGAAAGTTATTATGGCTTTAAACAAGGAACCTATACTTAAAAAGTGTAAGGCTTTAGGCATCAGCCCCATGGTTATGGGCGTTGCCAAGGAAACTAAAAGAGACCCCAAGGCAAACGTTAGAAAGAAAGAATCTGAATATGCACGTCAGTTGAAGGAAAAGCAGAAGCTTAAGTTCATCTACGGCGTTCTTGAGAAGCAGTTCAGACACATCTATGAGAAGGCTGAAAAGATGGAAGGTCAGGCTGGTGCAAACCTTTTGACCCTGCTCGAACTCAGACTTGACAACGTTGCTTACAGAATGGGTCTTTCCACCACAAGACGTGAAGCAAGACAGCTCGTTTCTCATGGTCACTTCAACGTAAACGGCGCAAGAGTTGATATCCCTTCCTACAGAGTTAAGGTTGGCGACGTTATCTCACTGCGTGAGAATTCCAAGAAGAGCGTTAAGTTCAAGGAAATCGTTGAGGCTACCAACGGAAGACTTATCCCCACATGGCTCGAAGTCGACAAGGAAAACCTTACCGCAAAGGTAACAAGAGTACCTGTTAAGGAAGACCTTGATTACGAAGTAGAAGAGCACATGATCGTCGAGTTGTACTCCAAATAATCAGTTTTTGAGTTCATCTTGCTTACAGTCTGGGCAGCGTTCACTTATGGTGATATGCCTGCTCAGCTATAAGCCGGTCATAGGCGGGAGGGCATTTTGTCCGCTGAAGCCATCATAATCGGCACAGCGGATTACCGATAAGAAATGGAGGCTATAATGCTGGAAAAAATCGAAAAGCCGGATATTGAAACAGTCGAGCTTAAAAGCAACGGAACATACGGTAAGTTTGTTTTAGAGCCTTTGGAGCGCGGCTACGGTACGACTATTGGCAACAGCCTTAGACGTGTATTGCTTTCATCTCTCCCGGGCGTAGCCGTAACATCTATCAAGATCGACGGCGTACAGCACGAATTATCAACAATTCCCGGAGTTAAGGAAGATGTTGCGGAAATCGTTCTGAACCTTAAGGGACTTACAGCAAAGCTCTACTGCGACGGTCCGAAGACCGTTTACATTGAAGCAGAGGGCGAATGCGAGGTCACCGCAGGCGATATCAAGACCGATTCAGAGGTCGAGATCTTAGTTCCCGATATGCACATTGCAACTCTGGATACCGGTGCCAAGCTGTACATGGAAATTGTCCTTGATAAGGGACGCGGATATGTTTCCGCCGAGAAGAACAAGGCGCTCATGGCAAACGCACCCATTGGTATTATCGCCGTTGACAGTATTTACACCCCTGTACTCAAAGTAAACTATACGGTTGAAAACACCCGTGTTGGACAGATAACCGATTACGACAAACTCACATTAGAGGTATGGACGGACGGCGTTATATCCGCAAAGGAAGCCGTTTCCATGGCAGCCAAACTCCTCAACGAGCATCTGAATCTGTTTATCAACCTTTCTGAAGAGACAAGTGTTGATGAGATTTTGGCTGAAAAGGACAATAAGTCCAAGGATAAAGTCCTTGAGATGACCATTGAGGAACTTGACTTGTCGGTTAGATCCTTCAACTGCTTGAAGAGAGCGGGAATCAACACTGTAAACGATCTGATAGAGAAATCCGAGGAAGAAATGATGAAGGTTAGAAACCTCGGTAAGAAGTCGTTCGACGAGGTTAAGGAGAAGTTAGCTTCCTTAGGCCTCGAAATGAGCTACGAAGAGGAATAACAAAGTTAAAGTAAGGAGTGAGTATCTATGCCAGGCGCAAGAAAGTTGGGCAGAACAAGCGACCAGAGAAAAGCAATGCTTAGAGCTATGGTCACATATCTGCTTGAAAACGGTAAGATAGAAACCACTGTAACAAGAGCAAAGGAAGTTGCCGCAATGACCGAAAAGATGATTACCATCGGCAAGACCGGCGACCTTCACTCAAAGCGTCAGATTCTTGCATACGTCACCAAAGAGGACGTTGCAAAGAAGCTTGTTGACGAGATAGCACCCAAGTACGCAGACCGCAACGGCGGCTACACCAAGATTATCAAGGTTGGTCCCAGACGCGGAGATGCTGCTGAAATGGCTATTATTCAGTTGGTATAAAGCGAACGTCCCTCACCTTTGTTGGGTGGGGGACGATTTTTCTTTATATGGATTGATGGAAGCTATAGTTGTGTGCCTTGATGGGACGTTCGAGTGAAGAAGTAATAGCGAATAGTGAATAAGTAAGGTGTCGCCTGACGGCGACGGATCTAAAGTCGGCGCTTAGCGCCTCGCGGCAAAGCCGCATTTTAAATCATCGGCGCAAGCACGTTTCACCAAAGTGAAACGCTTACCGCACTTATTCACTATTCACTATTACCTATTACTTCAAAAACCCACCGTGAACGCAAAGTTCACGGTGGGTTTTTACTGGAGCGGCTTACGAGGCTCGAACTCGCTACCTCCACCTTGGCAAGGTGGCGCTCTACCAGATG
>ENA-UOJG01000244-UOJG01000244.1-human-gut-metagenome-genome-assembly--contig:-C47-NODE-244-length-82167-cov-47.562585_pt1 | contig 82167 bp, 66 predicted proteins | sample MGYA00242340_ERZ723887 | MGnify/ENA metagenome assembly ERZ723887 | reverse complement strand
ATGCTATCTAACATACATCAAAAAGAGGTAAGATAACACCCTCTGCAAAAAAGGTTACGTTATCTTACCTCAACAAAATTTGTACCGCTGTACCCGTCGTCTATGAAATAGCGTATGTTATTCATAAGATTGTCCATGGCGTATTTTTCCAAGATTGCCTTTTGATTTTTGATACTGTTACTGTCTCCGATGAGTTCATCATCGCGAGACAACCTGCAATAAAGCGCAGTGATTTTTGTACTACTCTCATCCATAATTTTTCCTCCTAAAATAAAGAAATCGGCAGATTATGCCGACTTCCTTCTCGTACTATTATACAGCGATTTGTGAAGCTTTGAGGTTTTCATGTGATAATTTCCTTTCCACTCTTGAACCTAAACACGATACTGCCCTCCCGCTGAACGATTGCGATGTCGAGCAGCGTAATCCAAAGCCGCTCGTTCCATTCTGGCACAGTCAGCGGTTGCTTTTTCAGCATTGTGATAAAAGCGCTGATTTCATTGCTTTTTCGCATCCGCATTTCTTTTTCCTTTTCAAGTGTAGTGTAATGTTCAAAAGCGGCATTATAGCGTTTTTCGATGCGTTCGGCTTCCAGTGCGTAGGCCTCCTGCGACTGAGCAACCGAGGCATTCTTTTTTATGTGTGCCTGCATGAGCTCGGACACCACCGCCATCTCATCTTGTTCATTTTTCATTTCGGAATCCAGCATCGTAGTGTCGCAGAGCGTCTGCCGGATAAGCTCACAGTCGGCAAGCACTGTGGAGCGGTTGCCCATCAAGTCATTGTAGGCAGTAAGGAAACGTTGTTTGATTTCGTCCTCGGTAAGAGTCGGAGTTTGGCATCTGTTCTCATTATTAAATTTCTGATTACACTGGAATATCACGCTTCTATATTCATCTGTGGAATGCCAAACCTTTCGGCCGTAGAAGCTGCCACAGTCTCCGCAGATGATTTTACTGTGAAAAGCCTTATCGCTGTATGCTCTGCCCAGATCCTTGCGCCGCGCCATTTCATCCTGAACCACTTGAAATTCCTCCGGGGCTATGATGGCTTCGTGTGAACCTTCCACATAATACTGCGGTACCTCGCCGTTATTTATCCGCAGCTCTTTTGTCAAAAAGTCAACTGTAAACCGTTTCTGGAGCAACGCATCACCCTTGTATTTCTCGTTGGTGAGGATGCTGGCAACCGTGGATGATCGCCATGTTTTCTTTCCGGCAGGGCTGAGAATGCCATGCTTCATGAGGTAATTTGCAATGCCATGTGTGGTTTTTCCCTCGAGAAACAGCTTATAGATGAGCCTTACCGTTTCGGCTTGCTCAGGAACTACCTTGAGGTTTCCGTCCTCGCCCTTATCAAAACCGAGAAACTGCGAGTATCCAACGCTAACCTTGCCATCCGCGAAACGCTTGCGGTGTCCCCATGTGACGTTCTCAGAAATTGAGCGGCTTTCTTCCTGTGCCAGAGAGCTCATAATAGTAAGAAGTAGCTCGCCCTTGCCATCAAAGGTATAAATATTTTCTTTTTCAAAATAACACTCCACACCTTTTTCCTTCAGCTTACGGATGGTAACAAGGCTGTCAACCGTATTTCGCGCAAAACGACTGACCGATTTTGTGACGATAAGGTCTATCTTGCCATCCAGCGCATCCTGAACCATCTGTTGAAAACCCTCTCGGTGCTTAGTATCCAGAGCTGAAATGCCCTCATCTGTATAAACCTTAACGAACTCCCAATCCTCTCGGGACTGAATGTACTTCGTGTAATAATCGACCTGTGCCTCGTAGCTGGTGAACTGCTCGTCCTTATCCGTAGAAACACGTGCATATCCGGCAGTGCGTCGCTTTACGATAGACGCTGTTGGTAGAGCTGTAAACTTGTTTTTTGTCGCTGGTATTGTCGTTACTCTTGGCATTGTTTTTTCCTCCTTTGGATGCGTGTTCGCTCGGCAGCCGCTTGCTTCATTTCTGGTGTCCAGCTTTCTCGCCGTGAGCGATCTGCCCACGTGCGCTCAACTGTGCTACCGTCTTTGAAAACAAAGCGCAGATGGTTATCTTTCGGCACTTCGATATGGTCAATCTGCGCATCGAACACTGTCGAATTGTAGGTTACAACCCCAAGCACTTCAGCGCACACGGCTTGTAGCGTAGTTTCGGGTATTTTTTTGCCGTGGCAGTACGCTTTACCTTCTGTGAGAAAAGTAGAGCAGTTCCAGCCAACCGAACCATTACAGGTATTGCGCTTGTAATTTTTTCCGCAGAAGGGGCAGTAGATTTTACCTGTGAACTCGCTTTTTTGTGGGCGGGGTCTGCCTTTGGCAACTTCCTCCATTTTCTGTAAAACTACCTGTGCAGCATCGAAGGTATTCATGTCGATTATGGCAGGATGCGTTTCCTCCGCGAAAAACATTGGCAGCTCACCTGTGTTACGGCATTTCTTTTTTTCCAGATGATTATTTCGGTAGTGCTTTTGAAGCATGGCGTTGCCCGTATATTTTTCATTGCTGACCGTATCCCGGATACGCTGAGCACACCATTTTCCACCAAGCGCCCCCGGCACGCTGCGGCTATTCAAATTTTTGCTTATTGCTCCGAAGGTTTCACCGGCAATAACGCGGGCAAATATCTCACGAACAATTGGCGCAGTTTCAGTATCAATCTCAATACCGTCCTTCGATATGCGATATCCGAACAGAAACCGCCAGTTGAGCAGCTCACCGTTCTCAAAGCCCTTACGCACACGCCACTTTTGGTTCTCGCTTGCCGACAGGCTTTCCTCCTGTGCATATGATGCAAGAATGGTCAGCATCAGCTCGCCCTCAGCACTCAGCGTATGGATGTTCTGTTCCTCGAAAAAAACATCCACCTCCAAAGCTTTTAGTTCACGGACTGTTTCCAGTAGGGTTACCGTGTTCCGAGCAAAGCGGGAGATGGACTTAGTCAGTATCATGTCCACTTTTCCAGCGCGGCAGTCTGCGAGAAGATTTTGAAATCCGCTTCGATTGTCCTTTGTGCCGGTCAGTGCTTCGTCTGAATAAACGCCTGCATAAAGCCACCCTGCATGGTTTTGTATTAAGCTACTGTAATAACTGACCTGTGAGGATAGTGAGTGGAGCATCGCGTCTTTTCCCGTGGAAACACGAGCATAAGCAGCGACCTTTTTTGGCTGCTCCAATCGCGGCTTCTGCGGCATTTTCCTTACTGTTTTCGGCATATTATCTCCTCCTCGACTTACACCATGTTTGCTCTATAAGCAACATTTATCAAGTCAATTTCGCGATATATACTGCCGGCTTTAAGCCCATATTTCTCAGCTAACTTATGCTCAATTGATACAATGTCATCCTGGCCGAGGATGCCATTTTTGAGCATAAGTTGTGCTTGTGTCATTGCGGATTGGTAGGCTTGGACTTTCTGAAAATCAGACATTTCCGCCACCATCCTTGTAACGAGCAGCGATGTAGCAGTGGTGAGAGCAATACTTACGCTCGCCTTTCCGGCGCATATGTATTTTCTTACCGCAGCACACGCAGATCGCCGTGTACGGCATATCGGCTTTGGGATGCTTGTTCCACCATTTCATTCGGCAGGTATCGGAGCAGAAGCGCCGATTGCTGCGCTTGCTGACATCAATAAGGTTTCCGCATTCTGCACATCGAGTTGTTTCTTCCTTCGTAGTGACAACACTTTTTTGTCTGCGACAATATGATTTAACCGTGTTTTCGGAAAGTCCAAGCTCCTGTGCAATCTTTATATATCCGATGCCCCCCTGTCGCATGGTAATGATTCGTGCTCTTTGCTCATTTGTCATGAGATTGTCCTCCAGTCCGAGAACTCTTGTCCTCACTACCCACTGGAAAAAAATAAGTCCATCGTACAAATAAATGAGCAAAAAAATAATGCCTACCAGAGAGATGTTCTCCAGTAGGCATCACAATGTTTATAATATTGTTTAGTATTATCCGCCCCATATACCGTTGAGGGAGGTAATCGTTTGTTTTCCTGCTATGCCGTCAACTTTGAGGTTTTTGTCTTTCTGATATTTTTTCACAAGGGCTCGTGTAGATCCGTAGTAGTTGGGATTAGTAAGCGTGAGCCCCATGTAGCCGCTATCCTTAAGCAGCTTTTTAAGCTCGCAAACATCGTCACCACGTACTCCATATTTCAGTATGCGGGTAAAAACAAAGCCCTGCGGTGCTTCCACGGGCTGATCGGTTCCGCGGAGTTCAGCGACTTCCGCTTCCGTCCAATATGGCGGTCTGCCGTAAACATCCCAGCCTTTAAGCGGAGACTTCGTCACACCATAATCGCGTCCTTTCGCTTCAATGACATTCAGGTCATTATCCGCCACATACCCGATGTGGGTCGCTCTGCCGCTGCTGTCAGTCTTGAACACGAAATCTCCGATACGCAACGCGTCCTTCGTGATCTTTTTGCACTTGCCCATGATCCCGTTCGCGTTCATGTCATACTTGATCAGCCCATTCTCCAGAAGGAAATAAACGCCAAGCCCTGAGCAGTCGAAAGCACGAAGAACATTGCCATAACCGGCCTTGACCTGCTTTTTCCAATAGGATATGGCTCTCGATGCGTTGAGCGCGCTTGTTTCGCGCTTTTTTATCCACGCCTCAGTAATGGCCGACCCCTGTTGACCCTGCGCACCCCAGACATATATGCTGTGGTTTTGTACCTGCTCGTGCAAATAGGATATGAACTTACTCAGATTTCCCATCATCGGCCTCCTTTGTTTCTGAATCCTCTGCACGGTTGTGTAGCTGTGACAAAACCTTCTTTAGTTTTTCGGGAATAGGTAATCCCAGATGGCTTGCATTCTCAATTAGCGACAATCCTTCATTTGCGCAGTAGAAGAAAATGACCGCTGTGCGCAGCGTATCGCCGCTGCCGAGAAGCTGAGCGTCAAGGGTATGCCCGATCCCGACCATCACAAAGATCAAAACCTTTCGGAAAATGCCCTTAAAGCCGACCGAACTGGACAGCTTCTTGTCAACGATCGCACACATCACACCGGTAATGTAGTCGATGACTACGAATGCGATTAGCGCGTAGAGAAAGCCGTCGCAGCCTCCAAGGAAGTACCCGAGTCCCGCTCCGACAGCAACAAATGCCCCCCGGAGCCAGTTCCAAATAGTGTTCATGTTGATTCCCTCCATACAATTTGTTTTTTCTCTCGTCACCCGCTAGAATGGTGGGGCGAAAGGACGTGGTATTTGTGACTCGATTTATCTCGAAAGAGAAACTGAGCAAGAAAGCGCGAAAAGCGCAAAACGACCTCCGCCGCGAAACCCGGGGTGCGATCAGCCCGGTAACGCGTAAGGTCGAAAGCAAGAAACGGTATAAAAGAGAGAAACCCTCGAACTGGTACAATGACGACAGTTTGAGGGTTTCTTCTTTTTAGGCTACGCGGTACGTTTCCAGAAGTAGCAGGTGATGTACGGCTGTAAATTGCTGTGAGATGAACCGCTGCCTGTGTTTCCGGCTGAGCCGGAGAAAGTGGCGGAGTGCGTATGCGAGCTTCCAGCACCTGTTGTTTGACCACTGGTCGAGCCGTCGTTGGTCATGTAGTAGTAGGTGGACCCCGAACCGCTGCCGACCTTATACGAGCCGTTGGAAGCGCGGTGCGTATGCGATCCTTCATTTCCAATGGATACTGAGCCGCTCACTGTATGCCCGTGAGACGGCAACTGCGCAGTCGTCAGTGTCACATCACTTGCACCGCCTTGTTTTTCCACAGTATTAAAGTTCGCGTCCGATGTATTCACCCCAACCGGCACTCTGCCTGAGCCCCATTGAACCCAAGTACCGCCAAGGAACGTTGCCGCGCCAGTTATAGTCGTCGTCATTCGAATAGAGCCTACCGGGAATATCATATCCCGCAGCCAAGTCAGCGAGGAGAAGCTAACATCACCATCAAACTGAACATCCTCATGGAACTGCGCCTGCCAGCCGACCTCGAACTTATTTGCTTCAGATACCTTACCGATCGCCATTCCGAGTCCGTTGTTTCGAATAGACAGTATCGTGTCCGCCGTGGAAATATCCGCATAGGCGTATGTCGTGGAGAAGTAGTCCGTCACGCCAATGCGGACGTCATACGCCGCTTGGTTGGAGAGGCTACCGCCCACGATAAACGTACCACTAACCGAGTAGCCGCTCGTAGTGAGAGGCGTAACCGTATAGGAACCAGCCGACTTCAGTTTGTGACCAACCGTGAACGATACGTCATTGAGACCACTGAGACTTGTAACCTGTCCTGTAAATGTCACAGATATATAAGTGCCGGTGTGGCTTGCCGCTCCGTTGCTATTGCAGCGGAAGACAGACACATTGGTTATTACAGGTGCGGAATAAGCGAATACCGAATAACTGATTGTCACGGTCGTGGTTCGATTCCTGCTATCCTTAACCACAACCTTCATTGTCTGTGTTCCCGTGCTTTGCAGTTCTGCCGTTGTAAAGGATGTTGTGGTATATGTCGTACCATTGACCGTCGTTGTCACCGAGGAGATGGTTGATCCATATGCTCCGCTTGGCGTAAGAGCAACCGCCAGCTTAGACTTTCCCTGAACATATGCGCCGAACTTGCTCGCGATTCCGCTCACGCCCTCCGACATATTATAGGTCAGAGTGGGAACGACGCTTGCAGGAATAGCAGCAGATATGCTTATGGATTTTGTGCCGATCAGCGTGCCGCCGGAGTAAGTATCGCAATACAGCGTCCCTGCGACTGTAGTGGCATTGGGTGCCTCGTATGCCTCCGCAAGCAAGGGCGTCCATGAAATGGAGGTTGCACTCGTCAGCGATACGATAGTAGTTTGCGCTCTGCTGCCGAACTTCGCCCGCAGCGTGTGCCGAAAGGAGGACGATGCAGGCAAAAGGGAGATGATGGCCGCGCTTCCAAGCGTAACCCCGCCGACCGATGGCGTAGTGCTTCTCGGAATGGTGGGTAATTGTATGGTGACAGAACCGCTCACCGTGCCGATAGCGTCTGAAATGCTAAAGTTACCCGTAAATGACAGCGTGATCTGTTTCGTGCCATCTGCATTGTGGTAAACGATACATTCACCATACGCGGTCGACTCCGAAGGCGAGTTGTCTGTCAGAATCGTCAGAAACTTTTTGCCGTTTACGTTTGCATACGCTGTCGTATATTGCGTAACATAATCTGTTCTCGTAGGAATTCTGTCGATGGCGAAGCCTCTGTTGACGCGTTCATAGACGAGGTTATTATCCACATATATTTTTGTTAGCCCTCTGTTGTCACCCGCGTGATTGTTATAGTAAGTCCAGTAGCTTGAGGTGTTTTGCGCCGTTGCCAGATAGGCATAGAAGCGGAGGGTGGTCGAGTTGTTTTCAACGGATTGTGAGATTATCTTATACTCTAACCAGCACGCCACTTTGTTTGATCCAGCACCTGTGAGAGAGCCATTGACCACCGTATAGCCGCTGTTGATCGTGTCATTAATCCAATTGGCCATGCTATGCCTCCATCAACTTGAAGTTAAGGTTGTCCGACTCCGGTACCCATGCGAACGGACCTATACGCATGGACGTGAGAACCTGAACATCGTTTACATATAGTTTGCCGGCTGAGAAGTACGCGAGAGCATTGTCAGTGGATACCGTATCCTCGTCCCCTGTAAAGAAGTACAGGATGTCGTTTTCCAGCTTGAGCTTTATACTCGAACCGCTTTCTCCCAGCACGATTCCAGAAGAAATCAGGCGGATGAAGCTGCGAATACTCTCAAACTGTTGCGACACGTCGCCGTTCATTTCAGAAATTTCACTTATAGTCTCATAAAAGTTTGCCTCAATCGTACCCGCCATAATGGAGAGCGAGGTCTGCACAGAGCTTTGAAGCGTATCGAAATCGGAGGTCTTAACGTATTCCTCCAAAGCCGATAGGATGATCTGTTGTGCCGATTGCAATATAGAGGTGTTTTGCTCAATCTGCCGGTTGGTGACGGCCATAGCCTCCCGATTGGTGACATAATCGGCTTCGATGCTCTCTATTCTGCCAATGGCAGAGGTGTACTGTTTCGAGGTGTCGGAAATGAGCGACGGCTTAGAATCACCCAGTATAATGCTCATGCTTGCGGGATCATTAAGCGGTATTTCCATACCTTCCAGAACAAACTCGCTTTCGGGGCAAACATCACCGCAGGATACGATGATTCTGTCCAAAAAAGAAAACGCTTCCACATCAGCGTTCACATGATGCAGATCCACCGCCGAAAGAGTGATACTCTCCTTTAGTCGGACACCGGCATTCGAAAGCCAATCTAGACCGCACTGCATAAGTTGGGTAGCATTCTTTTCCTCCTCGAAGGTGGTAAGCGACACGGGTGCGTAGATCACACCGTATGTCTCTGCATTTGCGGTATCTACCAAGTAATCAAGCCCATCGTTAGCGTCCGCGATCGTCAAACGATCATTAGTGCTGCGGATATATTCGTTGGTATCGATGCAATAATTCCGATATGCCTGATACAGCACACTGGAGCTCTCGCGGAAGCTGGCATCAAGCTCACATTTGTCCTCAAGGAAATGGGCAAACCAGTCGTTTTGCGACCGGTACTCCGCGATAGCTTTCTGCACACATTCCGGCACCGGGATTTTGTAGTCCAGCGCAATGACATTCTTGGCGCCTTCGATAACCCAAGCCAATATGCTTTCACCGGCATTCTGATAAAGATACTCACTATAGTTCTTGATGTCGCTGGTGCCATCAATCTTAGCGTCGAACGGGATCACAATCAGCCTGCGCCAGATACCATCGTCCGAAGCACTGACCTTAGGCAGGTGATTTGTATATAGCACCAGTGTGTGACAGGGCGTGAAGCTAAACGGGTCTTTATACTTTTTCTCAGCGAATACATCATCAGTAGAGCAAAGTTGTTTCACGATGGAGTCGTTGAGCCGAGCGCCTTCCTGCAGTTCTGCAGCGATGAGCAGGCGTTTTCCCTTAACCTCAGCCATCTCCGGTTTGATGTTGCGACGGCATCCAACCGTTAAAGTGTCAGCAGAGATGTTGCCGCTGTAGAGACCCAGCACACGGGAGATGGCATTCCAGAAGGTAGACTTGCCGTTGCGTCCGACGCCGTAGGCAATGATCAGAGCTTCCACATACACCTTGCCGATGGCAGCCAGCCCGCAGATCATCTGCACATAGTCAATAAGCTCCTGATTTCCACAGAAGATGAGGTTCAAGCTATCTTGCCAAAGCTGTGCGCTCTTATTACCGGGCGATACTGAGGTCATTTTTGTGATAAAGTCGTCCGGCGAATGTTCACGCGCTCCTTCCATACCTTTTCGCAAGTCGTAAGTGGCGGCAGGTGTGCAGAGCAGGAAACAGTCTGCGTCAAGGTCGCGGGGCGAGATTTCCAGCATGGGACGCGACTCCTTCAGCGTTGCAGTGATGTTCTTGGAGTCGCGGCGTCGAATAACGAAGGACTGATATGCCTTCGCTGCAAGGAAATCCTTATATGCCTCAAGCTGCGCATCGTTCATCAGGCTCTCAGCTTTGCTTTTGGATGCGCCTTCGAGAATTGTCTGACCGCCATTTTCTGTCAGCAGCTTCATCGCTGCCAGCAGGTCTTTGGTGGCTTCCTCCAATTGTCGACGGGTCAGCTCGTGTGCGACTGCCTGTGCGCCAGGCTCACTTTCCTGCCAGTAGTGTTCGTTGTAACGGATAAAATGTGTCGCGGGTGAATATCGCAACTCGCCGGAGAAGTGCTTTGCCAGCATTTCAGCTTGGCCCACATCTGAAAAGTCACCGGGCATATATGAAACGGGATCATTATATGTCTCTGGCGGAATATATCCGTCCTGCTGCTGTACCTTTGCAAAGAAACGCTGTGCGCTGTGCCAGATTGTTGAAAGCTCAAAGTCTGGGAGCGGAGGATCGCATTTAGCAGCCTCCTCCATAAATGCCTGATACGCATCTTCGCTGTCACCATATTTTTTGATGACCCGACCGGCGAAGCGGGAGAGTGTAGCGTTGCGGCTGCCCTCCGGAATAACCTGACTGGCACTATACCCGCCAGCCATATTTACATCGAAGTCGTCACCCGCCAAGAAGTCCGTTAGATTCATACAACCATCGTGAATTTCAACCTGCGGCGAATTTGTGCCAAAAAAGAATCGAGCAGCGTCCAGTGCTTTCGTGTCGAAATATGGAAAGATGGCGTTGGCCAGCTTTTTCATGTCGCTGTAGCAGGTTGCGTCGGTGACATGATCAATGGGAAACAGCACATGGAACTTAGGTCGAGCAGGCTTTCCATTTTTCTCGCGCATATGTGATCGACTGTAGTGAACGGCAAACGCGACGCCGGGAAAAGCTGCTTCCACATCAGCAGGCCGCATCCATTCGTCAGGGTTCTCAGAGTGGTCATTGTCACAGTCCACCGGAAGGCAGTCGCTACCAATGAAGTTATCGCCGCTACGATAGTTGTTGCGGTACTCCGCGCAAACATAATCCCGACTGACCGCAGAACAAAGCTCCACTGCATCGGTTATCTCTGCTTTATGCGGATAGGAGCAGTTGCCAGGATTACCGATGAAGTCAGAATGGTATATGGTAAACATCAGTCGTATACCTCCTCCGCACCGTCCTCCAGCACCTTTGTGATGAATTTCAATGCTTTTATGATGGTTTCAAGCTCGCAATCACCGCCGAGTGTAACCTCGATGCCATCAGTACCGTAAGGCCCAATAGGATGAGCTTCAATGTCTGTTCCACCGGCATTTTCAATACGGAAGTAGGTGCGGCTTCCATGACCGGAGTCTCCGCCTTTATACCCGTTGGTGCCAGCTTCGACCTCCAGAACATTGGCGCTTACGATTTCGCGCTTATAAGTAGAAATTTCTATGCCGCCGATGCGGCGTATGCTTTCAGCGATTGCAAACATCTTGAACCTCCTCCAAATCTTCTGTGAAGTAGCGCAGGCGGTAGTTTTTCCACCTGGCTCTTTTGATCTCTGTCTGCATGCCGGGAGAGATTACGCTGCCGAACACCCAAACTTCGGAGCATTTGCTCATTAGGGCATTTCCTAAGAATAAACCCAGTTCACGCTCCTGCGGGTTGGTGTCGTCCATAAACTGTGGAAAGAGCAGATGCGGTGCGATCGGTATAAAACCCCTGTCCACAGCAAACCTGCTGTAAACTCGCGCAGCCTTTACGTTTTTTTCAATGTCTCCCGCATAAGGAGAGCAGATATATACGATCGGCCGGAAAGCGCGGAGTGCACGTTCCTCTTTCTCGATCAGCGACAGGGCTTCGTGGGCGGTTGGGTCAGGGTAACCCTCGCTATTGCGTTTATCTATACTCATTGAGAGCCTCCTTTCACGACGGGCTTCTTGTCCATCTCTAATACCCACTGGAAAAAAGAAAGCCCATCGTACAAAACATCCTTAATCTTTTTTATAGAAATCTGTCTCGTAGCCATCGGCCCGGAGCTGCAAGCCTTTAGCCCACGGTGGCGTCCTGCCCATCTGTTCACAGACAGAAGAAAGGGACATATGCGGGTCGGCTTCGATGACAATCTCGTCGTGAATATGCATGACAATGGAGCAGCGCTGAATCGTCTGCATCGCATAACAGAGAATATCGCGGGCAGTCGCCTGTACAATGTTCTCCACGAACTTAGGTCCGTAGGAGTCCAGTCGTTCCCATTTCTTTGTGCTACCAACACCTTCGTAGGTGATGCAGCTCCCGCCAAATTTGTTTTCACCGATACGCGGCTTCACATAGGCAAGTCGTCTGCCGCTTGGTAGCGTGATAAACAGCATCCCACTCTGACAAGTGAAGGTGATGCCGTGTGTCGAGTTTGTGTGCTTGTAACGAACTGCTTCCATAGCAGCCTTGTCCACGTCCCACCAGAACTTCACGATGTGGGGATTCGACTGCCGCCATGCATCTACCAGCAAAGGAAGCTCTTCTTCGGCAAGTCCCATATCAAGAGCACCCATCGCCTTGAGCGCACCGACTGAGCCGCCATAGCCGAGTGCCAATTCTGCGATCTTGCCTTTCTGCCGCAGGTGACCATTGATGCCATGCTTCTCGACCGGCACTTTGAACATCTGCGATGCCGAGGCACAGTAGATATCTCCGCCTTTTGCAAACACATCCTGTCGCCATTGCTCATCGGCAAGCCACGCGATTACACGGGCTTCGATGGCGCTGAAGTCCGAAACGATGAGCTTTGCACCAGTTCTTGGTACAAATGCGGTACGGATAAGTTGGGAAAGCGTGTCCGGTACATCTTCATAGAGCATTTTGAGAGCGTCAAAGTCACCGCAGCGAACAAGGGAGCGGGCCTCAGCCAAATCCTCCAGATGGTTCTGAGGCAGGTTTTGCATTTGGATAAGGCGACCTGCCCAGCGACCGGTACGGTTTGCCCCGTAAAACTGAAACATACCGCGAGCTCTGCCATCAGCGCAGACTGCGTTTTCCATCGTCTGATACTTTTTCACCGAGGACTTAGCGAGCTGCTGTCTGAGGGAAAGCACCTCCGCAAGCTCAGGCGGCGCGGATCTCAAGAGCTCCACGACTGCCTTTTTACCGAGGGTATCGGTTTCCATGCCGTTGTCCGAGAGCCACTGTTTCATCTGCTGCACGGAGTTTGGATTATCCAACTCGGTCAGCTTCTTCATAGCCACAGTCAGCTCAGAACGGGAACGACCATCAATGTCGATAGCTTCCTTAACTAGCGTCATATCCAGAGCGACGCCTCGGTCGTTGATCTCTTGGTCGAGGTTATACTCGTCCCGGACGCTGTCTGGCACAGGGAACTTAGCGAGCTTTGCCTGTATGGACATCTCGGTCTCCACATCTCGGACGTTATATTTCTTGAACGCCAGCCACTTATCCGGCGCATGATAAGGAAAATTTCGGATACGCTGGCCATTTACTTTTGTCGGAGAGCAGGGCTGGCAGAAGAACTTGATGAGGTCTTTACCTTCGGTCAGTTTTTGCTTATCCAGATTGAGCACAGTGCCGATGCCTTCCAGCGAAAGCGGCAATCCCATCGTCGCCGCCCACACCATAGAGCAGCGCCACGAAACTGGATTAATGTATTCGCCAGTCGGAAGTCCCAAAAATCGGGAGAGACAGATCCTCTCGAAGTTGGCGTTGAAAGCCCATTTTGTCACAGTTTCGGCGGTGAGAGCGGTTATAATATCGCCAGGAATTTTCTCACCGCAGGCAAGGTCTATAATCTGCACAGCACCACCGTCCACGGAGTATCCGAACAGTAAAATTTCAAAATCCGGTGCTTCAACATAGCGGTACACACCGGACTTAGCAAGGTTGACACTTGAAAAGGTTTCTATATCTATACTGAGTGATTTCATAAGCAACATCCCTTCATAAACCCCAAATAGGGTGACAGGCATGAGGCCCGCCACCCTTGAGGTTCTGGTTTTCAGGCGAGGAAGTCCTCGTCGTCGCCGGTTGCGAAATCAGACTCAGCAGAGGCCTTGCCACCGAGAGGCTCACCGTCGCGCACCTTCTGTAGGTTGTTCAGACCGCAGGCAATGCCCTTATTGCCATTGCTGTTAAATGCATAGAAGCTGATGCTGGCGCGACCATACACGCCGGAGTAGACCTCGGAGCGGGTCAGAATTGGATTGCGATCGGCGTCAACAATGCCGGGTGCTGTGGTAGCATTGGCGTTGATGAAGTAAGCGTTGGCGTAGGCTTCGTCGTCCGGACGCTCTGTATCACCATCACGAAGAGGTGTCTTGAGTGCTGCCAGCGGAGGTACGGTCTTACCGTTTCCCTTGAGCTTTGACTCACCATCGTGGTAAGCCGCTTCGATAGCTGCCTTGATTTTTGCAACCGTCTTGGTATCGGACTTGGGGATAATGAGGCTGACGGAGAACTTCGGTGTACCGCCGTTGATACTTTTGGGCTCCCAGACGTTTGCATAAGACCAGCGGGTGTTGGGACCAGTGATAACCTTCATTGGGTTGTTGACTTTCGTAGTGCTGTTATTCATAATCGTTTTCCTCCATAAAATCATTTTTGGCTGTGTTCATTGCCGGGCGTTTATCGCTCTCCGGCACGAGCGTGGGTTTGCCCTGCGGCTTTTCAATATAGGCCGCGAGGAGTTCGTCAAAACGGGATTTTCCGAGCAATTTCTGCATGGCGGTGACGCCCAGCACCTTGTGCTCATAGGGGTCAAAGCCAGCGTCGGTAATCACACCAGCGACCGCTGTTTCATTTGTGTACCTGCGGTTTGAGCGGCCTTCGACAAGTTTCCAACCGTTCCACTTCTTACCGCTGATTGCCTGCTGAAGTGCGTATTCCTTAACGTCAGCTGCCCAGGTCACAAGATCGTCGGCGCGAACGAGGATTTCCTCGACTTCTTCATCAGTCAGCAGCGGCGGGAGCTTAAAGTCGTAACGAGCGAACTCCATATTGGCATCTGCTCTGGCCCGGCATTCGTGTTTTGCTTTACAGAAGCCACACCACTCACCGCATAGGAAGTTGCCGTCACCTGCGAAAGCAAGGTCAGCAGTGGGTTTTAGCACCTCATCTGCCCAGCGGTAAAGCTCGTCTTTTGAGATTTCGTAAGTACTGACATTGTCACGTCGAGGCTGATAGATGGTCATTCGTACCGAGTTGATGTCGTAGATACCATCAAACAGCTCAAGAGCGCCAAGCGCGTAGCACTGCATCTGAGGGTTTTCCTCTGCACTTACGAGCACGCCCAGACCATGCTTATAGTCAATGATCTGCAAGGTGCCGTCTGCGATGATGATGCAGTCGGCTGTGCCAAAGCCGGACTCTACCCAGCGTGAGAAGTCCACACGCTGTTCAATAAGAACAACAGGATCGGTGCAGGTCTGCTTTGCTGCTTCCACCTGTTCGAGCACATAAGCGGCATAACCGGTTGCGCAGTCGCTCATTTCCTCGTTGAACCATTTTAGGTTTTCGGTTGGGTCGGTTGCTTCCATGCCTAGTGCTTGACGGAGCTTGAACTCACAAAGCGCGTGGGCATCAGTGCCCTCGGCTGCATAGTCGCTGCCCTTGTCATCGTAGCTCTCACAGAGCCGTGCTGACGGTGGGCAGTGCAGCCATCGGTCGGAGCTGGATGCGGAGAGAATGGCGTGTCCTTTAGGTGGCATTGGTCAGTCCCTCCACATCTGCAAGTAGCGCCTTGTAGTTTGCCGGGTCGATACCCGACAGTTTGTCGGCACCGTACTTCTGGAGCAGAGAGCGAATCTGAGCGGTAAAGCCCGCACGGGACTTGTCTGCAAGAACAGCCCTGACCGCCTCCAGCGTCAGCACCGGCTCGGCAGGTTCGGCTTCCGGCTCTGGCTCATCGCCGCTGAACTGCTCCGCCAGCCAGTTAGCCGCGTCGCTGATAGCAGCAGCACACCTGCGCAGTTCTTCGATTGTCGCGGACATCTCGCTCATTTTGCTCATCTGCTTTTCCTCCTTCCGCGGATTTGCTTTGGGCTGTGAGGTTAGAAAGATTTCTCGCCAGCCGCTTGGACACGGCGCTGATTGCAAGCAAAGTGTCGATCAGTTCCTCGTCGGTGTCGTTCATTTGTCTTTTGTCATTCATAGGGCTTCCTCCAATCTGGGGACTTGTTGTTTTCCTGTCCTCACTACCTACTGGAAAAAAGGGGGCCCATCGTACAAAAAAATTAGAAAAATATTTTTGCCCTCCGCCATAAAGCTCTGGCAGAGGGCAAAACCGTGTGATTATTTGAGACCTAATATACGTTTACGAAGCTGGTCGAGCACCTGCTTTTCGCGGTAGACGGCTTTTGACTTGTACCAGTCGCCACCGAATTCACGCCTTAGGGTATCTGCGATTTCCGTCTTGGAGCTGCCCTCCATAATTAGTTCGCAGATGCGTTTGCCTTCGGGGTCACGATCCGACAACTCGTTGAGAAGCTGTTCAAGCAGAAGCCTGTCCACAAGGATGTCGGAAAAGTTGCTGGTCGGGTCCTCAATTGTATCGATAAGGCTGAACCCGTCGCCGTCAGCATTTTCCATCGGTGCGTCGAGCGAGATAGTGTTTCCGGCTGCACGATATTCGCAGGTGGCACAATCGCTGTCGCAGATCCAGAGTTTGGACTTGGGACATACGCATTGACCGTTCTTTTGCGCTTCCTTCTGTAAGCGCCAGATGGGGCGATAGTATTCGCGGTAGATTTCTTCAGTTACGGGCACCCACTGTTTGGTGCTGCGGATGTAGATTTTGCGTTTATTGTCTTGGCTTTGCATTGGGTTTTCTCCTTCCGGCTTTTTAAGCCGAAGCGGAGATAACCCACATAACTGCCAGTTCTAAATTCATAGATGGTCACCTCATACGGATTTCTCCGCTTCACATCGGTGACCAGCCGTTCGCAGCTGGCACTCTATTCATTTTTCTCGCCATCACAACGACTACGAACGCATCTCCGTGGCCACAGAGATGAGTCATTGATCAGGCAGACCTTTTAACGTCTTGTCTCGGACGATAAAGTTAGTTGTCGTTGGCGATAAACTCTAAATCGCTAAACACCTCGCCGTAATAACAAGGACTTAGATCATATAGTCCACGAGCGTTGTAGCGCCTTAAAACAGAATTGGCTACTGCTTGTCCGGACTGTAAGCACGCTGCTTCATAAGCGTTCTCAATGTTAATAATCCAATTTTCACGTTCTGATTTTTTCACCTAACCACCGCCTTTCATTTAGGTTACTTTTAGTTTAAGACCGGCGACCGACACTTGAAATTACGTAGAATGGCTGTAAATCGACACTTTCGACACTTCTACAAACACTTCAATGAAATTTAAAAGTGAGTTTATGTGTGTTGTTAATATATAGAGTTATTGAAAACTTGTTTTTTGCGATTTTATGTGATATAATGAAGCGTATATTGAAATACCTGTATCTACCGATGGAACGAGGTAATGTCATGAATTTTGCAACACTATGCAAAGGTGTTAAACCACATTGCTCAAAGTTTTCAAACCGAGAATCCTATGTTGCTGCGCTTTTTATAGCTGCAGGTGAGAAACTACAGTATTCTGAAAGCTATCATCGAAACCTTTACAGTGGCGATAAGCCATTCACGATTGGCTTAAAATCGCCATATCGTGGTCGTGACAATCTTGCATCTCTGACCACGTTCTATTTGTCTTCTATCGACGACTCACGCGTTGCAACGGCATTGACAGACTTTGGGATTCCTGAAAAAGATTTGCCAAACAAAAAAGCCTTTGCTGTCGCATTGGCGAAACAGACAAAGGCTCTAATTGATAGTGATGATGAAATTGTTGAAGATATTATAGGCTTGGAATATCAAAAGGCAAAGCAAGCCCCAGAGGATGCGTCACATACGGAAATAGTACCAAGAAAGCTTTATACTGGTGATGACATTTATGTGGAATTCCGACCGGAGCGTATATATAAAGTCGGCAGCCGGGACGACGTTCAACATACTTGGATATTGCATAATAGCGGAAAGATTCCGTGGAATAACCGCAGACTTGTTTATCGACGCGGTCCGAAGGACAGACCGGAAGCTAATCCGGCAGATATTCCAATACCGGATACTCTGCCGAATAACTTTGTACGCTTGAGTACGGTATTTAACGGCAGAGGTTTTGATGGCATTACCCGGTGCATCTGGGATATGATTGATGAGGATGGAGAGAACTGCTTTCCGAATCAAGACTCTCTTTTTTGCATCACATTAGACGCACAGTACAGACGGTAAAATAAATGGAGGTTATTCGAGTGAGCGAACCGATTATTGAGAAATGGGTCACTTTAAAAGAAGTTCAGTCATATCTCGGTGTTAGGAGAGAGACTGTTTTACAGTGGATTGCTAAAAGGAACCTACCCGCATATAAGGTTGGACGCCTTTGGAAATTCAAACTGACTGAGGTTGATGACTGGGTGCGTTCCGGAGGAGCTGCCGAGGATATGCCTGTCGAAAAGGAGACCGATGAATAATCCGGATCTATTGATTGAGTACGGATTATCGGACAATGAATTAATTAGAATGAAACTGAGGCAGTGTAATATGCCGGATATATAGACACCAAGAAAGGTATGAGTGAAAAAATATGGATAATCAAGCACATAACTCTATTGTAAGTTTTATATGGGGCATCGCTGATGATTGCCTCCGTGATGTATATGTACGCGGTAAATACCGCGATGTTATACTACCGATGACGGTCATTCGGCGTCTTGACGCCATGTTGGAGGACACAAAAGCTGCCGTTCTTGATATGAAAAAGAAAATGGATGATGCAAACATCGCAAACCAGTGGCCTGCACTGTGTAACGCGGCGGGACAAGCTTTCTGCAATGCGTCTCCTTTTCTGCTACGCGACCTTACCAGCCGTGCAAAGAAGCAAACGTTAAAAGCCGATTTTGAAGCCTATCTTGACGGCTTTTCTCCTAATGTACAAGAGATACTTGAAAAGTTTAAATTCCGTAATCAAATCGACACGATGATAGATGCAGATATTCTCGGTGCTGTCATTGAGAAATTTATCTCTCCTGCTATAAATCTCAGCCCGAAGCCGGTTTACAAAGATGATACTAAACAGGAGATTCGACTTCCTGCGCTCGATAACCACGGCATGGAACGGTCTTTGAAGAATTGATCCGAAAGTTCAACGAAGAGAACAACGAGGAAGCCGGTGAACACTGGACGCCCCGTGATGTTGTTGAGCTGATGGCCGACCTCATATTTGTACCGATTGCGGACAAAGTCATGGATGCAACATACTCCTGTTATGATGGAGCTTGCGGCACCGGTGGCATGCTCACAGTCGCACAGGACAGATTGATGACATTAGCTGGAAGGCGCAATAAAAAGGTCTCCATTCACCTTTTTGGGCAGGAGCTTCAGCCCGAAACCTATGCCATCTGTAAGGCAGATATGTTGCTTAAAGGCGATGGCGACCAGGCCGAACATATTTCTTACGGCTCTACACTTTCTGCTGATGGTAACGCTACACGGCAGTTCGATTTCATGCTGAGCAATCCACCCTACGGCAAAAGCTGGAAAGTTGACGCAGAAAAGATGGGCGGCAAGAAGGATATCCTCGACAGCAGATTCAATGCCTATCTCGAAAATGGAGAACAGCTTGTAATGATACCGCGTACAAGCGACGGGCAACTTCTCTTTTTGCTGAATAATGTAGCAAAGATGAAGAAAGATACGCCGCTGGGCAGCCGCATTGCAGAGGTACATAACGGATCGTCCCTCTTTACAGGTGATGCCGGAAGCGGCGAAAGTAATGCACGGCGTTATCTCATCGAGAACGACCTTGTGGAAGCCATAATTGCCCTGCCGGAAAATATGTTTTACAACACCGGTATCGGCACGTATATCTGGGTTCTTTCCAATAAGAAGGAAGACTGCCGTAAAGGAAAGATACAGCTCATTGACGCTACGGCAATGAAATCCCCACTACGCAAGAATATGGGCAAAAAGAATTGCGAGTTTACCCCTGATATACGCCGTGAGATTATGCGCATATTCATGGAAATGGAAGAAAGCGAAATCAGCCGTATTTTCGACAACTCTGAGTTTGGTTACTGGGCTATTACAGTGGAGCGCCCACTCCGCCTGCGTGTTGACATTACGAAGCATGTACCGACCTCTGTTCTAAAGGATTCTGACCGCGCTCTGTACGACGCCGCCATTGCCGCTCTACCGAAGAATACACCTACCGACGACTGGACGGCTTTTGCTAAAGCAACGAAGCTAAAAGCTGCGCTGTTAAAAAAAGTGCGCCCATTTATCACAGAAAAAGACCCAGCTGCAAAGCCCATCGAGGGCGAGGCGGATGTTGACCTGCGCGACACCGAAATTGTGCCTTTTAACTATGAGGGTGGTATTGCCGCGTTCATGGAAAATGAGGTGCGCCCCTATGCAGCTGACGCCTATATAGATGAAAAACAAACGAAAATAGGTTATGAAATCAGCTTTACAAAATATTTTTATAAGCCAGTGGAGTTACGGAGCATGACGGATATCCTTGCCGATCTAAAAGCGCTGGAAGCCGAAACTGATGGTATGATGGCAGAAATTCTCGGAGGACTTGAATTATGAGGTACGAAGAGTATAAGCCAACAGGAACAGCATGGATTGAATTTATTCCCTCAACATGGGAATACAAGAAAATTTCGGCTCTATTTTCACAGCGCAAGCAAAAGGTTTCTGACAAGGACTATCCGGCGTTGTCAGTTGCAAAAATCGGAGTTGTGCCTCAACTTGCTAATGCCGCAAAATCCAACGATAGCGATAATCGAAAACTTGTTTGTGCAGGTGATTTCGTTATTAATAGCCGTTCAGACAGGAAGGGCTCGTGTGGAGTAGCACAACAGGACGGCTCTGTATCGCTGATAAATATTGTATTGACTCCGCGTCAGGGGTGGAACAGTCGTTACGTCCATTATCTTCTTCGCAGCCAACCTTTTTCTGAGGAATATTATCGCTACGGACGTGGTATCGTTGCTGACCTTTGGACGACTCGATACAGTGAGATGAAAAACATTTTACTTCCAGTACCACCGCTCAATGAACAGGACCAGATCGTCCGCTACCTTGACTGGCAGGTGTCCAAGATAAATGGGCTGATTGCAGCCAATAAACAAAAAATAAAGCTACTTGAAGAAGAAAGACAAGCCTTAATAGACACCTTCGTTTTACGTTCTCCCCATGAGAGAGAGACAAAAACCAGTAGCCTGTCATGTGGTATTGCTATACCACTAACTTGGAATGCGTATAAATTTAATCAAGTATTTAATTTCGGTAAAGGCCTTGCTATAACAAAAGCAAATCTCCTTCCGTATGGTACTCCTGTAATTAATTATGGGCAGGTACATTCAAAATCAAATACAGGCACAAATATAGATGATTCACTTATTCGTTATGTAAGCGAGGATTATATTCAAAACTACCCCAACTCTCTGGTACATAAAGGCGATTTTATTTTTGCTGACACATCTGAAGATTATCAAGGAGTTGGCAATTGTGTATATGTAGACCGTGAGGATACACTGTTTGCAGGCTATCATACGGTTATTGCTCGGCCAAAAGATAATAAAGCGCGGCGTTACCTGGCATATTTATTTCTCTCCTCTGCGTGGAGATATAGCTTACGGAAACAAGTAAACGGTGTCAAGGTATACAGTATAACGCAACGAATCCTAAAGAATACCTGCGTAATACTTCCGCCAGAAGATGAACAAGAAGAAATTGTTGCCTATCTTGATTCGCAATGTTCGAAAATAAGTATACTGAAGCAAAAAATCCTTGATGAAATCGATTGTTTGCATGAACTCCGCACTCGACTTATTTCCGACGTTGTAACCGGGCAAATAGATGTCCGTGGCATTGAAGTTCCTTATTTCGATATGGTCGAAGAAATTGATTCTGATGAAGAGAACCTCGAAGACGAGGATGCCACAGAGGAAACTCAAGAACAGGAGGAATGAAGCATGGCTTTTACCAACACAAAGGAAAATGGCCTGGAAGCCTTAATTGTAAAATGGCTCGTCGAGCATAATGACTACGAACAGGGCACCAATGCCGACTATAACCGCGAATATGCAATTGATGAAACGCGCCTGTTTCGTTTTCTCTCGGAAACGCAACCAGACGTTATGGATAAGTTGGGTGTGTTCAAGGCCGACATAAAGAAAAAGCAGTTTCTGAATCGCCTGCAGGGTGAGCTTGCAAAGCGTGGCATTATTGATGTTCTGCGCAATGGTATCAAGGTATATCCTGTGGACCTCATTATGTTCTATCTGACACCTACAGAGAATAATGTCAAGGCAAGATTAATGCACGAAAAGAATATCTTCAGTGTCACGCGTCAGCTCCAGTTTTCTACAGATGCGACGCGACTGGCACTGGATATGTGTCTGTTCATCAACGGTCTACCGGTCATCACCTTTGAGTTGAAGAACCAACTCACAAAGCAGAACGTGGACGACGCGGTGGATCAGTATAAGACTGACCGTGACCCACATGAGATACTATTCCAATTCAAACGCTGCATGGTTCACTTTGCCTTGGACGACGCTCGTGTGAAATTCTGCACCAAGCTTTCCGGCAAAGATAGCTGGTTTCTGCCGTTTGACAAGGGTTATAAGGACGGCGCAGGTAATCCACCAAATCCAGAAGGGATTATGACCGACTACCTGTGGAAGGATATCCTCACAAAGGAAAAACTCTGCCGTATCATTGAGAATTACGCACAGGTTGTCGAATCGATCGATAAGAAAACGAAAAAGAAGAAGGTCACACAGATATTCCCGCGTTACCATCAGTTTGATGTGGTTGAAAAGCTCCTGGCTGATGTTCAACAGAACGGCATCGGTAAGCGTTATCTTATCCAGCACAGCGCAGGCAGCGGCAAGTCTAACTCAATTGCATGGCTGGCGCACCAGCTAATAGCGCTGGAAAAAGACGGCCGCCCAATGGTTGATTCGGTTATCGTTGTCACCGACCGACGCATTCTGGACAAGCAGATACGCGACACCATAAAGCAATTCATGCAGGTTGGCAATACAGTAGCTTGGGCAGAACGTTCCGCTGAACTACGCGATGCCATTAAAGCCGGAAAACGTATCATCGTCACAACAATTGAAAAATTTCCGTTTATTGTGCCAGACGTTGGCGCAGAACATAAAGAGCACAAATTCGCGCTAATTATCGATGAGGCTCACTCCGGACAGAGCGGACGCAATTCCGCACAGATGAATCTTGCCCTCTCCGGTCTTGCTTCCGAAGACGAGATGGACAATGAGGATAAGATAAATGCTATGATGGAAGGGCGCAAGCTGCTACAAAACGCCAGCTATTTTGCTTTTACCGCCACTCCCAAGAACAAGACACTGGAAACCTTCGGTACACTTGTAATAGACGAAAATGGAAATCCAGTTCTCAACGAAAAAGGAGAACTGCAGCACAAACCGTTTCATGTTTACACGATGAAACAGGCCATTCAAGAAGGGTTTATTCTTGATGTCCTCAAATATTACACGCCCATCGACAGCTACTATAAGCTAATGAAGACCGTCGATGACGACCCAATGTTTGACAAGAAGCGAGCGCAAAAAAAGCTTCGAGCCTTTGTAGAAAGTGATAGCTATACCATCACGCAGAAAGCAGAAATGATGGTTGCACATTTCCATGAGCAGGTTATTTCTAAGGGCAAAATCGGTGGACAGGCACGTGCCATGGTCGTTACTGCCAGCATCCCGCGCTGCGTCGAATACTATTATGCCATTAATAAGTGCCTTGCTGCACGACACAGCCCATATAAGGCAATTGTCGCATTTTCCGGCGAGTACAAATATCAAGGGCAGGAACCAGCCCTTACTTCTGCAGCGATTAATGGCTTCTCAGATGCAGAGATTCCAGACCGTTTCGAGGAAGACCCCTATCGTTTGCTTATAGTGGCAGATATGTTCCAGACCGGTTTTGATGAGCCTCTGCTTCATACGATGTATGTAGACAAAATGCTATATGACATCAAAGCCGTACAGACGCTTTCTCGCCTAAACCGCGCCTGTCCGAAAAAGTATGATACCTTCGTGCTTGACTTTGCAAATAAGACATCCATTATCGAGGAAGCGTTCTCACGTTATTACCGCACCACAATCCTCTCCGGTGAGACGGACCCGAACAAGCTGTATGACATCATTGCGCTAATGGAAAGCTATCAAGTCTATTATCGGGAGCATGTAGACAAGCTGGTAGACTTGTATCTGAATGGAGCAGAGCGTGATCGGCTTGATCCAATCCTCGACGCTTGCACTGCTGTATATAAAGAGCTTGATACCGAAGATCAAATTAAGTTTAAGAGTGCGGCAAAATCCTTCTGCCGGACGTATGGATTCCTTGGTGCGATCTTACCATATGGTAATGCCGATTGGGAAAAACTCTCCATATTCCTCAATCTGCTGATACCAAAGTTGCCTGCACCGCGTGAAGACGACCTGTCACAGGGGATCCTGGAAGCCATTGATCTGGATAGCTATCGTCTTGAGGCTCGGGAAGCCATGTCAATAAAACTTGAAGACGAAGATGCTGAGGTCGGTCCAGTACCTGCCGGTAAGGTAGGACATTTTGTTGATCCGGAAATGGACCTACTTTCTTCCATCCTATCAGCATTCAACGATATGTTTGGCAACATCAATTGGAACGACGCGGATAACGTCCGCAGGCAGATACTTGAGATCCCGGCTATGGTAGCGAAGGATGAGAGCTATCAATTTGCTATGAGGAATTCTGATGCCCAGAACGCTCGTCTTGAGAGCGAACGTGCATTACAACAGGTCATCTTCTCTATTATGGCAGATAATATGGAACTGTTTAAGCAATTCCAAGACAACCCTTCATTCAAGAAGTGGCTGTCTGATATGGTATTTAATCTGACGTATAATCCTGAAGGCAAGCTATATAAAACTCCGACCAGCGAAAAAAGTAAAAACGATATTACAAAAGAATAAGTTTCAAAAAGAATGCGAGGAGGCGCAGCATGAGCGAAACGTTGACAAAGACTCTACAACATGGTGATTTCGACTCGGTTTTTCAGGAAATAGAACAACCAGAAAAGGTTGACTGGATGACCGACGGACAACTGCGCCTTTTTCATCTTTCCATAAGCGACAATGAAATAAGCATGGAAGATCTCAAGGCTTATGTTTATAGGATTATTGGTGATTACGTTTTTTCACGGGCGAAAATCGAGAATTTCAACCTATCCGGGGATACACAGGCTATCGTTGCGCAGGCAATGCGTGTTTTAAGAAAGAATGGTGACCCCGACGTAAAAGGAACCGGCGCTGAACTCGGAGAGATTCTGAACTACACATTCTTGGAAGAACGGCTCGGTGCTCCGAAAATTATGAGTCGCGTAGAGCTTGCCACAGATGCTAAGAAATATGCTAGTTGCTGTGATGGCATTCATCTTCTGACCAGCAGCGCGTCTGGCAAACCATATCACCAGATTATTTTTGGTGCATCAAACATCATGGGTGACATTGGATATGCTGTTGATGGGGCCTTTGACAGTATCATTCGAATGAATGAAAGCAAGAACAGCGAATTGAGAATGATACGAGATGTTTCGCTTGAAGTAATGTGCGATGCCGAAGATATTCAGCTTGCAAGAGATATTCTGATCCCGAGCCGTGAAAAGAAAGCAGCTTATAATACTTCATATGGCGTTTTCCTTGGGTATTCACTCGGGCTCGGAAAAGACTATCCTCTTTCTGAATATGAAGCTCTCGCTGAAGCAAAGATGAGGGATGACATCAAGGCCGAGATACCTCATATTTTACAGAAAATCAAAGATAATAGCCTCGGAATGCATTCCTTCTATTTCTATGTTTTGCCTTTCAACGACGCTGAGGACGATAAAAAATCTATTATGGAGGCGGTCCTGAAAGGAGATGTAGACTTATGATGAGCACAGATAAAATAAAGTTGGGCGATGCAATATTTGCCGATATCGAAGAAAACGAATACTTGAACGAACTTTGTGAAACGATCCTATATAACTACTCACTTAAACTCTTTGAGCTTGATAAAACAAATCAACTGAAGGCATTTAACCTTCTGGATGCGCTGCGATTTGCTGATCTGTTGTCTAAATCCACAAATCCCAAACGTAGTAGCATACACAAGATGTGGGCACAAGAAATTGTTATTCTTCTGAACGAACTTTATGGAGATGACCCACTGGTAAAACTGTACGCAAGCGCGGTATTTACAAGCACAGGTAACCATCAAGGATTAAAAATAATAGATTCGGATTATCGTGGGCTTGATGTGCTGGAACAAATTTTTACTCAGCTACGAAGTGATTACTTAACTATTCCCGCAGAGCCAAAAATGCAATTCTTCAGCTCGCAAAAAGAAGCGTATGACCATCTATCAGACCCGTGTTTCAGTTACTCTGGGCCAACTTCAATGGGAAAGTCCTTTATTATGCGTATGTTCATAAAGGATGAGATCATTAACGGGGCACAGAAAAATTATGCTTTAATAGTACCAACAAAAGCGCTTATTAACGAAGTGCGTGGGAAAATAATTGATGACTTAGCGGATATGTTGAGTTCAAATAATTATCGAGTCGTAACAGCTGCTGGTGAAATTGCATTGGAAGAAGATCATAATTTCGTACTGGTACTCACTCCAGAACGACTACTATACCTTCTCATCAGCCGACCTGACTTACAAATTGATTATCTGTTCATTGACGAAGCACACAAACTTTCCGGTAAAAATAGCCGTGGTCCGTTCTACTACAAAGTTGTCGATATGCTAATAAACAGGCCGCAACGTCCCCATTTCATTTTTGCTTCGCCTAATATCCCCAATCCACAGGTTTATCTAAGACTTCTGCTGGACGCGTTCGATAGCGAGGATGAGAATACCCTGGCAATGACTTATTCGCCAGTAATACAGGTCAAGTATTTGCTGGACTTTATAAACCAGAAGATTGATGCCTACAATGAACACACCGGTCAGACCGTACCCATCGCGAGGGTCAATCCGGCAATCAGAACATTAAACGATATTTTACTTCTTTTCGAAGCTAAGAATATGCGCCTTCCGCCAGATGAGAGAAGCCAAAATATTGTATATTATAATGGGCGTACTAAAGCAATTGAAGCCGCAAGAATTTTTGCGGAACGGCTTAGCGAGAGAAACAATTCTGAGTTGGATGCATTGTCGAGGGATATTACACAGGAAGTACATGGTGACTACTACCTTGCCGACATGATAAAAAAGGGCGTAGCATATCACATTGGCTACCTGCCTGCGTCGATTAGAACAAGAATCGAAAACCTTTTTCAAAGCGGTCATATTACCACTATGTTCTGCACTAGCACTCTTTTGGAAGGCGTTAATTTACCAGCAGATAATCTGTTTATAACTGATAATAAGATTTTCCGTAGTAAAATGAGTCCAGTTGATTTTAGAAACCTAATAGGTCGCGTCGGACGAATAAGTTATAATCTCTACGGAAACGTGTTCTTTGTGTCTGAAGAAAATTCTGTCCCAACCGATAGCTATATAGAAATGCTACAAACTGAAGTGCCGGAACAGGTGCTGTCAATCACAACTGACCCCAAGGTGCTGAGGAGCATTGAAAAAAAGTATATAGCCGAAATTCTCAAGGAGGGGCATTCGGAGATACCGAAACGAACTGATAACCAATCAGAAGAGTCGTATGTTATGATGCGTAAATTCGGCCTCATACTGCTTAGAGACATAATGGAAGAACGAGACAGCCTTGTTCATCGTGAGTTTTCAAATTATCTGACTGCAGAGGATGAAAATAACATTCGTGCTAAGTTTAGTGCCTCACCTACACTGCCGGACGATGATATCAACACGTCTGTTGACCAGACAAAGAAATTGATCGCGGCAATAAGAAATGGGCTTGCGTATCCTGCTTGCTATAACGGAAGATTCAATCATGCCACAGTTTTAGCTTTTTTGGATCAACTCGCAGATGTATTTGATTGGGAAATCTATGAAGAGAAAACGCTGGGCAAGGCATCATTGCGAAGTTGGTACGCCGTTATCCTTTGCCAGTGGATGGAGGGTTCTGGCTTAAGTTACATTATGAAAGCGGCCATAAAACACAAAAAAGAACACCCCGATAATTTTCGTGTTTCGGCATACCAGCCGCCGACTACATATAATGATAATTCTAAAGAGCATCGGAATGTTGTTTTTTCTGATACTTTGGAGGTAATCGAAAATATTGTCCTTTTCAGCATATCCAATTATTTTTTGCGTTTTTCAAATGAGTATAAGAAAGTACATGGAGTGACGGAATTCAATAATAACTGGTACGAATACGTCGAATATGGCACTACAAATCCATTAACCATTTTACTGCAGAGAAATGGCTTCTCTCGCGAAGCAGCCACATACATCCGACAGCATAGAATTGATTATGTGGTTGAAGATGGAAGTAATGGAAGCTTAAAACTCAAGAACGCCCTGTTGCAATGTGGTAACACTAGCGTTGAAATGGAAGTAGCAAGAATAAAATACAACGCCCCCGGAGTGTTCGTTGAGGCGGATATGCAATGAAAAGGATTGATAGAGAAATAAATTTCAACGCTACTGCAAAGCAAAAAATATTTTTTCGCTTGCCTTTGAAACGGTGATGATTCATCAAACACAGGCTTAATTAAGGAGGCTCAATATGGAAAGTAAATCATACTTATCATGGGTAGAATTCTATTCTGAATTTGCGACACGACTATTGGATTATTTCAAGAATAGAAAAGCGCTCATTGCAAAGCTGCAGACAGTTTATAAAAACATTGGGCTAAAGTTTCCTAAGGTGGATAGCAGCGTGGCCGTTGCCGATATTGACCCATTTACAATTTTCGGACTTTTTAATAAAGGTATCACCGACGCAAACAGAATCGCCATTCTAAATGGTATTGCAAAGGAGTTTTCTATTAGTGCTCCTGTTCCTACAACCTTTGATGGCATTCCTGTGCTTAACAATTTGAACGCAACTTTCTATAGGTTTGTCGGCGATCCTGACCGTGGCGAGCACGATATTGATAATCTGTGGAATGTGTTCGCTGCCGCCATTGCTTATGCTGATCACACTTCATCTGAAAACCGTGAGGCGTTTGCCACAGCTTTCGATGTGGTCAAAGATCTGAAGGGTAACCGCTGGAAGCTCACGATGGGGCTTTATTGGGTTCGCCCTATGCAGTACATTAACTTGGACTCTAGAAACAGATGGTTCATTGAAAATCCTGACAATATGCCTACTGATTGTATTTCTATGATTAAGGGTTTGAACAGCCTGCCCGCAGGTTTAGACTACGTTGGCATTTGTGATGCGTTTACAAAAGCACTTAAAAACAGTAAGTATAAATATAAAAATTTCCCGGAGCTTTCATATTACGCATGGAAAGTTTCCGAAGAAGTCAATCAGGAGCAAAAAGCAGCTGATGTAAAGAGCAAGCGTGGGAGCACAGGCGCTGCCGTAGCTGACGAGAATGTCGATAGTGTACATTACTGGATATATGCTCCAGGCGATGGTGCTTGTAAGTGGGATGAATTCTACCAAGAAGGCGTGATAGCGATTGGATGGGGTGATATTGGCGATCTTTCTGCGTTCTCATCTAAAGACAAAATGAAAGACAAAATGAAAGAATGCTACGGTGCGGAGTATTCATATAAAAATGCCGCCCACGCCACATGGCAGTTCGCCCACGAAATGAAGCCTGGCGATATTGTATTCGTTAAGAAAGGCATGCACCAGATACTTGGCCGCGGAGTTGTAGCTTCTGATTACTATTATCAAGCTGGCCGTCCGGACGATTATAACAACCTCAGGAAAATAAACTGGACAGATAAAGGTGAATGGGTACACCCCGGACAGGCTGTCATGAAGACCCTGACGGATATCACAAAATACACGGATTATGTTGATAAATTGAATGCACTTTTTGAAACCGATGTTGCTGACTCTGCTGAAGAGAAAGCTGTGTCATATCCACCCTACACTGTTGATGACTTTCTATCCGAGGTGTATATGGATGAGAGTGAATACAATAAACTTGTTGCGCTGTTGTCAACCAAGAAAAACATAATACTACAAGGTGCGCCCGGCGTTGGTAAAACCTATGCTGCCAAGCGTCTGGCATATTCAATCATGGGCGTAAAGGACAAAGATCGCGTCGCAATGATTCAGTTTCATCAGAGTTATTCATACGAAGACTTTATTATGGGATTCCGTCCTTGCGAGAACGGTTTTGAACTCCGAAAAGGTGCATTCTATAATTTCTGCAAAGCAGCAGAAATTGATAATGAAAATGCATATTTCTTTATTATCGACGAAATTAACAGGGGTAATCTAAGCAAAATTTTCGGGGAGTTGTTCATGCTCATAGAAAGCGATAAGCGCGGTGTAGAGCTTCAGCTTCTCTATGCCGACGAGAAGTTTGCTATTCCGGAGAACGTTTATATTATTGGCATGATGAATACGGCAGATCGTAGCTTGGCTATGCTGGATTATGCCCTTCGTCGCCGCTTTGCATTCTACGAAATGAAGCCAGCATTTGAGTCTGACGGTTTCCGTGAATACCGAATGGAACTTGATAACCCCAAATTCGACCGACTTATAACTTGCGTGGAGAACCTAAACAACGCAATCACTGAAGATGAATCTCTTGGCGAAGGCTTCTGCATAGGCCACAGCTATTTCTGCAACTTAGCTGATGCAAGTGATCAGACTCTTTCGAGCATCGTAGAGTATGAGCTAATTCCGCTACTAAAGGAATATTGGTTTGATGAACCAATGAAAGTCAAGGATTGGAGCAGTAATTTAAGGAGTGCAATCAAGTGATACCAATACAGAATGTCTATTATATGCTCTCCTACGCTTTTCAAGTGTTAAATGAGCAGGGCTACAAGAACATTGCCACAGAACAATTTGATAATACGGCAGAGCTTTGTGCTGCTATCCTAACTAAGGGTGTAGCTTTCCTGCTTAAACGCGGTCTGGGTAAAGAGTACATTCCACAGGTTGAGATGCTCTCAACGCTGCGTGGGAAAGTAGAACTTACCGATTCCATCAAAGGACGTACTATGCTCAAAAAGCAGTTGGTGTGCTCATATGATGACTTTTCTATCAACTCCTACATGAACAGAATAATAAAAACGACAGCGGAACTCTTGCTCCATTCAGACATATCAAAATCTCGCAAAAAAGAGCTGCGTAAGCTCATGGTATATTTCAAAGATGTTAATGAGCTTGATGTCCACACAATAAACTGGCACATTCAATACAACCGAAATAACCAGACATACCGTATGTTAATATCTATCTGTTGGCTTCTTGTAAAAGGTCTATTACAGACCAATTCTGACGGATCAACAAGGCTTATGGATTTTTTAGATGAGCAGCGAATGTGCCGCCTATACGAAAAGTTTATCCTCGAGTACTACAAACGCGAATTCCCGTTGCTCAATGCGAGCGCATCGCAAATACCTTGGGCGCTGGATGATGGAATCAGTGATATGCTTCCAGTCATGCAGAGTGACATCATGCTTACGTATGAGAACAAAGTCCTTATCATTGATGCAAAGTACTACACGCACACGACTCAGGTTCAATACGATACTCATTCACTACATTCTGGTAATCTATATCAGATCTTTACCTACGTCAAAAATAAGGAAGCAGAGCTTGCAGGCCAGCCGCATGAGGCGTCTGGAATGCTTCTCTATGCACGGACAGACGAAACCATACAGCCGGATAATGAATACCGTATGAGCGGAAATAGAATTAGTGTGAGGACGCTCGACTTGAATCGTGATTTTTCGGATATCGCTAAACAGTTAAATACTATAGCTGAAGATTATTTTAGCGAAAGTTTTCTCTAAATGAATCTTGGTTGGATGGGCATGCTTCATCAAGTGTCATTGGTGAACGCAGCTTTATGATTTTGTATCCCATATGAAGCTGTTTTAAACTTTCGGTTGAATGAGGAGGGTTTGCATGGGACAAGTTAGATATATAAAAAAAGAAGTTGAACGGCTTCTTTGGGGCATTGCAGCAGGCCGTTGTGAGTTTGAAGGCTGTAATAAAGTGCTATATAGGCATGAAGTTACCGGAAATAGCGACAATTATGCCGAAAAAGCCCATATTTATGCCGTGAACCCAGGCGGGGCACGCTATTGTCCTGATAGTGAAGAGTTTAAAAATAATATAGAAAATTTGATGCTGATTTGCCCACAGTGTCATGTAACAATTGACAGGAATGAGCAGAAATACACACCAGAGTTTCTTTTTGAGATGAAGCGCAAGCACGAACAAAGGATTTTCACGCTCACCAGTATAGGAGCAGAGTTAAAAAGCCACATGGTTTATTATACTGCCAATATCGCTGGAACAGAGTTTTCTGTTAATGACGGTGACGCAAGAAACGCATTGACTCTTTTAGGGCGTTATCCAACCGAAGAATCTCCCATTGATATCGGCCAAAAGGGGAATCTTATAACTGACAGTGAAGAGGAATTCTTCGCGGCAAACGCTACAAATCTATACCGTGCTGTAAAATCACGAATATATGATATTATTTCAGATGGCGAAAGCATAGCATTGTTTGCCTTGGCTCCACAACCGTTATTGATTTATCTCGGAAATCTACTTAATGATAAATACAATGTGTCTGTATTCCAATGTAACCGTAGGGATACAGACAAGTGGAGATGGGAAGCCGAGTACAAGCAAGTTGCTTTTCAAAGTATTTTTCCTGATGACAAGGCTGTAACATCGCATATAGCCCTTGTGTTTTCTTTGAGCAGTACGATTTCTCCGAATAGGATTTATTCTGTACTTGGTGATGATGTTCTTATCTACACTATTACTATTGCTGAGCCCAATCGTAATTTTGTAGAAGCTCCGAATATTTTGGATGACTTTGTGGCGGAAACACGCAAGGTGATGGAGACGATTAAGCAAAAACACGGAAAAGCTGTTGAGGTTAATGTGTTCCCTGCAATGCCTGCCTCTTTGGCGATCCGCTTTGGTATGGACTATATGAGCAAAACAGACAACCCTCTTATTATCTATGACGAGCAACCAGAAAGAGGCTTCATAAAGGCCCTTGTACTCGGAGGTGAAAACGGATGATGACAAACGCGCAGTTAAACGTATTATTTCTGAGAATTGCCGAAGAATTGGATATTCCAGACCACCTATTTGAAAAAGCAGAAAGAAGTTATCAGGCGCTTGGAGAATACATAAACAATCATTGTGATTGCTCAGTAACTGTTTATACGCAGGGTTCTTTTCGCCTTGGTACTGTTATCAGGCCCCTCAGCGATGAAGACGAATACGATTTGGACCTTGTAACAGAGGTTACTGGAGTGCCTTTAATATCACCCAAAGATCTCAAGCACAAAATCGGTGACATTTTGCGAGAGTCCAAGCGTTATTCCTCTATGCTCGAGGAAAAGAAACGTTGTTGGCGAATAGAGTATGCTGACGAAGCGCAATTTCATATGGACATAACTCCAGCAAAGCCGGTTGGAGAAACAACATCTATATCTGTAACCAACAGAAGCGATAATGGAGTTTACTCTTTTACTATGAGTAATCCAGTGGGATATTCAAACTGGTTCGATCAGAGAAAGAGAGTTAAGAGTGAAATCCAACAAAATGCTATTTTTGAGTCTTCGACAGTTGAACCTGTAAAGACAAAGAACAACGAGTATAAATTGCCGTTACAAAGAGCCATTCAAATTTTAAAGAGGCATAGAGATAAGGCATTTGAAAACAATTCTGACATAAAGCCAATATCAATCATTATTACTACGCTTTCAGCACAAGCTTATTGTGGAGAAACCGGTGTTTATGATGCTCTGAAGAAAATCCTTGAAACTATGTCATCTTACATTAGGTATGAGAAAGGGCAATGCTACATACCAAACCCCAGCAATCCACTGGAAAACTTCGCAGATAAATGGAATTCTGAACCTAAAAAGGCTAAGGCTTTTTATGATTGGCTAAACAAAGCTAAAAACGACATCACTGCTGTTGCTCCCTTTATCATTGATGATTATTCGAGCCTTGAAGAGTCCCTCGGAGAAACAGTTGTTGAAAGAGCAATTTCAGAAGCAGATCCTATAAAACATGACTCTGATTTACTGATAACTGAGTACAGCAATCCAAAAATAAAATCCGCTTTAAGTGTTCCTCATCGCCAAAAACCGCCCTTCAAGCTTCCTAAATATCCAATGCTGGGTATCAGAGCCATCATAACTGAAAATGGTGTGTCACGTCCATATCAGAATAACGGTCCTGCAATTCCAAAGAACTGTTCTATTGACTTCGGACTTGTCGTGTCACCAAAACTTCTTAAAGGAGGGTATACCGTTAAATGGCAAGTCGTAAATACGGGCGATGAGGCACGGGGTGCTAATGGCTTAAGAGGTGGATTTGAAACTGAAGTTAATTCTACAAAACGCCACGAAAGCACACAATATCAAGGAACGCATTATGTTCAAGCTTTTTTACTGAAACGCGGGAAGTGTATTGCAATGTCACGTGAGTTTATTGTTAACATTAAGTAAGTTTTTCTAAAGACCTGTTATGTTTTACATCGATGCTTTCAATTACCGAAAAATAGTTATGTTGTATTAAAATTATCAGCCTTTTTCAGTGGAATCGTTAGGTCTTGAACATTATTGACTTATTCCCGCAAACGGGCAAAAACAGTTGACCTGTTCCCGCGAACAGAAATCATCCATAAAAACTATGCTCGACCTGTTCCCTTGGACGGAAAATCAGTATAAAAAGTACCAGACATCAATCTGATGCTATCGTGCCAGATGGTTGGCGGAAACATATCAGCGCACACCTTTTATTAATCCCCATATCTCCGTATGCCGAGTGCACCCCCTATGCACACCCCTGAGTTTCCGTTTACCGAGTGCAAGGCACAAATCGTAATGACGCTCCTTAAACGAGGTTTTTTCATTGCACTCTACAAACGGTAGAAAACAAAAAAACTGCCGGAAAGCCTTGATAACAAGACTTTCCGGCAGTTACCGTGTGCAAAATAAAAACGCCAGCATTGTATCAATACTGACGTTCTTTTATGGTGGAGCCGAGGAGAGTCGAACTCCTGTCCGAAGACCCGTCCACAAGACTTTCTACGAGCGTAGCCGATGTTTTAACGTTCCCTCCATCCGGCCCCCAGCGGCAGGGTCAGGATTTTAGTAGCTTCATAAGATCCCACCTGCAGCAAAGCTTATGCAGGTTGGTTCCCCACATTGATGACGCCCGTGATCCCGGTCGTGGGCAACCGGGGACGGACGGTCACTGCTTAAGCAGCGACGGGTACGAAATTAGATTCGTCAGTTGTTTTTTAATTTCCCGCTTTTAACGAAGCGCGGGGCTTCGGCTCGCTTATCCGGCTTCAGCGATCCCCGTCGAAACCATTTACGGCCCCATACAGGATGCCGCCGTACCCTGCGGCATCCTATGGCTGCGCGTTTGCTACGCTATGCTTATATTATATCACAAACAACACAAAATGCTCAATCCACATTCTTCATCCGGCGTTCGATGTCGCGCTTGGCATCGCGCTCCGCAAGATCATGGCGTTTGTCATAAAGCTTTTTTCCCTTGGCAACGGCAAGTTCCAGTTTCACAAGGCCGTCCCTCAGGTAAAGCCTGAGCGGAATCAAGCTGTACCCCTCTGCCTGTGCAAGGGACTGAAGTTTACGGATCTCCTGTTTATGCAGCAATAGTTTTCTTTGGCGGAACGGATCCGCGTTGAAAATATTCCCTTGCTCATAGGGGCTTACATGCATGCCAATGAGAAACGTCTCACCATTTTTTACCTGTGCATAGGAATCCTTCAGGTTCACCTTGCCTGCACGAATGCTTTTCACTTCGGTGCCAACAAGCGCCAAACCGCATTCGTATGTGTCCTCAATGAAATACTCGTGCCTCGCTTTGCGGTTTTCCGCAATTTGCCGCACGCCCTTCTTGACCGGCAATGCCTTCCCCCCTTCCATAATGTGTTCTATATTATACTATTTCTCTGGATCCTTTGCAACTTTCCCCGTGTTCTTTGCACGCCGGCGCCGTTTTGAAGGCTGTTTGCCCTCCGCTGGTTTCGGCTTCTCTTCCGCCGTCTTAGGCTTTCCGGGCATCCCCTTCGGTTTTTCCTCCCCGTTCTTTGGTTTGGGTGCGCCGCCATTTGCACTCGGGACCAATTCAAAGTCCACGTTGCTGTTTTCCAAATCCACCCCTGCTACACGCACGCATACAAGGTCGCCGAGCCGGAACACGCGCTTTGAATTCCTGCCCACCATGCGATAATTCTTCGCATCGCAAACATAAAAATCCCCTGCGATAGAGGTCACGCGCACCATTCCCTCAACCGTGTTGCCCAGCTGCACAAAAAAACCATACTGCGCAACCCCCGAAATAATCCCCGTTTCGACCGTGCCGATGCGCGATTGCATGTATTCGCACTTCTTTAAATCATCCGCCGCGCGTTCAGCCTCCATGGCTGCGATCTCCCGCTCCGAGCAATGGCGGGCGATCTCTTCCAGCGTCTCTTCATAGCGTGCAATCCGTTCTTTTGTCATCTCTCCGCGCAGCAGCTCGCGCAGCATCCGATGTACCATCAGATCCGGATAGCGGCGGATTGGGGAGGTAAAGTGACAATAGCACGGTGCAGCAAGCCCAAAGTGCCCCAGACATTCCGGCGCGTACCGTGCCTTGCGCATGGAGCGCAGCACCACGCGGCTTATAACGTTTTCTTCTTTTGTTCCTTTTGCTTTTTGCAGGATCTTCTGAAACGTCTGAGGTTTCACATTGCCAATGTTCTTAATGCCATAACCAAGCGTGTTAAGAAATGTATTGAGATCCGCAAGCTTTGTTTTGTCCGGCGTTTCGTGCACGCGGTAAACGAGCGGCATTCCAAGTTCAAACACGTGCTGTGCAACGGTTTCATTTGCAATCAGCATAAACTCTTCAATCATGCGGTTGGAAACACCGCGTGATGCAATGGAAATATCCGTTGGTTTGCCCGCAGGATTGAGCGTGATTGCCGCTTCGTCCAAATCAAAGTCGATGCTGCCCCGCTTCACCCGCTGCGCATTCAAAAGTTCCATTACTATGCGCATTTCCTCCAACATTGGAACAACATCCGCATATTTTTGGCACAGTGCAGTATTGCCGTCAAAAATCGCATTTACGTCGCCATATGTCATGCGATGTGCCGTCTTGATCACGGTTTCCGAAAAGCGGTGTGCCGTTACCTTGCCGTTTTTCCCGATCTCCATAAAGCAGGAGATCGTAAGCTTTTCCGTGCCTTCGTTAAGCGAGCAGACTCCGTTGCTCACATCCGGCGGAAACATGGGAAGAACCCGGTCCGGGAAATACACGCTCGTACCGCGCTTGTAAGCATCCGCATCAAGCGCTGTTCCTGGCTGCACATAATGGCTCACATCCGCAATATGCACGCCAAGCAGCCAACCATCCTTGAGCTTTATAAGGGATACAGCATCGTCAAGGTCCTTCGCATCCGCACCATCGATGGTGATAATTGGCAGGTTCCGCAGATCCTCACGCCGCGCAACCGTATCCGCATCGACCGGTTTGTTCAGGCTGCGTGCCTGGCGGATTGATGCTTTTGTAAACGTTTCGGGCAAATCCAGCCGGCGAATCACAGAAAGGATGTCCGTCCCCGCCTCATCCTTCCCGCCAAGCACCTCGGTAATTTCTCCCATCAGCGGGCGGCGGCCATCCGGATACTGCGTAATCTTTGTGACAACCTTATCGCCATGCTTCGTGCCTCCTGTTGCCGCCTCATATACCAGCACATCCATATAGAGCCGCGTATCGTCTGGGATCACGTACCCGCCGGGCGCACCGTGGCTTTGTTCAAATGTGCCTACAACAGCGCTCTGCGCACGCACAGCGATCAGCATAACCTCCGCTTCCGCGCTGCCGTTGCGGCTGACCGTCTCCGTTGGCCTTACCCAGACCTTGTCGCCATGCATTGCGCCATGCATCGCATCTGCGGGCACAAACATATCGGGGCTGCCATCCTCCGGAATAAAAAAGCCATATCCGCGGGCATTGCCCTGCATGCGCCCATAGATGAGCCCCGTCTGTTCCGGCAGCGCCAATTTGCGTTTACGCGTCAGAATCAGCCTGCTTTCAGAAAGCAGGCGTTCCACAGCCATCGCGGCTGCGTCGCGCTCCTCCGCCTCAAATTCTTCTAAAAGCGTTTCCGGCGCAAGCGGTTTTCCTTCGCGGCGGAGCGCTTCGATCACTCTGTTTTCCATTTCGTTTTCCTTCGTTTCCTTTCACCTTCTTTTTTTCAGTATCAGAGGGTTCCCGCTTTCGCGCGTTTCAACGCAAAAAAGTGTGCCGGCAAAATGCAGGCACACCCAAGAAATCGTGAGGTAACTCAGCCGATGATCATCATCGCAATCGCCAACACGCCGATAACAGCGCCCAATACGATGGTGATCTTCTGAAGCTTAGCTTCCCTGCTGGCCCTGCGGCCGCGCGCGGTGAACGAAGCGGTATCGCCGCCGAAGGCGCCGCCAAGGCCCGCGCTCTTGGTCTGCTGCATCAAAACCACGGCGATTAACGCCACGGAAGCAAGAATGAGGACTATGTTAACGATTATTCCTAACGTTTCCATAATATATACAACCTCCTAATTGACTGCAAGGGGCATTATACCATGCGGATGCCGAAAGCGCAAGCATTTTCACCGCATCCGCATGGTTTTGCACGCACTTTGACTTTTTCGGCAAACTGAACTCACGGTTCAAGGAGACTTCTGCCCGACATCTCCTCCGGGACAGGCAATCCCATCAGCGCAAGCAGCGTGGGCGCAAGATCGCACAGCCTTCCGCCCGTGCGGAGCTTTGCCTCTTTCCGCATATCATCCACAAGAATAAGCGGCACAGGGTTCGTAGTATGCGCGGTAAAGGGCTCTCCATCCGGCCCAACCATCTGCTCGCAGTTACCGTGGTCCGCCGTGATGATGGCGCGCCCCCCTGCTTTAAGGATTGCAGAGACCACCTCGGCCGCGCATTCGTCCACCGCGTGCACCGCCTTCACGGCAGCCTCCATCACGCCCGTATGGCCAACCATATCCGGATTTGCGAAATTCAGGATCATCACATCATACTTGCCGCTTTCGATGCGCTTTACGGCCTCCGCCGTTACCTCGTATGCGCTCATTTCAGGCTTGAGGTCATAGGTCGCAACCTTGGGGGACGGGATCAGCGCGCGGTCTTCGCCCGGATTGGGCTCTTCCACCCCGCCGTTAAAAAAGAACGTTACATGCGCATATTTCTCCGTTTCCGCAATGCGCAGCTGCGTTTTATTCATCGAAGAAATATATGCGCCGAAGGTGTTGGAAAGGTGCTCCGGCTTGAACGCCACATGCACACGCGTGCCAAAGGTCTTATCGTATTGCGTCATGCAAACATAGTGCAGCGGGAAGAACCCTTTTTTGCGGTCAAAGCCATCGAACTCCGGCAGGATAAACGCACGGGTAATCTCCCTTGCCCGGTCCGGCCGGAAATTGAAGAAGATCACGCTGTCATTCGCCCGAACCGTGCCAACCGGCGCGCCGTTTTCTGTAATGACCACAGGAATGATAAATTCATCCGTCACACCTGCATCGTAGGAAGCTTGCATTGCCGCCTCGGGATCCTCCGCTTGAATGCCTTTGCCATAAACGAGCGCCGCATATGCTTTTTCCACGCGTTCAAAGCGGTTGTCCCGGTCCATTGCGTAATAACGCCCCATCACGGTCGCAATTTTACCGCAGCCAAGCGCTTTCAACTCGTTTTTCAGCGCATGGATATATCCCTTGCCGCTTTCAGGCGGCACATCGCGCCCATCCATGAAGCAGTGGATGAATACGTTTTTCAGGCCGTTTTCGCGCGCGAGTTTTACCAACGCATAAAGATGCGTTAAGTGGCTGTGTACGCCTCCATCGCTGCAAAGGCCATAAAGATGCAGGGCGCTATTATGCTTTTTGCAGTTTTCCACCGCGCCAAGGAAAGCTTCGTTGGAGAAAAAATCTCCATCTTCAATGGACTTTGTAATGCGCGTCAGTTCCTGATAAACCACCCGCCCTGCGCCGATGTTCAGGTGGCCAACCTCAGAATTGCCCATCTGGCCGGCAGGAAGGCCGACCGCGTTTCCGGATGCTTCAATCTGCGTATGCGGGTATGCATTCCAAAGCTCCCGGATATGCTTTACACCGTCCGCACGGATCGCGTTTCCATCGACGTTCTCCCGGCAGCCAAAGCCGTCGAGAATAATTAATGCAGTAATCTGTTTCATTTCGCCCCTCGGTAGTTCACAACCCTAGCGAAATCCTCCGCCTTCAAGCTTGCACCGCCGATCAGGCCGCCGTCTATCTCCGGCATGGCCATCAGTTCGGATGCGTTCTTCGGGTTCATGCTGCCGCCATACTGGATACGCACAGCTTCCGCCGTTCCGGGGCAATAGAGCCGTTCCACCGTTTTGCGGATGCAGGCGATCGTTTCATTGGCCTGTTCCTTCGTTGCGGTTTTCCCGGTGCCGATTGCCCAGATGGGTTCGTAGGCGATTACAAGCCGTTTTACATCCCCCGCCGCGATGCCGGATAGTGCAGCCTCCGTTTGGCCGGAAACGACCTGTTCCGTCTCGCCCGCTTCGCGCTGGGCAAGGGATTCGCCCACGCAGATGATGGGCGTAATGCCGGCTGCAATGGCAGCCTTTGCGCGCCCGTTCACGGTTTCATCCGTTTCTCCAAAGTACTGCCTGCGTTCGCTGTGTCCGACGATTGCATACGCAACGCCTATGCACTTGAGCATCGCCGCACTGATCTCGCCCGTGTATGCACCTTTTTCCGCCCAGTGAATATTCTGCGCGCCGACAAAGAGATTCGTACCCTTTGTCAGTTCCACCGCAACAGGGAGATCAACAAACGGCGGGCAAATGACAACATCGCACGCCGCATCCGCCACAAGGGGAATCAATGCCGCAATCAATTCTTTTGCCTCTGCGGGCGTCATGTTCATTTTCCAGTTTCCTGCAATGATGGGTTTGCGTTCCATACTTCTTTTTTCTCCTTTTATCCGAAAGCTTATTTGTCGTTCAGTGCGGCTACGCCGGGAAGAATCTTGCCCTCCAGGAATTCAAGGCTTGCTCCGCCGCCCGTGGAAATATGCGTCATCCTGTCCGCAAAGCCAAGTTTTTTTACCGCAGAAGCAGAATCACCGCCGCCGATGATCGTCGTGCCTCCGCATTCTGCACAGGCCTCCGCCACAGCGGCCGTGCCTTTTGCAAACGCAGGGAATTCAAACACGCCCATCGGGCCGTTCCAAATAACGGTTTTCGCCTTTTTGATTTCTTCCGCAAAGAGGCGGCATGTTTCCTCGCCGATGTCAAGCCCCTGCCAGCCCGCCGGGATTGCATTCGACTTTACGGTTTTGTGCTGCGCGTCCGCAGAGAAGTTGTCCGCCACAACGGTATCCACCGGCAGCAGCAGCTTTACGCCCCGCTCTTTTGCTTCCGCCATCAGCTCGCCTGCAAGCCCGATGCTGTCCGCATCGAGCAGAGAATCACCGATTTCATATCCCACTGCTTTAAAAAACGTGTATGCCATGCCCCCGCCGATAATAAGCGTATCGCACTTCTGCAGCAGATTCCTGATGACGCCGATTTTATCCGCCACCTTTGCACCGCCGAGAATCGCAACGAACGGACGTTCCGGCTTTTCCAGCGCCTCACCCATGACGGAAAGCTCTTTGCCAATCAGGAAGCCGGCAACGGCGGGAAGGTAGGCCGCAACGCCCGCTGTGGAGGCATGCGCACGGTGCACGGTGCCGAATGCGTCTGAAACATAGAGCTCCGCAAGAGAAGCAAGCTCCTTTGCAAATGCGGGGTCGTTCTTTTCCTCTTCTTTGTGGAACCGCAGGTTTTCCAGAAGCAGAATCTCACCATCGTTAAGCGCCATAGCCTTTCTTTTAGCCTCCGGACCGATACAGTCCTCCACAAAGCCGATCTTTACGTTCGGAAGGAGCTGCGCCAAACGCACCGCTACGGGCTTCAAGGAAAACTCCGGCTTGGGTTCACCCTTCGGGCGGCCGAGGTGAGAACAGAGAATCACGCGCGCCCCGTGTTCAAGCAGGTAGTTTACCGTGGGCAGAGACGCTGTGATTCGCTTGTCATCCGTTACCTCGCCCGCATCGTTAAGCGGCACATTGTAGTCCACGCGAACCAATACGCGCTTGCCTTTCACGTCAACATCCATAACGGTCTTTTTCGCCATTTTGACCTATCCTCCCAAAAAACAATAATATGCCTATTTTTACCGATACTATTTTAACACATACAGCCAAGATTGCCAATTTGTGAATTTCTATATCTCCCCTGCCCGTCATTATAGACGGTTTGACATGCCTGTGATATAATGCGCATATGAAACGCCTACTCGCATTTTTTATTATATCGGCACTGCTTTTTGCCCTCTCTGCCTGCGGATCGGATGCGCCATCCGCTCCGCTTGTGGATGTTGGTGCTTCCCCTGCGCTTTCCGGAGCGGACAGCATAGGTTCAGATGCCGCTGCATTCAACGCTGAGAACGGAAAAACTCCGGCTACGCGTGTGGATGATACGGCTGCGGCCATATATAACGGCACGGAAGGCATCACGCTTTATGGCGCAGCAGCCTACACCAACACGGGCGATTGCCCCATCATCATCGAATCTGCCGATTTCACCTTTACTGCCGGTGGTGAAACCTTTGAGCACAGCTTTGTGCCGCCGCTTGCTGAATATGCCGTGCTGATGCCTGGTGAAACCTCTTTTTTGACAGCTTGGGCGCCTCAGGCTCCGGAAACCGCGCTTTCCGCCGGAATGGAGGTTTCTCTTTCCGTTTCGCTTACCCCGCGCCGCGCAGAGGCCGCACGCACATTGCTCCTTGTGGATCGTCTCTACCTTGCGGATAATTACCCCAACTTCACCACACTTTCCGGCCGAATCACTTGCGCAGGCGCGTTGGGCTGTGAAATGAACGTCATCCATATCGGTTTCTATGATGCCGAAGGAACGTTCCTCGGGGCGTGGTATTTTACAAAGAATACACTCCTTGAAGGGGATGAATCCAAAAACTTTGTGGTGCAAATGTACGGCCTGCCGCTTGATTCGTTGGCCGAACGTGCGAATTCGCTCAGCGCCATCGGATTTGGTTTTACGCTGTGATTTTCCCACCGCCGTATGGTACGAACACGAAAGGGTGATGCGTCTTCTGATGCATCACCCTTTTTTCGCCGGGAAGTGCCCGCGACCCACCCTCACGGCAGGACCGGCGCTGCGGTAAAAACGATAAACGTAATTTTTGCAGATGTTACGATGCCGGGATCACATTGCTTCGGGGATTCGAACCCCGCGCGTCCCCGCACGCTGCCATCTGTGCCGCTTCCTTCTCAAGCGGCTGAGATCGCGCCCGCTTCCTTCCGTTACACGCTTTCCGGCCGAATTTTGTTTTAAAAAGATTCCAGAAGTTCCGTGGTCCAGTTTTTCTCCTGAATAACGGCGTCAAGCTCGCGCAGTTCTTTGGAAAGCGCATCGATTCGCTTCTGCATTGCCGCCACATCCACCGTGCTTTTGATGCGGATTTCACCGATTGTGCGCCGCGTTACAAGTGCGCTCGCATTGTCGCAAAACGTACGCAGCACACCGATTTTTCCGGCGAGGCAGTCCCGGCGCGCAAGAAGCGCGGTCAGGCTTTCCCCTTGGACATACGTTGCGCTGTTGGTAAGGTTGATGCGTGCAATGAGCGATTCAAGCGCGGTATAAGCCGCATCAAGCGCTTCCAAAAGGGCTGCCGGCTCCTCCGCCGGGCGCTCCCCTTCCTGCACCTGAGCATTGTTCATCAGCCGGCTTTCCAACTGACGTACCCTAGTTTGCAGCTCTGCCCGCTCGGTCAGCGCATTTGCCAGTTTCATATCCGTTCCTCCATCTCTCATGTTTCTTGTTTGTATTATAGCACCGTTCCATGCAGTGTGCCATTGTGTGCGGCAGACTTTCCCTCGCTCCCGGTTTCTTCCTGCCCGCCCGTTTCCTGTTTTTTTCTGTGTTCCTTTAAGCAGCCGGGCAGAGAGCCGGAAAGGATAATTGCCTTTTTTGCGCACCATGGCCCAACGAGCTCATATAATACGGAGGATGGAAGAATGATCGCAAGCAGAATATCTCCCATTTCTTCCGGCAGAATCCGCTTCGCAAGAAATGCAAGGCCGATGGCTACGCCTGCCTGCGGGATCAATGCCAGCCCCAAATAGCGTTTCACCACTTGGTTTTGCCTCGTAACGGCAGCGCCATAGTACGCTCCAAAGTATTTTCCCACAATGCGCACGATCATGTAAACCGCTCCAACAGCTCCCGCCGTACCAAGCGCGGGAAGCGAAAGGCTCATGCCCGAAACCACGAAAAACATGGATGTAATGGGCGGAGCAAAATCGTTTATTTGTTCAAACAATCCCTCATCCTTTGTGACGTTCACATAGACTGCCCCAAATACCATGCAGGAGAGCAGTGGGGAGACAGCAAAAGCCGCACAAATGCCGGATAGCATGAGAAGCATGGCCACCGCAAGGATCAACCGGTTGTCTCGGCTGCGCTTTGGGCTGAGCAGCTTGCTTAGCAGCAAACCACATAAGGCGCCTAGCAGCAACGCACCCACATTGTATGCGATCGGCCTTGCAAATGCCCATGCGGAAAGCCCCTTCACGCCCCCCGCTGATACGGCTGCGGCAGCTGCGCTGAATATCAGGAGGCATACTGCATCGTCAAGTGCAACCACTTGCAAAAGCGTATCAATAAACTTGCCTTTCGCCCCGTATTGGCGTATAGTCATCATTGTGCTCGCGGGTGCGGTAGCCGTTGCAATTGCGCCAAGCAGCACGGCAAGCGCCCATGGCAGGGCGAACAGAAAGCGCAGCACAAGCGCAACAAAAATGCCAGCTGCCAAAGCCTCAAACAGCGTCAATACGGCAACGCCTATGCCCGTATTCTTCAGAACGTCCTTTTTAAAAAAGCGCCCCACGCCAAATGCGATAAAGGCAAGCGCGATATCACTGATAAAGCCCATCCGCGCAAGCATCGGCTCCGGCACAAAGCAAAGGCAGCATGGGCCAATCAGGATACCCGCAAGAATATACCCGCTCACATCGGGGAAATGTAATTTTTTTGTAAGGCGTGTAACCAAGAAACCTGCAAACAAAATGATGGAAAGCACCAAAAGCACCCTCGTGGTATCTCCCATCTGCGCATAAATTTGCTCAATTGCTTTGTGCATCCCATGCGCCTCCTTTCTAAACCGTTTGCCTTACCGAATTTGTTGTGGTATAGTATATGGAACATTTAGCATAATGTAAAATAATAATTATATTTTCCCTTATAAATTATCATTATGTATGTATGGAGATGTTTGTCATGATCGACCCTAAGCTTGAAACGCTCTTACGCGTAGCTGAAGCCGGAAGCTTTACGCAGGCGGCAAAATCTCTTTCTCTGACGCAGCCGGCGGCAAGCCAGCATGTAAAGCAATTGGAAAAAGAGCTTGGCGTGCGCATTTTCAACCGCAGCGAAGGCCAGCTCCGGCTCACAGGCGAAGGGGAACTCGTTTTAGGGTGTGCCAAACGCATGCGTATGCTGTACCAAAACCTCCGGCAAAGCCTGAGGGATTATCCATTGCGCGCGATGCGCCTTTCCGTTGGCATCACGCATACCGCGGAAAGCAGCCTGATTGCGGAAGTGCTTGCGCAATATTGCAGCGAACCCCCCGGCGTACGCCTAACAATCCTTACTGATACCATAAATAATCTTTATGAAAAGCTAAAGACCTATGAAATCGACATCGCGGTTGTAGAAGGAAAAGTGCACGATGCCTCTTTCAATTCCATCTTGATTGATACAGACTGCCTCGTGCTCGCAGTCGCTAACGAAAGCCCGCTTGCCCAGAAAAGCAGCGTCACATTGGATGAACTGAAAAAGGAAAACCTGATTCTGCGCCTGCCAAGTTCCGGGACGCGCAATCTGTTCGTTTCCCATCTTGAGAGCAACGGCATGTCCATTGACGAATTCAACATCATTCTCGAAGTTGATAACATCGCCACCATCAAGGATTTGATCCGACGCGGGTTCGGGGTTTCCATCCTCGCAAAAAGCGCCTGCTATGATGAGGCCAGCAAGGGCAAGATCCGCCTGCTTCCGGTTGAAAACCTCGGCATGATTCGCGAAGTGAATCTAGTGTATACCCCGGATTTCGGCCATGTGTCCATGCTGCATGACATCGCGCGCATTTACGAGGAATCCCTGCGTTTTCGCCGAAGCGGTGTGCGTGGTATACTATAATTGTGTATATTTAATTCAGGAGGAATTTATGGTCATCGCTTTGATCGGAGAAAGCTGCACGGGGAAATCCACCCTTGCAGGCATGTTAAAAGAGAAGCTGGGAGCTTCGGTGTTTTCAGGGAAAGACTATCTTCGCCTTGCAAAAGGCGAGGCAGATGCCCGGCAGGCATTTTGCACGCTCCTTGCAGCGCATATGAAGCCGGATGCGGAGCCGTTCATTTATGTCATCAGCGAGAAGGAGCACCTTGCTTTCTTGCCGGCGGGCGCACTGCGCATACTCGTTACGGCAGAGCTTTCCGTCATTCAGGAACGCTTTGCCCGGCGCACGGGCGGCAAGCTTCCCCCACCGCTTGCGGCAATGCTTGAAAAAAAGCACGGTATGTTCGATGCAGAGCCGCATGATCTTCTCATCAAAAACGGCGAGATGAGCACGGATGCTGCCTGCGCCGCAATTATGGAGCGGATCGCATGAACTCGCAGGCGCTCACGATCCGTATGCTGGAGTGTGAAGAGAGCAAGGAGCAAATCGCAACTGGGATTCTTTCCGCGCTCCCTGCCTGGTTCGGCATTCCGGAATCCACGGCAGAATATATCCGGGAAAGCAAACATATGCCGTTCTTTGTGGCATACTCGGACAGAATGCCCATTGGGTTTCTGGCCGTAAAGCGCAACACGCATTATGCCGCGGAAGTTTACGTGATGGGCGTTCTGCCCGAGCACCACCGCTGCGGTGCAGGGCGTGCACTCCTTTCGCGCTGCCGTGCATGGTGCAAAGCGCAGGGCTGCGAGTTTTTGCAGGTAAAGACGCTGGATGCATCCTTCCCGGACGAGGGGTACGAAAAAACGCGCCGTTTCTATGAGGCGATGGGCTTCCGCCCGCTGGAATGCCTGCCGCTTTGGGGCGAATCCTGCCCCTGCCTTATGATGGTTCTGGCGCTTTAGGCGAATCCGCTTTCAAAAGCCAACAGGGGCGGCAGCATAATTTGCGCCGTCCCCCTGTTTCTTTTTCCTAACAGCCGCTTATTTTGCGCAGAATGTCCCCCGCTTGCACCGGCTCAATGCAACCAATGTGGAGGCGCTGTTTTGGATGTGGTGCAGTCTGTTGCGTTTCCCCCGCCTCGTTGCGGATGCTGCGGACGGTAAATGTGCGCGCAATATCACCCGGAGAAAGGATGGAAAGCACATCGCCATCAGCAAAACGGTTCCTCTGTTCAACATAAGCAGTCTGCGCTTGCGCATCGTAGGAAAGCACGACGGCGCTGATCTGCGCTTCAGACACATAGTCCGCACTCTGCGGGGCCTGCCCCGCCGCGCCCGGGTCTCCAAAGGCAAAGCCCGCCGTATACGGCCGGTGACTCGCATAGTCAAGCTCCTTTGAAAGTTCAGCCGGCAGAGGTTCATCCGGCGCGGCCGAATAGCGGTCAAGGGCCATACGATATGCGTTTACAACCGTTGCCACATAAGCGATTGATTTCATCCGTCCTTCGATCTTCAGGCTGCACGCGCCCGTTTCGATGACGGCGGGCAGGTGTTCAATGAGGTTCATATCGCGCGCGTTCAGGATATAGGTGCCAAGCGCATCCTGCTCAATCCCAAAATACGCGCCGTTGTGCCCACGTTCCCGCAATTCATACGTCCAACGACAAGGCTGTGCGCATTCTCCCCGGTTGGAATCCCGCCCCGCGATATAGTTGCTGAGCAGGCACCGGCCGGAATAGGAAACGCACATCGCGCCATGCACAAAAATCTCCAGCTCCAACGCATCCGGCAGCGCAGCGCGCATCTCCTTTATTTCTGCAAATGAAAGCTCCCGCGCAAGCACGATGCGGCGGATTCCCGCCTCGTGCCAGAACATAGCAGCCTCGGCATTGAGCGTATTGGCCTGCGTGCTCAGGTGCAGCGGTAATTCCGGCACGGTATCCCGTGCAACCCGGATCACGCCCGCATCGTTGACAATGAGCGCATCCGCCCCCGCAGCGCGGATCTGCCGCAGAAGCGCCGGCAGCGCCCGAAGGTCCGTATCGCGTGCAAACGCATTGCAGGCAACATAAACGCGCTTGCCGCGCGCATGCGCATAAGCGCAAGCCTCACTGAGGCCATCCGCAGTGAAGTTGTCCGCATAGTTTCTAAGGCTCATCGCCTCCGCACCGAGATAGACGGCGTCCGCACCAAAGCGCAGCGCCGTCACGAGCCGTTCCATATTGCCTGCCGGAGCAAGCAGCTCCGGCAGGGCTGTTTTTCTTTCTTTTTTCATTGCGCTGTATTCCATGTATCCCTGTACCGTTCCACGTTGGCATTGTGTTCCTCAAGCGTTTTCGCATAGGCGTTTTCGCCCGTTGTCGCATCCATCAGGCAGAAATACAGGAACCCTTCGGAAACATAATCCTCGTTGGGGTAAAGCGCTGCGCGGATCGCGCGTTCGCCCGGGTTGCAGATCGGGCCGAGCGGCAGCCCATCATGCACATGCGTGTTATAAAGGGAAGGATCCCGCATCTGCTCCTCCGTATAGGTCAACGTTCCGGAAACGTTAAAAATATACTTAAGCGGCGCGTCGGACTGCAGCTTCATCCCTTTGTTCAGGCGGTTATGGAACACGGCCGAAACCTTGGCAAAATCGCTTTCCACCTTCGCCTCCTTTTCGATCAGGGAAGCGAGGGTAATAACCTCGTCCATCGTCATGCCAAGCTCTTTTGCGCGGGCGGTGTATTCATCGTTGAACACGTTGCGGAAGCGCAGGAGCAACCGCGTAATGATGGATTTTGCGGACTCATCGGTATAGATTTCATAGGTGTCCGGGAACAAGTACCCTTCCAGCAGGTAATTGCGCGCCTGCGCCGGGTTTTGTTCAATGGCCATCAGGAATGAATAGTCAAACGCCTCCCCGGTTTTGCACAGCGCAAGGAACTCCTCCGTGTCGGGGAGCACGCCCAGCGAGACGAGCTTTTCCGCTATGCCCTCCACCGTTGTGCCTTCCGAAATCGTGAGGCGCGTGGTGGTGCGCGGCGGATTGCCCTTGCAGACGATATCGAGAATCTGTCCCACGCTCATGTTGCGCGAAAGCACATAGGTGCCCGCTTTGAGCTTGCTTGTTTTGCCTGTGAAATCCGCATAGATCTTAAATACGGTCTTGCTTGAAATCAGGCCCGGGAGCTGGTTTCCTTCCGCATCCGTCCCCCCCGCCTCATAAAGGAGCTTCGCAATACGTGAAGCGCCCGAATTTGAAGGGATTGTAACCGTGATAGGCGTAGCATCATTCGCATCCACTGGCGCAAACAGCTTCTTGAAAGCGACCTTTGCTCCCACAAAGAGCAGCGTAAGGCAAATCCCGAGGCTCAGCAGAAACACGATGAGCGGCCGCATGCGCCGCCACATGCGTTTCATGTCCGGATTGTCGCGGCGCGCTCCGCCGTTGCCGTGCTCCATAGTTATCCTTCCAACATGCCGAGGTCAATATCAATCGCCTCCGCAAGGATCTTGTAAACATCGCCCAGCATCACATTCAGGCGGTATTCAGCGAGCAGATACTCCGAAGCGTCCCGGTTGAGCTGGAGTACCTCGCCGATTTTCTGCAGGCGCTCCATGCAGACATCATCCTTCTTTCCCTGCACCATCGCGGCCTGTGCCTGCATTTGAAGCTGGTGGTATTCTTTGATGAGCGCCTTTGTCGTTTCATTTGCGAACGCCTTTTCCTGCGTTTGTTTATAGGTTTTGTATTCCTCGCTCTCCGCCAACATTTTGGAAAGCTCTCTTGCCTTGTCGTAAATCATGGATTTCCTCCTTCTGTTTTCTCTATTCGGCCCCGCCTTAATCGATCTCGATGATAATCGGGAAAATCATCGGCGTACGCTTGGTTTTATTATACAAAAAGCTTTTAAGCGACGAACGGATGTTGTTTTTGATGGAAGACCATTCCGAACGGTGCGCCGTTTGGAATTGCGCGGCGAGCTCCGTTACGAGCGCGCGTGCTTCCTTTACCAGTTCCTCGGAACTTTTCAGGTATACAAACCCGCGGGAAATGACCTCTGCCGGAGCCGCCAGCTCCCCTGTTTTCTTTTTGAGCAGGATCACCACCGTAAAAAGGCCTTCCTCCGCAAGCAGCTTGCGGTCGCGCAGCACAACGTCTCCGATCTCCCCGACGCTGTTTCCGTCGATCATCACGCTTCCGGAAGGCACCGAACCGTTAAGCCGGATGTCGTTTCGCGTAAGTTCGACAACGCTCCCGATTTCGGAAACCACAATGTTATCTGCCGGGACCCCCATCTCCTCCGCAAGTTCGGCGTGTTGATAAAGGTGGCGTGCCTCGCCATGCACAGGGATGAAATATTTTGGCTTGGTGAGCGTAAACATCAGACGGAGCTCCTCACGCCGCGCGTGGCCGGAAACATGCACATCCGCCATGCGGTCGTACACAACCTTCGCCCCTTTTTGGTAGAGTTGATTGATTACGCGCGAAACGGCAATCTCGTTGCCTGGGATGGACGAGGCGGAGATAATAACCGTGTCCCCTTTCCCAATGTTCAGCCGGTGCGAGGCATTTGCCATGCGGAACAGGCCGCTCATGGGCTCGCCCTGGCTTCCGGTCGTAATGACGCAGACTTTTTCATCATCAATCCTGCGAAGTTTTTCCACCTCCACAATCTTCTCCACAGGGATGTTAAGGTACCCAAGTTCGCTTGCTACCTTTGCAATGTTCACCATGCTGCGCCCCTGGAAGCAGATCACACGCCCATGTGCAATCGCAACATCCGCAATCTGCTGGATGCGGTAAATGTTGGAGGCAAATGTAGCCACAATTACGCGGCCCTTCGCAATCTCAAAATAGTGTTCAAAGGTCTTTCCGATCTCGCGTTCAGACTGCGTATGCCCGGAAAGCTCCGCGTTTGTGGAATCGCTCATCAGCGCGAGCACCCCTTTTGCGCCGTAATGCGCGAAACGCGCCACATCGATGGGTTCTCCGTCGAGCGGCGTATAGTCCACCTTGAAGTCGCCGGTATGGATCAGCGTGCCAACCGGCGTAATGATTGCAAGCGCAACCGCTCCCGCAATGGAATGGCTGGTTTTGATGAATTCTACCGTAAAGCAGCCAAGCTGCACCTTATCCCCCGGAGCAATGCAGCGCAAGTCGGCATTGCGGACTTTTGCTTCGTCAAGCTTGTGTTCGATGAGCGCCATTGTGAGGCGCGTGCCGAACACCGGCGTTTGAAATTTTTTCAGCGCATAAGGAACTGCGCCGATGTGATCCTCATGGCCATGCGTAATGAGAATCCCCCGGAGTTTTTCCGCATTTTTTTCGAGATACGTCATGTCCGGAATCACAAGGTCAATGCCGGGCATATCTTCATCCGGAAAAATCAGGCCGCAATCCACTACTACGATATCCTTTCCGTATTCGATCACGGTCATGTTCTTGCCGATCTCACCCACGCCGCCGAGCGGGATAATTTTCAGCTTTGCTTTTGATTTAGACGCCAAATGACAGCCTCACTTTCTTAAAACCATTCGTTTTATGCAACGGAGCAGGAAGCCCCATATTTATTCAATTATAGTATACTCTTTTTTTCCATTTCTAACAAGCGCCGGAATTTGTGAACAATCGTCGTCATGCGGATATATTCCCGCGCGGGATGTTGCCCAAAGTGTCAAGTTGTTGTATAATTTCATAGAGGTATGAACGCAATGGAAAAGCACCCCCACCCCACCGGCATGCGCGCCGGAAAGGGGCCGCAAAGCCGCGCAAAGCACGCGCATCAGCGTCTGAAGCGGCTCGTGAATATCACAAAACTCGTTTTTTTCGGCCTGCTGTTGATTTCGGCAGTCCTGTTTGTGTTGCATCTTTTTGTGGAAAAGCCCAATGAAGCTCAGATTGCTGCGCTCAGAACCGAAGGCGTCTTTTTGGAAGGCATCACCATCAATGGCGTGAACGTTTCAGGCATGACGCGTAAAGAAGCGCAATCGGCCGTGCAGGCAGAACTTGATGCCGCGCTTTCTTCCGTAAATATCACCGTACGCCATGGCACGGCGCTGTGGGTTCTGACCGCTGCCGACATGGCGCCTGTTACCACGCTTTCCGAAGTGCTTGATGAGGCGATTCTGCTTGGCAAAACCGGCACATTGCTGCAAAACAACGCGCTTGCGGACGAGGTGCGGGAAACCGGCCGGAGCTTTTCTGCCGTGCTTGTGCCGGATCATGAAACGTTGATGGCACGCCTTTGTGCAATTGGCGCTGCAGTGGACACCGCGCCTGTGGAGCCTTCCGCAATTCCGGTTACAGCAGCCGCTTCCCCTGCCTTCACTTATGCCGAAGGGGCGGACGGCTACATGCTTAACCAGGAGGCACTGTTTGAAGAAATTCTTGCGCTGATGGCCCAGGGGCAATATTCCGCCACGCTTACGCCAGATTTGGAATATGTCCCCCCCACCCGCACGGTGGAAGAATTGAAACTTGTTACGCAATTCCGCTCCGAATTTCAAACAAGCTTTGGCGGCAGCCGTGCCGCGCGCAACGAAAAGCGCGTTGGAAACATTCAAAAGGCCGCCACGCTTCTCAATGGTGCAAAGGTTGAGCCCGGCGAAGAATTCAATTTTAATGCATTCATCGGCCCGCGCACTGAGGAAGGCGGTTGGCCGCTCGCACCCGGCATCGTAAGCGGTGAACGCTATGAGGATCAGGCCGGCGGCGGCATCTGCCAGGTCAGTACTACCTTGTATAACGCATTGCTGCGCGCGGGAGCCTCCATGCAGCGCGGTTCCACATTGGAGGAAATCCTCGCGCAGGATATCGAAGGAATCTCCATCACGGAACGGCGGCACCATTCCTGGCCTTCCAGCTATGTGGACAAGGGGCTTGATTCAACCGTCACAGGCACGGTTGAAAGCGGCAAGAGCCTCAATTTTGTGAACAACACAGATGCGCCCCTATACATTTTCGCCTATTGCGATCAGGAAGAATATACCATGACTGTTCACATTTACGGCGAACCGCTGCCTGAAGGGGTAACTTATGAGGTGCGCGGTGTGGTGGATGAGGAGCTTTCGCCCGGCGAGCCCATCGTCACAGAAGAACCAACCTGGCCTACCGGGTATGAAGAGATTACCGTTACTGCACGCAGCGGATATAATGTCACCGCTTACCGTGACCTTTACCGGAACGGCGTTTTGGAATCCACGGAAACCCTGTATTCTGAAACCTACAACGCGGTCACCCAGAAAAAAACTGTCGGCACCGGCGATCCTAGCCTGCCCAAGCCCGCTTCGTCGGGCTCCTGAACCGATTTAGCTTTCCTTTTGGGTCTGAAAACCCAATTAATACATCAGGAGGTTTTCCATGAAGTTCTCCAGCAAAGTGCAGAAATGCAATCTTTCGCCCATCCGCAAATTCTATCCTTATCAGGTAGAGGCAAAGAAGCGTGGCACAAAGATTTATCATCTCAACATTGGCCAGCCCGATATTGAAACGCCGCAAGCGTATTTTGATGCGATCAAGCACTTCGAGCAGCCGGTTCTTGAATACGCTCCCTCCCCCGGTATTCCGGAGATGATTGAAGCGGTCAAGAAATATTACGCCAACCTGAACATCCATCTGGAGACAAGCGATGTAATCATCACCACCGGCGGCAGCGAGGCGCTTTCCATGGCGCTTAACTGCATTCTGGACGATGGCGATGAGATCATCATCCCGGAACCCTTCTATCCCAACTACAACACCTTCGTGCGCGCTACGGGCGCTACCATCCGCCCGCTGACCACGAGGCCGGAGGAAGGGTATAACTTTGCCAACCGTGAAAAGATCGAAGCGCTCATCAACGAAAACACCCGCGCGATCATGTTCACCAACCCCGGCAACCCGACGGGTATCGTCCTTAAGCCGGAAGAGATGCGCCTGATGGCGGACATTGCAAAGGAACATGGATTGTTCCTCATCGGCGACGAAGTGTATCGTGAGTTTGTCTATGGCGGCGAGCCGCTGCAAACAATCCTTGAGTTCGACGATATTGCGGAGAACGCCATCGTGATTGACTCCGTTTCCAAGCGTTTCAGCGCCTGCGGCGCGCGCATTGGTACGCTCATCACCCGCAACAAGGAGCTCCAGCAGCAGGTCATGAAGTACTGTCAGGCAAGGCTTTCTGTTGCCACGCTTGACCAGATCGCTTCCGCAGCGCTCTACACGGTTGACCCTTCCTATTTTGACGCTGTACGCGAAGAATACAAGCGCCGCCGCGACACCATTTACGCTAAGCTGCAGGCAATCCCCGGCGTGGTCTGCAAGGAGCCGAAAGGCGCGTTCTATGTTATGGCGAAACTCCCCGTGGACAACACGGACGAATTCCAGAAATGGCTCCTCACCGAGTTTGAGGACAATGGCGAAACCGTCATGTATGCACCCGGCGAAGGTTTCTATGCCACGCCCGGCCACGGCAAGGATGAAGTGCGCTTGGCCTACGTGCTCAAGCAGGCAGACCTTGAGCGTGCAATGGATCTGCTCGCTCTCGGCATCAAGAAGTACAACGCGCTCAAGAAATAAGAGTATTTTCTCCGGGCAGGCCGTCTATGCGGCCTGCCTTTTCCTTTGCTCCGTTGCGCATCAGCGTTTACTTTTCCGAAGCCCCGTGCTATTATTAAGGCGAAATTCACAAGAAAGGAGCGGTTATTATGCGTAAAGTAGCAAATCAGGCTCATGTTTCCGGGAGGGAAGAAGCGGAATAATCCCCCTGTTTCCTCCTGATTCTCTCAAAGTACGATTTATCTGGAGGAATTATGTCTCTCAACTGGATTACTGAAAAAGAACTAAACGAGATCCCCTTTGATATTTTTCTTCTTTTGGAAGAATGCCAGCTCAACTGGATCAATGAAGAACGCTATGCCGATGCATGGGGACTTGCCCTTCGTGCACACCCTTACGTCGTCTGGGCGATCGCAAAACGCGCACCGCAGAAGGCTGCCTGGGCGGAACGGATGCTAAAGCACGGCGAGGCCCTGCCGCCCGCCGATACACAAGTGCTGTTTCAAGCGGAACGAACGCTTCTGCGTGCATATGAGGATTGGATCGCCTATGCCGTAAATCCTGAGATTTACCATCGTCAGCCCTTTCTTCAATGGGATGAACGCGAACTGACCGGACTCTGCGATTTTGCCGGCAAACGCATTGTGGACGTCGGTTCCGGCACAGGCAAGCAGGCGTTTGCCGTTGCTCCGCTGTGCAAAGCCGTCTATTGCGTGGAACCGGCATGGTCGCTGCGGCGTTATCTGCGTGAGCGGGCTGAGCGTGAGCATGTAAAGAACCTGTATGTCGCGGATGGGCTGATGGAGTCGCTTCCGTTTGAAGACGGCTTTGCCGACATCATTACGAGCGGCCACGTATTCGGCGACTCCCCCGATGCGGAACTCGCGGAAATGCTGCGTGTCACAAAACCCGGTGGGATGGTAATCCTCATCCCCGGTAACAACGATTGCGACAATGCAGTGCACCATTTCCTGACGGACACAGGGTTTGCATTCGGCCGTTTTGAAGAACCGGGCGATGGCTGGAAGCGCAAATACTGGCTCACAAAGGGATAAAACAAAAGCAGCCTCCGCACATAGCCCGTGCGGAGGCTGGTTGTTTATAATCTTTATTCTCCCTGCTCGGCAGGTTCACGCTCCGGCTTCCATCGTTCCAACGTGGGCAAAAGGCGCGCCATGAATGCACGGCACTCCGCTTCGTTTTCCCAACCGTTGCCCAGCATATGCGGCACGCAGCATTCTATCATTTCCTCCATCGTGCACTCGTATGTAAATTCTCCATCCGTAAAGCACCACTTGCAGTATTTCTCGTTCAGCCCGCCGTCCCGATTTGTGCCGATCACACAGTCGTCCGTAAGCGGCATGCCGCAGCTTTGGCACACAAGCGTTTGCGGGTTTCCAAGGAGCGTATTGATCGAAACGCGAAACTCGTTTGAAATGCGCTGCAATGTTTCCAGATTTGGCGTCGTTTCGCCGCGCTCCCACCGCGAAACAGCCTGCCGCGTCACAAACAGCCGCTGCGCGATCTCGTTTTGGGAAAGCCCTTCCCTTTGGCGCAGCGCAGAAAAGATTTGCGAGAATGCCATGCTTCCACCTCCTGATGCGTCTATTATAGAGGCGGGACGCAGTGCTGTAAAGCAACGCGCTGTTTCCCCTTCCCCCTATGCGGGGCTTAAAGCGGCTTCTCCAAATTCAGGTTACGCGCGTGCCTGCCGCTTCATAAAGCGGAACACTGCACCGTTGAATGCCCTAACCTGTAAAAGCATCGTTTTTGCACCGCGCACCCGCGTTTCGCTCTTTGCGGCTGCAAGCAGCGCCCTGCCTGTTCCGCGCCTCAAGGCGCAATTTCCGCGGATGTCGCACTCCCTCCAGGCCCAACATGTGTGATCCCTTTAATGGATCGATATTTGTCTTTTGTGACCTGCTCCTTATGCAAAAAGTTTCCATTAGCATCGTAATACTCCTTATAGGTCACGGCTACGCTGCCGCGCCGCGGTTCACGCACCACCTGCTGTATGCCAGGAGCAAGGCTCTCGTCTACAATGACTTCCGTTTCCGGTTCCGGTAGTGTTTCAACTTTCTTGGATGAAATTTGAATTGTTACACCATCTGCGAGCGGCCGCCCATAAACAGAAATCGTGATCTTTTTTTTCTCTTTATCCGTCTGCGCTCCAATTGTGATTGGGACCTCCTGCGTGTTTTGGAACTTAAAGTTCGGCCCGCCGGTGCTGATCGTCGCATCGCGGCCAATATCGACGTACCCGAGCGGCCAGGAATGGTGTGTGCGGTCGGTTACCCTGAGGTCAGCCATCAGCACGGCGTTGTAAAGTGTACTGCTTACCTGGCAGACACCGCCGCCATATTCTTGCACATAAACCGCATCCCGAATTCCAGTGGCCTCTTTCCAGCCGTTTTCCGCATTGCGCGGGCCTAAAATTGCATTCATATCAAATTCTTCGCCAGGCGCAATTGTTGTGCCGTCAATCAGCTCTGCAGCTTTGGCAATGTTGAATACGCGGTTGGCCTTTCCATAGGTAGCGCTTTTGAATGAGGTGGAAAACTCTGTGATCAGCTGCGTGTCCGCGCGTGCGTGTTCAGCCGTGTATTCTGCCGGGATTGTATCGATATACGGCTCTATGGATGCATTGCGTTCGGCCAACACCGCGATCTTAAGCTGGTCAGCAAGGCGTCCTGCATCCACACTAAATCCTTCGATCGATTCCGTATACAAAAAGCCCCCTTCTGCCCTTGCATCATAAACCGCTGTGGCGTTTTGCGGCGCTACGTTAAGCGCTGCCGCGATGTTCTCTGCCTGTTTCTTCAGTTTCTGTTCATCAATGGAAACGGATGTGTGGAATTCACGCGCCTTGTTCGCGCTTGGATAATATTGCGCAAGGCAAAGAGCGCGCAGCAACACATCGTCCAAATCCGACGATGCTCCGAGCTCTGCCGCGCTTACATGCACGCTTCCTTCCCCCGCGTGCACCTCATATTGCAATGATGCTAAGTAAGCATCCTTCTCTCTGCTCAAAGCGCGTCGCGCACGTGCAACTTCCATTCCCGAAACGTCCATTTCGTCGATTTCTATATTCTCTCCCAACACTGCACCGGCGCGGATTGCTTCCGCAATATCCGCATATTCGCTTTTCCCACATCCTGAAATCAGCACAATCCCAAGTGCCAATATCAGTACCAAACGAACCCGTTTCATTAACCTTCACGCTTATCCTTTCCAGCCGCTTCCGTTTCGGCTGCATGCTTAGTATGTCCGCAAGCACACGGTTCCTTTCATTTTCCCAAATTCGGAAAAGCAAACGCATGTATACATGTTTTTTCTTGCATTGTTTCAAGGATTGCTCTAAAATAATATATGGTTAGGAGGATGCCTTATGTTTTTTGATTTAAACGACAAACAATCGTTAACCGCAAAGGTTTATACTCACATTCGGGATGATATTATCGAAGGCCGTTACAAAACTGGGGATTACCTTGTCGAAACAAAATTGGCCGAAGAGCTTGATGTAAGCCGCACCCCCATACGTGAGGCGCTTAAGCAGCTTGAGCTCGAAGATCTTGTTGTATCCATTCCAAACCGCGGCATGATGGTGCAGGGCATGTCCAGCCACGACATTGACGACATATTTACCGTTCGTCACCTTCTGGAAGGCCAGGCTGCTTACTGGGCTGCCGAGCGCATTGACGCGGCAAATCTTGCCCGGCTTACCGAAATTGTAGAGCTCATGGAAATGTACACCAGAAAAAACGACGCTGCTAACCTTGCCCGGCTTGATACCGAATTTCACGATGTGATTTTTTCCGCAAGCGACAGCCGTATCCTGCGCCATATTCTTACCTCTCTGCATCAGAACACGCGCCGCGTGCGCCGCACATCGCTTACCGTTCCAGAGCGGCCCACGCAGTCGCTTGCAGAGCACCGTGCCATTTTTGAGGCAATCGAACATCATCGGCCCGAAGATGCGAAAATGCGCATGGAATCGCATATCATCAATGCCCACGGCAGGCGCTTCGATACGAACTGACCCGCAATCCCTTCGGCATGCGCCGAAGGGATTCTTTTATTGAACAAGGAGGACTTCAGCATGGCAACCCCATTTTCCTGCAAGGGTGAGGCATATTCCTCGGGCGGCCCTGGGATTTTTCTGCTCGGCCGCGCAGAAGCGCTTTCACAAACGCTTGCTGCGGAATACGAAGGAAGCGTAACGCTTATTTATCTTGACCCCCCATTTGGCACGGGTGATACGTTTTCGGTAAAGCTTTCTTCCCAAAAAGCGCGCCTCACGATCCCCGCTTATGCGGACACCCTTAGCCGTGAGGATTACCTTGCCATGATGCGTGCCGTGCTCACAGCCTGTCACAGGATGCTCGCGCCGGATGGTTCCCTTTATCTGCATATTGATTACCGCATGAATCCCTATCTCCGCCTCATGCTGGATGAGATTTTCGGGCAAACCAATTTCATGAACGAAATCATTTGGGCTTACAAATCCGGCGGGCGCAGCACACGCCACTTTTCACGCAAGCATGATACGATTCTCTTTTACCGAAAGTCAAAAGCCGTTTATTTCAACATCCATGCTGTCGGCGTTCCGCGTGGCCCCGAAAAGCGCAACAACATGAAACGCTCCATAGATGAGCTTGGCCGTGTATATTTCTCCATCCGCTCCGGCGGTAAGACCTATACCTATTACGAAGATACCCCCATCTTTCCAAGCGACGTTTGGGATGATGTCGAGCATCTGCATCAACGCGACCCTGAGCGCACCGGCTTTGGCACACAAAAGCCGGAAGCGCTTCTGCGCCGCATCCTCCTTGCTTCTTCACGGCCGGGCGACCTCGTGTGCGACCTGTTTTCCGGAAGCGGCACCACAGCTGCGGTTGCTGCAAAGCTTGGGAGGCGCTTTCTCGTTGCAGATGCCTCTCCCGTTGCAATGCAGCTTCTGCGTGCCCGGCAGCTCGTGAACCAAAGCGAGCCCACGTTTTTTGACGGAGGGCATGCCTTGCGCATTCTGTATGACACTCCTCCGCTTGGCACCTTTTCCCCTGCGATACGCATAGAGCGCACGGCAGACGCAGCCAAAGTCTATTTTGACGGCTGTGCGGATGCAGAGCTTGCGTATCTCGCCGCCGGAGAACTTGCGCCGGACGGCATCTTTACGGCCCATGCTTACGCGCTCATGCCCATGCCGGGTACAGCGCTAACCTTGCCGAATGTCAAACGCATCTGCGTGCAGGCCTGCGATCATGCGGGCAAAATGTGGTTCGTTTCTTTACCGTAAATACAGCTTTCATAAAAATGTGTGGCACTGTGTTCTGCGCACAAAATATTTTTGTAAAAACGAATTTTGGGGGTTGAAAAATGTTGGGAACTGATGTACAATAACACTCGTGCCGTTCCTCCTTAGCTCAGTCGGTAGAGCAATCGTAAGGGTTAGCATCCGAAAAAGAGCGAAAGAGGACGGCAAGAATCTCCGAGTCGATAATGCATAAATCATCAGATTTTGTGCATAAGCGGAGCAAAAAATTCATATCATTCCTCCTTAGCTCAGTCGGTAGAGCATGCGGCTGTTAACCGCAGTGTCGTTGGTTCGAGTCCAACAGGGGGAGCCAGAAAAGCCCGAAAGCACAGCGTTTTCGGGCTTTCAATTTTACAACCGCATGATTTTTGCACCTGCATTAACTAATTTTTCCGCCGTTGCAAGCGGAAAAAAGCCGTAATTTTAGGCTACTGTTTACCGGAAAAATCAACAATTAAATATACACTCGGATTGCATTGGTAGAAAAGCCGTTAAAGTTTTATACAAACGGCTTTTTTCTATTGCTGCGATTCCGTTATATTTGCCATACGCCGCCATAGCCAGAGCATCTCCCTCATCCTCTCGCAATGCTCCGTTACATAGAATTGGTGAAGGCCATAAGTCTATGAAAAAAATATGAAAGGAGAGAAAGACCATGACCAAGGTAATTGTGTTCGCCAATCAAAAGGGCGGTGTGGCAAAGACTACGACAGCGATTGCACTTGCACAATCACTTGCTCTTGACGGGAAAAAGGTGTTGTTCTTTGACCTCGACCCGCAGGAGAACGCATCCAATACACTAAGGCTTAAACAGGATGTGCCAAATCTCTATGACCTTATGACCGCGCCTGATGGCGATACGAGTGTGTTTGATGCCTGCCTGCAATCCGTAGAGGGCTGCAAGAACATCACAGCAATTCGCGGAAATATTCAACTATCCGCTGCCGATTTGATGTTCAACAGACAGGGACGCGAGTTTATCATCAAAGAATGGCTTGAAGCACACAAGAGCGGATTCGATGTAGTTATCATGGACACGCCGCCCGCGTTGGGTGTACTGACGGTAAATGCTTTGACAAGCGCGAATACTGTCGTTGTACCGATAAGCCCTGATGGATATTCCTTGCAGGGCTTCTATCAGCTCAATGAGAACATCCGGCTAATCAAGAAGTATTCAAACCCACAGCTAAAAATCGGAGGCATTCTCGTCACAAGATATGTGCCAAACACTATTGTGAGCAGAGAAATCAAAGAAATCGCGCAGGAGTACGCAGAAATGGCTGGCACGAAAGTGTATAAGTCAGTTATCCGTCAGACCGTGTTGGTGAGCGAAAGCATCAGCGCACAGCAGGGTGTTGTTCTGTTTGCGCCGAACAGCACCGCGGCGCAGGACTATCGGGCGTTTGCAAGGGAAATCAAGCGTGAAGAACTGATGAAGGGAGGTATTGAGTATGGCAACGAAGAAAGCGGACTTTCGGCAAAGCACCGCCGCAATGTTCCTGACCTTGAAAGATGAGCAGAACGAGCCAAGCAATAGCGGAATTAACATTCCCGACGGCGCAGAATATGTGCAGGAAATACCGATCTCCGAAATAAGCGACTTCCCCGACCATCCCTTCAAAGTGCGGCAGGACGAAGCCATGCAGAACATGACGGAAAGCATCCGTGAAAACGGCGTGCGCCAGCCTGCAATCGTGCGTCCCATGCCGGACGGCGGGTATCAGATGTTATCGGGGCATAGACGCAAGGCGGCTTGTATGGCAATCGGCAAGCTGACTATTCCCGCTGTTGTGCGCGAAATGAGCGATGATGAAGCCATTATCTGCATGGTGGAAGCCAATCATCAGCGCGAGAACATTCTGCCGAGCGAGCGCGCTTTCTCTTATAAAATGCAGCTTGAAGCCATGAAACGACAAGGCAAGAGGAATGATTTAACTTCCACGCAAGTTGCGGGGAAGTCAGAAAGCGCCGATGTGCTTGGAAAAGCCTCGAAAATAAGCGGGGATACCGTCCGCAGATATGTACGCTTAACTGAGCTTATTCCCCAACTGCTTCAAATGGTAGATGATAAGAAAATCGCGTTCAACCCCGCTGTTGAACTGTCATATATTCCGCATGAGCTACAAACCGAGTTACTTGACATTATTGAAGCTAACGAGTGTACGCCATCGTTATCACAGGCGCAGCGCATGAAACAGGCAGCGCAGGAAGGAAAGCTCGACAGGAACGGCATGGAACTGGTGATGCAGGAGGAAAAGCCGCAACAGAACAACATCACCATTAAGAGCGATAAACTCAGCAAATACTTCCGCAAGGACGCTACTCCCCGAGAAAAGGAAGAACTGATTATCAAGGCTCTCGACTACTATTGCAAGGTGCAGGAACGAAAGCGACAGGAACGCGAGCATGAAAGGTAACGCCTTGTCTTGCGAGAAAGGAAAAGAGAAATATGCCGACGCACATCGTGTTCAATGAATAGCGTTTTCCACCAAGGGAGCAATCCGCCCTTTCATATTTGAACGCATCTTCGAGCCTATCTCTTTACTATCCGAGAGTAACTTACTATCCGAGAATTACTGCCCGAGAAGAATGATATTCACTTCTCGGTAAGTAACACTCCCTTTGTTGAAAGCGCCGAGAGGCGTTTTTTTCACATAGACAAAAAAACAAAACGGAGGAAACAGCATGAAAGCAAAACGACTTATGGCACTGCTTCTGTGCCTGCTGACGCTTATCGGCGTCATACCCTTTGGCGGCGCATTTGCCGCGGGCAGCACCGTCACCATCGAGAGTCAGACCAACAGCGCCTTTGACTACTTAGAGTATTACAAGGACGGCAGATGGCATGAGTTGAACACGCCGAAACATTGGATCGAGCAGACAGGCGAGGTTGTCTACTGCGTGGAGCATTCTGCGGGGAACCCGCATGGTCAGACATATACCGCAACTTCCCCATCTTCTGTCTTTTCGGGAAGTACGCTTGCCGGTATAAACTCCATACTCATGTATGGCTATCCCAACAATAAACCCTCCGGCTTCACGGACGACGAAGCGCGGCAGGCAACGGCAAACGCCCTGCGCTTCTGGCTTTCGGAGCAGGGCGAAGGCTTTTCATACGACTTCACCAATCGCCGCTCCAATCCCAACGCAATAAGGGCAAAAAGCGGATATGAACACGTTTTAGAATACGCAGACGAGCTTTTAGCCAAAGCTCGCGCACGGCAGGAGCTTCCGCACGGCATCAGCTTCTCACCCTCTACCTTGCAGCTTGCCGCAAGCGGCGGCGGCTTTAGCGGACAAACCACGGTGCAGTTAACAAACATCAACAGCGGCTATACCCTCGATACCTCCGCCCTGCCATCCGGCTCCAACGTTTCGGGCTACACGGGCAGGCGCAGCGAAAAACTTACCATTACCGTTCCTGCATCGGCGGCGGGACAGAGCTTCTCCATCTCCGCCGAGGGCAGCGATACGAGGAGCGTAGACAACATCACGGCGTATGTTCCCGCAAACGGCAGTCTGCAAAAGGTATTCCTTTGTGCCACCACCGCACAGGTCGTGGCAACGGCTTCGTTCAACGTAGGTGTTCCCGCTTATGGCAAGGTGCAGGTCATCAAGACTGGCGAGAACAGCGCGGCGCTTGCGGGCGTGAAGTTCGGCGTTTATTCCGACTCCGCTTGCAAGAACAAGCTCACCGAGCTTACCACGGGCGCGGACGGTACGGCGACCTCCGGCGATATTCCCGTTGGCACGGTTTATCTGAAAGAGCTATCCACCGTAAGCCCGTATATCATCACCACCGAGGTCAAAAGCGCGGCTATCACCAGCAACGCCATCGCAAAGGTTTCCTTCACCAACGTGGCGGCAAAAGGCAAGATTCGCATTGAAAAGGTTGGCGAGGTGCTGACGAGCAGCAAATCCGAGGAAACCGAATACGGCAACGTCACTATCCCCGCCTATACGGAAAAGGGGCTGAAAGGAGTTGTCTACGAGGTCAAGGACAGCGCGGGCAAGGTCGTGGCGACGCTGACCACCAACGATTCCGGCGTTGCCGAAACAGGTGCCCTCCCGTTCGGGAAATACACCGCGCAGGAAAAGGACGCGCCTGCTGCCTACATCGTGGATGATACCGTCCATGAGGTGACGCTTGCCTACAAGGATCAGAACACTCCCGTCGTGACCGTGACCGTCAAAGCGGACAACGAGCTTCGCACAGGTGGCGTGAAGATTCGCAAGATCACCGAAAAGTTCAACTATGAGAACATCGACTTCTACAACGCGCTTGCGGAGGGCTATGTGTTCGGACTTTACACCGCTGAGCACATTGGCGATATTCCCGCCGATGTGCTCCTCGAGGTGCTGACTACGGACGATCAGGGCGTTGCACAGACCTCCGTACCGCTTCCCTATGGCAAGTATTATCTCAGGGAACTTGCCGTTCCTCTGGAAACCATTGAAATGCTGACGGACCAGCTGCCGCTGACCATCAACAGCGAACTGAACGTGCAGCATTATGACAGCCCCATCTACAACACCATGTTCAAGGCGAAGATCGGCGTATATAAGCTGGATGCAGCTGACAAGGATCGCGGACTTGCGGGCGCGGTGTTCGAGGTGCGGGATGCTTCCGGCAAGCTGTTTGACACCATCACCACCAATGAGGACGGCTATGCGGAAACCATAGACCTTCCTGTTGGTGAATACAAAGTCAAAGAGATCACACCGCCCGCGGGCTTTGTCCTCTCCGATGAGGTCAAGACCGTGACGCTCACCACCGAGAACAAGGAAATAGCGGTGTTTGAGTTTACCAACAGGGCAAATGAAGCCAAGGTGCGCAAGCTCGACAGCCACACCGGGCAGCCCCTCGCAAACGCAACCATCAAGGTGACGGATGCAAGCGGCAAGGTGTTCTTTGAGGGCAAGACGGACACGGATGGCTACATCACCATGAAGGAACTTCCCGCAGGCAAGTACACTTGGCAGGAGGTCGTAGCCCCCGAAGCCTATTCCATCGACCCCGCTCTATACTCCTTTACGATAGACGCATACGGCAAGGTCACAGGCGATGTGCAGTTTGCCAACGACCCCATCACGCTTGAAATCACCAAGATGAACACTTACACGGGCGCGCCGATGGCGGGCATTACGTTCACCTTACAGGACAGCGAGGGCAAGGTGGTCAAGACGAAGCAGACGGATGACGGCTACCGTATTCCCGCCGACGATGGCACGGAAACCTTTGTGACCGACGCAAACGGCAAGGCGGTATTCAAGTATCTCAAAGTGGGCAAGTACAAGCTCGTTGAAGCCGTGCCTGTCGGTTATATCGCGGACGGCACGACGGAGATAGAGCTTACCGATAAGCACAGCGAGGCTGCGCCCTGCAAGGTGACGGTGAACAACTGCCCCACGGGAATCAAAATCATCAAGGTGGATGCAAAGACCGAAAAGCCGCTCACGGGCGCAGGCTTCAGCATCAAGGTCAAGGACGGACTCGGCTTTGAAACGCTGACGTTCACCAAGCAGGCGGACGGCAAGTACATCTTCGATAAAGACGGCAAAGATACGGTCCTTATGGTCGATAACAACGGCGAGGTTATAATCCTTGGCATGCCGCTTGGGGCCGTATGGATAGAAGAATCCGTTGTTCCGGCAGGCTACTTTCCGGTTACCGCACGCAAAGCGGAGGTTACGAAGGACACTTTGGCCCTCAAGCCCCTTGAAATCAAAATTCCCAACAGCAAAAGCGTAAAGTTGGGCCTGGACAATGATTGGTGGGAGCTTCCCGCCATGATCACAGGCGCTTTGCTACTACTCGGCGGCGCGGCGTTCCTTGTAATCAAGCGTCGAAAGAAACTCGGAGGATCGGAGGAATAGTCAATGGAACTGAAAACCATCTTGGCAATCGTACTGTGCCTCGTCATTGTCGGCGGCGCAGTCTTTTTGTATGTAAGGAACAAGAATAAGAGGAAGTAGCATATCGAGAGGGCTTCACGCCCTCTTTTACATAATCACGAAGAAAGGAGTTTGACTATGAAAGAGAAGGAAATCAACGCGGGATATGAGATTATTGAACGCTTCCCTGTTGGCGAACAGGGCTTTGCTCTCGGGCATAGCGAAACAGCGCCCGCGCCCTACGTCACATGGCAATATCGCACCGCAGACCTCGCCCATTTCTTTTGGGGGCATTATTTGAACTCAAAAGAAGCGGCGTATGAGGATTATCGAGGCAGAATAAACGCTGAAATCGAATATGTAGCGGAGCGTACCCACAAGCCCCCGCTGCTGCCGCTGTTCTGCTATTCGCTGATGCCGTCAAGCGGCGAGCTTATACGGATAGAGCGTGGTTGCAAGGGGTATGAACAAGTTCCTTATGGCTCTACGGGCGACCCCGCTGTAAACCGCAAGACTGCCGACAGCCGTAACCGCGAAATGGGCGTCACAAGAGCGCAGGAGGAAGCCATGCTTGCAGGCAGTCTTTTCGGATGGCATACAAAGGCTGCTGACCCCCGCAGCTACGACGAGAACGGTCAACCAAAGCGCGTGAAGAAACGCGATGAGCTTGAGCGATAAGGAGGCGGCGATATGGAGAATAACAATGAAAAGCGTATGGCAGGCTGTTGGGAGATACTCCATGCGCTGCATATCGGGGATAAGGAGGTCGTGGTCGGTGAAAATCTGACCGCGCCAAACGAAGCGCGATATATGTGCGCTTACTGCACCGCTAATGACATCATGCGCGGATATAACGAGTGCATGGCAAGCGATGATTACCTTGAAATTATGGAGCTGTATACCGAACGCATTACAGGGCAGATCGAAGCGGTGAAAGCAGAAATCGCGGAACGGCAACTGCCAGACATGACCATATCTGCCGACCAATGCCACAAAAACGACTTCTCAAAAAGCATTGTCGGCAAGATTGTCGCCATACGCGCCGATGCGTTAAGGCGCGAGTACAGAAGCGCAGACCATCAGCTTGTGTTGGTCAACGGCGGTTTCGGCGCAGCGGCAAACGCGCGGGGCAGCGCGGTGTATGCAACTAATCTATACAGCGGCAAAGAGAGCCGGTATGAACGCCGCGATGTGCTTGGCGAGATAAAGCCCGAACACATCCCGCATTGGGCTATGGAGGGGGCGGCGAGAATACGAGAACGCGAGAAAAAGAGGCATGAGCCGGAAAGGTAGGTATTCGAGTGGCAACCAAACTACAAATGATGTCCGAGCTTGCGGCGCAAACGACGGAGCGGCTTACGCAGTCAAAAGAGAACTGGACGGGATTTCTCGACTCCGCAGCATGGCTCTACAAGTATCCGTTCCATGAACAGGTGCTTATCCATGCACAGCGCCCGGATGCTACGGCCTGCGCACCTATCGAGCTATGGAACAATGCGTTCAAGCGATGGGTAAACAAGGGCGCAAAGGGCATAGCAATCATCGACGACAGCGGGCAAAAGCCCACGCTTAGGTATGTATTCGACGTATCCGACACCAATACCCGCTACAATATTCCGTTCCGGCTTTGGCAGACGAAGCCCGAATATGAGGCGCAGATCATCGAAGAACTGCAAAACCGCTTCGGCGACATAGGCGTTGAGGACGCAGACTTTTCATCTGCCGTGCTGGGCATAGCAATCAACGCCGTATCGGACAATTACGACGACTATAAAAACGAGCTTTTGAAAGCGGCGGGCAACAGCGCCCTTGCCGATATGAGCGATGATGAGATTAGCTCCACATTCATGGTGCTGCTCATGACGAGCGTTGCCCACACGGTTTTTGTGCGTTTGGGCATAGATGCCGCCGCCATATTCCGCGCCGACGAATACGACAGCATATCGCTGTTCAATTCACCGGATACCATAGCGCAGCTTGGCGCGGCGACGAGCGATATTTCCGAAATGGTCTTGCGGCAGATAGAACGCAGCGTAAGGAGCATGGAGCGGCAGGAGCGCGACACACTTGCAAAATCCCAACAGGTCTTGCAGAATGAAGATAGAAAAAACGAAAGGAGCGTTGAACATGGAACTCAGTTACAGGCAGAACGGGGATTACCTGATTCCCGATATAGAGATGGACACGCAGCCGACGGAGGTAATCGGCAAATACGGGATGATGAGGAAGGTGTTTCTCAAGGAGCATCGGAGTGGAACGTACAACGCTCTGCTGCTTCAGAGCAGGCTGACCGAGCATCTGCTGGAGATCGACAGGACGGCGCGGGAACAGGTCGAACAGACGATGGCGCAGATGGCGAAAGCCGAGGGCGTGACGGAGAGCTTGAAAGCCCGCGACCAAATGGCGTGGGTACAGCAGATGAACAACATCAAGAGCCGAGCCGAGGAAACGGTGATAGCGGAGATAGTCCACAGCTAACAACAGAATCACCTTTGCAAGCGGAGAGCGACCAGCTCCCCGCTTTTTTATCGGAAGAAAAGATATTCGGCTTGCTGAAAAACGCGACATATACGCGCAGCCATAACAAGGATGATATAAGCGCGTACTTTGCAGCGCATAACAGCGAAGATGAGCGCGACGCCTTCATCAAAGAAGCCTTTGAAAAGATGGTCTACACAGGCGTTCTCGTTGACGGCGTGATGTGCGGCTATCAAGCACAGCCGGAGGGTCTGCTCATGTGGGAGGGCAACTATCTCACACGCACCTCTGAATCGCGGTTTTCATGGAGCGCCGTCAATGGCTTCATTGAACAGCTTATCGAGCGCGACGAGTTTTCGGAAAACCTGCAAGCGTCCCTGTTTTCATCAATGGTCGAGCAGCAATCCCTAATCGAGCAGGCGGAGGCTGAAAAGTCCTCCGCCTTTTCCGTTTCGCAGGCCGACTTGGACAACGAACTTGTGCGCGGCACGGGCTTCAAAAATGGAAAGTACCGCGTATATCAGTTCTATCAGACCATTCACACACAACAGGACGCGCTTGCCTTTCTGAAAAAGGAATACGGTATCGGCGGTCACTCCCATACCTATCTTGACGGCAGCAGCGGTTTTATAGACCACGATGCGAAAGGCATCCGATTCCGTGTCCGAGGCAACGATGGTGAACAGAACTTCTCGTGGCGCGCCATAGACAGCCGTTTGAAAGAGCTTATCGCCCTTGACCGTTATCTTACCGAGAAAGAAAAGGCGTATCTGCCAACGTATGAACAGGAGCAAACGGAGCGTCGTTTGCAGCAAGCCGAGGAAGCGGCGGCACGGGAAGCGTTAAAAGCAGCCGCAGCCGCTATGGACGAAAAGCGCAAGAACGCAGAGTATCGCTTCTCGCTTGGCGACGAGGTGCAGCTTGGCGCACAGACCTACACCGTGCTTGGATATGACGATGAAAACGTCATGCTGTCCAATCCGAAGTACCCGCTTTTATCCGAGGATATGCCCCGCGATGTGTTCGAGCGCCGCTTGCGGGAGAGCGAAGTCAACGACCGCCTTATCGTACAGAATGAGGTTGATCTAACAGAAGCAAAGCGCCTTATTGATGAATACTGCCTTGATGAGTTTGAGAGTGAAGCGGATTACGCTGACTTGGAACACGTCGCGCTTGCTTTCACCACCACCGGGGACGGCGAGCATACGGTTGAAGCGCAGGCAGACCTTGTGCATTTCAGCATAAACCGCTATGTTGATGGACAGCTATTTGAGAGCCGAAGCTATGACAGCATTGAGGAACTCATATCAAACGAGCTGCAAGCTCTTGACTTTAACGACCTGACCTACTTGGACCAACAGGAAGCCGTTGTGAGCTATCCCGTTGAGGAAGAAGTACAGGCAGAAGAAGCGCCCGATGTAGCCATTGGCACAGTCATCAAGTGGAACGGGCGTAAATACGAGGTCGAGAGCATTGGCGAGATCTCCGGCGACGTATCCATGCGGGATATCACATTCCACAGCGAGGTCGGATTTCCCATCAATCGCATTGAAAAGCTGCATACCGTGCGGGAATGGCTGAAAGAGCAGCCCACACAGGAAGCCGAGCAGCCGACCGAACAGCCGCTTGCCCCCGCATGGGAGCAGCCGAAAGAGATCAAGCTCAAAAGCATCGTCATCGACCTTACGCAGCCCCGCATCGAAAAGCATAACTACCGCATCACAGATGACGAGCTTGGCTACGGCGGCGCAAAGGCGAAGTATCAGATGAACGTGGCGGCGATCCGCACCTTGCAGACAATCGAAGCGGAACGCCGCCTTGCTACGCCCGAAGAACAGGAGATACTTTCAAAGTATGTCGGTTGGGGCGGCGTCGCGGACGCCTTTGACGAAACAAAGGACAACTGGCGCTCAGAATATGCCGAACTCAAAGGCTTACTGACCGAGAGTGAATACAGTTCTGCACGCGAATCGACGCTGAACGCCCATTACACAAGCCCCACGGTCATCAAGGCAATATATGAGTGCGTGGCAAACATGGGCTTTACCACGGGCAATGTGTTGGAGCCTGCCTGCGGTATCGGCAACTTCTTCGGGCTTGTGCCGGAGGCGATGGGCAAAAGCAAGCTCTATGGCATTGAGCTTGACTCCATCACGGGCAGGATAGCGAAGCAGCTTTATCAGAACGCCAACATCGCCGTGCAAGGGTATGAGGATTCCTCCTTGCCCGACAGCTTCTTTGACCTCGCCGTTGGCAACGTGCCTTTCGGCAACTATGGCGTGTCTGATAAGCGATACGACAAAAACCATTTCATGGTGCATGACTATTTCTTCGCCAAGACGCTCGACAAGGTGCGCCCGGGCGGTATCATCGCCTTTGTCACTTCAAGCGGCACAATGGACAAGAAGAACTCCGCTGTTCGGAAGTACATCGCACAGAGAGCCGAATTGCTTGGCGCGGTGCGTTTGCCGAACAACGCCTTCCTGCAAAACGCGGGAACACAGGTGGTCGCAGACATTCTCTTTTTACAGAAGCGTGACAGAGCCATCGAAACCGAACCGGAATGGGTGCATCTCGGCAAGAGCGCCGAGGGCTTTACCGTCAACCAGTATTTCGCGGATAACCCCGACATGGTATTGGGACAGCTTACGGAAGAAAGCACACAATACGGCAGGCAGGAATGTACCTGTGCGCCCATCGCCGGCGCTGACCTTTCCGAGCAGCTTCGTGACGCTATGGCGAACATCCACGGCTCTATCACCGAGTATGAGCGCGAGGACGATGAGCTTTCCGAAAGCACCGCCGAGAGCATCCCCGCCGACCCCGATGTGCGGAACTTCTCCTTTACCGTCGTGGACGGGCAGATATATTACCGCGAGAACAGCCGCATGAACAAGATGGAGGTCTCCGTCACGGCGGCAAACCGCATCAAGGGCATGATCGAGCTTCGGGACTGTACGCGCAGGCTCATCGAGTATCAGCTTGAAGGCTATCCCGACGAGGACATCGCAAGGGAACAGCACAATCTCAACACGCTCTACGACAGATATACCGATAAATACGGTCTGCTGAACAGCCGCGCCAACAACATGGCATTCTCTGACGACAGCGCCTATTGCTTATTGTGTTCTCTTGAAGTGATTGACGAGAACGGCAATCTGGGGCGCAAGGCGGATATGTTCACGAAAAGGACGATACGGCAGCAGAGTGTAGTCACTTCGGTGGACACCGCGACAGATGCGCTTGCCGTTTCACTCTCCGAAAAGGCAAAGGTCGATATGCCGTATATGGCGGAGCTTACGGGCAAGACCGAAGAACAGCTTGCCGAGGAGCTTACGGGCGTTATCTTCCTCAACCCAACGACAAAGCAGTATGAAACCGCCGACGAGTATCTTTCCGGCGACGTGCGCTGGAAGCTGCAATTATTGAGAGAGATAGACGATCCTCAGTATGCGGCGAACATGGCGGCGCTTGAAAAGGTACAGCCCAAAGACCTCTCCGCTTCGGAAATCGACGTGCGCCTCGGCGCAACGTGGCTTCCGCCCGAGGACATTGAACAGTTCGTACATGAGCTTTTAAGCACCGCCTACTATATCCGTAACCGCATCAAGGTACATTATTCGCCCATCACGGCGGCGTGGAACATCGAGAACAAGAACGCCGACTATAACAACGTGGCGGCGGGCGTCACTTACGGCACAAACCGTATCAACGCCTACAAGATCATCGAGGAAACCTTAAACCTCAAGGATGTGCGTATCTTTGATACCGTCACCGACGAGAACGGAAACGAAGTGCGGGTGCTGAACAAGAAGGACACCATACTCGCGCAGCAGAAGCAGCAGGCGATCAAGGACGCTTTCCGCGACTGGATATGGAAAGATCCTGACCGCCGCGACAGGCTGACTACTCTTTACAACACCAAATTCAACAGCATACGCCCCCGCGAGTACGATGGAAGCCATATCCGCTTTACGGGGATGAATCCCGAGATAACGCTTCGCCCTCACCAGGTGAACGCCATCGCCCGCATCCTGTACGGCGGCAACACCCTGTTGGCGCACGTCGTCGGAGCGGGCAAGACCTTTGAAATGGTCGCCTCCGCTATGGAAAGCAAACGGTTGGGGCTGTGTCAAAAGAGCCTGTTCGTTGTGCCAAACCATCTCACGGAGCAATGGGCGGCAGAGTTCTTGCAGCTTTACCCTTCCGCGAACATCCTTGTGGCAACGAAAAAGGACTTTGAAACCCGAAACCGCAAGAAGTTTTGCTCCCGTATCTCCACGGGAGATTACGATGCCGTCATTATCGGGCATTCACAGTTCGAGAAGATACCCATGAGCATCGAGCGACAGCGGGCGGTCTTGCAGGAGCAGCTTGACGAGATCGTGGACGGCATAGCCGAGGCAAAGAGCGCCCGGGCGGAGCGTTTCACGGTCAAGCAGCTTGAAAAGACAAAGAAGCAGATCAAGCTGAAGCTCGAAAAGCTGAACGACCAGAGCCGCAAGGACGATGTTGTGACATTCGAGGAATTGGGCGCTGACCGCCTGTTCGTGGACGAGGCGCATTTCTACAAAAACCTGTTCCTGTTCACCAAGATGCGGAACGTAGCGGGCCTGGCGCAGACCGAGGCACAGAAATCAGCCGACCTCTTTATGAAGTGCCGCTATCTCGATGAACTTACGGGCGGGCGCGGCATAGTATTTGCCACGGGAACGCCTATCTCCAACAGCATGACCGAGATGTATACCATGCAGCGGTATCTGCAATATGAAACGCTGCGAAGGCAAGGTCTGACGCACTTCGACGCATGGGCTTCCACCTTTGGCGAAACCATTACCTCTATCGAATTAGCTCCGGAAGGCACGGGCTATCGCGCCAAAACAAGATTTGCCCGCTTTTACAACCTCCCCGAGCTTATCGCCATGTTCAAACAGGTGGCTGACATTCAGACCGCCGATATGCTCAACCTTCCCGTGCCAACGGTCAACTACCATAACGTAGCCATGAAGCCATCCGAGCATCAGAGGGATATGGTCGCCTCCCTTGCGGAGCGCGCCGAGCGGGTGCGAAACGGCATGGTCGAACCAACCGTCGATAATATGCTGAAAATCACAAACGACGGCAGAAAACTCGCGCTCGACCAGCGGCTTGTGAACGGTATGCTGCCAGATAACGAGGAAAGCAAGGTCAACGCCTGCATGGATAATATCTATCGCGTATGGGAGGCGGGCGAAGAAAAGAAGCTGACGCAGCTTGTGTTCTGCGACCTCTCTACGCCGCACAATGACGGCACATTCAACGTGTACGACGACCTCAAGGCAAAGCTCATGGAGCGCGGCATTCCCGCAGAGGAAATCGCCTTTATCCATGACGCAAAGACCGAGGTGCAGAAGGCGGCACTGTTTACGAGCGTCCGGCGCGGGCTTGTGCGGGTGCTGATCGGCTCTACCGCAAAAATGGGCGCGGGTACAAATGTGCAAAGAAAGCTCGCCGCGGAGCATCACCTCGATATACCGTGGCGACCCAGCGACATCGAACAGCGCGAGGGCAGGATGATACGGCAAGGAAACACCAACGAAAGCGTGGAGGTGTTCCGCTATGTGACGGAAAACACCTTCGACGCCTATATGTGGCAGACGATTGAGAGCAAGCAGAAGTTCATATCACAGATCATGACTTCAAAATCGCCCGTCCGCTCCTGCGAGGACATTGACGAAACCGCACTTTCGTATGCGGAGGTCAAAGCCCTTGCCACGGGCAACCCGTACATCAAGGAAAAGATGGACTTGGAGATCGACGTGTCAAGGCTGAAGCTCGTAAAGGCAAATTATCAAAGCCAAAAGTACGCGATGGAGGACAGGCTTCTCAAATACTTCCCCCGCGAGGTCAAGCTCACGGAGGAACGCATCGCGGGCTTCAAAGCGGATATGTCGCTCTACGAGCAGCACAAGACCGAGGACTTCCCGGGCATGGTGCTTAATGGCGTGAACTACGCCGAGAAAAAGGACGCGGGCGCGGCGCTCATTGAAACGTGCAAAGCGCAGACCTCGCCCGAGTTAAAGGAGGTCGGCAGCTTCCGAGGCTTTACGCTCATGCTGTCCTACGACACCTTTGGCAAGACCTTTAAGCTGACGCTTAAAGGCGCGCTATCCCACACGATAGACCTCGGCAGCGACATTCACGGCAACATTCAGCGTATGGAAAACGCCTTTGATATGTTCCCGACGCGGCTCAACGCCTGCGAACAGGCGCTTGCCAACCTTCAAACACAAATCGAGAACGCTAAAGCGGAGGTGGAAAAGCCCTTTGCACAGGAGGATGAGCTACGGACAAAAATGGCGCGGCTTGCTGAGCTTGACGCGATGCTCAACATGGACAAACGCGAGAACGACACGCTGGATGCAGCGCCGGAGCAGGAGGAAGAAAGAACGAAACGGCGTTCAGAGCCGGAGTATGAGAGGTAACTATGGAACATAGACGACAGGTATCAAAAGCAGAAATAGAGCGGGCGCGGGAGCTTGACTTACTCACATATTTGCAGACCTATGAGCCGCACGAACTGGTGCGTATTTCATCCGCTGTGTATTCTACCCGTAGCCACGACAGCTTGAAAATCAGTAACGGCAAATGGTTTCAATGGTCAACGGGCGTCGGCGGTGTCTCCGCATTGGACTATCTTGTAAAGGTGCAGGGCATGGACTTCGTCAGCGCCGTCTTGCGGATATTGGAGTGTACGCGATATGCCACGCCGACAAAGACCTATACTCCAAAGCGGGCAAAGCCAATGGATTTTGTATTGCCCGCGCCGCATGAGAACAATGACCGCGTTGCCGCTTATCTTACGGGGCGGGGGTTATCGGAAGACTTGCTCAACATGTATTTCAACATGGGCTTGGTATATGAGGACAGACGGCATAACTGCGTATTCGTTGGCTTTGATAAGGACACCGTTCCCCGCTACGCAATGCTCCGAAGCAGCGACCCTTCCTCCACGTTTTTGCGGGAGGTTGAGGGCAGCGATAAGCGGTATTCCTTTTCCGCGCCGCATAGCGGCAGCGAAACGCTGTTTGTGTTTGAAAGCGCCATTGACTGCCTTTCCTTTATCGAATTGCAGCGCATGGAAAATCCGCTACGTAGGCCGGATAATTACCTGTCCCTATCGGGCGTATACCGGCCCGGCGAAGGCAGGCGGACCGAATTGCCGGCGGCTTTGCAGGAATTTCTTTCTGCCAACGACGGCATCCGCCACATAGCTTTGTGCCTGGACAACGACGATGCAGGCGTAAAGGCGGCAATGGCGATATGCGCCGCTATGCCGGAAGGATATACAACGGAGCTGCTGCCGCCGGAGGTCGGCAAGGACTATAATGAGCAGCTCATCTTGCGTAAGCATATCAAAACGCCAGTCAAAACGAGGGGCGCGCAGAGCGCCCGCCATCACACTATGGAGGAAAAAGCAAGATGATGAACAAGACTTTTGCGTATGTTTGCGCGCCCACCAATCATGCCACAGGCTTTGCCTCGGGCAAGCTAAAGGAATACAGCAAGACCCTCTTTGAACTCGGGTATGTGCCTATCTGCCCCTGCATGATGTTCTCCCGTTTCCTTTCGGAATCCGTGCCGGAGCAGCGCGAAGCAAGGCGTTCAATGTCGCTGGAGCTTTTGCGCCGCTGCCGTGTCCTCGTCGTTTGTTCCGACGAACTGACAGAGGAAATGGAAGCGGAAATCCTGCTTGCCAAGCGCCTCGGTATGGTCACTACTACGCTTACGGGCATCAAGAAGATCTCGCTGCATACGGCAAGCGGAGGTGACGAAGCATGAAACCCTACAAGGTGACGATTACCAAAAAGCTGCAAATGACCGTCGAGGTCGAAGCAGAAAACCGCATGGAAGCGGAGCGGCTTGTGCATGACAAATGGAACAAGGGCGACTTTATTCTCGATGCCGAGTGCTTCAAGGGCGTCGATTTCAAGGCTGTTATGCCCGAGAGGGAACGCGGTGCGCGGTGATTCATTTCTCGGATGGTGGAATAGGACAATGCTTCTGCATTGGATTAGCCAGCACTGAATTTGTGTGACCACAAATTCTCTGGTTAGGGGATTTGCACCCCTAATACCCCAGCAAACGACAATGCTGTTTGTCAACTTCCATGTTCTTATGAAAAGTGAGGTGAGAAAATGCGAACAAGACCTAACAGAGTATGGGCGCATCTGACGAACGATGAATACGCTCATTTCAAGAAATGCGTTACGAGAAGCGGATACTCGGCAGATGGGTATATTCGTTCTCTCATCATGGGAAGTATACCGAGAGAACCTCCCCCGATTGAATACCGCCAAATGATAAATGAGCTTCGCGCCATTGGAAACGCGATGAATCAGATAGCCGCCCGAGCAAACGCCACGGGCTTTTTTCTTGTCGAGGAATATGCGGCAAACGCTATACGGTTGGCAAACACAGTCACATCCATTCGAGAAGCCGTATGTATGCCCGATAGGATAACCTAATGGCAGTCACGGCGATATGGAACGTAAAAGGCTGGATAGGAAGTGTATTGAACTACACGGTCAACCCCGAAAAAACCGAAAACCCCGAATGGAGCGAGAAGCAACAGCAGAGTATGCTTGATGTAATGGAATACGCCATGCAATCAGCGCCAAAGAAAGTGCTGGATAAGATCATTGACTACGCAATCGACGATTTCAAAACAGAGAAGCAATACTACGTCACGGGAATCAACTGCGATCCTGCCACCGCGAGAAACGACATGATACTGACTAAACGCATTTGGGGCAAGGAAGGCGGCAATATCGCCTATCACGGTTATCAGAGCTTCAAGACTGGCGAAGTGTCGGCAGACAAAGCACACCAAATTGGGGTTGAACTTGCACAGGCGTTATGGGGTGATAGATTTGAGGTTATCGTATCAACGCATTTGAATACCAAGACCGTTCACAACCACTTTGTGCTGAACTCGGTTTCCTTTGTCGATGGTCTAAAGTATTACGACCAAAAAAAGACATACCAACGTATGCGTGATATGTCAGACGCGCTTTGTGAGAAGTACCATTTATCAGTAATCGAGAATCCTGCGCGACATGGCAGGTCACGCGCCGAGTGGGAAGCTGAAAAGAACGGCAGGCCGACATGGATGACGGCTATCCGTTTGGACTTGGACGCAGCTATCATGGGCGCGGTGAATTTTCAAGGCTTTGTCAAAAACATGAGAGAACGTGGATACGAGGTCGAAAAGCGCGGACGCGATTGGCGCATAAAGCCGCAAAACCATAGGAACTTCAGCCGTTTGCGACGCTTTGGTGAGAAATACACTGAGGACGCCATCATCGAGCGCATCATCCGTCAACGGTGGCCGTCGCGTCCGCCCAAGCCGGAGGAAAAGAAAACTGTTCGTCGTGGGCGCACACATGGAGACTTTCGCCTGTCAAAGGTCACATGGAATGGCTTGCGGGCGCTCTACTATTTCTATCGTCGAAAATTACAGGAGGCGTGTCGGCAACAGTCAAGCTATACTCCGTATGTGTTGCGAGAGGATATTCGCCATCTTGAAGCGGTGGATAAGCAGTTCCACTTTTTATTCAGACACAAGATAGATACCGCGGAAGAACTCACTTCCTATCGTGACGATGCCAGTCAGAGAATTACCATCATATCCGAGGAACGAAAAGAACTCAAAAATGAGCTGCGGCGCATAGGCATACCCGAACAGCGTCTTGAAGAAATCAAGACCCGTATCGGGCAAATATCCGCGGAGCTTAGAACGCTCCGACAGGACGTAAAGCTATGCGACGCTATTGCTGTGCGCTCTTTGGAGATTGCCGAGAAGAACGCGCAGCTTAAACAAATTGAAGAAAAGGAGGTAGAGAGGAAACGGGAACAAGAGCGTAAACACGGCAAGACGCATATCAGGTAATGCAGATAATATCCGCGATACAGGTAAGACTTATATGGTGGAAAACACACAAGTTCACCATACAAGTCTACTAAGTGAAACTGTTGTTTTTTAATGGACTTGTATGCTATAATAAGATATAAGTTGGAGGCGCAGCATGGAGCAACAGTATACCCCGCCGTTTACCATGACGGATAGAATAATTGAGAAGATTTCGGAGATCAGCGAGCTTGTAGGTCGTATCACCGCATGGCAGGACATGAACGCAAATCCGAAGCTGCGGCGCGAGAACAGAATCAAGACGATTCATTCCTCGCTTGCCATAGAGAACAACTCGCTCTCGCTCGACCAAGTGACTGCAATTATTAACGGAAAACGCATACTGGGAGAGCCACGGGAAATACAAGAGGTCAAGAACGCATTTGAAGCATACGAGCGTCTCTTGAGCTTTGACCCGTATTCGGCAAAAGACCTGCTCACGGCACACCACACCTTGATGAACGAGCTTGTACGCGAAGCGGGTATGTTCCGAAGCGGCGGCGTCGGCGTATACAAAGGCGAACAGCTTGTTCACATGGCTCCGCCCGCCAACATGGTGCAGGAGCTTATCGGCAATCTGCTCACATGGGTAAAAACTTCAAAGGTGCATCCTTTGGTGAAAAGCTGTGTTTTCCACTACGAATTTGAGTTTATCCATCCCTTTGCCGATGGAAACGGAAGAATGGGGCGAATGTGGAACACGTTGCTCCTATACAAATGGAAGCCCATTTTTGCATGGCTGCCGATAGAAACACTGATACGGGAACGGCAGGACGCTTACTATGATGCGCTCGGCAAAGCGGACAAGGCGGCGGACGCTACGCCGTTTGTTGAGTTTTTGTTGTCGGTTATATATGATACGCTCCATGAAATATCCCAAAGTCAGCAGGGCGAGCAGGATGTAAGTCCGTCTGTTAAACTGCTTATGGAAAAGCTCGACGGCGATACGCTTTCAGCACAGCAAATTATGGATCGCTTGGGACTGAAGAACCGGGCATCTTTTCGGAAGCTCTACCTTGTTCCTGCATTGGAGCATGATTTAATCGAAATGGAGTATCCCGACAAGCCAAACAGCAGCAAGCAACGGTATAGGAAAAAGAAATAAAACACACCACGCATTTGAGGCGTTCCCCCCCAAGGGAGCGTCTTTTTTATGTAACCAAACCAAGAAATGGAGGTCGAAAAACAACATGAGCCAACAGGGAGAAGCGGCGGAACAGATCGTCAATATGGCGACAAATGTGACCGTTAAAGGCGTTGAGTGCCTTACCAACCTTGCAGGCAGAGGCGCTTTATCCCTTGCCACGTTTCTTGTTGCGGCATTGAAGGACGAGAAGCGCACAAGCGGCAAGGCGCGTATGCGGGCGTTCAACGGCAAGCCCACAAAGGTATTCGCTATCAAGGCGAAGGACTTGAAGCTGTTTGCCGAGGAAGCCAAGAAGTACGGCGTTCTGTATGCGGCGGTCATCAATAAAAAGCAGCCGGACGGTATTGTAGACGTGGTTGTCAACGCCAACGACGCCGCGCGCGTCAACAGGATCACCGAGCGGTTTGCGCTGTCCACCGTCGATGTGGAAAAGATACGCGCGGACATCATGAAAGCCCGCGAGGAAAAGGCGAAGCAGGACGCTGTACATGAGCGCACCACACCGCCCGCCGAAAAGGGCGTGCATACCGTGGACGAAAATATGCTCGATGCAATGATGGCAAAGCCCGTGCAGCAGGCAACGGCGCATAAGCAGCCCGCGGAGGTGACGGAAAAGCTCCCAAACCCTACGAAGGCGAGGACGGAGATAATAGATCCGTCCGAGCCTTCTTCCGACACGCACGAGAGTATCGCGGCGGATAAATCAGAACGCCCCTCCGTCCGCCAAAGGATTCGTGAACTGAAAGCGGAACGGCAATCCGACAATGCAGCCCAGAAGCAGCCGCAGCGTGATAAAGCGCGGCAAACAAGCCATCAGCAGCCTAGCAGGACGAAAAAGAAAACGAAATCGAAAGAGAGGTAAACAGCATGGAGAATTACGACAATTTGTTCGAGCAGCAGCCCGAACAGACGGAGCAGCCCTTTGACCGAGAGGCTTGGGCGCAGCAGAAGCGGGAGCAGCGGCAGGAGCTTTACGGCTTGATCGAGGAAATGTCAGAAAAGACGCTTACAGACCCGTCCGCGCTTTCTGACTATCTCAATATGCAGGCGCGACTTGGCAAGACCAGCGTTGCCAATACGCTGCTTGTGGTGGCGCAGAAGCCCGACGCGACATTCATCGCCAATTATGACGACTGGCAAAAGCGCGGGCGCAGCGTGAAACGCGGCGAGAAAGCCGCACTTGTCTTGGAGGCAAACGGCGAGTATGAACGCCCCGACGGTACGATGGGCGTCAACTTCGATGTGAAGCGGGTGTTCGACATTTCGCAGACCTACGGAAAGCCTATTCGGGAGCGCACCGCTCCACCTATCAAAACCGCGCTGAAGGCGATCACCACGAACGTGCCTGTTCCCGTCAAGCTGTCCGAGGGCATTTCTCAAAGCGTTGGTGCGATGTATAGCGAAAAGGACAATACCGTATATGTCGCACGAGGCGTTGAGGGCAACGAACTGTTCTTTGCCCTTTCCCGCGAGCTTGCCCGGGCGCACAGCGGCGCGAACACCTTCGTATGCGACTGCGCCGCCAACGTCGCCTGTTTGCGCTACGGCGTTCCCGCCAAATACTGCGACAGGATTCCCGACGAGATAGCGGCGCTCGAAAGCCGCGAGAAGCGCAGCGCGCTCAATATCGTGCGAGACGCCGCTTGCGAGATCGCCGAGCGCGTTGACCGTAACCTCTTTGCGGAGCGTCAGCAGAGCCGCAACGATCCTGTGAGGTGACGGGCATGGATGAGAAACGTGTGATAGAGGTTGACGAGTATCAACACGGGCTTATCATCAATTCCTTGAATGATAAACGCAACGAACTTGTCGAGCAGGGCAAGGACACAGAGTTTGTGGACGATACCTTGATCGAGGTCATGGACGCGCCGATGAAACGCGAGAAGAAACGACACAGAGATGAAAGGGAGCGATGAGTATGTGGCAATGCATTGAGAGCATGGGTAAACCCGTGACACAAACGGAGAACTCCGACGATGAGCAATCCGAGTGAGGACAAAAAGACAAATATCATACTGGCGGCGCTTGGCGTTATCCCCGTGGTGTGGGCGGCCTTAATGGTCGCCCCTTTTCTATCTGACGGGCTTGCGGGCATCATCGAGGGCTTCACCTCCGGCATGGCAGACCCCATGGAGGTAAAGTGGTGCGTCGATTCGCTCAAAGCCATTCTCATATTCCTCTTAATTTATGGCTTGGGTATCGGGGTGTATCTGTCAACAAAGCGCAACTACCGTAAAGGCGAAGAACACGGCAGCGCCAAATGGGGCAACGCATCGCAGCTATCCAAGAAGTACGCCGATAAGAACAGGTACGAGAACATCATCCTCACGCAGAATACCCGCATAGGGCTTGACGGGCGCAAGCATCGCAGGAATCTCAACGTCCTCGTATGCGGCGGCAGTGGCGCGGGCAAGACTCGTTTCTATGCCAAACCGAACATCATGCAAGCCAATACTTCATTCGTTGTCCTCGACCCGAAAGGCGAGATACTCCGTGATACGGGCTTTATGCTCGAAAAGGAAGGCTATGAGATACGGGTGCTTGACCTTATCAACACCGAGCGCAGCCACGGGTATAACCCGTTTGTGTATCTGCGTGACGATAAGGACGTTTTGAAGCTCGTTGCCAACCTTGTACGGAACACCACACCCAAGGGCGCACAATCCAATGACCCTTTCTGGGAGAGAGCAGAAACGGCATTGCTGGAGGCTCTTATCCTCTATCTTGTCAACGAAGCCCCGCCCGAAGAACAGAACTTCCCGATGGTCATGGAGATGATAAGCGCAGCGGAGGTCAAGGAGGAAGATGAGGGCTATACCTCCATCCTTGACGAACTGTTCAATGCGCTCGAACAGCGAAACCCCGAACACCTTGCTTTGAAACAATACCGTATTTTCAAAATGGCGGCGGGCAAAACCGC
>ENA-UOJG01000242-UOJG01000242.1-human-gut-metagenome-genome-assembly--contig:-C47-NODE-242-length-82707-cov-7.799666_pt1 | contig 82707 bp, 69 predicted proteins | sample MGYA00242340_ERZ723887 | MGnify/ENA metagenome assembly ERZ723887 | reverse complement strand
GCGGATTCCGCCGCCGCGCGCGTTTTCCTCGGACATATTCCGCTCTTTCTCTTTTTTATTCTCAAAACCCGCTCTCTTATGGCTTGATTCTCCCGCGCGTTTCGGGCATCATTTTACAGGAAAGGGGTTTGCTGCTGATGAAAAAGCTGATATTCGCCGCAATGTTTTCGTGGATTTCCGCTTTTGCGGCTGGAAACCCCATAGCGGGATTTTGGATAATTCCCGATTCCGACACGGGCAAGCCCGAAAGCGTGGCCTATTTTTATGAGAGCGGCGGAACCTGCGCCGCGCGCATGGTTTTGATATACGACGAGGACACCGGAAAGATCGCCGAAACTTTTCTCGCCCCAAAAGAACGCGCAAAGGGGATAAGCTCGCATCCGCATATATGCGGGTTGGACTTCATTTGGGATTTGAAGCCCGAACCGGGCGGGAGGTATGCGGGGAAAGTGGTGAACCCCGATTCCGGGCACGTGTTCAAGTGCGAGGTGTGGTACGACGCCCCCTCCAAAAAGCTCGCGGTGCGCGGAGAGCTGCTGATTTTCGGTCAGACCAATTTTTGGCTTCCGGTTTCCGCGGACAGGCTGCCGAAAGACGTCGTTCTCGCCGCCGAAAAGCTTTCGCGCGGGGAAGTCGCGCCGCCGCCGAAACTTTCCGAAAATGCCCGGCCGGCCGACGATCGGGGAAAGCCAAAGCGCGAAAAGACGCGCTTTGGCCGCGCGCGCAATTAGGGGCTTGCCGCAAAAACTCCGGCGCTTGTCCGCTTTGCGCGCAATCAGCGGGGCGCGGCTCCCATTGCTTCCCACTCGCCCTCGACGCGCTCGCGCACCCTTCGGGAAAAATCCTCGTATGACTCGTTTTCGCCGGCGGACATCGGGGGCAGGTAGCTCACGCATATTTCCGCGCCGGGCTTCGGGAAGGTCGCCCCGGGTTTGAGGGCTTCGTATGCGCCCCTTATCGCCACGGGAACCACCTTGACGCCCATTTCCTTTGCGAGAATCGCGAAAGTGTGACGGAATTCCGATATGCGGCCGTCTTTCGTGCGCGTGCCCTCGGGGAATATTACTACCCTGTCGCCCTCCCTGAGCGCCTGCGCCAGCTTGCGTATGGATTCGATCACATTGTCGTTGATGTCCATTATGACCACATTGCTGCGCTCGGCGAATTTGCGTATGAAGCCCCTTTTGATTATGCTGCGCAGCTTGGCGAAAAAGTAGGTCTTGTAGATTTGTGTCTTGGAGAACGGGCCGACAGCGAACGCCCCGTCGAGGTAGCTCTGGTGGTTGGGGGCTATGATGAGCGGCTCGGAGGATTCGATATTTTCCAACCCGCGGTATCTGAGTCTGTACGCGAGCCTCAACGCCGCCCTAAATGCGGAAATCGTGGCGAAGTGGAAGAAATGGGGCTTTTTGAGCTTCGGGAGCGGAAGCGCGTTTATTATATTCGACCACGTGACGTTTTTCGTCTGCGGCTCGAACGACGAATTGCGGTTTTTCTCGACGAATTCGGAGAATTTTCTGAGGGTGGGGTATTTTTCAAAGTCGCGCTCGGAGACCTCCGCGCCGCAGTTTTCCCTGACGTAGCACTGTATCGATATTTTCCCGAGCGAGTCGAGCCCGAGATCCATTTCCATGTGCGCGTCGGGGGAGACAGGGAGCGAAATTTGCCCCGAGAGCACGTCTTTGAGCTCCGCATAGGTCCGCGAGTCGGGTTCGGGCAGACGGGTTTCGGGCTTGCGGCGCGATATGTCTTCGAGGTAGGCGGACAGGTGGTGCCTCTTGAGCTTGCCGACCCTCGTGCGCGGCAGTTCGCCGGTCGTAAGGGCGATTCTTATTATGCGCCGGTAGGTGGCGGTTGAGCGGTTGTAAGGCAGTATGGCGGTGTCGCGGACGGCGGCTTCCGCGGCTTCTTCTCCGCCGGATTCCGCCACGAATTCCGGCCTCACGCGCACTATCGCCTGCAAAATATTCTCGTGCATCAAAACACCGACTTCGAGAATTTCCGGCGACTGCGCCGCTATCTGCGCCTCCATTTCGGCGGGATTTATGTTTTTGCCGTTGGGCAGCACTATGATTTCCTTGCGCCTGCCCGTGATAAAGAGAAAGCCTTCGTCGTCGACGTAGCCGAGGTCTCCGGTAAAGAGCCATCCGTTGCGTATGGCGGCTTTCGTCTCTTCGGGGCGGTTGTAGTAGCCCTGCGTGACGTTTTCGCCGCGCACGGCGATTTCGCCGTCCGCTATCCTTATTTGCACGCCCGGCAGCGGCTCCCCGGGAGAGCCGATTTTAATCCTGCCGATTCTCGGAAAGGCTATTATCGGCGCGCACTCCGTCATGCCGTAGCCCTCGCGCAGGGCGAAACCGAGAGCGTCGAGATCCGCCCACACCTTGCGGTCGAGCGCGGCTCCGCCCGAAATCCAGAATTTGATTTCCCCGCCGAACCTCTTGTGTATGGACGAAAACAGCGCGAGCGAAAATTTGCGGCTGTTGAGCGCGCGGGCGAGAGAAAAGAGGGCTTTTAAAACCGCCGAACGGTTTATTTTTGCCATTATGTTCGTGTGCAGAAGCTCGTAGAAGCGCGGCACGCTTATAACCATATCGACGGGGCGCTTTTGCAGTATCCCCGAGATGTCCGCCGGCGAAATAGACTTAGGGAACACCATTTGCCCCCCGACGTAGAGCGGCATGACGAGCGTCCCCATGAGCGGAAGTATGTGGTGGAACGGCAGCATTATCAGCACGCGTATTCCGTCGAAATAGTATTTCGCCTCCTCAACGGCCTTCATGTTCGCGTACATGTTTGCGAAAGTCAGCATCACTCCCTTGGGGCTGCCGGTCGTGCCCGAAGTGTAGACGATGAACGCCAGATCCGCGCCCTCGCGCCGGATTTCCCCGCAGTCGCGCCCGTCCGCCGCGGGAATGTCCGCAAACATGTCCTCCAATACGAAAAATTCGACGGCGAGCCCCTCTGCGGCTTTGCGCGCGGTCTCGAGCGTGGAGCGGTCGCAGCATAGTATCCGGGGGGCGGCGTCGGACAGGATGAAAGCCGCCTCTTCCGCGGAGGACTTCGCGTCTATCGGGATTGCCGCCGCCCCCGCCTTCCACGCCCCGTAGAGCGCGAAAACCCATTCCGGAGAATTTTCCGCGAATATCGCGACCCTTTCGGGGGAGGATTTCGCGAACTTTTCGAACGCCGCGCCCGAGCGCGAGAGCGCGTCGGCATAGGAGTAGTCGAAGCCGTCGCCGGCGATGGCGGTGCGGTCGAAATGTTTTAATAGGCGTATTTTCATCTGTCGTTTGCGGCGGACTCGTAGCGCGCGATTTTGCCGAGGCTCCACTCTTCGTAGTCTCCGAGCTCTATGTGCGCCCGCGCGTCGGCCATGAGGTTTTGGAAGAAGCGTATATTGTGCATTGAAAGCAGAGTGCAGGCAAGCATTTCATTTGCCTTTGCCAGATGCCTTATGTACGCGCGCGAAAATTTCGCCGAATATCCGCCCGTCTCGGCGTCGAGCGGCGAATCGTCCTCCGCGAATTTCGCGTTTTTGAGGTTTATAGGCCCGTCGGGTGTAAATGCCACGGCGTGGCGGGCGAGGCGCGTGGGCATCACGCAGTCGAACATGTCGGCGCTGAGGGCTATCATTTTCAGGAGCTGCGGGGGCGTCCCTACGCCCATTACGTAGCGCGGCTTTTCTCGCGGCAGGCCCGCTTCCGACGCCTCGACCTGTTCGAGCATTTGCGGCTCGGGCTCGCCGACGCTCACCCCGCCTATCGCGTACCCGGGGAAGTCGAGCTCCGCGAGCCTTCGGGCGCAGCCGGCCCTTATGTCGGAATAGCAGCCGCCCTGGACTATCCCGAAGGCGAGGACGCCGGTTTGCGGGAGCCCCAGTTTGTCATACTCGCTTTTGCATCTCTTTGCCCATCGCAGCGTCCTTTCGACGGATTGCTCCACTTTCCGCCTTTCGCAGGGGTAGGGTATGCATTCGTCCAGAACCATGCAGATGTCGGAGCCCAGATTTTTCTGGATTCCCATGCAAGATTCGGGGGAGATGAAGAGCTTTGCGCCGTCGAGATGCGAGGAGAACGAAATTCCGTCCTCGGAGATTTTGCGCAGCTTCGACAGGCTGAACGCCTGAAATCCGCCGCTGTCCGTGAGAATCGGCCCCTCCCAGCCCATGAATTTGTGGAGCCCCCCGAAGCGCGCGACGAGCTCCGAGGTCGGGCGTATGTTGAGGTGATAGGTGTTTGCGAGTATTATTTGCGCTCCGGTCTCCCCGACTTGGAGCGGCGTCAGAGACTTCACCGCCGCCTGGGTGCCGACCGGCATGAACGCGGGCGTCTGCACCGCTCCGTGCGCCGTCGACAGCTCGCCGCGCCGCGCTCCGGATTTTTCGGAAACTTTTTTTAAGGTGAAAATTTTTCGCATTTTGCGTAGCAAATTTGCATGCCGCGCGTCAGAGGATAGGCTCCGGCGCGTAGCCTTTGGCTTCGGGAAAGCGTTCGGCCCACGCGTCGGCGCGGTCGCAGAAATCTTCCGTCTGCGCCTCCGCAAGCCCCGTGGCGGACGAGCCCTCTTTTAGGATTTCCCCGAGCTCGGCGGCGTCGAGCGGCATGCGCGGGTCGGCGGCAAGGCGCGCGAGCAGGTCGTTTTCGGAGATTTTGCCGGCGCGCATGTCGTTTGCGGCCGCCACTGCGTGCTCCTTGATCACCTCGTGGGCGTCCTCGCGCCCCATGCCCTTTTTGACGGCCTTCATCATGACGGTTGTCGTCAGCAGGAAGGGCATGTATTTGCGCCGCTCGGCCTCTATGACGGCGGAGTTTACCCTCATCTGTCCGAGAACGGTGATGAAAGTTTCAAGCAGCCCGTCTATTGCGAAGAACGCCCCGGGCAGCATCACGCGCCGCACTACGGAGCACGACACGTCGCCCTCGTTCCACTGGTCTCCCGCGAGCGCCGAACCCATCTCCATGAATCCGCGCAGTATCGCCTGGAAGCCGTTTATGCGCTCGCAACTGCGCGAGTTCATCTTGTGGGGCATGGCGGACGACCCCGTCTGCCCCTTTGCGAACCCCTCGCTCGCAAGCTCCGCGCCCGCCATTATGCGCAGGGTCTTTGCGAACGACGACGGCCCCGACGCGAGCTGGAATAGGCGGCTTGCGACCTCGAAGTCGAGCGCGCGGGGGTAGACCTGCCCGGTCGCGCCGAAGCAGTGGGGGATTCCGAGAAATTTTCTTATCTTTTCGTCGAGCGCGCGGGCTTTGGAGGCGTCGCCGTCGAAGAGCGTCAGCTGGTCGAGCTGAGTTCCGACGGCGCCCTTTATCCCGCGCACGGGGTAGGAGTCCAGGAGCGATTGGAGGTTTTCCGCGGCGCGCAGAAAGTCCTCCCCGAATTCGGCGAGCCGCTTGCCGAAAGTCGTCAGCTGCGCTATGACGTTGTGCGTGCGCGCGGCGAGGATTTCGCCTTTGTAGGCGCGCGCCTTTTGCGAGAGCAGGGCGAGGGCGGCCGCCGCCTTGGTCCGGACGAGCCCGAGAGACTTGTGGCATTGCAGCTGTTCGACGCACTCGGTGAGGTCGCGGCTCGTCATGCCCTTGTGTATGTGCTCGAAGCCGGCGAGCTCGCAAAATTCCTCTATCCTCGCCTTCACGTCGTGGCGCGTGACTTTTTCGCGCCTGTTGATTTCTCCGATTCTGATTTCGCCTTTTACGCGCTCGTAGGCGTCTATCGCCTCCTGCGGAATGTCGAGCCCGAGCTCCTTTTGGGCTTTCATAACCGCTATCCAAAGGTCGCGCTCGAGGAGTATTTTCCCCTCCGCGCTCCAAATTTGCCTCATCGCCTTAGAAGCGTACCTCTCTGCCAAAACGTCCGGTATCATAATCAGGAAAGCGAGTATGGACATTTCCCTCCCGATTTGAAGCTTAAAATTTTTCGGGCGCGGGCGGGCGTTTTGCGCTCCCCGCCGGCTGCGGCGGAACCGGCGCGCGGAATCCGGCGGCGGACGTTTGCCGCGGAGCTTTGGGGCGGGGATCCGCCCGCCGCAGGCTCCTAAATTATATTGACAAACAGAGCGTTCCGGCGAGGATATTGCGCAATTTAAACGCCATTTCGCGGAGGGGCGGCGGCGTTTGCGCGCCGCCTTTCGGATTGCGGCGGCTCCCGCAGGGTTAGGAGGATTAGATTAAAAAACGCTTGCGCGGCGGACGGCGCGCGCCGGCAGATTCGGAACGTATGGACAGCCACTCCACAGAGCTCCTCATAAGGGATATCGCAATAATAATCGTAGCCGCGACCGTTTCCATGCGGATTTTTTCAATGTTGAAGCTTCCGCAGCTGCTGGGGTTCATCATTGTCGGGATTTTGCTATCTCCGGTGACGGGCATTGTCGGCTCGTCCGAAAACATCGCGGCGCTCGGCGAGCTCGGAGTGATGTTCATGATGTTTTTCGTCGGGATGGAATTCAATCTCGAACGCCTCAAAAAGGTGTTTGTGCCCAGTTTTTTGGGCATAACGTTCCAGATAGTGTCGATGGGGATTTTGGGAATGGCGTCGGCCGGCCTCATGGGGCTGTCGAAAATCGACGGAATTTTCCTCGGAGGCGTCCTGGCGATGAGTTCCACGATCGTCATAGTGGAGATATTCGCCCAGCGCAGGGATCTCTCGAAGCTCTACGCGCAAATAGCGATAGGCATATTGATCATAGAGGACATATTCGCGGTCTTCCTGTTGGTCGTGCTCTCGGGGCTGTCGTCGGGAAAGCTTCCGGGGGCGTCGGAGCTGTTCGCCTCAACGCTCGCGATTTTGAGTTTCATGATAACGATTTTCGTGGCGGGCAAGCTGGTTATTCCCCGCCTGCTGCGCAGGTTTGCGCTCTCCGGAAACAGGCAGGAGCTCATAATGATGATCTTCTGCCTCATAATGGGGCTCGGAGAATTGGCCGCCGTCTCGAATCTCTCCCTGTCGCTTGGGGCGTTTATGGCGGGGTCGATAATATCGGGCTCCGACGTTTCGAGAAGGGTGGAACACATAACGGACCCTTTCAGAAACCTGTTTGTCGCCCTATTTTTCGTCTCGGTGGGCACGCAGATAAATCCCGCAATGCTGTGGGAATTGTGGCTGCCGATAATTCTGATATCGGCGGGCGTCATAGCGTTCCAGTCGCTGGCGTGCTTTATGGGCATTGTCCTGGGCGGGGTCGCGTGCCGCGACGCATATCTTGCCGCCGTCAACAAGGCGCAGATCGGCGAATTCAGCTTCGTCATAGCGGGCCTCGGAATTTCAAGCGGGGTGATGGACCCGTCGGTGATGGCGATAGCGATGGGGGTCTCCTTCCTGACGGTGTTTGCAAACCCGATCATTTCCGCGCGCTCCGAGTCTGTAATGAGGCTCGCGCGCCGGATGACGCCCAAGAAGATTCTCGACGCCCTCGACGTTTACAGGCGCGCGGTCGGGTCGATTTCGCAGTCGCTCGCGGACAACGGCAAGCTGAGAGATTTTCTGCCGCACCTTGCGGCGCTCCTCATCTACACGCTGATGTTCTGCGGGGTGATGTTTGCCGCGACGGGCATAACAAACTATATAAAAAGCGAATCGACCCCGTATCCGGACTGGCTGGCGCTCGGATTTTGGGCGGTCGCCGCGGTCCTTTCCATGCCTCTGCTTTCCGGAGCGTTGCGCGCCTCGGGGACGTGCGTACACAAGCTGGTTGACGGAATAGAGTCAAGCTACGGGCTGACGTCGGGGGCGGGCGGAAAGCTCCACGCCTTTTTGCGCGGGGTGTTTTCGGCCTTTATAATGCTCGGGTTTGCGGCGGTGTATCTCGTTTTCGTGTTTCATATCCTTCCGGTCGGCGACGCGTTTATCATACTTGCCGCAAGCGTTGTGTTCATGGCGCTGTTTTTCAGGAGGGTTTTCTCCAATTTGCGCCATTCCCTTGAAGGAAGGTTTTCCTCAGTCGTGAAGCGGCATCTGAAAAATTCGGAATCCTCTCGGCGCGGAGAGCTGATGGACAGCGTGCGCGCGAGCAGGACTTGGGCGAAGGGCGTCTCGGAGGTGGAGATAGGCGAATTTTCCCGCGCTGCCGGAAAGACCGTGGGAGAGCTTGCCATACGCGAAAAGACGGGGGCCGAGGTCGCCGCAATCAGGCGCGGAGCTTTTTCCATTTACGACATAGGCTCGGACACCCGCCTGTTTCCCGACGATATTGTAATTCTGTGCGCTTCGGAGAGCGAGATCGCCGCGGCCGAGGCGCTTCTGGCGGAGCCTTCCGATTCTTCCGGCGAGTCTGTCGACGCGGGAAAAACGCTTTTAAAGGTGTTGTCCGTCACCGAAAATTCCCCGATGGCGGGAAAGACTCTCGCGGATTTGCGGCTGCCCGGAAAATACGGAGTAAAGCTCGTCGAGATAATGCGCGCCGGCGCCAAGTCCCCGTCGCGGCCGGATCCTAAAACGCCGTTTTCTGCGGGCGACAAGTTTCTATGTATGGGAAGTTCCGATTCTATTGAGAGCTTGGCGCGGGAATTCGCCCTTTCAGCCGAATCCTGACGCCGCTTCTCCTCCGCCGGCGAACCGGAGCTTGAGCGGCGCGCGTTTTCCGCCGCGCATTTAAGGCGGTTTTTCGGGCGTTGCCGGAACCCGCCGAAACGGCGGGGCTCGGCGCGGCGCGCGAATGCCGCCTTCCCGATTTTCGGCGAATCAGTTTATCCGCTCGAATGCGGAAATTTTCCGGGGTTCGTTTTTCCAGCCGCCTCCGAGCGACATGACGAGCGAAACATAGGCGCGGTGCCTCGCCCCGAGGAGCCTTATTTCCTCCCGCTTGTAGAGCAGATATTGGCGCTGGGCGTCGCTTACGGCGAAATAATCCCGGTCGCCGAGCTCGTATTGCTTTTGCGTGTACGCCTGCACGTCGGCGGAATGTTTCGAGGTCATTTTGCGGTTCTCGTACTCCCTCTCCATATTGGCTATGTCCGAAAGCGCGGTTTCCGCTTCTTCGATCGCCTTTAATACGGCGGATTTGTATTTTTCGGTCGCCGCCTTGTGCGCCTGCAAGTCCGCTTGCTTTTGCGCGTATAGTTTGCCCGCCTGAAAAATCGGAATGTATATTTGCGGGCTTATCCCCCATGCGAGCGAGCTGGAATTGAGAAGATTGTCGAGCTTGTTCGCCTTGAATCCGACGTCTCCGGTTATGGAAACCGTCGGGAAGAATGCGGCCGTGTCGGAGCCTATCAGGGCGTTGGCCGCAAACACTTCGCGCTCGGCGGCGGCGATGTCCGGGCGGCGTTCAAGAAGCTGCGAAGGCACGACGCGGGGAATTTGCGGAAGCGAATCTTCGAGGGGAGCGCATTCGAGATCGAATTTCAGCGGAGACGTCCCGCATAGGACGGCTATCCGGTTTTTTGCCGCGTCCGACTGGCGTTTGACGTAGTCGAGCTGGGCGGCGGCCTCGTATTCGAGCACTTTCGCGCGGGAGAGATCGAGATTGCTCGCAAATTTCAGCAGTTTGCGCTTTTTTATGAACTCCGTCTGCTTTTTGCGCACCGAGAGAGTTTCCTTCAAAAGCCTGATTTCCGATTCGCACTGGCGGGCGAAAAAATAGTCTGAGGCTATGCGCGCGTGGAGCGAGAGCATCAGATTGCAATACATGTCGTACGACGCCTGGAGCTTGGCGCGGTCTTTTATCACTATGCTTTGTATGCGCCCGAACAAGTCGAGATCCCAGGTCGTTCCGAGCCCAACCACCCACGAATTGTACGTGCCGGCGGGGACGGGAAGGAAATCTTCGCTGCGGCCGTCGCGCATGTAATAGTCGGAGGAATGGAAATGGGGATAGAGATCGGCCTCGTCCACGAACGCGGCCTCGCGCAGGCGTTCGAGATTGTGGAAGGCGGCGGCGATGTCGGGGTTGTTTTTGTCGCATTCGGCGATGAGCGAATCCAGAGTCTTGTCCCCAAACGCCTCCCACCACCTTCCCTTGGGAAGGCCGTCGGAGGGGGACGCGCTTTTCCAAAGCCCCGCCTCGTGTTTGAAATTTTGCGCCTCCAGCCCGTAGTCGGGCAGCTTTTCCCGCGGGTGCTCGTAATCCGGAATCATGGTGCATCCGCAGGCTATCAGCGCTTGCGCCGCGAGAGCCGCGCGCGCGAAACCGCATCTATTCCGCGTCGATTTTCGCATATTTTTTGTTCCTTTGAATGGCGTAATAAAATGCCGGCGTGAAGATCAGCCCCAGAAACGTGACGCCTATCATGCCGTAGAGCACGGACGTGCCGAGCGCCTCCCTCAGCTCCGCTCCGGAATCCGTCCCGTATGCGAGCGGCACCACGCCGAGAATGAAGGCGAACGACGTCATGAGAATCGGGCGCAGCCTGTTTCGGGAGGCCTCCGCCACCGACGAGGCGGGATCTTCGCCCCTTTCCTGCCGCAGCTTTGCGAATTCCACGATCAGTATGGCGTTTTTGCACGCCAGCCCTATCAGGACTATGAATCCCACTTGCGTCATTAGGTTGTTGTCGAGGCTTCTTCCCAAAACCGCTATAATCGCGAACAGCAAAACAAGCGGCACTACCAATATCACCGACATCGGCAGCTTCCAGTCTTCGTAGAGCGCCACGAGCATTAGGTAGACGAACACCACGCACAGGGCGAATACGTAAATCGAGGTGTTTCCCATGCGCTTTTCCTGAAAGGCGAGGTCGGTCCACTCTATGCCCATGCCGTCCGGCAGAACCTCCGCTGCTATTTTTTCGATTTCGGCGATCGCCTCCCCCGTGCTGTGCCCGGGCGCGAGCGCGCCTATTACCTCGGCGCACGGGTAGAGGTTGAAGCGCGAGACTCGCGCGGGGCCGATTATCCTCCTGACGTCGGCGACGGAGCCGAGGGGGACATTCGCCCCCCTGACGGTGGGGACTTTCAGGTTGTATATGTCGCGCAAGTCGCTGCGCTTTTGCCCCTCCGCCTGGACTTTCACGCGGTAGACGCGGTTGAGGATGTTGAAGTCGTTGACGTATATCGAGCCCAAGTTGTACTGCATGGTTTCGAATACGGAGCTTATCGGAACGTTCAATTTTTGGGCGCGTTCGCGGTCTATGTCCACATACAGCTGGGGCGAGTCCACGCTGAAAGTGGTGAATGCGTCGGCGATTGCCTCGGACTTCTTTGCCCTTTCGACTATGAGGTTGGTGTATTTTTCTATCGCGTGCACGCCGAGTCCGACCCTGTCCTGAACTTGCGCCCTGAAATCTCCTCCGACGCCGATGCCGCGCACCGCCGGCGGCGTAAGTATGAACGTGGAGGATTCCGGAAGCCCGTCGTTGAGCTTTTTGGAAATCGCCGCCATCATCCTGTTGATGTCGAGGCCGCGCTTCATGCGCTCGAGCTTCGGATCCATTTTTATGAAGAGCGCGCCCGTATTCGAAGATTTTGTGCGTGTGGCGCCGTTGAGCCCGACCACGCACATGAATTTTTCGATGCCGTCGATGTCCTTGAGGAGCTCCTGCATGCGCTTCATCACCTTGTCGGTCTCGCGCAGGGAGTATCCCTCGGGAAGCTGTATCGAAACCTGCAAAAAGTCGTTGTCCTGTTTGGGAATGAAGCCGGACGGGGTTATTGAAAAGAGATATCCCGTCAGAACGAGCATCAATACGTACGTGAAAATCGCCAAAACCCAGTGCCGCACGATTCCGTAAACGGCGCGGCCGTATTTGTCGGAGAGCCATTCGAAGGAGCGGTTGAAAATCGCAAACGCCCAGCCGAACGCGAAGTTTATCGCGCGCGTCAGAAAGTCCGGCCTTTCTCCGTTTTCCTTTATCAAAAGCACGCACAGGGCGGGGGAGAGCGTGAGGGAAACCACGCCCGAAAGGATTGTGGAGACGGCTATCGTGAGCGCGAACTGCTTGTAAAACTGCCCGCTAATGCCCTCCACAAACGCCGTCGGCACGAACACCGCGCTAAGCACGAGCGTTATTGCTACGAGCGCGTTCTGGACGTGATCCATCGTATCCTTGGTCGCCTGCCTCACGCCCATTCCGAGCTTCATGTTGCGCTCTACGTTCTCCACTATGACAATCGCGTTGTCCACGACTATGCCTATGGCGAGGGCAATCCCGAAGAGGGAAATATTGTTTATCGAAAATCCGAGCAGATCCATGAATCCGAACGTGCCTATCAAAGACACGGGAATCGCGGTCAGCGGAATGAGCGACGAGCGCCAGTTTTGCAGAAAGAGGACTATCACGAATACGACCAGCAAAACCGCCTCGAATATCGTGCGGTAGACGGCGTTTACGGACGATTTTATAAACAGGGTGTTGTCTATCGTTATCTCGTAATCGACTCCGGCGGGGAAGTTCGCCTTCATTTCCTCGAGCATGTCCGATATCCTCTCGGCGGTGTCGAGGGCGTTCGTGCCCGGGAGCTGGTATATGGAGATTCCGACGCACGGCTTTCCGTTGAGGTAGGTGTCGGTCGTGTAGTCGTAGGAATCCAGCTCAACCCGCGCGACGTCTTTGAGCTTTACGACCTTCCCGTCGTCCGTGTATTTTATTATGATTTCCCCGAATTCCGACGGCTTGGTAAAGCGCCCCTGCGTGTTGATTACGAGCTCGTAGACCAAATCGGGATTGGCGTCGGGCGCCTGGTTTAGCGCTCCGGCGGCAACCTGCCTGTTCTGTTCCCGCAGCGCCTTGACTACGGCGGAGGGCGTCAGCCTGTATTTGGAAAGCTTGTCCGGATTCACCCACACCCTCATGCTGTATTCGCGCGGCCCGAGAACTTCCAGGTCGCCGACTCCCTGAATGCGCGCGAGCCTGTCGTTCATCTGGCTGATGGCGTAGTTGGTGAGGTACAGCTTGTCGCGGGAGCCGTCCGGCGAGAACAGGTTGACGCTCACCAGCATGTCCGGAGACCGCTTTTTGACGACTACCCCTATGTTTCTGACCTCTTCCGGCAGGCGCGGCGTGGCGATCGCGACGCGGTTTTGCACGAGCACCTGCGCCATGTCGAGGTTTGTCCCGACCTCAAATGTTATGGTGATGAGAACCGAGCCGTCCGAACTGCACTGGCTTGCCATGTACAGCATTTTCTCGACGCCGTTTATCTCCTGTTCGAGCGGCGCGGCGACGGTGTTCATCAGAATTTCCGGAGAGGCGCCAGGGTAGCTCGTCCTCACGACGACCGACGGGGGAACCACATTCGGGTATTGGGCGACCGGAAGCCTCAGATAGCCGACTATGCCCACTATCGTTATCACGATGGAAATGACCATCGCGAAAGCCGGCCTGTCTATGAAAAAGTGGGATATGCTGCGTTTCATTTTTTATCTTCCGCTTTTTCTTCTACGGGGCTGACCAAAACTCCGGGGGTCGCCCTGTGGAGGCCGGCCGTCACGATCTTGTCTCCGGGCTGCACTCCGGAAGTCACTATCGCGTATTTGCCGACGGTTCTGTCGACTGTCACGGGCGAGTATTTTACGCGGTTGTCGTCGCCTATCGTCATAACGTAGCGAGAGACGAGATCGGTTCCGATCACGCCGTCCGGCACGAGTATGGCGTTTTTTACCGTGTACCCGGGCACGGTGACGGTTCCGTACATGCCGGCAAACAGCCGCTTCTGGGAATTGTCGAAAACCGCGCGCATTGTCAGGCTTGCCGATTCCGACGAAATTTCGTTGCCGTAATAGTTCAGCACGCCCTCGTACGTTTTGCCGGCGCGCTCGAAGAGCCGGAGCCTGACTTTCGGCCCCGTCCCGGCGTCGATGTCGATTTTTTCAAACAGCCCGCAATTGTCGTAGGCGGTGACGTCCCGCTCGCTGAGCTCGAAATAGGCCTGCACGGACGAGTCGTCCACTATGCGCGCCAGCCGCGTGCTGTCGGCAACGACGAGATTGCCTATGTCGACGAGGGACTCGCTTATCTTTCCGGACATCGGCGCGCGGATGCTCGTGTATTCCAGATTCAGCTTGGCGTTGCGCACCTTCGCCTCGGCGCTCGCGAGGACGGCGTTCGACGAGAGCATTTCGCAGTTCCGGGTGTCGAGAAGCTCTTTCGCCACGACGTCGGCGGCGTACAATTCCTTGGCCCTGTCGAGGTTTGTCTTGGCGAGCTCCACGCGGGCTTTCGCTTCGGCGAGCTCGGCTTCCGCTGACGCCAGCGCCGCCTCGTAGGGGCGCGGGTCTATCACGAAGAGCAGGTCTCCCTTCTTTACTTCCTGCCCCTCCTTGAAATTTACCGATTCGAGGTATCCGCCAACGCGCGCCCTGATGTCCACAAACGCCGCCGCCTCTATTTTTGCGGTGTAGTCGTCCCACAGCACCACGTCCTTTACGACGGGGCGCGCGAAGCGCACTTCGGGCGCGGAATTTTCGGACGGGCGCCCGTCGGGGCCGCCGCATCCGCATATTGCAAGGACCGCCGCGGCTGACGCCGCAATTTTCACGTATTCAAATCTGCGCATATGCTATTTCAAATTTAAGATCCTATCCACAAATTCCGCATTTACGGCGCGCACCTTGCCGGCCTCACGCTCTCCGAAGGTCTCCCAATTCATGTCGATTTTCACGCCTTTGCGCGCCGAGTTGAACAGATGGGTCTGCCCCAAAAGTATTTTCGCCGCGATTTTCGCCTTTTCTCCCCGTATGCGCCCTCCGGAGGCTATTTCCACGAGGTCCGCCATGGCGCGGGTTCTCGGAATGAAGAGTTTTTCCAAAAACAGGTCGAATGCCTCCGTATTGCAGAGCTCCTCGCGCATCAGGATGAGGACTATGTATCTCAGATAGTCGTTTTCATCGCATTCGCGGCGTATGCGCGTCGACAGTATGTCCTTTATCAGCTGCGCAGCCTGCCGCGGGGCGCGCGATTCCCTTATGCGCTCGTACCTTTTCACATACGGGGCATATTCTTCGCGGAAGAGGCGCACTATTATTTTTGCGATTTCCATGTACAGCGCCTCTTTGCTCTTGAAATGGTAGTTTACGGCCCCGAGGTTTACGCCCGCCTTTTTTGCGAGGTCCCGCATTCTGACCGCGGCGGGAGTCGCGACGGCGAACATTTCAAACGCCGCGCGCAATATTTTTACCGCGGTTTCAGAACGGTATTCTCCGAGAATGGATTCAAGGGTGTCGTTCATCCGGAAAACTTTTTTTAGAGTTTAATACATTTGTTTGAAACAAATGTTTGAATACTCTCCCTGTCAAGCGGAAAATTTTCGGGAGCCTGAAAATTTTGGGGGAAATCCGTTTTTTGCCGCATTACCTTCCGGAAGCCGCGCGGCGGTTCGGCGCATTTTCCCGCGGCTTTCGCCCTTTTATCCGGGATTTTTTTTGCGTTCCTCTCGAAAATTCTTGCAAGCGTCCGGTATATGTGGGAACATCCGGCCTTTAACTCAACTCCCTTCGCGCTCTTGCGGGGAGGGGCAAAACTGAAACAATCAACCCGTTTCCGCTTGCGGAGGCGGCACCATCAAGGACATAAATGAACAACGTAATGGAAGAACTGCTGGCCAACAGCAGCTTTGCCGAACTCAAACAGGGCTCTATCGTAAAGGGCAAAATCATAGAAATCCGCCAGAACGAAGTCGTAGTCGACATAGGCGGAAAATCCGAAGGCGTCGTGCCGGTGGGCGAATTTCCGGACATCAACGACGTGCAGATCGGGCAGGAAATCGAGGTTCTTCTCGAAAAGCTCGAAGATCGCGAGGGCAATCCCGTAATATCCTACGACAAGGCCCAACAGAAGAAAAACTGGGAGGAAATTCTCGCCAACTGCAAGGAAGGCGCCGTCCTCTCGGGCAGAGTCAAGAGCAAAGTCAAGGGCGGGCTCATCGTCAGCATCGGCGTGGACTCTTTCCTGCCCGCTTCCCAGATAGATGTGCAGCCTCCCAAGAATCTCGATCAGTACGTCGGACAGACCTACGATTTCAAAGTCGTTAAAATCAATGCGGAGCGCAAGAATATAGTCGTATCCCGCCGCGAGCTCATCGAAGAGCAGCGCGCAGAAAAGCGCCGCAAGCTCCTCGCCGAGGTCAAGCCCGGCGACATACGCAGGGGCGTTGTGAAGAATATCACCGATTACGGCGCGTTCATCGACCTCGACGGTCTCGACGGCCTCCTGCACATCACCGATATGAGCTGGGGCAGAATCTCGCACCCGAGCGAAATGCTCAAAGTCGGCGAGGAAGTTTCCGTCATGATAATCGAAGTCGACACCGAGCGCGAGCGCGTTTCCCTCGGCCTCAAACAGACCACCTCCAACCCGTGGGAAAACATCGAGCGCAAGTATCCCGTGGGCGCGCGCGTGCGCGGCAAGGTTGTCAACCTTGTAAACTACGGCGCGTTCATCGAGCTTGAAGAGGGCGTCGAAGGCCTCGTCCACATCACCGAATTCTCCTGGACCAAGCGCATCACAAAGCCCTCCGAGGTTCTCAAAGTCGGCGACGAAGTCGAGGCGGTCGTTCTCAACATCAACAAGGAAGAGCAGAAGATTTCCCTCGGCCTCCGCCAGCTCGAGGCAAATCCTTGGGAAATGGCCGTCCACAACTATCCCGTGGGCGCGCACGTGCGCGGCAAGGTCCGCAATCTGACTACCTACGGCGCGTTCGTCGAGCTTGAAGAGGGCATCGACGGCATGGTTCACGTCTCCGACATGAGCTGGACGCGCAAGATCAACCATCCCTCGGAAGTGCTCAAAAAGGGCGACGAAGTGGACGCCATCGTGCTGCTCGTCGATCCCGAAAACCAACGCATTTCGCTCGGCATGAAGCAGCTATCCGTTGATCCGTGGGAGGAAATCGACTCCCTGTTCAAAGTCGGCGACCTCGTCACCGGCAGGGTCAGCAAGATCACCAACTACGGCGCGTTCGTCGAACTCCAGAACGACATCGACGGCCTCGTCCACATCAGCCAGATCAGCGAAGACCGCGTCGAAAAGATCAAGGACCACCTCAAAGTGGGCGACGAAGTCAAGGCCCGCGTCGTCAAGATCGACCGCGACGAGCGCCGCATAGGGCTTTCCATCAAGGCCGCCCAGTACGACGCCGACAAGCTCGCCGAGGAAGTCGCCGCCTTCGAGAAAATCCGCAAGGACCAAGACTTGACGTCCCTCGGGGATCTTCTCGACGAAGCCACCAAGTGATTTGGCGAATGCTTTTGGGCTAAAAACGAGTTGCCGCGCGATAACAAAGACTCTCGCGTATGTCAAATACGCTTCGACCCTTTGTTTCGCTTGCGCCCCGTTTTTAGCTCCAAAAGCATTGCGCCAAATCGGGAACCCGCGGTTTTTTTGGAACGAACTCCGGAAGTATTGACGAACCTCCATTGTGGGAGGTTCGTTTTTTTTGTGAGGAATGGGGAGGGGGATAGAAGTATTGGCGAAGCCAATTTTCGCAAAGGGTCGGCTCATCTTGCTCCCTCTTCGATTGATGCGCGCCTCGTACCGGCTCGTGCCGACCGAATGTCCTAAACGCCCGCGCCCATTACACAAAGGGCCTCGGCGAGCTCGGGCTCGGAATGGCGGGCGCGGCGAAAGCGTCTTTTGCGCAGTCCGACAGGCTCGTCCCGAACAGGCTGTGGACGCGCGAAATGCTCGGCGCGTGCGGCAGATAGGGCGGGGCTTTGATTCGCGCGGAAATCCGCGGAAAAAAGCGGGCGGGAAGTTCAACTCCCGCCCGCTCTTGCGAAAAGTTTTTCGCTCGCCCTCTATTTCGGGATCACTACTTTCTGGCCGATCATGAGGCGCGAAGGCCGCAAGTCGGGGTTAGCCCTTATGAGCGCGTCTACGGTCGTCTTGTATTTTATCGCTATCTTTGCAAAAGTGTCGCCGTTTTGGATTATGCGGACTCCGCCCTCGGCAATCTCTTTCAATTAATCCATTCGCGCGGAAGCGTTCATTTCGGCGGCGCATTGCGGGCGGATCCGATTTGAAAAAGTTTGCCGCCGGCTCCATGCCCCCGCATGTCTCAACCGGCAGGCATAAACGGGGCGGGGTGCGGCAGGCGCGCCCATGCCTAATCAGATTACCCATTCGTAGTGGTAGTTGGAGAGCATACGCGCGCCTGTTTTTGTCACGGCCACCGTATCCTCTATCCTGCACCCTCCTACGCCTCTGTAATACAGCCCCGGCTCGACTGTGACTACATTTCCCGCTTTCAATACGCAGCTTTTCGCCCCAAGCGACGGCGATTCGTGTATGTCGAGCCCGACTCCGTGCCCCGTCGAGTGGAAAAACCCGCTCCATCCGTCTTTCGAGGATTTCGTCTCGTAGCCGTTTTCGATAAAAAAGTTTTTTACGTGCCCGTGAATTTCCGCCCCGTCGACGCCGGCGGAGATTTTCGAAAGCGCTATCGCCTGCGCGTCCAGCACGGTCTCCACGAGGCGCGCCTGTTCTTTTGACGGCTCTCCCCTGAGAAAAGTCCGCGTCATGTCGCCGTAGTATCCGGAGCTTTTCATCCGCGGGAAAATATCCATTACGATCAGCGAATTTGCGCGGATTGCGCCGCTTCCCTCGTTGTGCGGGTCGCACGCGCCGTCTCCGGCGGCGACTATGGTGTGCATTGAGTCCGCCCCGAGGGAGAGCGCCGCCTTTTCTATTTCCGCGCGCAGAAATTCGCACGTGAGGGGCCGCGACTCAAAGACGAGCTTTCCCCTCGCTATTTTCGAGAGCCTCAAGATTTCCTCCGCGATGGCGAATCCGGCGGCGGCGGCGGAATTTGCGCGGGATATTTCGCGCAGCTCGCGCTCGGTTTTTATTTCGCGCTCGGGAAAGAGCGGCGTCACGCGGATTTCGACGTCGAAGCCCTCGCGGCATAGATCTGCGTAGAATTTTGCAGGGAAGTTTTCGGCGACCGCCAGCGCGGAAACCTTTTTTGATTTCAGAATTTTGCAGAGGGCGGAAAAATCGGAATACGGAACTTTCGCGCGCGCGCACGTTTCGGAGACGTCGAATATCTCGTCGAAATTCGACCCCCGCGCGGCCCTTCCGGCTTCGAGCGGGCTCAGGAGGGCGCACTTCCTGCCGCCGAGCGTGAACGCGAAAAACGGATCGGGAATTTGGATCCCCGCAAAGTACAGGAGGTTCGCGTCGGTCTCGGAAGTCCCGCGCAATAGCAACTCTCTCTTTTTCCGATTCATTGAAATTATTGTTGCGCGCGAATTTTGTTTATACAAATTAAAAATATGAAAATTTGCAATTTTCGGATTCCTCCGGCTGTCGTTGCGGCGGCGGTCTTGGCATGGGGCTGCGCCGAGGCGGAGAAGCGCGCGGCGGGTTTCGAGGAGGAGTTTGATCTGTCTGTCGGCGGAAGGGAGTTCAGCGCGCAGGTTGCGGTGACGGATTCGGAGAAGACTCGCGGGCTGATGTTCCGCGACTTTTTGAAAGAAAACGGCGGAATGGTATTCGTCTACGATTCCCCGCAACGCGCGTCATTTTGGATGAAGAACACGAAAATTCCGCTCGATCTCGCGTTCTTTACCGCGGACGGGACGCTGACGGAAGTCAAGAAGCTCTACCCAAACAATCTCGATCCCGTGGCGTCCTCGCGGGACGACATAGCGTATTGCATAGAGATGAACTCGGGCTGGTTTTCGAAAAACGGCGTCTATCCGCCCGCCAAACTCGACATGCGCAAACTTGAGGCGGCGATATGCGCGAGAAAATGAAACGCCTTTCAAAGCGTAAAAAAATCGCGGTTCTGGGGATTGCGGCGGCGGTTGCGGCGTGCGTCTACGCTGCCAGCTGCCGCGCAATCTATTCCAAAATGACGCCGTGGCAGCTGGAGCAGAAAATCGACCCCGAGGCGGGGACGGGCAGCACAAAGCTCAAAGCGCACATAGATTCCGCCGCATACGCGGGGATAGCCTTTTGCGCTGCGGCTCTTGCTGCCTTTGCAGCGTTCAAAAAATATTCCGGAAAATGAGTGACACCATTGCCGCAATATCGACTCCCGCGGGGGAATCGGCCATAGCGTCTGTAAGGCTCAGCGGGCCTGAGTGCTCGGAAATCGCCCGGGCGGTTTTCGGCGCGGTTGAAATTCCGGCGCGCAGGATGAAGTACGGGGCATATCGCGACCTCTCCGGCGCGGCGGTGGACGACGCGGCCTTCTGCCTCTACCGCGCGCCCGCCTCTTATACCGGCGAGGACATGCTCGAGATTTTTCCGCACGGCAACCCGTTCATTCTCCGGAAAATTCTCGAGGATCTCTCGCGCAGGGGCGCGAGGCTCGCCGAGCCCGGGGAATTTACGCGCAGGGCGTTTTTGAACGACAAAATGGATTTGTCGCAGGCTGAGGCGGTCGCCCGCGTGATAAGCGCGCGCTCCGACGCCGCGCTGTCGGCGGCCCGCAGGCAGCTCGGCGGGGAGATCGGCAGGCGGATAGGCGAGCTGTCGTCGCGCGTGCTCGACATGAAAGCTCTCGTCGAAGCCTATATCGACTTTCCGGACGAGGACCTTCCGGAGGAGGATTCGGCAAGGCTATTGGCGGAGGCGGAGGCGGTCTGCTCCGAAATGTCGAGGCTCGCGGAGACTTCCAAGCGCGACGCGCTGCTGCACGACGGCGTGAAGGTCGCGATAGCGGGGGCGCCGAACGCCGGCAAGTCGTCGCTGATGAACGCCCTGCTGGGCAGGAACCGCGCCATAGTAAGCCCCTCCGCCGGTACTACGCGCGACTTCATCGACGACCGCATAATGCTCGGAGAATTTTCGGCGGTCATCACCGACACCGCCGGCCTGCGCTCGGGCGGCGGGGAAATTGAGAACGAGGGAATGCGCCGCGCCTGCGAAAAGGTCGCCGAGTGCGATCTCTGCCTGCTCGTAGTCGATTCCTCGGCAGGCGTTCCGGAGCTTCCGGATGAAATTTTCGCCGACAGAAGAAAGTGCATAGCGGTTCTGAACAAGTGCGATTTGCCCGATTCCGCCCCCGAAAGGTTTGCCGAAATGACGGAGGGAATCGAAACAGTGAGGGTTTCTTGCGCGACTCTCGCGGGAATAGGAGAGCTGAAAGAGTCTATGCGCAATTTCGTCGGGGCTCGCCTCTCCGGTGCGGCTTTGTGCGACGTGACAGTCGGCGCCCGCCACGCCGAGGCGCTCGGGAGGGCGGTCGCTTCGCTCGGCGGCGCGAGGGATAAAATAGCTTCTTCCGCCCCCGCCGAACTCGCCGCTTCCGACCTCTCGGAGGCGCTTTCGGCTCTCGGCGAAATCGTCGGCAAGACGGACTGCGAGGACGTCCTCGACAGGATATTTTCAAAATTTTGCATAGGCAAATAGATGTACTATTATTTGAAGGACAAAACCAGGATCGGCCCTGTCGGAGCCGGAAGAATCCTCGAACTCTACGAAGCCGGAGTCATCGGAGATTCAACCCTCGTCTGGAACGAAAAAGAGGAATGGGCCAAGTGGAGGCGCTTTGAAAACTGCCGCGCGGAGATTTGCGAAACCCCGAAAGTCCGCCGCCATTTGGGGCATTTGCGCGGACTGGCCAGAAACACCATGTTTTTCAGGGCGTTTCTCGTCTCGGCGATAGCGGTTATGGGGCTTCAGATTTTCTACATTGCGCGCAATTACGGCCTGCTTCTGGAGTATCTCGACGGATCCGCCGCGGCGGAGGGCGACGAATTCAAAATCTCGATAGCCGCGGCGGTCAGGACATTGTCGTTCGTGAACTTTATGCTGATGGCGGTGCTCGCCGTCTGCCTGTTCAGATGCTTCAAGTGGGCGAAGCACGCCGTGAGGATATGCTACGCGTCGTCAAAAAATTTCCAGCTTTTATTCTCGTCGGGAAATTCGTACAGGTGGTTTTTTCTGCAGCCGTTTAAAATGCTGCGCGCAATATTTGCGACCGCCTCCGAAATGCGCGGAAAAAGCCCCGCTTTCGGCGACAAATTTTTTCTGTTTTCTGTTTGCGCGCTTACGTTTGCGTACGCCGCGATGCTCGCCGTAAACGCATTCATATGGAAGAGCTCGCAGATGGATTTGTCTACGGCGAAGCTCTCGTACTGCTATCTCGTCTACGCTTCGGCGGTGGGGATATGCGCAACTGTCCTGTGGATAGTCTGCATTTCAAAGATATTTTCAATGATTGCCGGTTCGCGCGAAAGGCAAGGCGGCGGAATTTTTCGGGGCTCCGGCGCATCTGCGCGGCGCTAACGTTCCGGCGCGTCCGCATCCTTTGAAAAGTCGAAATCCGCCACTATCGGAAGGTGGTCGCTCGCCTCGCGCGCGGCGGGGAAGTTTATTATTTTCGGCTCTCCGGCGAATTTTTCCATGGGCGCGTTCACCGCAAAGTAGTCGTACGCGTACGCGATGTTCTTCCTCTTCCAATAATAGGTGTACGCGCCGGCCGAGGCGAAGTCGCCGCCGCCGAGCATGCGCGCGCCGAGCTTTTTAAAGTTGCGCATCAGGGCGGGGGAGGGCTCGTTGTTGAAGTCCCCCGCTATGACCGTCGGGCCGCCTCCGGTTATGGAAAATATCCGCGCGTCTATCGCCCGCGCCTCGGCGAATCTGAACGGATAGAACTCTTCGTCGGCCTTTCTCGCGCCGCTCTTGCTTTTCAGGTGTATTGAAAACGCGTGCCATGATTTCCCGGCGGTTTTGAATTCCGCGCCGATGGTCCCGCGCGGCGAAAAGGTTTTTTCGCCCTTATATTCAAATGAGATATCGGAGCAGTCGCGGAATTTTTCGGGCTTTATGCGCGACATTATCGCCACGCGCGCATGGGCGTCGAAGGACGTTATTGCGCAGTAGGGGTAGGCGAGCCCCTCGCGCGCGAGCGCGTCGCGCAGTTCGGCAAGGTACGCTTCGTCGCCCATTTCCTGCAAGAGAACAACGTCCGCGTTTATGGCGGCGAGAGTCTTGCGCAGGGCCGCTTTCTCGGCTTCTGGCTTCGGGTGCTCTCGCCACTTTCCGTTGATTGGGCGGTTTGCGACGCAGTAGTTGTGGACGTTCCACGAGCACACGCGGATTTTGCCGCCCGCATTTTCCGCCGCCGATTCCGGAATCGGCGCGAGCTCAACGGGGCGCGTCCCGAAGTCCGCCGTGCCCGCGAAGTGCGAAATAACCGCCCCTGCCAGCCATATGAGCAGTATGGCGGCGAGCTTGCGGGGCGTCAGCTTTCCGCGCAGCAGCTTTGCGGGAATCCTCACGCGGCGTTAGGGCTGGTAGGGCGATTTGTCGCGGTTGCCGGAGGCGATTTTCTCGACGTACTTGGCGAGCAAGTCGAATTCGAGGTTTACGAATTTTCCCGCCTTGCAGTCGGAGAGGTTCGTCACTTCGAGCGTATGGGGTATCAGCCAGACGGCGAGAGCGTTTTCTTCCGCCTCGGCGACTGTGAGCGAAATTCCGTCTATGGCGATGCTTCCCTTGTAGACTACGTATTTTGAAAATTCCGCGGGAACCGCGACTTTCATGTAAAAATTTTTGCCCCTTTGCTCAAAGGTTTCCACGCGGCTGCGGACGTCGATGTGCCCGCTCACAAAGTGGCCTCCGAGACGCGCGTTGGCCTCGAGCGGCCTTTCGAGGTTGATTAAAGACCCCTTCTTAACGCCCTCAAACGAGGTGAGCCTTATGGTCTCTTCGAGGAGCTCGAAAGACAGCTCATTGCCGTCGCGCCCGACGAGCGTCAGGCAGCAGCCGTTGCACGCGAGCGAGTCTCCCTCAGAAAGGCTCTCGGCGATAAACTCGGGCGCCTGGAGCTTCAAGAGCCACGCCGCCTTTTTTTCCTCGAACGAAACCGTTTTTCCCACTCCTTCCACTATTCCCGTAAACATAATAAAGTCCTTTTTTTTGATAATTGAAATTAAAAGTAAATTTTAATCAAAAGTAGGTTTGCGCCGGCTTTTTGTCAAGGCAAAACGCGGCACGAGCGAGTCCGCGCGCACAGTATAGGCGGCGCTCCGTGCGCGGGGAAGGGCGAAGTTTCCGCTTAGGGGCGGGTATAATTCCGGCGCGCCTGCTTCGCGGCGGGCGACAAATCGCAAGTGGGGGCATTTCATTTGGGCGGTTTCGGGGCGGCGCGCGCAAAGTTTCCGCGCCGGCTCCCGCCGGCTTCAATGCGTTTTTAGCGCGGAAGTTTCCCGCGCCAACTCCAGCGACGCCATAGGCGTATGGCGGCAAGTTTCCATGGGCCCCTTTGCCGGAGATTCCCGCGCTCCGCAGCGTTTGCCGGAATTTTCCGACGCATAGGGTTGCGGATTTCGCGCGGTTTTCCTGCGCTCTGAAAAATTTCCGGAACAGATCCGCGGCGCGCTAATTCAGGGAAGAGTCGGATTTCGGCCTTTCAAGCGCGGCGAATTCCGGCCGCTCGCGGATGAGAAGCTCCCTCCATATGTCTTCGGCGGGTATTTCGAAAATAGCGCCGATGTCGGCGTTTGAAACTATCCACTCGCCCTCCGAAATTTCGCTCTGCAATTGTTTCGGCGCCCAACCCGAGTATCCGGAAAACGCCGCGACTTTCGCGTCGGGATTGTTGGAAATTTCCTCTATCGCGTTTTGAGGGGAGGTTCCGAAAGAAAAGCTGCCGCCGCATTCGCAATCTCCGCCGCGGGAACATACCGCAAGGCTTACGGTATCCTTGCCCACCGGCCCGCCGTCGAATACTTCGACGTCCTCCAACGGCGTCGATTCGAACTCCGGGGATATTTCGCCGAGCTTTTTGCCGCCGGGCTTGTTAATGGCGATTCCGAAGGCGCCGTCCTCGTTGTCCTCCAAGAGCAGTATCACCGACTCTTCAAAGAAATCCCCCGAGTGCGACGGCGACGATATCAGAAAGCTCCAGGATATGTCGTCGTAATAGTTGCGCATTTCAAAGCTTTTCTATCTCCACGCGCGAATCCTCAAAAAATTTCAGGCAGAGGGCGTCGTTGTTGTAGTCGTGGAGGTATTTTATTTTGGAGATTCCCGCCGCCGCCAGAAGCTTGGCGCAGTTCACGCACGGGAAATGGGTTATATAGGCGGTGCAGCCGCTCAGCGGGACCCCCCGCCGCGCGGCGTCGGATATAGCGTTCTGCTCGGCGTGCACAGTCGCCTGCTCGTGGCCGTCGCGCACGCACGACGAATGCGGGGCGCCGGGCAGAAAACCGTTGTAGCCCGCGGCGACAATCCTGTTCTTGTGCTCGCCGCCGCTGACTATCACGCATCCGACGTGGAGGCGCTCGCACGCTGAGCGCGAGGCCATGAGTATTGCCGCGCAGATAAAGTATTCGTCCCACGTGGGGCGGCGGCCCCACGAGCGGACGGCGTTCTCCACGCCCCTTATGAGTTCGGAATTTTCCATAGAGCCGTTCATACGAATACGCAGGAAAAGAGAACCGCGAAAAAGTGCATAAAGCTGCCCAGCAGCACGAACACGTGCCAAACCGCGTGGGAAAATTTTTTGCTTTTGCGCATATAGAAAAACACGCCGCCGGTGTAGAAGAGCCCGCCGAGCACTAGGAATATTATGGCGGTCGGCGGAAGCGCCGCAAACAGCTTGCCAGAAATGAACACTATCAGCCAGCCCATCGCGAGGTACAGGCCCACCGACCACCACTTCGTTCCGGCTCCCCCCGCGTAGATTTTCAAAAAAGTTCCGAGTATGGCGAGCGTCCATATTATCCCGAATACCGCCCACGCGGCGGGCGAGCGCATCGCCACGAGCAAAAACGGCGTGTAGCTGCCGGCGATTAGATAATATATCGCAATGTGGTCGAATTTTTTCAGGATTTTTTTCGCGCCCTCGTTCCGCGCGGCGTGGTAGACCGTTGAGGCCGTGTACATCAGCACGAGCGACGCCCCGAAAACCGATGTCGAAACTATCCCCCACGCGTTCCCGTAGACAGCCGACAGGGTGACGAGAACCGCGAGCATCGCCACGCTCGCAACAACCCCGACGCCGTGTGTGGCGGCGTTCCAAATCTCCTCCGCGGGAGAGTACGCTGCGTTTTGCGATGTCATAAAAACATATTACGCCCCGCCTTCCGCGTTAGGCAACAAATTTTTGCCGGAGCTTAAATCTCGGCGGTTTCAGAGGCAGCGCCCGCGCATCCCGCGGTTTCGGGAAACGCGCTCAGCAGCCTCTCCCGCAGGCGAGCGTAACCGTCGGCGGTTTCGGAGGCGCGCATAGATAGCGCGTCGAATATCAGCCCGACTTCCCGGGCCGCCGCGCGCTCGGAGAACTCTCCGCAGTTTTCGGCCGCCTTTTCGCCGAAACCGGATTCGTTGGCGAATACGACGCACCCGTTCTGTCCGTTAACGAGGAATTCCTCGCTGACCCTGAGGACGCGCGCAAGTTTCGATATGGTCTTGTAGCTGCGCGGCAGCCGTCCGCGCTTCCACGTGCTCACCGCGCTTATGGAGCAGCTTGTGGCGTCGGCGATGTCCTTGAGCTTTACGTTGCGCGCGCCCATCAGCAGCCGCATGCGCGCCGCGAAATCCGTATTATTATAATATTTAATATCTTTCATTAATAAAGTAGAATTTTTCTATTTTGTGTTGACAAATAATAATTATTATGTTCATATAATTATATTTAAAACTGATTCAATTTACAATATATCAAACCAACTATTTAATGAAAGTAAAAAGTATTGTAGAACCTATGGACAACCCACAAATGAAAAAAGTTTGCCGCCTTTTGCGGTCGAAAAGGGAGGGAAAATGAAGAACAGCTGCGACATCTCCGAGGCGTCGGAGCATTTTTCATCGCTCTTTCCGAAGGGGCAGGAGTGGTTCAGCCCCAAGGAGGCCGGCTACATAATAGGGCGTTCCGACCAGTTCGTGCGCAACAGCTTTTACAGCGGCAAGATTTTCGGGCACCTCTCCAACGGCCTCGCCAAGCGCGGCGAGGAAAAAAAGACTTATATGCGCGTCCACCGCGACGCCATAGTTCTCTTCCTGATGGAATCCGCCAATTATACCCCCGAATCCTTCATGCAAGAGCTCGAATCCGTCATTCTGAACCGTTCCGACTACCAACTCTTCCGCCTCGAAAAAGTAATAAGGGACAGGCTTTCAGGCCGCCGTTGAGCGCGTGAAATTGCCGCTGATGCTCCGTCTTGAGAGCGTCCGCGACGATAAAATCGCGTAAGCCAAGTCGCTCCCGCCGGCGGACTCTTTCAATTTAACTCTCCCGCACGGCAATGTTCGTCTTGCCAGCACGCTAAGCTCGGAGTCTTTTTGCCTATTGCAAAAAGCCTCTCGCAAAAGTTCCGCTACGCGGACTTTTGCGTTCCCGATTGAACGGCAGTTTGACGCGCCCCAAAGCAGAAAACGCCGCCGCGTAATAAGCCGCTCCCTTGCGTACATCAAGTACGCTTCGGCTGCGGCTTTTCATTTATATTTATAAAGGGACAGCCTCATCGCAAAGCGACAGGGCAGAGGCGCAGTTCTTCTATGGAAGCGGCGCCGCCCGACGCGCCTTGCGTCCTAATGGCTGCCGCGGGTTGAGCCGAAAGTTTTTTTGGATATGCCAAGACGCTTCTCCAAGTCTTTTACGCGGTCGAAGAGCTCGGAGAGGTGGCCTATGAGAATTTCTATCTTGTGCGCTTTCAGATAGGGGCGGGGCGGGGTGCCGCGCATGTAGGATTTCGGCGGAATGTCGCCGTTTACTCCGCTCTGGCCGCCTATCATCGCGCCGTCGCCTATGCGCAGGTGCCCCGCGACCCCGACCTGTCCGCCGAGAACGGCGTAGTTGCCTATCTTCGTGCTTCCCGAAATTCCCACCTGCGATACAAGCAGCGCTCCCCTGCCGATTTCCACGTTGTGCGCTATTTGGACGAGGTTGTCGACTTTCGTGCCCGCGCCGACTATGGTTTTGTCGAAGCGCGCCCTGTCTATGCAGGTGTTGGCGCCGATTTCCACATTGTCTTCCACAACCGCTTTGCCCACCTGCGGAATTTTGACGTGCGCGCCGTTTACAAATTCATATCCGTACCCATCGGAGCCGATTACGGCGCCGGGCTGGAGGCGCGAATTTTTGCCCACCTCGCAATAGTCCATCACCACCGAATTGGGCATGAGAAACGCCTTTTCGCCGATTTTTGCGAAGCGGCCCACATAGTTGTTGCCCTGCAATACCGCCCCGTCGGCGATTTCCGCGCCCTCGCATACCGAGACGTTGGGGCCTATGAAAACGTTTTTGCCGATTTTCGCGGAGGGGTCTATTGCCGCCGTCGGGTGTACCGACGGCTTGATTTCGGGCCATAGAGCCTTTTCGATTATGGCGCCGATTTTTGCGAGTTCCGCCGACGGGTTGTCGACCCTCACTACGGTTGAATTTTTGGGGAGCTCTCCGGCGTAGTCGCGGGGCAGGAGAATGGCTCCGGCGCCGGTGGAGGGCACGAGGTGGGCGTATTTTTTATTGCCCAGAAAAGTCAAGTCGGAGGGCTTGGCGCGATCTATGGCGGCTATCGCCGAGAGCTCTACGCCGTCGTCGCCCGAAATTTCCGGATTGTCGAAAAGTTTTACGATTTCCTTGAGGGGGTATTTCATGCTATTTCTTTGCGTTGTTGTACTCGACCCTCGTGTGCAGCATGTTCATCATGGTGAACACGAAGCTCTGCTTTATTTTTGAAATCTGCTTTATGGTTATGGGGCACTCGTCGAGCTGGCCGTCGTCCACTTTAATTTTTACGATTGCGTTTACGAGCTCTGTTATCCCGTGCTGCGTGACTCTTTTGAGCGACCTCGACGCGGCCTCGCAGGAATCCGCGAGCATTATTATGGCGTTTTCGACTGTCTGGGGCTTCACCCCCTCGTGGCGGTAGGTGCTCTCGTCGATTCCCGCGTCGCGCAGCGCCTGCATGGGGTCGGAGACGTTTTGGGCCTCGGCGAGCTTTACGGCCTTGTTGTAAAAATACGATATTATGGCGGTTCCGTGGTGCTGCTTTATGGCGTCTATCACTTGCGCGGGCATTTTTGCGATTCTCGCTAGCTCGACGCCCTCCTTTATGTGGTTTTTTATGATGAGCGCGCTCATCGAAGGGTTTTGGTCGTCGTGGGGGTTTTTGCCGCCGCCCTGGTTTTCGGAGAAAAACTCCGGCTTGATGATTTTGCCTATGTCGTGATAGAGCGCGCCGACGCGGCAGACCATCGGATTTGCGGAGACGGCGACCGCCGCGTGCTCGGCGAGGAAGGATACCATCACGCTGTGGTGGTACGAGCCCGGAGCCTCGATTTGCAGCCTGCGCAAAAGCGGATTGTTGAAGTCGGTGTACTCTATCAGCGCGATGTTGGAGTACCTGCCGAAAATCTTTTCGACTATCGGCAGAATCACCGTGGCGAATATGCCCGTCAAGCTGCCTGCTATGACGGCGAGCAGCGCCTGCCTCCACGCGATGCTTATGGGGACTCCGCCCGCCGTGCTTATGACGAACGAGAAAAACGCCAGAAACATTCCGTATATGACCCCTCCTAGTATCACGCGGGAGCGGCTGCTCGTTCCGTCGCAGAAATATATTGCCACCAGCGCCGCCGCCAAAAACAGCACGAATATCACGATGCTTTCGCCTATCATCATCGTCGTCAGCGCCGCGATTAGAATCGCCATCACAAACCCCGTGTACGAGCCGAACAGCAGAACCTGTATGATCGGCCCGAGCATAATCGGCGTGCCGTAGGCGAAAATCTGAAGGAACGTCGTGTTTGTGTCGAAGTACTCCGCGTTGCTCAGGTGGATTATGAACCTCTCCATCGCAAGGTTTAAAATGAGCAGCGCGGAAAATATCAGAACCGTGCGCGGCCTTTTGTTTTTTTGCGTCTTGCTGATTACGAAAAACAGCGCCGCAGCCGAGACGAGCAGCAGGGAAACTATGTAGTCTATGTACCTGAAAGCGTTTGTGTACCTGCCGAGTTCGCGGCGTTTGGCGAGCTCGTTTTTGTACGCGCGCAGCTTTTCCTGCATTATGGGAGTCGGCGTAGAGGAGGCGTCGAGCAGGGTTTCGCCCTCGCGGACTTTGACGACTACGGGGGGAATCGTCTCACGCGCCCTCTCGCGCATGATTTTCGTCTTTTGCTCGTCGAAGGCTATGTTGGGGCGGACTTCCTGGACAACGGAGCGGTACATCGCCAGCGCCAAAGCCTCCGAAACTCCCATATTTTTGAGCTTGTCCAGAAGCTCCGCCCGCGCGGCGGTTTCGTTCAAAGCCTGGGCGGTGTGGAGCGCGGAAATTCCCTCGATGTCCGCGCGCGGCATTCCTCCGCCCTCGACTCCGGAAAAAATCTTGTCGCCGTCGGCGTAGACGCCCTGCCGCAGTATTATTTTAAGGGCGAACGCGACATGGTTGAATACGTTTTCGCAATTCTTGTCCGTCGTGTTTTTGAAGAACGTTTCGATGTCGTCGGGGCTTACCGCAAGCCGCGCGGCGTTTCTTAACCTCGAAGAGAGCGTTTCGCAGATTTCCGCGCGCGCCGCCTCCGACGCTTCGTCGTACTCGGCGCGGTTTTCGGCGAGCATCGACGCGAGAATCCTGACGGCGCTCTGCGACTGCTCCACTGACGCGGGGTCGATCTTGTAGAGCGGAGGTATCCTCTCCGCGATCTGGTTGCGCTTTGCCTGCGTTTGGAGGTCGCTCGCATAGGAAAATTCAAATGGGGAGACGAGATGGACTTGGGCGACCTTGTTGGAAAATACTTGCGGAACGATTGGAGGCCTGTATGCGAAACATATAAAATACACGGCAAACGACATCGCAAACACCGCGGCGACGGTGGCCGCAAGCTTCCATTTCTTCCGCCCTCCGGAGATTTTGTCGGGCTCTTCGAGCTTTCGCCTCGCGCGCTCGGTTCTGTATTTTTTAATGCGGTTGAACATCTTCTGCTTCTCTTCGGTCGGTTTCGTAGGCTTCGACTATCTTGGTCACGAGCGGGTGCCTCACCGCATCGGAGGCTCCGAAGCGGAAATGCGCTATTCCTCCGACATTCCTTAAAATTCTCACGGCCTCCCTCAACCCCGATTTTTTGCTGCGGGGGAGGTCGGTCTGGGTGACGTCGCCGGTCACCGCCATCTTGGAGCCCTCGCCGAGGCGCGTGAGGAACATCATCATCTGTTCCGGCGTTGCGTTTTGGGCTTCGTCGAGAATCGCGAATGCGTTCTGGAGAGTCCTGCCGCGCATGTAGGCGAGCGGCGCAATCTCTATTATGCCGCGCTCCGTGAGCTTTTGCGCCTCTTCCGCGCCGAGCATGTCGTATATTGCGTCGTAGAGCGGGCGCAGATAGGGCAGGAGCTTTTCCTGCAAATCGCCGGGCAGGAATCCGAGAGCCTCTCCCGCCTCCACCGCGGGCCGCGTGAGGACTATGCGCTCGACTTTTTTGTCTTGCAGCATTTTCAGCGCATACGCGGTCGCCAGATACGTCTTTCCCGTGCCCGCGGGGCCTATCCCGAATACGATTTCGGAGCGCTTGAAGAGGTCGAGGTATTTTTTCTGGGCGACGTTTTTGGGCACTATGCTCTTGCGCTTGAGGTTTACCACGACAGGATTTTCAAATACTTCGGCTATTTCGGAGAGTTTGCCGCCGGCCGCCCGCGCGAGCATGTTTCTAAAATCAAACGGGCTTATCCTTATTCCCTGCGCCCGCGCGGAGCCGAGGATTTTGAAAAACTCAAAGGCGGCGTCCACGCGCTTTTCGGGCCCCTCTATTTTCATCCAGCCGTCGCGAGAGACTATTTTCACTGACAGCTTTTCCTCCGCGAGCTCGAGGTTTTCGGGGCGGTTGCCGTACGTTTCGGCAAGCCTTTGCGCGCTCTCAAAAGTCAGGGTTTTTTCGACGGACGGCATGGGCTATTCTTCGTCGGCGAACTTTGCGAGCTTTTGCCAGAGCGCGTCGAGCGACTGGGGCAGCACGCGGGTGTCGGAGACGACGGGCATGAAGTTGGTGTCGCCGTCCCAGCGGGGGACGACGTGGCAGTGCAGGTGCTGGGGGATTCCCGCGCCCGCCTTTGCGCCGAGGTTGAAGCCCACGTTGAAGGCGTCGGGGTTGAGCGCCCTGCGCAAAATCCTCTTGGCGCGTATTACGGCGTCGAAAAATTCAATCTTTTCCCCGCCGTCGAGCAGCTCGATGTCTCCGATTTCGCGCAGGGGAAGAACGAGAAGATGCCCGCAGTTGTACGGAAACTTGTTCATGACTATGAACGAATATTTTCCCTTCCAGAGAATATGGAACTTTTCAAAATCGTCGGAGGCGGCCATTTCGAGAAAGGGGTTTCCGCCCTTTTTCCCCGAGTCGTCGCGCGGCTTCGGGGCTTCTATGTACGGCATGCGCCAATATGAGTGTAGCCTCTGCATATTATTCACGCCCAAAAAAGACCATATCGGCCCGCCTTTGTCAACTGTTTGAATCTCCGCCGGATTTGGGAAAGCGCGCGGTTGCGCCGAACGGGGAGGGGAATACTCCGCACGGGTGGGAGTACGCAAGAGACAGGTTTTCGCGCGTGAGGGTTTCGCGGGTGTTGCCGCGGGCGGCGATTTTCCCGCCTTTGAGCAGCAGGGCGAAGTCGCAGTAGTCGAAGGCCAGATTCGGGTCGTGTAGGACGGCTACGACGCACGCGCCCTTTCGGGCCGCGGATTTTGCCGCACGCATGGCGGCGTGCGCGGCGGCCGGGTCGAGCGACGCGGCGGGCTCGTCGAGCAGCAGGGCTTTCCCCTCCGGATTTTTCCCGAGCTGGCACAGGGCGCGCGCGAGGTGTACCCTGCGCTTTTCGCCGCCGGAGAGCTCCGTGTAAATCCTGCCGGAAAATCCCGAAAGCCCGGCGGCGGCGAGGGCGGCTTCCGCCTCATCCGCATCGGCCTCCGCGCCCAGCGCGCCCGCGGAGAATCCCGACATTCTGACTATCTGCCCGACGGGGCAGGCGAAGTCGAGCCTGCACTCCTGCTCGAGAACCGCGCGGGATTTTGCGAGCTCCCGCGCGCCGAGGGACGCCGCATTCGCGCCCGCGTACAGGACTTCTCCCCCGTCCGGTTTGAGCCACCCGCTTAGGATTTTGAGCAGCGTGGATTTGCCCGCGCCGTTCGCGCCGAGAACCGCGGCAAAAACCCCGTCTTCAAATTTCGCCGACACGCCGGACAGAACTTTCCGCCGCCCGTATCCGAACGATATGTCCCTCGCCTCAATCATCGGCGGAATCTCCCGCGCGCTTCAAGAGCGCGAGAAAAAACGGAGTCCCCAGGAGAGCTGTGACAACCCCTATCGGAACGGGATCGGACGGCGACCATAGGCGGGCGGCGGCGTCGGCGAGCGCGAGTATTGTCGCGCCCCCGACGGCGGACAGCGGCAGAAGGACGCGGTTGTCGGGCCCCGAGACGGTTCTGACCATGTGCGGCACGACGAGCCCTACGAAGCCGATTATCCCGCATATCGCGACGCTCGCGGAAGTCGCGAGGGCCGCGGCGGAGCCTACGAGAACCCATACGAGCCCGACGTTTACGCCCGAATGGAACGCCTGCTGCCGCCCGAGGAGCATCAGGTTGAGCGGGCGCGCGCAAAGCAGTATCGCAATCCACGACGGGACGGCCGCTGCGGCCGCGGCAAGTATGTCCGCCCAGCCGCATCTGTCGAGCGAGCCGAGCGACCAGAATACGTATCCGCGCAGGCCGACGTCGCGTGCCGAGTACATGAAAAATCCCACGAGCGCCCCGCAAAACGCGTTTACGGCTATTCCCGCAAGAAGCGTCGAAAACGCCGACGCTCTCCCCCCGAACGCCCCGAGCTTGTAGACCGCAAACGCCGCGGCGAGCCCGCCTGCGAGCGCGCAGATTTCCGTCGCGAATACCCCCGCAAAAACCGTCATTGCGGCCACCGCCCCGAGCGCGGCGCCGGAGGAGACGCCGAGTATGGACGGGTCGGCGAGGGGGTTTCTGAAAAGGCTCTGCATCGCCCCTCCCGCGAGCGACAGGCTCGCGCCCGCGAGTATTCCGGCGGCGAGGCGCGGCAGGCGGATTTGCCCGATTATCAGGCGCGCGGATTCGTCCGCGCCTCCCGAGACAGCCGCCCACAGGCCGGCAAAGTCTATTCCCTCCGCGCCGCACGAGAGCGAAATTGCGGCCGACAGCAAAAACGACAAAACCAGAAAAGCCGAAATCAGCGCGACCTTTCCGGTTTTCGGGGACATGGCGGTTTGCCGCTCAGCGGCGGGGGCCGAAGCTCCTTCTGGGGATCGGCCTGGGGGCGTCGTTGTTTTTGAGCCTGTAAACTATGCGGGCCTTCTCGATGTCCTGCGGGGTCATTTCCATCTTGACCCTGTCGCCCACCGTTAGCTTTATGAAGTTCTTGCGGAGCTTGCCCGATATGTGGGCGAGCACCTGATGCCCGTTGAGTATTTCCACCCGAAACATTGTCCCCGGCAGTACGGCTACGACTTTCCCTTCTACTTCTACGGAATCTGACATGCTTTGTTTGTTTTTGCTGTATGAAAGTTGACAATTTCTGCTTATACGTTTCTATTAGTCAATATTAAAATAATGGAACACGGCGAAAACAGAGGCGCGCGCGGCCGTCCGGACTTCCCCGCGGAAGGGGAGGGCGGCGGATTTTCGGCGCGCAAGGAATTTCCGCCGTGCCCGTTCTCTCCGCTGCATCCGTCGTATCTCTCGCGCGGGGACGAGTTTTTTATGAAGCTCGCCTACAACCAGGCGTTGAAGGCTTGGAATTGCGGGGAGGTTCCCGTGGGGGCGGTGATAGAGCTCGGCGGAGAGGTCATAGCGCAGGCGCATAACTCCGTGGAGGGCTCGCGCGACCCCACGGCGCATGCGGAGATTTTGGCGATAACCCAGGCCGCCGCAAAACTCGGCGACTGGCGGCTTGCCGGCGCGACTCTCTACGCCACCAAGGAGCCGTGCCCCATGTGCGCGGGCGCGTGCGTAATGAGCCGATTGAAACGCGCAGTTTACGCCGTCTCCGACCCCAAGATGGGCTTTTTGGGAGGGGCGATGAAGTTCCACGACCTCCCGACGCTCAACCACTCGCTCGCTGTCGAAAGCGGCGCGCTCGAAGCCGAATGCGCGGAGCTTCTGAAAACGTTTTTTGCGCTTAAAAGGCGGCTTTCGAAAGCCTCCAAAGACTGAAAAACTCGGAGGTTCCGCGGAGGGGCTCCGGACCGGGCGGTTTTTTGATTCTGCCGCTTCCGGCGGAATTTTTATTTTGCGGAATTTTTGCCGTTTGAAGTTTCGCTTTGCGGCTGGGGATGGGGCGCGGAGAGTTTTTCGATGATTTCCTCTATCGGGCTTTCGCCTATGTGCAGCCCGCCTATTGCCAATACCCCGTGCGCGCGGCGCAGGACTACCGTTGCCGGCAATTTCTCCTTTTGCGCTCTTTCTATAAATTCCGAGAGCTTTTTGCCGTCGTGCCTGCGCGTATAATATTTGCGGATTTCAAACTTGAAAGCCGCCTGCGGGGTCTGGAGCGGAACCCTCTTTTTCAGCGTTTCGTCGTAGCGCGTCTTGTCCACGCCGAGAAGCTTCAAGTCGAGGACGAATCCGGTTTCCGGATTTGCGTTTTTTCCGTAGGCTGCGGCGCGCCAAAATCCGTCGCCGCCCTTGCGGAACTCCACGGGGCATTCGACCCTCTTCCAATATGGAGCGCGCTCGCGGCGGCTTTTGAATACGGCGTCGGCTTCGGAATTTGCGCCCACAGAATACGGCGAATTTGCCGTCGGCATGTTTATTTGCACGGCGGAATCGTCACGGTAGAAGGCCCGGATCGAATCGGCTTTCACCCTTATCTCCTCGCCGGAGTCGTGCACCCTCTCGGCGTCGAGCGCGTAAACGAGCCCCGCGCAGAATTGGACGGTCAACAGCCCGACGAACCACAGGTTCGCGCTGTCGCGAAAAATTTTTTTAGCGCGCATCGGATTTCCTCCTGTTCAGATACAAATTAAACGCCATCAAAAGCAGCCCCGCGGCGGCGAATGCGGCCGCCCTTATGCCGGCGTCCGCTTGGGATTCAAACGCTCTCGCCGCGCATTGGAGCAATATGACCGCCACGCCCGCGTTGGAGAGAAGGCGGCTGTTGGCGGATATTCCGCCGGCGAACAGCGCGGCCGCTCCGAGGAACGCGGCGGCGTTTACGACGGCTGCCGATATCCAAAAGTTTCCGGAAAACATCGCGGCCGCAAACGCCGGAAATACCGCGCTCGCCGCGAGCAGCGCGTTCACCCTGCGCGGGTTGCGGAACGCGCGGAAGAGCGAAAACAGGTAGAGCGCGCAGAGCGTCCAGAAGGCCGGATAAAAAGCCGCGGGAGCCTCCGCCGCCGCGGGCGCGGAGAGCCTTTCCAAAGCGTATCTCGACGCGCCTATGCACACCGCCCACAGCAAAATCAGGAATCCCGAAAGCGCGAACGGATTGCTTGAAAGCGGCGATTGCGAAAGCCGCTTTGCGGCCGACGCCGCGAGGAACACTCCGGCAAATCCCGCCGCGAGAACCGTCCCGCGCCCGTCGCACGATGCGGCGGAGGAAATCGAGACCGTCGAGCAAAGGCAGACGAATACCATTGCCGCGTTTCTGAAAACTCCGCCGGTTTTCAAATGGGAATACGCGATGAGCGCCGCCGCCGCGTATATGCCGATTCCGAGCGCCAGTTCCGGCTCGGGGCATGCGGCCGAAAACGCGGCGTTGAGGGCGCATATGGCGGCAATTGCCGCGCCCGAGCGGAATATGACAGCCGCCGGCGCGGACAGGCAGATTGCGGCGAGGCAGAAGCGGGCTGCATCCCCCTGAATGTTGTATATGCGGCTTATTGCGTATATCATGGCCGCCGTTCCCGCGACGTTCAGGAATGCGGCGGCTTCCTTCCACGCCTGCGGCAGATCTTTTTTTATTGCGAACACGCCCAGAACCGCGGATATCGCCAGAGGAACAAATGCGAGGACTTCCTGGAGCCTTTCTCCGAATGCCGCCCAGTTGTGGCATACCAAAACGGCGAACGCCGTAAAAACCAGTATCGCCCCCACGATGTAGAGCGCCTCCCGCGACGCGCGCGCGGACGCTCCGGCTTTGGCTTCGAGGGCTTTTCTAAGGTTGGATTCGCTGCGGGCGTCTATCAGCCCCTCCGCTTTGTAGGAGTCGAGACGCTTTAAAAGTTCTCTTTCAAATAGGCTCATTTTTTGGAGTCTGTTGCCGTTAATTGCAAGGTTGCACCGAAGACGCTATACGGCAAATCCGCCCGAATGCGACACAAAAAAATCTTGCCGCTCACGGAATTTTCGGTTAACCATAAGAACGCAATCGGAACATATGGACGCTGGAAAGACATTTTTTCGGGCTTTCGGAGTTTTTTTTCTGGTTTTTGCCGCGCATCCGGCGTTTAGCGCCGCGCAAAAGCCCGCTCCCGCGCAGCCGTCCGCCGCAAATGAAAGGGCGGTTCAAAAGCCCGCGGTTCCCGCAAAAAAATCCGTCCCCGCCCGAAAAAAGGCCCGCCCCGACATAAAATTTTCCCCGTCCAATCCATACGAGGACGGCGAGACGGATTTTTCGGCGTCCAAAAACCCGATAGACGCCGCCGTCGCCGACCATTTGAAATCTCGGGGGCTGAAGCCCGCAAAGAGGTGTTCGGATGCCGTTTTCATCCGCAGGGCAACGCTCGACATCGCCGGCAGAATTCCGACGGCGGAGGAGGTTGAAAAGTTTCTCGACGACAAATCGCCCCGCAAGCGCGAGGCTCTGGTTGATTCTCTGTTGGCGTCGGAGGATTTCGTCGAGTACATGTCGCTTAGGCTCGGAGACATTTTGAGGATAAAGGCGGAATTTCCGATAAACCTTTGGCCCAACGCGGCGCAGGCGTACACGCGGTTTGTCAGAAAGTCGCTCTCCGACGGCTCGGGGTGGGACGATATGGCGAAAAAAATGCTCTCGTCGAGCGGCAGCAATTTCCGCGTAGGGGAGGTGAATTTCATGCGCGCGATGCAGTCGCGGACTCCCGAGTCCGTCGCCTCGTGCGCCGCCCTGACGTTCATGTGCGCGCGCTTCGACAAGATTCCGGAGGAGCGTCGCAAGGCGTTCGCGTCGTTCTTTTCGCGCGTAGGGTACAAGCCGACAAAGGAGTGGAAAGAGGAGATAGTTTTCGACGACCCCGCGCGCCGCGCGCCGTTTGTGGGGGTATTCCCGGACGGGACGGCGGCGTCTTTCCCGGCGGACGTGCCGCCGCGCGCGGCCTTTGCGGACTGGCTCGTCCGAAAGGGCAATCCGTACTTTGCAAAGGCGTTCGCCAACCGGATGTGGGCGTGGTTTTTCGGCTTTCCGATAGTCTCTCCCGTGGACGACATGTTTTTTTCGCAAAACCCTCCGGTGTCGGCGCGCCTTTTGGACGTTCTCGCCTCGCGCTTCGAGCGTTCCAATTTCGACATAAGGGTCTTAGCGCGCCTGATCGCAACCTCCGCGGCGTATTCGCAGTCGTTCATTCCCGACCCATCCAACGATCCCGCCTCCGCCCGCGAAAACTTCGCGGTCTACCCCGTGCGGCGGCTCGACGCCGAAATCCTGATAGATTCGGTGTGCTCCGTGACGGGCACGTCGGAAACCTATTCGAGCGCCACCCCCGAACCGTACACCACTATGCCGGACTCCACCGCCGCCGTAGATTTGCCCGACGGAAGCGTGACGACCCCGTTTCTCGAGCTCTTCGGAAAGCCACCGCGCGACACGGGATACGCCGACGAGAGGGCGGGGCTGCCGTCTTCGTCCCAAAAGCTGCACATGCTGAACTCGTCGCATATTCTGCGCAAGATATCGTCGTCGAAATTCAACAGAAAGTTTTTTACAATGCCGTACCGCAAGGGGCTGTATTGCCTTTACGTCAAAATGCTTTCGCGCCGCCCCACGCGCGCCGAGCTCAAGGCGTTCGAGGCGTACAGGCCCGGGGGCCAGAAGTTCAACCAGTGGCATGCAATGACGGACGCGATGTGGGCGCTTTTCAATTCGGACGAATTTTCCAACAGGCATTGAGGAGGGGTTATGCGCGGGACATTGGGAAGAAGGGATTTTTTGAAGTCGGCGGGCGCGCTCGGGGCTCTCTTCGGGTTCGGCGCGCGCGGATTTTCGGCGGAGGCGGCAAAGCCCGCGCCCGCCCCGAAAAAGCCGTTCGCGAAATCGGTGATACAGATATGGTTTTGGGGAGGCCCGTCGCAGATTGAAACGTGGGATCCCAAACCCGCGGCTGGGTACGACTACTGCGGGCAGCTCGCGGCGCCCATCGACACGAACGTGGACGGCCTGAAAATATGCGAGCTCATGCCAAACCTCGCCAAGTGCGCCGACGCATATTCCGTGATACGCTCCGTCCGCCATTTCCAAAACGCGCACGAGACGGGTTCGTACCTCGTGCAGACGGGCCGTCTGCCGGGCAGGTACGTCTTTCCGTGCGCGGGGGCGGTGGTCTCCAAATTCAGGGGCGCGGACGCTGGCTACAAGGGCGTGGTTCCTCCGTACATCGTCCTGACCGAGCCGCAGGGCAGGTTTTCCGAGGCTGGGTTTCTCGGCTCCAAATACAAGCCGTTCGCGACCGGCGGCAATCCGGCGTCCGTGCCGTTCGAGGTCGAGGGGATCGTGGCGCGGGGCATAACGCGCGCTCGGCAGGAGTCCCGCCGCGCGCTGCTCGAAGACCTCGGGACATTCAAAAAGGCGCTTGCTTCCAGCGGGTACCTCAAACAGTCGGAGCTCGCGGTAGAGCAGGCGTACAATTTGATTCTCGGCGACGCGGGCAAAATCTTCGACGTCGCCACGGAGAGCGACAAAGTCCGCGACGCCTACGGGCGCAACAAATTTGGGTGCTCGTGCCTCGTAGCCAGAAAGCTCGTGGAGAGCGGAGTCCCGTACGTCACCATAAACTATCCGGGATGGGACACGCACAAGAGCCATTTTCAGGAAATGCGCAAGCTGATGCCGCAGACCGACAGGGCGGTTTCGGCTCTCATCGCCGACCTGCGCGAGCGCGGGCTGTTCGACTCAACTATAATCTGGTGGAGCGGCGAGTTCGGGCGCACTCCGCGCATACAGTGGGAGGCCCCGTATTCGGGAGGGCGCGGGCACTGGGGCGACGCGTTTTCTATGATGCTTTCGGGCGGCGGCTTCGAGGGCGGCAAGGTGGTCGGCAAAACCGACGAAAGGGCGGAAAAGGTCGTCGAGCGCCCGGTGTCGCCCTGCGACCTCATCGGCTCGATATACGCGCGCCTCGGCATACCCTCCGACGCCGTGCTGCGGACGCCGCAGGGCGAGACAGTCGGGCTGCTCGAGGAAAACGAGGGCGACATGAAAGGCGACGGAATATTGAGGGAGCTCGGATGCTGAACGCCCCGAAAATTTTTTCGGCATGCGCCGCGTGCCTATTTGCGCTTTCCGCCGCCGCGCAGGAGAGCGACGCCCCGAACATCGCCTATGTCTATCCCGCCGGCGCGAAGGCGGGCGAAACCGTCAAGATAACCCTCGGCGGGCGGAATTTCGACGGGGTTGCTGACGTCTATATCACGGGCGGCGGAGCGCGCGCGGGCGTCTGCGCCGTCACGGTTCCACTGAAACCCGGAAATTATTTCGGGCTCAGAAACAAGCTCGAGGAGCAATACGTCAAGGAGCATCCGGAGGTAGTCGAGGAGATGAAAAAGTTCGAAGACGGCGGGCAGGCGTACCTGCGCAAGCTCGTGAACGCGGACGAGGGTATCATGAAGAAGCTCGCCGCCGCGGACGCGTCGGTCTATCTGCGGAAAGTCTCTTCCGACCCGATGGCGGAAACCGTCGAGTTCGAGCTCACCCTGTCTCCGGACGCCGCAAAAGGCGAGCGCAACATTTTGGTGAGGTCGCGGAAGGGGCTTTCCAACCCCGCGAGGTTTTTCGTCTCCGGAACGGACGAATTTGTCAAGCCCTCCCTGCGCGACGCCGCGCGCGAGCGCATAAAGCTGCCGAAAAACTGGGGAAGGGAGGGAATCAGGACATGGAAGGATCCGATAGCGTACCCGGAGGGCGGCAACGAATTTTTCGTCGAGCTCCCGATAATCGCAAACGGCCAAATAGTGGAGGCAAAGACCGACGCATATTCGTTTTACGCGAAAGCGGGCGAGACGGTTGTAATAGACGTGGCGGGAAGGAGGCTTCTTCCGTACATATCCGACGCCGTCCCGGGGTGGTTCCAGCCGGTAGTGCGCGTGACCGGCCCGGACGGGCGCGAGGCGGCGTATTGCGACGACTTCTTCCACAGGCCCGACCCGCATTTGTCATTCAAGGTTTCCGAGAGCGGAGTTTACAGGGCTGAGATTTTCGACGCGATTTACAGAAGCCGCGAGGACTTCGTTTACAGGATGTCGATTTCTGCCGGCCCGTTTGTCGAATATGTTTTCCCGCTCGGCGCGCGCTCCGGAACCGACGCGGAGTTCGAGATAGGCGGCCCGAACCTACCGTCCAAAAAAATGAAAATCTCCGCGCCGAAAGCGGAGGGGGATTTCGCTCCGGACTTCGGGTTTCCCGCCGCCTGCGATTTGAAAATAAAATCCTCGCCCGAAAATTCAAAACTCTCGCCGGCGGAGTCCGCAAAATTGTCGGGAAGGCCGGCGGAGATTTTGCCGTCGGTTCCGCTCACGCCGCCCGAGTCCGCCGACGGCAGGTTTGAGGCGGCGGGCTCGCGCGACGCATACCGCTTCGACGCAGCCCAGGGCGCGAAAGTCGTATTGGAGACATTCGCGCGCAGGCTCGGTTCGCCGGCGGACACGTACATTACGGTTTCGGACTCCTCCGGCAAAGTCCTCGCGCGAGCCGACGACTTCGAAGATCCCTCCTGCGGCTTCGTCACGGCGCATGCGGATTCGCGGCTGATCTTCACGCCTCCGTTTACGGGCACGTTTTACGCGCGCGTGGAGGAGCTCACAGGCGCGTTTTCGCCCGCGCACGCCTACCGGCTCGAAATACGCAGGCCGCGCCCGTCGTTCGAGCTCAGGACAGTCCCGAGCTCGCTGAACTTCCTGCCCGGGCGGACTTCGGTTTTCAGGGTATATGCGTTCCGCGCCGACGAAATCGAGGATTACCCCATACGCCTTAAAGTCTCGGGGCTGCCGGAGGGCGCAAAAATTTTCGGGGCGGAAATTCCGGCGGGCGAGCCCTACGCCGACGTGGGCGTTTGGATTCCGAAAAACTCCGCAAAAAAAGCGTTTGAAATGTCGGTCGAGGGCCGCGCCGAATTCCCGGAAGGGCCGATGGTAAAAAAATCCGTCCCGTGCGAGGACATGATGCAGGCGTTTTATTACCGCCACTACGTTCCGTCGCTCGGAATGTGGGGCAGCGTCAATTCGTGGAATATTTTCGGGCGCGGGTACGACGCCATCCGGCCTGACGTGTCGAAAGTCGAATCCCCGATAAAATTCAAAAGGGGAGGGAGCGTTTCAATAGATTTGGGAAAGGGGCCCTCAAAGTTCAAAAACATGCCGAAAGCCGAATTTCAGGAGGCGCCCGACGGTCTCTCAATAAAGAGGTTCTTCCTCCGCGACGGCAGGCTTGTCCTCGAAATCTCGTGCGCCCAAAACGCCAAGCCCCGCAGGGGGGCGTTTGTCGTAAACCTGCTCGGCAAGCATTGGCGCGGGATGTTCCTGGTGGACAAAGTTCCGCCGCTCAGGTTTGAGATAGAGTAGCGGGCGCGCGAACTTTCGCCGCAAAACGGCGGCGGGAGCCCGTTTTCTATGGGCTCCCGCCTTTGCGCCTGCTTTCCGCAATAGATGTTTGCGCGGGCTATTCTTTTACGAGCTCGTAGGCGAATACCGCCGACTTGCCCCTTATCGTGGAGAGCTTCGCGGAGGCTTTGCCGTCGGCGCGCTCGATAGCGATTTCTTCGCCGCGCGACCCGTCCTGTTTTAGCGCGTAAAGCTTCCAGCCATCGAGGGAGCCGTTGAAGGTGACGACGCTCTCGGCGCGGCGCGCGAGGTGCGGGAGCGTTCCGTAAGCGCGCAGTATCGTCATCTCGGGGTCGTCGAAGCGCATGTTGGTGTTCTTCACGTCGCTCAGATGGAGGATGAGAATGCGTGAGCTCTCTTTGAGCGGTTTTTTGTCGATGCTCGCAATCAGCGTAGAGCTCCACCCGCGCGAATTTCTGACATTGGCGAAATTCCCTTTGAAAGAATGCCCTTTGGGGGCGATGAACGCCTCGCTGCGCGCCGTGACGAGCTTCCACGTCTCGTTTTTCTTGTCCAAAACCATTTCGGAAGTGGAGGATTCGTAGACTTCGTTTTTGACGTCTATTTTGCCCGAGGTGAGCTTTTGCAGTTCCGGAAGGGCGGAGGCGGAGTCGAGCACCACGGGCTTGTCGAATTTGTTTTGCTCTATCACCGCTTCTTCCGCGGCTATGGCAAAGGGCGCTCCGGCGGGGATTTTGAAGCCCGCGGGCGTCGGGTTCAGCTCGATTTCCGTGGCGGCGTAGAGGCCGGCGCGCTTCAAGAGGGAGGCGTAGTCTTGGCGGTTTTTGCGCGTCGGGTAGTCTTCGGGCAGCAGCACGGGTATGGAAAAGTCCGACGCCTTGACGTCGCCGCGCAGGAAGAACAGCGCGCCCGCGCGTTCGGATATGGCGGCTACCGGATTTGTGGAGGTGTCGAAGTAGCCGACGAGTCCGACGGGCTTTCCGAAATCGATCTCGCCGTGCGAGTACGCGAACCTGCATAGCAGATCCCACTTGTGCAGCGCGCCGTACGCGCCCATCAGGAACGCGCCTTCGGCGGAATGGTCGTTGTTGTTGACGTAGTTCCACTCCGTTATGGAGAAGGGCTTGCCAGCCATCTGGCTGTCGCTAAGCCCTATGCAGCCGCCGTATTTGGATATCGCGCTCTCGGTTCTCATCTTCGAGGGGAGCTGCCACGGCTTTTCTATGAAGGTCGGGTGGCCGAAATAGGAGTGGGTGTCTATTATGTCGTAATTTTTGCGCGTTAGCGTCACGTAGTAGCCCGTCCAGAAGTTCTGGTCGGTAAGCATCGCGCGCACGCCGAGGGAACGCAAAAATTCCTTTTGTTCGTCGAAAAACTTTCCGTACAATTCCGCGAGGAAGCGCCTGCGGAGGGATTCGGTATTTTCGGAGCCGGCCGACAGCGAGTTCTTTGCGAGCCACTCGTTGAAGAGCTTTTCGAAATGCGGGCGCATTGCCGAATAGGTTCCGAATATCGTGTTTTCGTTGACGAGGCTCAGCGAGACGAGGGCCGGCTCGTCTTTCCACGCGAGGCCCGTATAGGGATTTACGTGTTCGAGCAGCTTTTTGGCGAACGCGCGGAAGTTGTCGGACGCCTTTTTGGACACGAAGAACGCCGCCTTGTTGGACCTCATCTGCCCGTCCCAACCGAGTCCCTCCTCAACGGCGTCTTTGGCGAGCCTGCGCGAGACGAAGAGGTCGGTGGTTATGTATATGCCGCGCTTTTTCATGGCCGCCACGAGGTAGTCGAGCCTGTCGAGCTTTTCGGCGTCGAACGACAGCCGGTCGGGAGAGGACTTGTCGATAAGCGGGTCGTCGTAATGGTGTATGCGCAGAATGTTGTAGCCGGTCGCCGCAAAGAGGTCGGCGAGCTTTTCGGCGTTTTCCTTGTCGGGATAATTGGCCTGGAAACACAGGTTGTTGCCGTAAAAGCGCGCGGGCTTGCCGGGGTTGTTTTCAAAAAATATTTCCCCGTCTTTGGCGTATGCGAAGCCGTATTTGCCCGCGGGCGCGTCCAGCAGCCAGGAGAAGTCGAGCGCGCTGCCTTTGGCTATCGTTTTGGAGGGCACGAAAGGCGCGTAGTCTCTGGACTGCGTTATGAACGCCCCTTTGAGCCTTTCAACCGGCACGGACACCGGAGATAGAGACGCGGCGGCGATTTTCCAGTCGGGCTTGGAGAGATTTCTTATCGTAACGGATTTCAGGTTCGGGCGGTCGAAATCGACTTTTGTCGCGAAGAGATTGTAGGTTTTTGCGCCGACTTTGGACGTCCAAACCGCGTTGGGACTGTCGGAGCTTTTTGAGTGGCGCATAGGCCCCGCGTTTTCCGCCGGTATTTTCATCGTCTGGGTTTTCCCGTCCGCAAAAACCGCCTCGATTTCCGCGCAGTCGCCTTCGGGCAGGGCGCTTCCGGAGTCGAAGGCGCCTATTATGTAAAGGTGTTTTCCGCCGCCTTTGAGGGCTATATTTTTTTCTTTGCCGCCCTCCGTTATCAGCCCTTTTCCGGCGGGGCGGGAGAAATTGAAGTCCACGCCGCCGAGCTTAATCCAGCCGGCCGGCAGCGCGGGAATCCCCAGATCGGAGAGGTCGGGCAGGGCGGCGGTTATGCCCTTTACCTTTTCGTAGGATATTCCCATGTCCCACTTCAAAACTCCGCCGGAATTTTTCGGCTTGAACCTCAAAGAAAACGTTTGCGAGCCGAACAGCCGCCCGTCTTGCAGCAGAACTTCCAGATTTCCCGTGAATTTCGCGAGCCCCTGCGGAGTTGTCACCGAAACTTTGTCCACATAAAAAACCGTTTGGACTTTTTTGGAGCTTTCGAGGTTTATGACGGCGCCGTTGAGGGAGAGTTCCGACCCCTTTATCGGAAATGAAAAAGAGTATGAGATCTCGTTGAATTTTTCCTCTCCCGAGGGCTTGAAGGAGGATTCCAAGCGGCATGAGCCCGCAGATGCAAAGGAGAATTTTTGAAACAGAGTTCCCGCGTTTTTCCCGTTTACGGTTATCGAAGCCTCCGCAGTGTAGGATTTGCCCTTTTCCGACTTCGGCGAGCCCTCCGCATGCGAGGCGGTATCTTTGAGAGATTTTGAGTGCCAATTCGCGTCGAAATATGTGAATCTGACGGGCTGCGTCCCGAGGAACAGCTCCCCGCCGTCGATTTCAAAGTTTCCGAATTGCTGGGCGCAGAGGCATGCCGCCGCGAACGCCGACAGAAGGGTTGATATTTTTTTCTTCATTGCTCTTTATTTATTTTAAACGGTTAAAGCGGCACGTTTTCAAAATGGCGTATTTGCGAAATTTTCATGCCGTCGCCGATTCTCACGTCCACAACGTCGTATCTCCACGAGGAAGGGCGGGGGTGCAGCCGCGAGAGGTAGCGGTTGGCGCAGATGCGTATCCCGCGCCTTTTGGTTTTTGAAACGGCGGCGTAGTATCCGTCCACGAGCGCGCTGTCGGAGCGCGTTTTGACTTCCACGAAAACCGCGCAGTCGCCGTCGAATGCGACGATGTCGGCCTCGTATCGCCCGCTCCTGAAGTTGCGCGCGGCGATTTTCATTCCGCGCTTTTTCAGAAACCGGACCGCGGCCTCCTCGCCCCTGTCGCCGGCGGCTTTTGCGAAGGGCTTGGCCGAGAATATGGCCCTGAAAAAGCCGTCGAATAACATTTTTTTATAATAGCGCGCCGTCTTCGGGGAGGTCAAGGCTTAAAAAGGTTTTTGGAATCCGGCGCGCGGGCGGATTTTACCTTTGACTTTTGCACGCGCCCGTCGGAAATTTCGGCAATAACCATTTTGACTGCGGTGAACCGCCAATTGCCCTTGAGATCCTGGATAGAAATCGACTTTCAGCGTTTGGAGTCGAACGTGCGCAGCATAAAATCCGCGCTGCCGGCGGGCGTCAAATACGTGTGCGTCGTCAAGGCGGACGCCTACGGGCACTGTATGCCACACGCGCTCGTGCGCTTCGCGCGCGGGGGCGCGGACATCTTCGCCGTGGCAAATCTCTACGAGGCTTCGCGCGTAAGGGAGATAATTCCCGACAAGCCCGTTTTGGTGCTAAGCCCCGTGCTCGCCGCGGAGATGGAGCTGGTTTTCGACTACGGCGCGACTCCCGCCGTGTCTTCTTTTGCGGAGGCGGCGGCGTTTTCGGATCTCGCATTGGCGCGCGGGAAAGTTCTAGACGTCCACATAAAGCTCGACACGGGAATGGGGCGGGCGGGAATATGGCACGAGCGCGCTGTCGGGGAGATCCGGAAGATTCTGGGACTCGGCGGAATAAGGGTGGCCGGCATATTTTCGCACCTCTCGAGCGCGGACGAGGACGAAGAATATACGCGCGGCCAGTTCGACATCTTCCGCCGGACGGTCTCGCATTTCGATCTCTCGGGAATGCTCGTGCACCTGCACAACAGCGCGGCCCTGCGGTACGTCAAAGTAGAGCCTCCGTTTAACGCCGTGAGGATGGGGCTGTTGCAGTACGGAATAAATCCGTTTCCGGATGGGGAGTACGCGGGGATAAGGCTAGAGTCTGTGCTTTCGTTCAAGTCGAGGATTCTCGCGGTTTCGTCGCGCGGGCCGAAGAGGATAGCGACGGTCGCCGCGGGGTACGCCGACGGGGTTCCGTCGGGGTTTACGGACAAAGCGCGGGCGATAGCGGGCGGCGCGAAATGCCCCATACTCGGCAATGTCGGCCTCGACGAGACGGCAATATGCGTGGACGGGGCGGGCGACGTCAAAGTGGGGGATCCCGTGACTTTTATAGGCGAGCAGGACGGGCTGGAAATTTCGCTCGTCGATTACAGCCGCTGGACGCGCAGGATTCCGTGGGAAACCATGGTTGCGATTCCAAAGAGGGTCGGGCGCGTGTTCAAATGACGCCCGCAAAAGCGGCGCCGGATAGCCGGCGCAGGAGCGAATTTTGCGCGCGTTTGCGGCTCCGGCGGGCGCCGAAATATTCCGCCTTACCGCGCCCCGCGACCGCCGAATTTTTCGGAGAGTTTGAGGGCGGATTCGGCGCGGTTTAATATATAGAGGTGTATGCCCGGAACTTTCGCTTCCAGAAGCTCGTCTATTTGCTCCCGCGCCCATTCGAGGCCCGCGGCGGCTTGGGCGTCGGGGCTTTCTCCGGCGGCTTCAAGCCGTTCCGAGAGAGCGCGCGGAACGTCCGTGGAACACATCGCCTTGAAGTTGGCGAGCTGTTTGAGGGAGAGCGCGGGCAGAAGCCCCGCGACAATCGGCTTGTCGATTCCCGCCCCGCGGCACATTTCGACAAACCTGAAATAGTGGGAGTTGTCGAAGAATAGCTGCGTCGTGACGAAGTCCGCTCCGGCGTCCACTTTGCGCTTTAAGTTAGCGATGTCCGCGCGCATGTCGGGGGCTTCCGGGTGTTTCTCGGGGTATCCCGCGCATCCTATCCCGAAATGCGGATATTTTTCGCGGACAAATCCCACCAGCTCGTCCGCGTGCGCGAAGCCGTCAGGATGGGCGGACACGGAGCCGTCTTTGGGCTTGTCGCCGCGCAGCGCCATTACGTTGCGGAATCCCGCGGCGTCGAACCTTTCGAGGATAGAGGCTATCTCGGATTTGGAATGCCCGTAGCACGCGAGGTGCGGCATCACCTCGAACCCGAAAATTTCCCCGAGCAGTTCGCCGTACTCGAGCGTGCGCTCGCGGCTCGAGCCGCCCGCTCCGTAGGTTATTGATACGAAGTCGGGGCGGATTTTTTTCAGCCTGTTGGCGGTTCTCAGAATCTGGCGCGCGCCCTCTTCGGTTTTCGGAGGGAAAAACTCCACGGAGAACACCGTTCGGCCCTTCCCGAACTTCTCCGCTATCGTATTGCCGGTGTTTTGCATTGGGAAAATAATCCACAATAAATTCCGCGCGTCAATACAAAGCAGCTCCGGCGTCCGCCGCGCGCACGGGAACGGAGTCAGACCACGAGGCAGGCCTGCACGCCCGGCCCGTGGACGCCCTCGACGAGCACGCCTTCCACGTCCGTGGTTTTTGACGGGCCGGAAATCGCTATCGCATACGGGCAGTCCGCCATTTTTGCAAGCCCCTCGGGAATCGTCCTGACTATGGATTTTTCCTCGACGACTGCGACGTGCACCCACGGGGCGATGCTCGCGAGCCTGTCGGAGGTCGAAGAGTCCTTCAGCACGACGGCTCCGCTTTCGGCTATCGCAAAGGCGGCGCGGGTTATCCCGAAATCGAAGGAGTCGGGGTCATTCCGGTCGAAATCGCGCGATATTTCAAAATGCTTTTCAAGCCCGAAAGCCGTGCCGAGCGCCGCGTCGACGACGCCCTTTTTGCAGCCCTTGGATTTCAGAAAGTCCGCGAGCTTTTCGGGCGAGCTTATGACGTCGGCGCGGTTGCGGGAAAAATTCCTCTCGAAAATTTCCCGCGCGGTTCCGTCGCCGAGCGCGGCGAAAGATACCGTTTCCGAATCGTCGAAAGCGGGAAGCTCGTTTCCTGCGCGCGATTTTTCCGCCGCCCTTATCCTCTCCAAAAAGTCTTTCCTATCCATTTTTTTTGAACCATTCTCTAAATTCGCCGCCCCTGAATTTTGGGAGCGTGCGGGTTTTCAGCCACCTGCCGAGAGGCCCGATTCTGAGGGAGTCTATCGGCAGCAGATTCGCGAGCCTGTTGAGCGGAACCGCGGCGCGCCAGACTTTCGGCGAGGACGCAACGGAGCTCCACGGTTTGAAGCCGATGTCGTTTGCGACTTTCAGCGACTTGGTTTTAACGAGGTCGCGCATTTTCAGAATCAGGTCGGGGAGGGGGATTTTCGAGGGGCATTCCTCGGCGCACCCGCCGCAGAGCGAGCACGCCTTTGGGAGATCGGCATACTCCCCGATTTTGTCGCCCGCCAGCAGCGGCGACAGCACTATTCCGAGCGGCCCGGGGTAGACCGCCCTGTATCCGTGCCCGCCCACGAGCCTGAACACGGGACAGCGGTTCATGCACGCCCCGCACCTTATGCATTTGAGTATGTCCGAAAATTCGCTCCCCAAAATGCGGCTTCTGCCGTTGTCGAGAAAGACGACGTACATTTCTTCGGGGCTGTTTTTCGCCTTCCCGGGGCCGGCGACGAAGTCGGTGTACACCGTGCTGTTTTGCGCCGTCGCGCTGCGCCCGAGCAGGTTGAGGAATACCGCGAGCTCGCGCGCGGAGGGGATTACCTTCTCGAATCCGACGAGAGCGATGTGCGTCTTTGCGCCCGCCATTGAAAAGCGCGCGTTGCCCTCGTTTGTGGCGAGCACGAGCGCCCCCTCTTTCGCGAGCACATAGTTTGCGCCCGACACCACGGCGTCCGCGGAAAAATATTTTTTTCGCAGATATTTGCGCGCGGCGAGCGTGATGTGCTGCGGGTCTTCGTCGTATTCGGCGATCCCGTGGCTTTCAAAGGATTTGGCAATGTCGCGGCGCGTGCGGTGGATTGCGGGCTTTACGATGTGCGATGGCTTTTCGCGTTCCAACTGGATTATGAGCTCGCCGAGGTCGGTCTCGACGGCGTCTATGCCGCGCCCACCGAGGAATTCGTTTAGCCCTATTTCCTCGGTGGTCATGCTCTTTATTTTGAGGACGTTTTTTGCGCTTTTGGCCTCGAGTATTCCGAGTATGATTTCGCGCGCCTCCGCTGCGTCCGATGCGAACAGGACTTTCGCGCCGTTCTTTTCAAGGCTGTCCGCCGCGCGCTCCACGAGCCCCGAAAGCGGCAGCGACTTTATGGCGTTGGCGAGCTCGCGCAAGCGCATAACCCTGCCGTCTTCGGGGTAGGCTGCGGCGAGGCACTTTTTGCGCCCCTCGGTGCTCGCAACGCTCGCGTCGGTCAGCGCCTTTTTGACGGAGGGCGAAAGGTTTTTGGCGAATTCGTCTATCGTCTGGACGCTCATTTGAAAATCCCCCCGTTTTTCATCGCGGCAAAGAACACTTCCGCCGCGTGCATGGTTTTGTATTTTATGCCGAGCCTGTTCGCTATCCCGCGCTGGTGCATCAGGCACGAGGTGTCCGCGGCGCACACGATGTCTGGATTGGCGGCGGCTATCGCGCGCACCTTATTTTCCCCCATCTCCGACGAGAGCTGCGGAAATACCACCGAAAATGTCCCTCCGAACCCGCAGCAGTCCGCGGAACCGTCGAATTCGGCGAGCTCAACTCCGTCTATGGAGCCGAGCAGCTTTCCGAGCGCGGCGGGCGTCCCGCTGCCCTTGCCGTGGCAGGAATTGTGGACGGCGATTTTCGCGTCGAGCCTGCCCGGAATTTTCTCGACGCCGAGCGCGTTGGCGAGGTAGTCGCAAAACTCCCACACCCTTCCGGCGAATGCGTCGACCGCCGCGCGCTCGGCTTCATCGGAGCCGCGAAAGGCGATTTTTGACGAATGGTACAGCATTGCCGCGCACGAGGCGCTGGGTACCACTATCGGGTTTGCGCTGGCGGAAAACGCCCGCATTGCGCTGCGCAGAACCCTTCTGGCGGACGCGAAGTCGCCGCTGTTGAAGGCGGGCTGGCCGCAGCACGTCTGGTCTTCGGGCAGGGCGACTGCCGCCCCGAAATGCCTCAAAATTTGAACCGCGTTTTTTGCGGCGTCGGGGAAAATCGAATCGCACAGGCAGGTGGCCATAAAGTCCACGCTTTTGCCGGCGATTCTGTCGGTTGGCGGATTGAACATTGCGAATATCGTTTTTGAAATGAAATGGTCTGCGCAAGACGCTAAACCCGATGCGGGGCTTCTGTAAAGCCAATATTCTCAAAATGCTTGCCATGCCGCCTCTTCCCTTCATTATTCGGCGGCCTATGGAAAAAATGGACGCGCTTCTATTCGACTTCGACGGCGTCGTGGCGGACACCGAGAGCCAGTACACGCGCTTTTGGAACGGGGTCGCCGAAAGGTACGGGGCGGCCGGAGGCGCGGATTTCGCCCTGCGCATAAAGGGGACTCCGCTCAAAAGGATATTCGCGGAGCGGTTCGCGCATTTGAACGCAGGCTGTCTTGCCGAGATTTCGGAAAGCCTTTCGGAGTTTGAAAAACGCCTTTCCTTCGAGCCGGTCAAGGGCGCAGTCGAATTTATATCCGCGGCGAGAAGCCGCGGCTTCAAGACGGCGCTCGTCACGAGTTCCGGAGCGGAAAAGATGCGCAGGGCGTTCGCGTCCACCGGCTACGGAAAACTCTTCGACGCGCTCGTGACGGCGGAGGACATCGAGAGGGGGAAGCCCGACCCGATGTGCTACCTGGCGGCCGCCGCCAAGCTCGGCTCCGAGCCGCGGCGGTGCGCGGCGTTCGAAGACTCCGTAGCGGGGCTCAAAGCGGGCAGGGCGGCGGGAATGTTCGCAGTGGGCCTGCTTACGACATTTCCCGAGTCGGAAATACTGCCGCTCTGCGACGCCGCAATCCCGGATTTCTCAAATGCCGAAATGATATTTTCGCTTCTGGAATAGCCGCCGCGTTTCGGCGCGGCGGGTATGCGATGCCGCATCTTATTCTACGAAAGCGGCCTTGCGGGCGAGGCGAAAATTGCGCCGCCAAGTATGACGGACGGGTCGGAGGCGTCGTGGATTGCCATTATCTGCCCTGGGGCTATCGCGCGCTGGGGGGTTTCAAATTCCACTTCGGCGTTTCCGCCGCCGAGCGGGGTGAAAAACGCTCCGACAAGGGCGTCGCGGTACCGCGCGCGCGCGAAAATTTTGCGCGGTTCTTCAAGCGGTTTGTTTATCCAGCTGACGGATTCGAGCGCGGCGCGCCCCAAATATAGGCCGGGCGCGTCGGGGGAGTCGAAATCGACCACGAGGGTATTCGCCGAAAAGTCTTTTGCGACCACCACATACCGCTTCCCGTCCGCGTTGGACGGAACCCCGATTCCCTTGCGCTGCCCGATGGTGTAGTTGTGCAGCCCCTTGTGGCGCCCGAGGATTTTGCCCGAGGGATTGGCGATGTCGCCCGGCTTTTCGCCGATGTGGCGTTTCAAAAAATCCTGTATGCGGATTTTGCCGAGAAAACATATCCCCTGGGAGTCCTTTTTTTCGGCGTTGGGAAGCCCGTTGAGGCGCGCGAGCTCGCGGACCTGGCTTTTCAGGAGCGATCCTATCGGAAATTCCGCGCGCATGAGCTGCTCCTGGGAAATCATGCAGAGAAAATACGACTGGTCCTTGCCCGGGTCGGCGCCCGCCATGAGGTCGCGAGTGCCGTCGGGATTGTCGCGCAGGCAGCAGTAGTGGCCGGTCGCCACCCTGTCGCAGCCGCGCGACTTTGCGAACTCCAAAAACTTCCCGAACTTCATCCGCCTGTTGCACATCACGTCCGGATTGGGGGTGCGCCCCCTCCGGTATTCCTCCACCAGATATTCCACAATCTGGTTGCGGTACGCCTCTATCATGTCGGCGACCTCAAATTCCACGCCGAGCTTTTCGGCGCACGCGGACGCGTCGATTATGTCCTGGTGCCACGGGCAGTCGCCGAATACGTCGATGCCCTCCTCGTTCATCCACGTCTTCATGTACGCCGAGCGCAGGTCGGCGCCCTCCTGCTTCAAAAGCGCCATCGCCAGCGCGCTGTCCACGCCGCCCGAAAGGGCAACCATTATCTTTCCGCCGCCCGTCATCTTCCGGATTTGTACCACGAAGTCGTAATCGAGTACTTTTTGATTTTGTAGTTTATTATGCGCTCGGTAAGGTTGAGCCTGCGCGCGGCGGCCGCCGCGTTGCCGCGGTTGGCCTTCAATGCCTCGGTGATGAGCTCGCGCTCGAACGATTCCACTATTGAGATGAAGTCGACGTCCTCGCCGTACGGCAGTTTCCGGTGCATGTACGCCGCGCGGACCGCGGGAGTGAGGTTGTAGCCGGATATGGCGGAGTCGTGCGAGGATATGACGGCGCGCTCTATGCAGTTTTCGAGCTCCCTGACATTGCCCGGCCACGTATAGATGCTCATCATGTTTATGGCGGGCGTGGAGATTCTGCGTATGTCTTTGCGGTGGATTTTGCTGTACTTTTCCACAAAGTGTTCGGCGAGCAGCAGAATATCGCTCTTCCTGTCGCGCAGCGCGGGCAGGTAGATCATATTCTGGGAGATCGCCGCGTAGAGGTTTTCGTCGAACAGCTTTTGCTCGAGCAGCTTTTCCACGTCCGCGGAGCTGGCGAATATCATGCGCGCCTTTGCCGAGATTTCTTCCGAGCCGTTTAGCCTGCGGAACCTGCCCACGGAGAGGAAATCGGCTATCATCCTCTGGGCCGGCAGGGCTATTTCCGTCACCTCGTCGAAAAAGAAGGCGGAGTTCGGGTACTTTTCGAGCAGCCCCTCCTTTGCCGAGACCCCGAGCGATAGGGAATCCTTTTCGTACCCGAAGATTTCGCCAGCGAGCGAGTAATCCGGAAGCGCGGCGCAGTTTATGACGTTAAATTTGCCGGCGGGAGGGTCTTCGGATTCGCACAGGGCGCGCGCGGCGAGCTCCTTTCCCGTGCCGGAGGCTCCGCGAAAAAATACCGGCGCGGACGACGCCGAGACTTTTGCGAGCTCCCTGTAAAATTTCTGCATCGCCCCCGAGTTGCCCAAAATTCCCTTAGGGCGCATAAGCTCCGTGCTGAGCTCGAGCTTCAGGCGGCGGTTTTCGTCGAGCAGCCTGTTGCGTTCCTCGCGGCGCAGGTATATCATCGCGAGCGCGTCGGCGAGGATGTTGGATACGGTTTCGAGCAGCACGAGGTCGCGCTCCAGGTCGGTGTCGGGCCCGACGATTCTGTCTATGCTGAGCGTCCCGATGACCTGCTCCATATAGGTTATCGGAGAACAGACGAACGCGGTTTTCTCGGGGCTTCCGGCCCTCGTGCGGGTTCTGTCCAAAAATCTGTCGCTTTTTGATATGTCGGGAATTACGATAGACTTCGCCTCCGCCGCGACGAGCCCCGTGACGCCCTCGCCGATTTTGTAGACTCCGCGGCGTATGCTTTCGGCGTTCATGCCGCTTGCCGCCTCTATAAACAGATAGTCGCCGTCGCGCAGGGTGACGGTCCCGCGCCTGAGGCCCATTTCGCCGTCGAGGATTTCCAGCGTTTCAGATATGAGGTCGTGGACGTTTTTGCGGCGGGCGACCGCGCGGCTTATCTTGTGCAGCACCGACATTTCGAGGTCGTCGTACGCTGCTTCCGCGCTCTCGGGTTCTGTCGTTTTTCGCGGCATCTCTTTTTGTTTTGGCGGGAATTTTTCGCAATAGCGGGTTTCTTTCAACAATATTTTGGGACAAAAAAAACTTGTATTCGCCGCCGCCGGCAGTAGGGTTTGAGACAATGAGCGAAGGCTATCAGGTAATAGCGCGCAGGTACCGCCCAAAGCAGTTTTCTGAACTCGTTGGGCAGGAACATATTGTGCGCACGCTTACCAACGCCATAGAATCCGGCAGGATCGGACACGCATATCTCTTCGTGGGGCCGCGCGGCACGGGCAAAACCACCGTGGCGCGACTGTTCGCCAAGGCTCTCAACGCAAGGGGCGGCCCGAACGTCCATCCGTCCGACGACGACAAAATATCGCAGGCGATAATGAACGGCTCCTGCATGGATGTCGTTGAAATAGACGGGGCGTCGAACCGTTCGATAGACGAAATCAGAAAGCTGCGCGAGGACTGCCAATACGCCCCCGCGCAGTGCACCTATAAAATTTACATAATAGACGAAGTCCACTCGCTGACTTCCGACGCCTTCAACGCTCTCCTCAAAACGCTCGAAGAGCCGCCGAAGCACGTCAAATTCATTTTCGCCACCACCGAGGCGCACAAGGTTTTGGGCACGATAACATCGCGCTGCCAGCGTTTTGAATTCCGCCCGATACCCGAAGAGCTTATCGCAAAACACCTGTCGGAAATAGCCGCCAAAGAGAAGATAGAGGCCTCCGACGGCGCCATACGCGCGATAGCCCGCCTCGCAAACGGCGGCATGCGCGACGCCCAAAGCATTCTCGACCAAATGATTTCGTTTTGCGGAACCAAACTTTCGGTCGAGGACGTAATCGGCGTCTACGGGCTCGCGTCCGACGGGCAGATTTCCGACATACTCTCCAATATGGCGAGGGGCGACTACGCCGGCGTCGTAAAATGCGTCGACGGCCTCGTAGAGAGCGGCTGCGACCTCTACCGCGCGATGTGCGACATCCAAATCCGCCTGCGCGAGGCCATGATAAAGTCCTTTTCTTCGGGAGAGTCGGATTTCGGCGGCAAGCCGCTTACGAGCGAGCAGATGATGCGCATGCTCGACGCCCTCCAAGGGTCGGAGAGGGGGCTTAAAAGCGGGCTCTCGGAAAAGGCAAACTTCGAGGTCGCCCTGTTGAAGGCCGTTGAGCAAAGCAGGGCGCGGGCGATAAACACGCTGATAAGAGAACTCGACAGGCTTTCGTCGGCGCCCGCCGAGACGCAAAAAAAAAATAGCCCTGCTGCTTAGGGAGGTTTTGCGCGAATCGCGCGAGTTCGCCTCCGCGTACGCCGAGAGCGTCGAGCGGCGCGCGCCCGCCCCGAAAGCGGAGGAGAGCGTGGAAATCCTCTCAGACCCCGCGGCGGGAAAGGCGTTCGGAGAGGGGACGCCGGCGTTCGAAGAGGGCGTTGACAAAATACCGAGGGAACTTTTGAAGCTTTTTGAATCGCAGTTCGGCTCGCGCCCGCAGGCGCTCGTCCGCGGGGCTTTGAGGTTTGTCGGGCGCGAAGAGGAAGAATCGGCGGGGGCGTCGTCGCAGACCGAAGACGCAGAGACCATGAGGGAGCTCGAAGAGGAGGAGTCGGAATGACCGTTTTGGCGTTTGCCGTATTGTCCGCCGTTTGCGTTGCGGGGTTCGTTTTTGCGGCCGTTTTTTGCGCGGGGAAGTCGCGGGCTTCGGCGGAATGCGCGAGGGCGCGCGAAGCCCTCGCCGAATCCGAGGCGGGCCGCAAGTCGGCGCTGGAATCGCTCGAGAGGGTTCGGCGCGAATCGGAGGAGAGGCTCGCCGCAAAGTCGGAGGCGGAAAGGGAACTCGCCGCCGCCAACCAGAAAATTTCCATGATGCAAGAGAGGCTCGCGGAGATGTCGGGGCACCTCGACGGAAAAATCGCCGCGGAGAAGAGCCTCGCGGCGGCCCGCGGAGAGATAGAGTCGCTTTCGGCGCGTCTTAAAGAGCGCGAGAGCGCGGAAATGGAAATGCGCAGGAAGCTCGCGGCGGAATTTGAGGCGATGTCTTCAAAGTTGCTTGAGGACGCGCGGGCGAAGATGTCGTCGGCAAACCTCGAACAGCTGTCCCTCGTCTTAAAGCCGATGAAGATGACTATTTCGGATTTCCGCGAGCGCCTCGAATCCCTTAGCGAGATGACTCTCAAAGGCCGCGCGGGGCTCGAGAAACACATAGAAAACCTCGTGAAGATGAACGCCCAGCTGTCGTCCGACGCCCGCAATCTCGCCGAGGCGCTGCGGGGCGAAAACAAGGTCGCGGGCAACTGGGGCGAGGCGGTATTCCACAGGATTCTCGAGGCGTGCGGCTTCAAGGAGGGCGTCCACTTCCGCTCGCAGGCGAGCTACGCGGATTCGGACGGCGAGCGCAAGAGGCTCGTGCCCGACTTCGTGATAGACCTCCCCGGAGGGCGTTCCATAGTGGTGGACTCCAAAATTTCGCTTTTGAGCTATTCGGACTACTGTTCGAGCCAAACCCCCGAAGCCAGGCGCGCCAACCTCGACAAGTTCAAGAAGTCGGTGCGCGCGCATTTGAGGGAGTTCTCCGGAAAATACGACGACCTCCCCGACGCCCGCTGCGGGTTCAAGCTGATGTTTATGCCGGTCGAGCCCGCCTACGAGCTCGCCGTGTCCTCCGACCCCGCGCTGCTCGAGGACGCCTACGCCGCGAACGTCCTCGTCGTCGGGCCCGCCACCGTGATGTCGGTTTTAAAGTACGCCGAAATATTGGTGAGGAACGAGGCGATTGCGAAAAACACGCGGCAGATAGCCGAAATCGGCGCGCGCCTCTACGAGCGCGTAAACCTTTTCATCAAAAGATTCGAAAGCGTCGGCGCGCGCATCAGAATGCTGTCCGACGATTATGCCTCGGCCAAAACCACGCTCATGGAAAGCCCCAAGAGCGTGGCGGCGACCGCCAAGAGGCTCGGGGCGAAGTCGGGCGTGCTCGCGCTCGAAGCCGACGAACCGGAGGAAAGCGAAAATGGAAAATAAAATTCCCGAATGGGTTCCGGAGGGGGCCGACAAAAAATTATTTGCATCGTCCGTGATGCCCGGGCTGAACCTGCGCAAAGACAGGGAGCGCGACGACGCGGTTTCGCTGCGCCCGCGCCCGAAGCGGCGCGAGCTTTCTCTCGAAGACTATAAAAAAGGCGTGTTGGAATGCGATAAGACCGTCCTCGCCCGCGCGATTACCCTGATAGAAAGCAATTCCGACGCGCATTTTGAAAAGGCGCAGGAGCTTTTGGCGTCCCTTTTGCCGCACAGCGGGAAGTCCTTCCGAATCGGCATAACCGGCGTGCCCGGGGCGGGGAAATCCACGTTCATAGAGGCTTTCGGCACGATGCTTTGCAGGGATTTCGGCAAGAAGGTCGCGGTGCTGGCGGTTGACCCGTCGAGCACGGTGACGGGCGGAAGCATTCTCGGCGACAAGACGAGGATGGAAAACCTGTCGCGCTGCGAAAACGCCTTCATACGCCCGTCCCCGTCCGGAGGAATGCTCGGAGGGGTGGCGCGCAAGAGCCGCGAGACTATGCTGCTGTGCGAGGCCGCAGGCTACGAGATAATCCTCGTCGAAACCGTCGGCGTGGGCCAGAGCGAAGTGACGGTGAGGTCTATGACGGACTTCTTCCTGCTCATACAGCTCGCGGCGCAGGGCGACGAGCTCCAAGGCATAAAGAAGGGCGTGATAGAGCTCGCCGACGCCATACTCGTCAACAAATGCGACGGCAACATGGTGGAGCGCTCCAACCTCAAGCGCGCGGAGCTTTCGGGGGTGCTGCACTATCTCAACTCCCCGACGCCCGGCTGGTCGCCGTTTTGCGACGTATGCTCGGCGCAGACCGGCATGGGCATACGCGAAGCATGGGAAAAGCTCGACGGATTCCGCTCCAAAATGGAAAAATCGGGCTTCTTCGCCCAACGCCGCTCGAGCCAGAAAATAGAGTGGTTCAAGTCGCTTTTGGAAGAGGAGGTTCTGCGCCGCTTCTACCATATCCCGGGCGTAAAAGACATGATATCGCACTACACCTCGCTTATTTCGGCGGGTTCCGTCACCGCCGCGAGCGCGGTGAAAAACCTCCTCGATTCCGCCTCCAAATAGCCGTGCCGCGCCCTACGTCATCAGCCCGTCCGGACGGGCGAAAAAAGGCCCGCAGCCTCCCGCCGCGGATTGCGGAAATTTTGGCGGAATACAAAACCTACCTGCTTCTCGAGCTCGGGCGCGGAAAGAACACAGCCGATTCCTATCTGAGCGACATCGTCCTGTTCTGCGAGTTTGCCGGAAACCGGATTGAATCGTTCGCGGACGTTGACGCCGATTTGCTCGCCGACTGGCTCGCGTCGCTCAGCGGGGCGGACAGGCCGTCTACGCAGTCGCGCAAGCTGAGCGCGATGAGATCCCTCGCGCGCTTCCTGATGGAGGAGGGCGTTTGGGAGAAAAACCTTTGCGACTTTTTTGCGCGCCCCAAGACGCGGCGGGCGTCTCCGGAAATTCTCGACACCGGCGAGATAGACGCGATGGTTTCGCTCCCGCCGCCGGACTCGCCGGAGGGCGTCCGCGACAGGGCGATGATGGAGCTTATGTATTCGAGCGGCCTGCGCGTGTCGGAGCTGTGCTCGATTTCCTACGCCGACATAGACGCCGAGCAGAGGATAATCCGCGTGCGCGGCAAAGGCGGGAAGACGCGCCTCGTGCCGGTGGGCTCCATGGCGCTCGACGCCGTCGAAAAATACCGCGTCGTCCGCCCGCTGCTCTGCAAAAAGGCGGCGGCCCCCGAGCTTTTCATCACCCGCCGCGGGAAAAAGATATCGCGGAAGACTTTCTGGTACAACCTCAAAAAGTACGCGCGGCTCTCGGGCGTGGAAAAGAACGTCAAGCCGCACATGCTGCGCCACTCGTTCGCGACCCACCTGTTGCGCAACGGCGCAAACCTGATGCTTATACGCGAAATGCTCGGCCACAGCGACCTCTCCACGACGCAGATTTACACCAATCTGGCAAACGACGACATACGCAGGGAGCACGAAAAAAAGCATCCGCGCTCAAAGATGGACGTCGAGCCCGACATTTAGCGGGCGGCTCACGGGGAAAGCCGCGGAATTTTCGCAGCATTTCCGGCTTCGGAGGGTTAAAACAGCAGTATCTTGACCCCTATGCCGATCAGCACGGCGCCCCCCAATATCGCGAATTTTCCGCCGGCGGATTTCCCGAGCGCCTTGCCCGCTAATATGCCGGCGAGCGAGAGGGTGAAGGTCGTCGCCCCTATCATTGCGGAAGGCGCGAGCACGGGGCAGTCCACGAGCGAGAACGATACGCCCACCGCGAGAGCGTCGAGGCTCGTCGCGACGGAGAGCATCATGAGGGTTTTGAACGGCAGCGGCATTATCATGCACGATTCCTCTCCGCGCAGGGAGTCGAATATCATTTTGGAGCCGACCGCCGCGAGTATCGCAAATGCCGCCCACTTTGAAAACGAGCTGACGAGCCCATAAATAGCCTCGCCCATCCACCAGCCGGCGATCGGCATCGCCATCTGGGAAAATCCGAAAGACGCGGCTATTTCCAGGGCGTGCCGCGGAGACATTTTTTTCGGCGATATGCCGCAGGCCGCAGACACGGCAAACGCGTCCATCGAGAGCGCGACCCCTATCAAAAATATCTCGAAAAAATCCATTTCCCGAGTATCGGGGCGCGCCGGAGTTTCTCAAGAAAATTTTGAAAATGGTTGAAAATTCGGCCCGAATGTCGGGAAATGTGCGCATGGAATGTTTTGAGGACTCCGGACAGAAGCTTTACAGATTTTCGCGCGGGCCGTCGGCTTTCGTGGCGAACATAGAGTGCGGCGCGCGGCTGATGAACTGGTCGGTTTCGCTCGCGGACGGCGCGGTGAGAGACGTTGTGTATTGGCCGGAAGACGCGCCGCGCGGCGGCGCGGGGGACGAGTTCGGCTCGGTTCGCGGGGGGATTCCGGTGCTGTTTCCATTTGCGGGGGCGTCGTTCGCCGGAGAAAAGAGGGATTTTTGGAAAACTCCCGAGGGGGAAGTCAGGCCTATGAAAATGCACGGCTACGCCAAGTGCGGAAGATTCGAGCCGGAGATGGTTTCCGACTTCGGCTTTACCGCGCTATTTAAGCCCGATGCGGACTGCGCCGAAGCGTATCCGTACAAATACGAGTTCAGGGTCTCTTACAGGTTCAACGAGCTCTCCCTGTCATGCGAGCTGACGCTGAAAAACCTCGATTCGCGCAAAATCCCGTGGTGCGCGGGGCTGCACCCTTACTTTTTGCTGCCGTGGGGTGCGGGGCAGACCCGCAAGATGTACAGGCTCGAGTGCGACGCAAAAAAGGCCGTCCGCTTTTTGCCCGATTCCGCTTTCATACCCGAAGACATTTTCAAAAACTGCTTTGCCGACCCGGAATTCAACAACAGAATTTTGACAAACTTCAAGACGGCAAAGGTTGCGTTCGGCCCGAAGAACGGCGAGGAGGACATTTTTATAAAAGTAGGCGGAGGAGGAAAGCCCGAGGGGGGATTCTGCCTGGTCACGTGGTCGGAGTCCGACGCGAGCCCGTTTTATTGCGTCGAGCCGTGGATGGGGGCTCCGAATTCGGCGGCGAACCCAAAGCACTTTGTCGCCCCGGGGACGTCGAAAACGTTTTTGGCGGAAATTTCGCTCTTTTGACCGGCGGGGATATGAGGGCGGTAATACAGAGGGTGAAGCGTGCGGGCGTGAAGATTTTTCCCGGCGGCGCGGAGAAGGGAAGAATAGGCGCCGGGCTTCTGGTTTTGGTCGCCGTGGAGAATTCGGACTCTTCCGAGGACGCCGCATGGCTTGCGTCCAAAATCTGCGGGCTCAGGGTTTTTGAGGACGGCGACGGCAAGATGAACCTCTCGGTCGCCGACATCGGCGGCGAGGTCATGGCGGTGAGCCAATTCACGCTTTACGGCAATGTCCGCAAGGGCTTCCGCCCGTCCTTCAACCGCTCTGCGCGCCCGGAAATCGCCGAGCCGCTCTACGGGGAATTCGTAACGCTGCTCTCAAAAGAGCTCGGCAGGGAAGTTCCGACCGGAGAGTTTGGCGCGATGATGGAAATCGACCTTTTAAACGACGGGCCCGTCACGATAATCATCGACACGAAAGACAGAAATTTCTGATTCGGCGGGGCGGTTTTTTTCGAAAATGCGCCAACCGCCAGCAAGAGAGTTCCGCAATGCGAGGTTTTTTCAAGAATGCGGGCTTTCCCGAGCGCGGATTTTCAAAAAAGCGACAATTTGCCCAAAGGCCGAATACTTGCAAAGGCGCTGCCGTTTTTCCCAAACGCGCGCTTATTCCGCAATATGCGGGCGTGAAAAAGAAACGCGGGTTTGCCCGAAAGCTCCGCGCGGTTTCGCCGCTATTGCCCAGCCGGATTTTTGTCATCTTTTTCGGGCGCGAAATATTTTACCATCACAGAATCTCCCAAAGCCGCGGAGCCTTCCGATATTTCAAACGCCGCGCAGGTGCGGTGCGTTATTCCGAGGGGCCTCAATATGGAAGTCGGCGTCATCGAGACGTCGCAGCCGAAAAATACCGCCTTGCGGTCGGGGCTCCTGAAATTCGTAACGATGTTTACTATCGCCACATTGCCGTCCTTGCGCACGATTTTGCCCAGATTGACGTCTAAGTCGCGCTCCGGCGGCGGGTTGAGCCTTCTCGCGCGGCGCGTGGGAGAGGGGGCGTCGATGCCGCGCCTCATGGAAACCGCGTCCGCCGCGGGAGAGAGCGCCGCGGCGAGCGCGAAAGCAAGCGCCGCCCGCGCCGCGAAAGCCGGCGCGCAAAAATTCCCGCACTTTCCGCGCAACGGCATTTTATTTTTCTTCGCGGTTGGATCTCTTGAAGTGGTCGAACCCGGGGCCCGCCGTGTTGATTTCCGCCTCAAAAAAGCCCTGCAATTGGCGTATGCGGGTGGGGTGGCGCATCTTGCGCAAAGCTTTTGCCTCTATCTGGCGGATGCGCTCGCGCGTGACGTTGAACTGCTTGCCGACTTCCTCGAGAGTGCGCGAATAGCCGTCCTGCAATCCGAAGCGCAGGCTCAGAACCTTGCGCTCGCGGGGGGTGAGGGATTCGAGCACGTCCATGAGCTTTTCGCGCAGGAGCGAATACGCCGTCATGTCGTAGGGGTTTTCGGCGCCCTTGTCCTCTATGAAGTCTCCGAAATTCGTGTCGTCGGAGTCTCCTACGGGGCTTTGAAGCGAGATCGGCTGCTGCGCCATTTTCATTATCTGTTGCACCCTCTCGACGGGGAAGTTCATTTCGGTTGCCACTTCGTCGGGGGTGGGCTCGTGCCCGAGCTCTTGCAAGAGCTGCTTCTGCACCTGCATGACCTTGTTGAGGGTTTCTATCATGTGGACGGGAATGCGTATCGTGCGCGCCTGGTCGGCTATCGAGCGGGTGATTGCCTGGCGTATCCACCATGTCGCATAGGTCGAAAACTTGTAGCCGCGCTTGTACTCGAACTTTTCCACGGCTTTCATCAGGCCCATGTTGCCCTCCTGGATGAGGTCGAGGAAGTTCAGCCCGCGGTTCGTGTACTTTTTGGCTATGGAAATCACGAGGCGCAGGTTTGCGCGCACCATTTCGGTTTTCGCCCTGTGGGCCTCGCGCATGTCAACGCGCACTTCCTTGACCAGGTTTACGAGCTCCGCAGGGTCGAGCCGGTAGGTTTTGCGGATTTCGTCGAGGCGCTTCTGGATTTGAGCGGTGTCGCCGATTCGAGTCTTCTTGCCGATCCTTTCTATGGCGCGCAGCTTGTACTGGCAGTCCTCAATCTCGCGGATGACGGGCGAGAGGCTGTCGAGAAATTCCTCGAAAATCTTTAGCTTGAATTTCAGCCCCTTTACGTAGATGTCTTTCAGTTTGGATTCGAGGTTCTTATAGAGCGTGTGGTGGCGCTTTTTGATTGACGGATTGTCGCAGTTTTCCGCGCTGTCCCACGCCTTGGCGAGCTTTTCTTCGAAATTTTCAAGCTCCTCTATATGTTTAGGCAGGTCTTTAAAATAGTTTTCGCGGCTGTCGACCTTTTTGTCGATTACGATTTTGTCGAACCTCTCCTCGCGGTCGAGAAGCTTTTTGGCGACTTCTATCTGGAATTTGTTTGTCAGCGACACCGAAAACAGCAGGCGGATGGCCTTGTTTTCGGCGGCTTCGATGCGCTTGGAGATCGAGACTTCCTCTTCGCGCGAGAGCAGGGGAACTTGTCCCATCTGCTTCAAATACATTCTGACGGGGTCGTCGAGCGAGTCGGATTGCAGGCTTTTTGCCTGCCTTTCCTCGCTCTCCTCGCGGCGGTGTTTGAAATTTTCTATCTCCTCGTCGGTGTCGAGTATTTCTACGTTCAGGGATTCGAGGATGTTGCGGACGTTTTCGTATTCTTCGGGGCGGCTGAGGATTTCCGCCAGATATTTGTTGATGTCCTGGTTGGTGAGGTATCCCTTTTCCTTGGAGAGGTGTTCGAGCTGGCGGATTTTTTCGTTAAGGCGCTGCTGATGTTCGGAAGCGAGCGCTTCCGCTTTCTTGGATTTTTTCGCCTCGTCGGGCTTTTTTTTCGGCGCGGATGCCGCGCCCGCCCTTATCACTATGGCGCCCGAAGAAGCTTTTTTGCCGCCCGACTTAACGACCGTTTTTACCGATGTCTTTTTGGACGGTTTAACCGCGGATTTCGTTTTTGAGGATTTTGATGCTGTCGTTTTGTTCTTGGTGGTTTTTTTGATCGCCATGTCGTCTCGAAGATATTGTTTTGCGTTTTCTTAGGCGAGCTCTATCCTCGCCGGTGGAGTTGCGGAGAGTTTCCTGAGCGCGCTTATGCGCTTGAGAATTTCAAATTTCTCGGCCGAATCGTTATTATCGGCAAGAACCAACTGCGCGTTAAGGGCTTCTATTTCCCTTTTTATGAAGTTGCGGTATATTTTCGCGATGCATTCGTTCGCCACTTTTGCGGGGTTTTCGATCTCGGAGCTTTTTTCCGACAATATCTTGTATATGATGTTCTTCTCTTCGGGGTTTTCGAAATATGTCTCTATGTCGGAAACGGAAAATCCTATGCTCTCTCGGTGGAGCGCGAGAATTTTTTTCAGAACCGCGGCGGACGGGGAGTTTTCCTCTATCCAGGCGTCTTGCAGAATGCCGGCCATGCCCTGCGCGACGTCGTCGCAGTAAAGGCAAATCATTAAGGAGTCATAAACCGCGTTTGTCAACATCGCAGACGAATCTTTTTTGGGCGGGTTTTCCGCGGGGGAAGCGCCCGGAGCGGCTGTGGACTTGCGGGCCTTGTAGTCTTCGGCCACCGACGGGTAGTCGAGCACGAGGGCGTTGGAGATTTCCCTCAGGTAGTCGTCGCGCAGCACGCGGGAGGCGGCGTTGTCGACGATCTCGAAAAGCTGCAGCATGGCGGCGCGCTTGTCGGAGGCCGTCGGATTGGGCGTGCCGGCGAGAATCGAGCGCGCCGCGAAGGAAAGGGCGGTCTGCAGCCTGTTGCCGACGAGCTCCGCCATCGCTTCCGTCCCGAATTTTCTTATAAAGCTGTCGGGGTCCTCCCCGTCGGGCAGGGGGGCGACAAACGGCTCGATGTCGGCCTTTATGCATATCGGTATCACCCTGAGCGCGGCGTGCCTGCCGGCGGCGTCTCCGTCGAAGAGCAGTACGGCCTTGTTCGCGAACCTCCTTATCAGCGCGAAGTGCTCCGCGCCCGCCGCCGTGCCCTGGGTAGCAACGGTGTTTTTGAACCCCGCGCAGAACATCCTTATCGCGTCGAGCTGCCCCTCGACTACTATGCACGAGTTTTTCTCGCGGATGGCGGATTTCGCCTTGTCGAGGTTGAAGACCACGGCGTTTTTCTTGAAAATTTCGGTCTCGCGGGAATTGACGTACTTGCCCTCTTCGGAAGGAATGTCGGGGGTGAAGCGCGTCTTGCGGGCGGTAAAGGCGATTACGCGCCCCTGGATGTCGGAGATGGGTATCATCATGCGCGCGCGGAAGCGGGCGTAGTAGTCGCGCAAACGCTCGCCGGGCCTGCCGTAGAATATGCCGCTGGCGAGTATCGCCTCCGAAGAGTAGCCCTTTTGGGCGAGAATTTTTTTGAGCGGGTCGGAGGAGGGCGGGGCGTAGCCTATGCGCAGGGTTTTGGCGTCCTCCAATGAAAAACCGCGCTCGTTCGTCCAATAGCCGCGGATTTCCTCCGCCTGTTCGCCGTCGGCGAAGAAATTTTCGGCGTACCAGGCGGCGGCGTCCTCGTGGATGTCGTAAATCTGTTTGCGCAGGCTCGCCGACGCCCCGTCGGATTTCCCGCCCGCCTCGTATTCGAGCTTTACGTTGAACTTGTTCGCCAAAAACTCCACCGCCTCCGAAAAGGAGAGGTTTTCCTTCATCCTGATGAAGCTGATTATGTCCCCGCCTTGCGACGTGGAAAAGCAATAGTAGTAGTTTTTGTCGGGGTGGACGAAAAACGAGGGGGTCTTTTCGGCAGTGAACGGGCTCAGCCCCTTGTAGGACGATCCGCTCTTTTTGAGGGACACGTACGCCGAGACGACGTCGTAAATGTTTACGCGCGCCTTGAGCTCTTCGATGCTTGAGGCTTTTATCTTCGGCATCTCTTATTTTTTGTCCGCCGCGACGTATTCCTCAAACTCCTCGGAGACTTCATCGTAGAGCGGGTGCTCTTTGGGTGCGCCGTTGAGAAAGGCGTTGTAGAAATATTTTGCGTTGGGCTTGTCGCCGATGAGCTTGTAGGTGCGCGCCAACCCCAACATTATCTCGGAATTGTTGGGGAATTTCCTGTTAGCGCGGTAGAGGGTGTTGAGGAACTGTTCGTTGTTCTGCACGCCGCTTGCCGTGCGTATGTATAGGAGCGTCGAGTTTATGTCGTCGGGGCTGCGCACATACGCTTCGCGCGCCGCCATGTGGGAGTCGAACGAGCGGCCCTCTGCGTCGTAGGCGAGGGCGAGCGCGCGCCACGCCGCGGCGGAGTTCCTGTCTTCCGCCACCGCGAGGTTTCCGGCCTTCGACGCCTCCGCGGGCTTCTTTTCGGCGATGAGCGCGTAGGTTTTTTCTATGAGTTTTTCGACGGGTGACTTCTTTTCCCCGTCTTTGGCTTTCGGAGCCTCGTCTTTGAGCTCGGCGCCTTCCGCTTTTGGAGCCTTATCCGCGAAATCCTTTGACACTGCCGCGGGATTTCCGGAGCTTTCCGATTCATTTTTTGCCTTTTCCGCAGCCTCTTCGGCGGCTTTCTTCTCTTCGGCGAGCCTCTTTTCCTCCTCGGCTTTTTTTGCCTCTTCCGCCTTTTTGAGCTCCGCGGCTTTCAGGGCGTCCTCCGCCTCTTTCAGCTTGCGCCTGAATTCCGCGAGCTGTCCGTGCAGTTGCGGGTATTTTTCCTTCACGAATCCGGGGGAGATTTTGTCGAGCTCCGCCACCGCGCCTTCAAGGGCGGCGGTTTCCCTCTGCGCCAGATAGACGGCGACCAGCCCTTTGAGGATATCCGCGCGCGTCTGCCTGTTTTCCTCGGAAGTTGCGGCGAGGGCGGCTTCGAGCCACCGGCGGCCCTGTACGGCGTTGCCCACCTTCAAAAACAGATTTCCGATGTCGCAAGCTTCGCGAGTGTCGGGGTTGCGCTCCGACTTCTTAACTCCTTCCAGATAGGCGTTGAGGGCGTCCTGGTATTTCGACATCTTTTCATGGCACTTCGAGAGCGATTTCCACGCTACCATGTCGCGGGGCTTGAGTTTCAAATATTTTTCGTAGGCGCGGGCCGCAGACTGGAATTGCCCCGCCTGCTCGTAGGCTTTTGCGGCGTTTGCCAGCATCTGCGCGCTTCCGCCCGAGACGTCTGAGGCCTTTTCGAAAAATATGGCGGCCTCCGCGCCCCTTCCGAGCTGCGCGTAAGAATACGCGAGCGCCTCGCAGAGAGCCGCGCTGTCGCCGCGGTTGCGGGAGGTTTCCTCGAGGAGTTCGGCGGCCTTTGCGTAGTCGCCCTCAAACATCATGACTTGGGCGCGCTTTACCGAAATTTCGACGGCTTTTTTGTTTTCCGCCGCCAGCTGCTCCGGGGTTTTCTCCCCGCATCCGGCGAAGAGGCACGCGAGAGCTGCGGCCGCCGACAGGCGTTTAAAAATAAACTTCATTGCTTGCATAATCGAAATTTTTGCGCTCTAATTCACAAAATTTTTACCTCTGCCCGTCGCCTGCGGGATTCCCATTTCTTTTATCATGTTCAATATTTCCATTAAAAAAGCCCTATTGCAAACGTTTTTTGCGGCATTTGCGATTATGCCGCTCATGCCCGCCTCCGCCGCGCCGGACGCGGCCGCTCCCGAAGACGCCTGCGAAATCTTCGAAGTCCGCGTTCCGGAATTTTCGCCCATAGCCTACGCGCGGGCGACGGCCTCCCTCTTCCGGGCCTACGAGAAATCCTCCGGAGAGCCGATAAAAAAGGGGAGCAAGGGCAGGGTTGGAATCAAGGTCTACACAAATTCCGGCCCGGGGCTGTGCACGCCGACGGAGCTTGTGGACGCCGTAATCGACCAGCTCGTCCGCCGCGGATACGACAAGAAGGACATCGCCATTGTGGACATGTCGCGCAGAAAGCTCCGCGACTGCGGGTATCTGCCGAAGCGCTCCCAACTAAAAGCGGGAATGGCGGACGACTACAAGGGCGTCCCCGTCGCCGACATCGAGAGCGGAAAGTTTTTCGACGCGCGCTGGTATTACGACAATCCGCTCTCGCCGAAGAGCGTCAGGGGGGAAGCCTCCAACGACATATACAACCCCGAGCTGCGCAAGAGCTATCTGCCCGTCCCGCTCTTTCTGTCGGTGGATTTTTGGATAAACCTGCCGATGGTCACCGACATGGAGGGGCTCGGGGTCTGCGCCGCGCTCGGGAACGCGAGCATCTGGAACATGTCAAACAACGAGAGGTTCTTGAAATCGCCCGCCAACGCGTCGATGGCGGCAGCCGAAGTATGCTCCATTCCGGAACTCAAAGACAGCAACCTATTTACGATTCTCACGCTCGAAAAGGGGCAGTTTGTGGGAGGGGCGATATTCAATTCCCGATGCACCTTTTCTGAAAACGCGATTCTCATGAGCCGCAATCCGGTCGTTCTCGACTACGTTGCATGGGAGCTCATAAACAAATACAGGGCGGCGGACAAATTCGACAAGATCGAGCCCATGCCCGCGCTCCTCAACTACTGCAAGGAGCTCAAAATAGGCGACTGGGATCCTCGCGCGGCTCGCCGCGTGCTGCTCCCGCTCCGCACCCGCTAACCGCGCACGCCGATGCCCGACGACATTTTCGACATAGTGGACGAAAACGACCGCGTTGTCGGCTCTGCGCCGCGCTCGGAAGTCCACGCGAAGGGGCTTTTGCACCGCTCGGCGCACGTGCTGATTTTCTCGGATTCGGGGGGCGGGTGGAAAATCCTGCTGCAAAAGCGATCTAAATTCAAAGATTTCCACCCCGGAATTTATACGACATCGTGCTCCGGCCACGTCGATTCCGGCGAGACGTACGACGAGGGCGCCGTTCGGGAAATGCGCGAGGAAACGGGCGTCCGCGTCTCGCCCTCCGACCTTTTGAAAATAGGGAAAATTCACGCTTGCCGCGATACCGGCAATGAATTTTCCTATGTCTACGAGCTGAAAATCCCCGAGTCCGCGCCGCTGGAATTTCCGCCCGAAGAGGTGGAGTCGCTCGAGTGGGCGGATGTGGCGGACTTCGAGAAATCCCTTTCTGAGCATCCCGAAAAATTTACGCCGGCTTTCGCCCGCGTGTACGAATTTTACAAGGAGCGCGTCGGCGGCGCGCGGCAAAATCAAAAATCCAAATGAGCAAGACAAGAGTCAGATTCGCACCGAGCCCGACGGGCTTCTTCCACATCGGCAGCGCGAGAACCGCGCTATTTAACTGGCTGTACGCGCGCCACACGGGCGGAACATTCGTCCTCAGAATAGAGGATACCGACAGGGAGCGCAACAACGAGGAGTATCTGAACGTCATAAAGGACGGCATGAAGTGGCTCGGGCTCGACTGGGACGAAGGCCCGGACGTCGGGGGAAACTACGGCCCCTACTTCCAAAGCGAGCGCGGCGGCGTCTACAAAAACTTTCTTGAAATTCTCCGGCAAAAGGGCAGGGCGTACGACAAGGACGGCGCGGTGTTCTTCAAGGTTTCCGGCCGGAAGCAGGTTCTGCACGACGCCGTCTACGGCGACGTAGAGCGGCTCGAGGAAAAGGACTTTCCTATTTTCCGCTCAAACGGAACTCCGGTTTTCCACTTCGTAAACGTCGTGGACGACATCTGCATGGAAATCACGAACGTCATACGCGGGCAGGACCACCTCACGAACACCAACAAGCACATAGAGCTCTTTAAGGCGTTCGATGCCCCCCTCCCGCAGTTCGCCCACATTCCGCTGATTCTCAAGACGGACGGGCACGGCAAAATGAGCAAGCGCGACAGGGGCGCGCTCATAGAGGAGTACCGGCGGAAAAACTTCCTGCCCGACGCCGTGCGCAACTACCTCTGCCTGCTCGGCTGGAATCCCAAAAACGACAAGGAGATAATGGACATTTCCGAAATCGTCGAACTGTTCGACTTCCCGGGGATCGTGAAGAGCAACGCGCGCTTCGACGAGCGCAAGATGGCGCATTTCAACACTGAGCACATACGCGCCCTGCCGCCGGAAAAATTCGCGGAGCTCGCAAGGGCGGCGATAAAGTCGGAGTCCGACATAGACGTCGGCTCCGACGGCGGGTATATCGCGAAGGTTTTCGCCCTCTGCCAGCCCAAGGCGGCGAACATGGAGAGCTTCCCGTCGATGGTGCGCTTTTTCTTCTCCGACGAATTTCCGTACGACGCCGCCGCGAGGGAAAAGGTTTTCAAGAAGGGCGACCCGCTCGCGCGCCTCGCGGAGCTCAACGAGATTCTTCCCGCCGTCGAAGATTTTTCGCGCGACGCCATATATGCCGCCATAGCCGACGCCGCGGCAAAGAGGGGGCTGAAAACCACCGAGTATTTCCCGATACTGCGCTATGCGGTCTCCGGCATGGCGGGCGGCCCCGACCTCATGCCCGCGCTCGAAACGCTCGGCAAAGACCGCGTGCTGAAAAGAATAGCCTCCGTGCCGCAGGCCGCCGGGTAGCTCTCATCGGGATTCTCCGGCGCGAATAACGGCTTGCATTCGCCGCGGGGATTTCCGAAAATCATCGGGAATTCGACTGGGGGAAGATTTGCGCGCACAACGCCATGGAATTTGACGCATACGAATGGAACTCCATAATATTGGGATTGTTGGCAACATGCCTCTTTGCCGAGTGCATAATATTGCTCGTGCGCGTCAATTCCCTGAAAAATTCCTCGCTCGCCGAGGCCGAGAAAATCCGCACCGACGAAAAGCTCAAATACGAGAAAAAGGGCAACGAGCTCGAAATGCTCTACAAGGAGCGCGAAATAGAGCTCAAAAGCGAATACGAAGATCTCCTTTCGATGGCGAAGGCCGCCAAGCGCGAGCAGGACGAAAAGCTCGCCGAGCTCGACGCGCGGATACGCGATGCGAAATTCGCCTCCGAGCGCGCCGAGGCCGAATACGCGCGCTTTTCCGCCATGCGCGAAGAGCACCGCAATTCCGCCCGCCAGTACGCCGAGAAGCTCGCGGGGCTCGCAAACCTCGACGTCGAGCAGATGCGCGAGGAGGCCAAGAGCGAAGTGCGCAAAAAGTGCATGGAGGATTTGTCGCTCTATAAGTCGGAGTTGCTTGAAAAATCCAAGCGCGAAATCGACGCCAAAGCGCAGCGGATACTCGTGGACTCGATGCAGCGCATGGTCTCCCAGCTTCCGCAGTCCGCCACGGTTTCGATGGTAAAAATTCCCGACGAGGCCATGAAGGGGCGCATAATAGGCAAGGAGGGGCGCAACATCAGGGTGTTTGAATCGGAGACCGGAACCACCCTCGTGATAGACGAAACCCCCGAATACGTGTTCGTATCCTCCTTCAACCCGACGCGCCGCGAGATCGCAAAAACCGCCCTCGAGTCCCTCGTCTCCGACGGCAGGATAAACCCCGCCACGATAGAGCAGGCGGTCGCCGACGCCCGCGGAGAAATAGAGGGGAAAACCTTTTCATACGGCGCGGAGGCTGTGGAGTCGCTGGGGCTGGCGCGCGTCGATCCGGAGATAGTGTCGCTTTTGGGCAGGCTCAATTTCCACTCGTCGCTCAACCAGAACACCCTAGAACACTCCGTTGAAACGGCGCGCATAGCGGGCATGATAGCCGCCGAAATAAACTGCGACCCCGCGACCGCAAAGAGGGCGGGGCTATTCCACGACATCGGAAAGGCCGTCTCCGACCAAAATCTTTCCCATGCGCGCGCCGGAGCCGCCGCCCTATTGAAATGCGGAGAGAGCGAAACCGTCGCCAACGCGGTGGAGGCGCACCATTCGGAGGTAGAGGCAAAAAGCGTATACGCGCTGATAGTCCAGGCGGCGGACGCCCTTTCCGCCACGCGGCGCGGGGCGAGAATGGAGGCGATGGAGGGATACATAAAGCGCGTGCAGTCGCTTGAAGGGATAGCGCTGTCGTTCGAGGGGGTCTCGAACGCCTACGTTATACAGGCGGGCAGGGAGTTGCGCGTAATGGTCTCCCCCGACGCCGTGAGCGACATCGAAGCGTACGAAATCTCCAAAAAGATAAGGGAGAAAATCGAACGGAGCGTGGACGGAGCCTTTCCGGTAAAAATCACTCTCGTGCGCGAGCGCAGGTATGTTGAGTTTTCGGGCGATCGGCGCGACTGACGCGCGGCGGGGCGGAAGTTCCGGAAAGTTTTGCGTCTTATGAAGGGAAATATGATGAACAGGAGGGAGTTTGCATTGCGCGCGGCCGCGTTTGCAGCCGCGGCAGCGTGCGGGAAAATAGCCTTTGCCGGCGGCGGGAACGCGGGGTTTGAGAGGGTTTTCGCCAAAACCGACTCTCCGAAAAATCCGCCGATTCCGGACGGCAAACGCCCGTCCGGCGGGCTCGATTATTTCAGGCTCGACGGCGACCCCGACGGGGTATTGCTGAAATTCCCAAAGTTTGCGGGAAAGCTCAAAAATCATAAAAATCCGAAGCTGAAGCTGTGCTTCGGAAACGCCCTCGAAAACCGCGACAGCTTTTCTCTTTTCGCGCGCTCGGCAAAGGACGACCGCATTCTCGCCAGGCTCAACCTCGTAAATCTCTTCGGGTTCGAGCCCGTGCGGTTCGACATTCCTTTGGAAGATGCGGAGGAGATAGAGCGGTACGGAATCGTCGTGACATACGCGCGCATGGAGCGCAAAGACGCCAAGTTCATATCGAGGGGGGACCCCGTGTGCCTGTTCGCCGAATCAGCCGCCGAAAAGCTCGACGCCCACGCGCCGCATTTGCTCTTGTACGGGGCGGATTTCGACCCGAAAGCGGCGTTCCGCAAAAATTTTCTGTCGCTCAACTGCATATTGCCGTTCGGTTGGATGAGCGGCTGCCAGACGGAGGGGCTGCGGGAGCTCGCCGAATCCGGAGACGCGGAGGCCGAAAGCGCGCTCAGGGCGCACCTGGATTTCTTCCTCGACGACGAAAGGGGCGCGGTGTTCAACGACCCGCTCTCGAATCTCTGCGAGAACGGAAAGTTCCATTCGGAGGAGGATTTTCTGCCGTTTGTGGCGATAACGTCCCTGTATCCGGAGCACAAGGCGGTGCAAATGTTCCTGAAATGGGCGGCCCCGCGCATGAAAAAGAACGCCAATACGCCCGCAAACAGGCGTTTTCTTTCCACGGAAGGGTGCTACACCTACGCCTATCCGCTCATGAAAATCGCGATATCGCGCGGCGACCCGAAGCTCGCGCAGTTCGCGCTCGACGAAATTCTCGCCCGCATAGGCAGGCTGGTCGAGCCGGACGGCGGAATTTGCCAGCGCGCTCCGGCAAATCAAAACCCCGGGCTCAAAAACTGGGGCAGGGGGGCGGCGTGGCATATGCTGGGCCTCGCGCAGACCCTGCGCGCGCTCGGGAGATCGCCGCTCAAAAATGCCGGACTCCAAGGGGCGGAAAAGATAAAAAAGGCGTTTGCCGGCGGGGCGGAATACCTGGCGCGGTTTCAAAATCCCGACGGGAGCTGGCATTGCTTTGTGGACGACCCCGCGACTCTTCCGGAAAGCTCTGGAACGGCGGGGATCGCGGCGGCGTTCGCGCTCGGGGCGGAGGCTGGGCTGCTCGATAAATCTTACATGCCGCGCGCCGAAAAAGCCCTCGAATGGTTTATGTCCCCGCAAAACATAGAGCCCGACGGGTTCTCGAAAAACGTCACGCAGTCGAACCGGATAGGCGACGCCTTCCAGCGCTCCGGCTACCGCGTGATAATGCCGATATCCTCGGGGCTCGCGGCGCATATAATCGCCGTGAAAACGCGCGGCGATGGCAAACGGCGGCCGGCATAGAGGCGGCTTGGCGCGGATTGCGGGCAAGAAACGGAGAAAAAGCGGCGAGAAATCTCGCCGCTTTTTGCATTCGATTCATATATGAGTTAAATAACACCATTCCGTCCATCGGATAAATAACGGCGGCGGCATTTATACGGGCTTGCCGCAAATAAAGACAGGCGCAATCGAGCCTACCCGCGGACTTTTGCGAGAATTTCGTTCAACCGCTTTGCCATTGTGCGCGGATTTTCGAGAAGCCCCGCAGCCAGCAGCGCGTTGTCGTAGAGCTGGTCGAGCACAAGTTTTGCCGTGTCGGGATTCGACTTCCTCAAAGAATCGAGGTTTTTTATGACTTCGCTCTTCGGGTTTATCTCGAATTTTATTATCGGCGCGGGCATTTTGGAGTCCGGATTCATCGCCTTTAACATCATGCGCATCTGCGGCGTGAGGCTGTCGGCGTTGAGGGCCGCCGCGGGGCTATCCACGAGGCGGCCGGAGGCCAGCACCTCCGAAGCCTTTTCGGAGCCGAGGGTTTCCTTTATCCAATTTTTGAGCTCTTCGGCCTCCTCTTTCGATAAGGCGCCCGATTCGTCGGCGCCCTTCGGCGTTTCAGAGAGCGAGATGTCTGCGGAGTCTATGGACGCGAAAGGTTTTCCGGAAAATTCGCCGAGATTGCCCGCGAGGAACGTGTCGATGGGCTCGTACATGAACAGAACCTCCAGCCCGCGCGAGGCGAACGCCTCCAAGTACGGGCCGCTTTCTATCGCCGCCCTGTCCTGCGCCGCGGCGTAAAATATCTCCTTCTGCCCGTCCTTCATGCGAGAAACGTAATCGTCGAGCGACGCGAGCTCGCCTTCCTTCATCGCGCTCGATTCAAAGCGCAGGAGCTTGGAGAGCTCTTCGCGATTGTCGAAGTCCGTCGCGGCGCCCTCCTTTATAAACATGCCGAAATTTTTGAAGAATTTGGCGTATTTTTCGGGCTCGCCCTTTGCGATTTCCGCGAGGCGTTTCAGGAACCTCTTTGTCACGACCTTGCCGAGCTTGCGGACGAGGGCGGAGTCCTGCATGCTTTCGCGAGATATGTTCAGCGGAATGTCTGCGGAGTCTATTACGCCTTTTACGAAGCGCATCCATTCGGGGAAAAGCCCCTCAGGGCGCGAGTCGATGAGAACCTTTTTGCAGTAGAGCGAGACTTCGCACTCGGTCTTGCCGAAGCCGAGGCGTTCGGGGTTTGCGGCGGGAATATATATGAGCGCGTTGAGCTCGACGGGCGCGTCGGCCTTGAAGTGCAGGCAGTCGATCGGCTCCTCTGAGGAATGCGTGTGGAATTTGAAAAATTCGTCGTAGTCCTCTTTCTTGAGTTCCGACTTGGATTTCAGCCATATCGCGCGGCGGGTTCCGATTTTCTCGCCGTTGAGCTCTATCGGGAAGTCGACGTACGCGCTGTATTTTTCGAGTATGGACTTTACGCGCCATACCTTGGAAAATTCGTCGCATTCCTTTTTGAGCCTGGCGACGATTTTCGTGCCGCGCTCCTTTTTGTCAAAATCCTCTATTGTGAAATTTTCCGAGCCGTCGCAGCTCCAATGGTGGCCCTTGCCGTCCTCGCCCGCGGTGTAGACGTCTACGCGGTCGGAGACCATGAACACGCTGTAAAATCCCACGCCGAACTGCCCTATCAGACCCTCCGAGAGATTTCCCTTTGCCGCCTTTACCGCCTCGACAAACGATTTCGAGCCCGAATGGGCTATGGTGCCGAGGTTCTCAACGAGCTCTTCGCCCGTCATGCCGATTCCGAAGTCCTCGATGGAAAAAACGTTCTCCTTTTCGTCGAGCGTTATGGATATTTTGAGCGCATCTTCCGGAACGGGCTCGTCTTTGGCGAGCTTCCGGTAGCGCAGCTTTCCGGACGCGTCCGAGGCGTTTGAAACGAGCTCCCTGACGAATATCTCTTTGTCCGTGTAGAGCGAGTTTATCACTATGTCGAGCACCTGTTTGACTTCGGCTTTGAATTTGTATTCCATATGGCGCCTTCTTTGCAAAAATCTGTTGTGTTTGAAGCGTTTTGAATCTAATCGTCTATAAAGAAAAATTTTAAACGGCAATACACGAAAAATGGACGGACAGAAAGACTTTTTTAGCGTATACTTCGCCGGCGGGCTTTTCACGCACAAGGATCTCGCGGGCAACGCGATGCTCGCCGAGGCGATATACGCGCGCTCGGGCGGCGGATTCCGATGCGCGCTGCCACAGAATTTCGAGCAGCGCAAATCCCAGCCGAAAAAAATCCGCGACGAGGACATCCTTAGCCTGCTCGAATGCGATTTGGCGCTCTTCAACTACGACGGGCAGGAGCTCGACAGCGGGACGGTAGTGGAGTTCATGTTCGCCAAGTTCGCGGACATTCCGGCGCTGGTCGTGCGCTCCGACTTCCGCGGGGGAGGGGATTGCTCCTCGGGCCCGCAGCCGCTGCCGTGGAATCTCATGGCCTCCTTTTATCCGCGCACCGAAACACTGCTGATCGACTCCGCCAAACTCTACAAAGATTCCGCGCGCGAGTACTACGCCCGGGAGGACTCCACATATTCGTCGTCGTCGAGCGGGTTTGAATGGGCGAAAATCGCGGTTGAAAAGATGGCGGGCGAAATCGTCGCCGCGCTCGGAAGGCTCGCGGCGCTTCCGCCGCTGATGGGCAGGGCGGGGGCGGCGGAGGTCTACGAATGGCTCGCCAAAATGCCGGATTTTTCCTACCCGTCGGCGCACGGCAGGATAATGGCGGCTCTCGAAAAAAAATGCGCCAAAAATCTCCTGTGACCCCAAAATGATGTTGAATTGGGGGCGGCAAAGGCCATTATAGGATAAACTATGTCCCGACTTGACAGAAAACTTTTAAGCGGCAACGAGGCGATAGCTCTCGGGGCGCTCCACTCCGGGTGCGCGCTCGGCGTCGGATACCCCGGAACCCCGTCTACGGAAATTCTCGAGAACTTTTCCCTCATCGGCGGAAGCGCCGAGTGGGCCCCGAATGAAAAAGTCGCGGCGGAAGTCGCGCTCGGAGCGGCGTTTGCCGCTTCCAATTCTCTCGTGACGATGAAGCACGTGGGCTTTAACGTCGCCCAGGACCTCTTTTTTACGGCTTCGTACAGCGGCATACAGGGCGGAATGGTGGCGGTCGTCGCCGACGACCCCGGCATGGCTTCCAGCCAGAACGAGCAGGACACCCGTTCGCTCGCGTTCGTAGGCGGGCTTCCCGTCCTCGAACCCGCCGACTCGCAGGAGGCGTACGACTTCACAAAGCTCGCATTCGAGTATTCCCGCAAATGGGGCATCCCGTTCGTGCTGCGGACGACAACGCGCATAGCCCACAGCAACACGATAGTGGAATTTCCCGAAACCGCGCCGAAGCTGCCGAAGGCGGAGTTCGTCCGCGACATTCCCGCGCGCGTCATGGTCCCCGGCCACGCAAAGCCCGCGCACGCGCGCCTTCGCGCGAAACTCGCCGACATGCAAAAGTTCAACGAGGAGAGCGGGCCGAATCTCGCGATAGAGGGCAAAACCAGAGACCTTTGCATAATTTCGTCCGGCGTAGCCTTTCAGCACGCGCGCGAGGCCGCGCCCGAGGCCGGATTTTTCAAAGTCGGATTCTCCAACCCCCTGCCGCTTGCAAAAATCGCGGAATTCGCCAAGGGCTACAAGAGGTGCGTTGCCGTCGAGGAGGGCGACCCGTACCTCGCCGACAGGCTCCGCGCGGCGGGAATCGGCGTCGAGCCGCGGGACGAAAAATGGCGGTTCGGAGAGCTCAATGTCGACAGGGTCCGCGCGCAGCTCGCCGGAGACCTCTCATACGAGGTTCCCGCGGTGAAGTCCAAGCCTCCGCAGCTGTGCAGCGGCTGCCCGCACGTGTTCAGCTTCAAGCCCCTCGTAAACCTCGGCTGCATAGTGGCGGGCGACATCGGCTGCTACACGCTCGCCGCGATGAAGCCCATAAGCGGAATGGACATGCAAATATGCATGGGCGCTTCGATCGGAATGGGGCTCGGGCTCAGGAAGGTTCTGCCGGAGGCGCAGGCGCGCAAGGTCGTGAGCGTCATCGGCGACAGCACTTTTATGCACAGCGGGCTCACCGGCCTGCTCGAGATGGTATACAACCCGCCGCCGACGGGGCATGTTGTCGTAGTCGTGGACAATTCCACCACGGCGATGACGGGCCAGCAGGAACACCCCGGGACGGGCAGGAAGCTCGACCATTCGCCGGCGCACGCGGTCTCGATAGAGGACGCGGCAAGGGCTATCGGCGTGCAAAACGTCGCGGTCTTCAAGCCCGTCACGGAGGGCGAAAAATTTCAAAAATATCTTGAAGATAAATTGGCGACCGACGAGCTCACTCTGATAATATTGCGCCAGCCGTGCCTTTTGGCGGCGGCGGAAATCGCCAAGAGAAAGGCGGCGGGAAAGTAGGCATATGGGCGACAAAATCACAAACGTAAGGATAGCGGGGCTCGGCGGAATGGGCGTGCTGAAAGCTTCCCTCATTTTGAGCGAGCTTCTCTTCGAGTGCGGCTACGACGTCAAAAAAGCGGAGGTTCACGGAATGTCGCAGCGCGGCGGCTCGATTTCGAGCGACGTGCGCTTCGGCAAAAAAGTCGTGAGCCCCATGATACCCGAAAAGAAGATAGACTTCCTGCTCTCGCTCGCGCCCGAATGGTCAGACGTCCACGCGGCTTCCCTCGCTCCGGACGGGGTGACGCTCTCGGCAAATTCGATAGATCTTTCCAAGCTCAAGAGCTCGAAAGCCGTCAATGTGGCAGTCCTCGGAATGCTCTCAAAAAAGCTGGATATTCCGCGCGAAAAGTGGCTCGAAGTCATTGGGAAATTCTTCCCCCAAAAGCTGCGCGAGGCAAACGAGGCCGCGTTTGTCCTCGGAGAAAACTCAATATAGTTTTTTGCCATGCACAATTGGAACGACATCAACGGCGACTTCCATCCCGAAAGCGCCATGGACTTCCTCCCGCGCGAACAGCTTAGGCGCATACAGTCGCAGAGGCTCTCGGAAATAGTGAAGCTCGCCTACGAGCGCGTGCCGTTGCACCGCGGCAGAATGGACGAACTCGGGGTCAAGCCCTCCGACATAAAGTCGATAGACGACATCTCAAAGCTCCCCTTCACCCAGAAGAGCGACCTGCGCGACACCTATCCCTATGGAATGTTCGCGGCGGATCCCAAAGACATCGTGCGCCTGCACGCCTCGAGCGGCACAACGGGCAAACCGATAGTCGTGGCATACACGAGGGAGGACATGGAAGCCTGGTCGAGCTCGGCGCTAAGATGCCTTGCAATGTTCGGCGTCAGGCGCGGAGACTTCATGCAGGTCTGCTTCGGCTACGGGCTCTTTACGGGCGGTTTGGGGCTGCACGGCGGCGCGGAGCGCATGGGATGCACGGTGATCCCCGCATCCGGCGGCAACACCGAACGCCAGCTGATGATTATGCGCGACTTCGGCGCCACCGCCATAGCCTGCACGCCCAGCTACTTCATACACCTCGTGGAGGAGGGCGAAAACAAATACGGCATGGATTTCAAAAAGCTCCCGCTCAAAATCGGCGTATTCGGGGCGGAGCCGTGGTCGGAGCACATGCGGCAGTTCATGCAAAAGCACACGAACATACGCGCGTTCGACATCTACGGGCTGTCGGAAATCGCCGGTCCCGGGGTAGGGGGCGAATGCTGCGAACAAAACGGCCTGCACATTCTCGAAGACAATTTTTATCCGGAAATCGTCGACCCCGAGACGGGCGCCCCCCTGCCTGACGGGCAGGAGGGAGAACTCGTGCTCACAACCCTCAACAAAAGGGCGATGCCGATTCTTCGCTACCGCACCCACGACATTACCTCCATAATCAATATGCCGTGCCCGTGCGGGCGCACCATCCGCAGGATACGCAGAATCGGAAGGCGCAGCGACGACATGTTTATCATTCGCGGCGTAAATGTATTCCCGTCGCAGATCGAAGTCGGGTTAATGCGCGTGGAGGAATGCACCCCCAATTACAGGATAATCTTAGAGCGCCAAAAGGATCTGGACACCGTCACTGTCGAGGCGGAAGTCGCCGAAAGCTGCTACGGCGACAGCGTCTCGCAGCTCGACGCGCTCCGCAAGAAGATTCAGGCGTCGATAGTCAACATCGTAGGCATCCGCGTGGAAGTCAAAATCGTGCAGCCGAACAAAATTCCGCGCTCCGAGGGCAAGGCGAAGCGCGTGGTGGACAACCGCAAAATTTGACTCTCGCCACAACTCCAACAATCTCAAACGCCATGAGACTTAAACAAATATCCGTATTCCTCGAAAACACGCCCGGACACCTAGAAGGCGTCTGCAAGGCGGTCGCCGATGTCGGCGTAAACCTCGAGACGATAACCATAGCCGAAACTAAGGAATACGGCATTGTAAGAGCCGTAGTGGACGATCCCGAAAAAGCGGCCGAGGCCCTGAAATCCGCTGGATATTTCGCGAAAATCGTCGAGGTTCTCGCGGTGGAGGTTGACGATAAGCCGGGAGCCCTGCTATCCATTCTGAAAAAGACGTCGTCCGCAGGGCTCAATATCGAGTACATGTACGCTCTTACGCGCCCGTTTAGGGACAAGCCAGTGATGGCGATGTCTTTTAAGGATATCGAGGCGGCGGAAAAGCTGCTCTCCGAATAGCATGAAGAAGGCGCAGAAGGAAGATTTTAAAGTCGAGGGAATGACGCACCGCATTTTCTGGACGTTCGTCTGCGTATCCGTGTTGGCTATAATTTATTTTAATATAACGGAATTAGATGATTTAAAAAGACTTACCGCGAAATTTCCGGAAGTTTCCAAAACTGTAAGAAACACATTCTTGCATACGTATAAGGTCGCCGCGTCGCTTGCGCTGGTATTCGCAGACATAATACTCGTGGGGCCGTTCGCTTATTTGAGTTATTTTAGCGACCACATAAAGCCGAAGCCGGGAAAAGTGATAAACGCGCTGAGTTTTTTCGACCTGGGGCTGCTTTCGGCTCTCATATTTACATTGTGGACGATATCGGTCAATTTTATGGTGATTAACGCCGTCTCCAAAAAACCAAACTTTATGAGCCGCATGATAGATAACGAAATTCTCGTAATATTTTTGGCGTCACTGACGGTTCTTTGGATATTCGCGGTAATCTTAAAAGTTTATTCATACACATCCGTCCAACGCCGTGAACTCTGCAAATACGCAATCAGGTTCTAACGGAAATTCAACGGATAAAGCCAATTTTAAGAATTCAAAGGGTGTCATAAAAAGCATTCCAACCGAGCCAGGCATCAAATTGTCGCACAATATGTATTATGTCTAATCATATGAATCTACGATTCTTTCCTCAAGGAAAACCTGGTAAAGAAAATGTTCTTCACGGAAATTCGGCAAAAGGAACCGCAAATCTATACTATTCCGCAAAATTACATACTCGTTATATATCGATGGCTATGCTTCTCGTGTCCTCTGCACTAAACTCAGTTTCTCAATGTTGCTTCTACAATGCGAACGCCGGAAAAGCCTTAACGTTTTCTTTAATTAAGATTGCATCCGGATAGAGGCTTATTAATGCGCCTGTGCCAAGCGGCATATTGAAGTTTGAAAGTTTATTAAAGTACCTTACGTCGGCATTCGAGACTGTCGCTGCCTTTTTAAATTCAACGGGATATATTTTACCTTCGCGTTCAATCACTAGATCTATTTCATTTTTGTCCTTATCTCGATAATAATAAAAGTTTGGAGACTCTCCCGCATTTACATAACTTTTAAGAATTTCAGAAACGCACCACGACTCAAAAAAGGCCCCGGCCATTGCGCCGTTCATCAGAACTTTCGGAGACGTCCAGCCTGTAAGAAACGCCGCAAGCCCTGTATCGAGCATATGAAGCTTGGGCGTTGAAACCATATTGCGAATTTTATTTCGAGAGTATGGATAAAGCAACTTTACGATCCCCGAAGTTTCCAAAATACTCAAATAGCTTTTTGCAGTAGGTTGGGATATGTCTGCGTCGCGTGCGAGGCTCGAGTAATTCAACATTTGTCCCGTTCGTGCGGCAACTGCCCTAAGAAAATCGTAGAATTTATGTTCGTCCGCAACCTGCGTCAATACGCGAACATCGCGCATAAGGTAGGTTTGAATATAAGACTGGAAGAAAGCCGACCACATATTCGCATCGGGATTGGCAGTCGCAATTTCCGGATATGAACCGCGCCAAATTCTCTCAAAGACTTCTATAGGCGATTTCGCAGGCACATTTGCGCTTTGTATATCTGGGATAAAGATTTGAGACCTACGCCCCTCAATCTCCGCGTTTGATAGCCCATAGAGATTCAAAATCCCGATGCGCCCCGCGAGAGATTCGGAAACTCCCTTCATTAGATGGAATTGTTGCGAACCGGTAAGCCAAAACATTCCTTTAGCCTTTCCCGGCGAAGTTATGCGAGCTTCGTCAACAAGGGTC
>ENA-UOJG01000237-UOJG01000237.1-human-gut-metagenome-genome-assembly--contig:-C47-NODE-237-length-85100-cov-47.242789_pt1 | contig 85100 bp, 72 predicted proteins | sample MGYA00242340_ERZ723887 | MGnify/ENA metagenome assembly ERZ723887 | reverse complement strand
CGTTTTTCACCATGCGCGCGGTGTAGCGCGGGCAGAGGTCGCCGTCCTCAATGTCGATATCGACCAGCTCCGCGATGCTGCCGCCGCAGCCGTGCGGCTCGGGCGTGTGCAGCTTGAGCGGGCGCTTAAATGTCGCGCTCGCCTCGCGCGCAAGGCCGATGACGGAGAGGCAGTCGGGGCGGTTCGGTGTGATCTCAAACTCAACGATGGAATCGTCCGTGCCGATGAGGCGGTTGATATCGTCGCCGGGCATCGGGTGCATCGCCATGATGTCAGGATCGGAGTTCAGGATAAACAGGCCGTCGGCATAGCTGTGCGGCCAGTCGTGTTCGGTCATGCCCAGCTCCTTATAGGAGCAGCACATTCCGTTCGACACCACGCCGCGCAGCTTGCCCTTCTCGATCTTCACGCCGCCGGGCAGCGTGGACTTGTGCAGCGCGCAGACGACCAGGTCGCCGACCTTCTGGTTCTGTGCGCCGGTAACGATCTGCAGCGGCTCCGCGCCGCCCACATCGATCTGGCAGACCCACATATGGTCGGAATTTTCGTGGCGCACCATCTCAACGATCTTTCCTACAACAACGTTGCGGATCTCGTCGCTCCTGCGTTCGATCGTCTCGACCTTCGAGCCAGAGAGCGTCATTTCGTCGTTGAACTGCTTATCGCTGATATCCTTCAGGTCAACAAATTCGTTGAGCCAATTACGGGATAGGATCATATCGGTATCCTCCTAAGAAGTAACAATCAAATTTTGCTGTCTGCGGCGGCGCGAGCGCCGCAGATCGCACCGCTCAGGGTGCAGGCGCGTGCAAAGCGAGTGCAGCGGCGCGGCGCCCTGCGAAGGAGTTGCAGAAAGCGGCGGGCCGCTTTCGCAAGGAATACTAAAACTGCTCCAGGAAGCGGACGTCGTTTTCGAAGATCAGGCGCAGGTCGCTGATCTTGAAGTGACCGAGCGCCAGACGCTCAAGTCCCATGCCGAACGCCCAGCCGGAATAGACCGTAGCGTCGATGCCACAGCCCTCGAGAACCTTCGGGTGGATCATGCCGGCGCCCAGCACCTCGATCCAGCCCTCGCCCTTGCAGGTGGGGCAGCCCGCGCCGTGGCACTTGTGGCACTGGATATCCATCTCGCAGCTCGGCTCGGTGAATGGGAAATGATGGGGGCGGAAGCGCGTGACCGTATGCTCGCCGTAAAGCTGGCGCACCACCTCGTTGAGCGTTCCCTTGAGGTCTGCCATCGTAATGCCCTTATCGATGGCCATGCCCTCGATCTGGTGGAACATGGGCGAATGCGTGGCATCGACCTCGTCCTTGCGGTACACGCGGCCGGGAGCGAGAATGCGGATGGGCAGCTCGCGCGTTTCCATCGCGTGGATCTGCATCGGCGAGGTCTGCGTGCGCAGCAGGATCGAGCTGTCCTCGGTAAAGTAGAACGTATCGCTCCACTCGCGGGCGGGATGGCCCTCCTCCACGTTGAGCTTGGTAAAATTGTACTCAGCCAGCTCCACCTCGCGGTCCTCAAGGATCTCAAAGCCCATGCCGACGAAGATGTCCTTGATCTCGTCCAGCACCTGATACATCGGATGCTTCACGCCGATCTTCTCCTGCTTGCCGGGGATGGTCACATCCACGGCCTCAGCCTTGAGCTTAAGCTCCATGGCCCTGTCGGCAAGCTCCTTCGCCTTTTCCTCAATGCCCGCCTCGAGCCTGGCGCGCACCTCGTTGGCCAGCTGCCCGATCACCGGGCGTTCCTCGGCGCTGAGCTTACCCATCTGCTTGAGAACGGCGGTCAGCTCGCCCTTCTTGCCAAGATACCGGACGCGCAGCGCCTCCAGGTCTCCGGCTCCCCCGGCGCCGGCAATGGCGTCGAGCGCGCTTTTGCGGATAGCTTCCAGTTGCTCTTTCATATCGTTTCTCCTTTGCGGATCAAAATTTGTGGGATCTCTGCCGCCGGACGGCAAAAAAATAAACCTCTCTCCCGAAGCTCGGGACGAAAGGCTTCTTCCGCGGTACCACCCAATGTTCGCGCCGGAACGGCGCGCGCTTGCTCCCTGTAACGGAGGATCCCCGTCCGCGCATTTCCTCGCGGCTGCTCCAGAGCGAACCAAGCGGCATCCCACAGACCGGCTTCCAGCCAACGGCCGGTCCTCTCTTGCCGGGACTGACCCGCTATTTTCTCCTTCAGCGCATTTTACTGAAAAATATTTATATCACAGGAAAAAGGAAGTTGCAAGAGGAAATTTGGGGTGATACAATGAAAAAACCGCAACACAAAGGAGGGAACTGCGCATGTCAGGTTTTATGGCGCTCAACCTCGATTTTCTTCGCGCGCTCGCCGCTGTCCGCACGCCCCTGCTCAACGGCATTATGGCGGCGGTAACGCACCTTGGCGAGGAAACGTTTTTCATGCTGCTTGCGCTGCTGTTCCTCTGGTGCATCGATAAGCGCCGCGGCTATTATCTGCTGCTTGTCGCCTTTACCGGCACCATTCTCAACCAGATGCTCAAGATCACATTCTGCATTCCGCGCCCCTGGGTGCTGGACCCCAGCTTTTCGATCGTGGAAGCCGCACGCGCGCAGGCGACGGGTTTTTCCTTTCCAAGCGGCCACACGCAAAACGCCGTGGGAACGTTCGGCGGCATTGCGTACACAACGAAGCGCCGTTCCGTGCGGATCGTCTGCATTATCCTTGCGCTGCTCATCGCTTTTTCGCGGCTGTATCTCGGCGTACACACACCGCTCGACGTGGGCGTATCGCTGCTTGCGGCGGCGGCGCTCGTATTTGCGCTTGCGCCCGTGCCGGAGGAGGCAAAACGCCGGTCGAATTATCTGCTGCACGTCTGGATGCTGATGCTCCTGCCCGCGCTTATTTTCCTGCTCTACGCCCTCCACGTCCGCTCGGGGGCCTCCGGCGACCTGACAAATTTCAATTCCGCCGTTAAAAACGCATGGTGTATGCTCGGCGGCGTTGCCGGCATTATCCTGACGATCTTTCTTGACGAACGCTTTCTTCGCTTTGAGACGCAGGCCGTCTGGTGGGCGCAGCTGATCAAGCTTACGGCGGGACTCGGGCTGGTCGTGGCGGTCCGTGCAGGACTCAAAGCGCCGCTTTACGCGCTGCTCGGGCAGGGCAGCGGCCCGGCCGACGGCATCCGGTATTTCTGCATGGTCCTTGCGGCAGGCGTTCTCTGGCCGCTGTCGTTCCACTTTTTCTCCACCCTTGGGCATGGCAAAGGCCGTGCTTTACATTAAGAAAAAATGTGATATACTGTTTTCACCGGCAATTCCCGGCAGAAAAAACCGCGCTGCGGCGCGAACGGATAAAGGAGTTACAGCAACTATGGACGGAAAGAAACTTTGCAAATCCCGCAATAACAAGAAGGTCTGCGGCGTATGCGCCGGCTTCGCCGACTATTTTGGCATCGACCCCACGATTGTGCGCGTGCTGTGGGCGATCCTCGCGTTTGTCTACGGCAGCGGCATCCTCGCCTACTTCATCTGCGCGCTCATCATGCCCGAGGGCGACACCTCCTGCTGAACCGCTTGACAATTCCTGCAAAACCGATATACTGATTCTGTTTGCCGCCGGTGCGGCGAAACAATCAGAAGTAAAAGCGAAGGGAGCCTCCTGTTATGGCAACTTACTCGATGCACATCGCGGGTCTTGACCGCGACCTCCCCATCTGCAAGGTGACAGACGACCTTTACATCGGCGCGTTTATCATGTTCGGCGATGCGGAGCTGACTACCCGCTGCGCCGGCGAGCTGCTGAAGCTTGCTGCGGATGTTGATTACGACTATATGCTCACCGCCGAGGCCAAAAGCATCCCCCTCATCCACGAAATGGCGCGCCAGAGCGGCGCAAAGAAATATTTCATTGCGCGCAAAGGCCCCAAGGTCTACATGCCCGCCCCCATCTCCGTGGAGGACAAGTCCATCACCACGGTCGCCCAGCAGCGGCTCTACCTCGGCTCCGACGACGCCGCCGTCATCCGCGGGAAGAAGATCCTGCTCGTCGATGACGTCATCTCCACGGGCGGGTCTCTTAAGGCAATGGAAGCGCTCGTTGAGAAGGCGGGCGGCACGGTCACGGGCCGCATGGCCGTTCTTGCCGAGGGCGGCGCAGCGGATCGCAAGGACATCCTGTTTTTGGAAAAGCTGCCGGTATTCAACGCCGACGGCACCGTCAGGTAAGAGAATCAAAAGTTGGATTTATTATTGTATAAAGCGGCAGGATTTTCCCGCCGTTTTATACAATGGAAGAAGCGCTTCCTCCACCGGTGGAGGAAGCGCTTCTTTTTTATAATCTGCGGGTACAGCGCCCTTTCACAGCGCGGCAAAGCGCGCCGCGCCCTTCGTCTTCAGCCAGTGATACAGCGCGGCTGCGGCCGCCAGCGTTGCAAGCGCAAAAAGCGCCAGATAAGCGGACGCGCCGAGCTTCCAGCCCTGCCAGAGATACAGTCCCGCAAGCACGAGCGCATAGGCCCAGCCGCCGAACATTGCGATCATCACCGCAAGGCTCTGCTTAATGGGCGCCAACTCGCTCGTCCAGGTAAAATTCGCCCGCTTCACGCCCAGCGTCAGCCCCAGGCAGGCGGAAAACGCCATATAGGCCAGCGCCGTGACCGCCGCAAGCGCCAGCGCGGGCGTTACAGGCAGGATGACCGCCATGCAGACAAGCGGCACGAGCGCGGGGACCACTGTAAGGACAAGCTGCAGCTGGAGCTTGGCGCGCAGCACCTGCCAGAGCGCAACGGGCAGCGACTGCGCAAGCCACAGGGACTTGCCCTCAAGCGAAACAGACGGCGTCGCCATGTCGTTCATCGATGCAATGGTGCAGACGCCCGTGCAGAGCAGCACCTCTGCGCAGCCGCCGCGCGCGCCGAAAACCATGTTCACAACCGACACAGCCTCCGCGCCCTTCCACAACAGCACAACGCCCATGATGGGCAGCATCAGGATGCCGAGGCCGCAGTTGAGCATATAGAGCGGGCTGGCGGTAAAGCGTGCAAGCTCCTTGCCGAGCAGCGCTGCGGAAACGCTGCGGCGCTCTGTGCGCTTCTCGCGGTAGACAGCGCGGGCCGTATGGCCCGTAGAGGTCACGACCTTTAAAAAGCTCTTTGCAAGCAGATACCACATCAGCGCGAAGAGTACCAGCACCACCAGCGAAACCAGCAGCATCGCCATGCCGTCGCCCTCGCCCACGCGGCCGAAGAGATAAACGGGATAGGCGCTCGCCTCGACCTGCTCGCCGAGCGTAACGGCGTTGAGTAGCAGCGCGTTGATCAGATCGCTCGCGCGGAAGCAGACAAAGTAGTAAAGACCGACGCCTATGAGCGAAACAATAACCGTGATAATACCCTTATGCCGCAGCTTAAGGCTGAGCTGCGCGATGATCCAGCCAAGCGCACAGGAAAGCACCAGCACAAATACGGAGATCAGAACCGTCAGCAGCACGCCGCCAAGGATCGCCATGACGGAGGCCGACGCTACGACCCAGTAGACGATGACTGCGGGAACGATGACCACTGCGGAGTACATCAGCCCCATGAGGTAGACGGTCAGCAGCCGCGCGGCCATCAGTGTGCGTACAGGGATGGGCATGGAGAGCAGCAGATCGTTGTCCCTGGCAAGATACAGGCCGGAAAACGTGTTGAACACGCTGCCGAACGTACCGAGAAACACTGCAAGCAGCCCCATCAGCGCAAAGTAGAGCCAGCCCACGCCAAGCCCCGTCAGCGTGCCGCAGAGCGTAACGGACAGGAATGTGAAAATACCGCCGAGCATACCGACCATCAGCAGCGCAAACATCGTGATATAACCGATGATCGCGCCGCGGGAGCGCTTTTTGTTCTTCTTTGCATCATAGAAGTAGCTGCGGTATATCTCCAGCATCTGCTTTTTAACCAGCAATTTCAGCATTGCTCTCCCTCCAGCTCAAGGAAGACCTCTTCCAGCGAATCGTCACCCTTGACCTCCTCCATAGTACCCGAGCGAATAAGCCGGCCTGCCTTGATGATGGCGACCTTGTCGCAGAGCTTTTCCGCGACCTCGAGAACGTGCGTGGAGAAAAAGATCGCGCCGCCCTGATCGCACACCTCGCGCATCATACCCTTGAGGATATGCGCCGCCTTCGGGTCAAGGCCGACAAAGGGTTCGTCCATCAGGATGAGCTTCGGCTGATGGATCCACGCGGCGATGATGGCCAGCTTCTGCTTCATGCCGTGGGAATAGGCGGCGATCGGCTGGGCAAGGTCGCCCGTCAGCTCAAAGAGATCGGCATACCGGCGGATGCGCTCCTGCCGCTCCTGCGCGCCCACGCTGAAAATATCGGCGATGAAATTCAGATACTTGATGCCGGTCATGAAATCATAGAGATCCGGGTTGTCCGGGATATAGGCAAGCATCCGCTTGCAGGCCAGCGGCTCTGTTTGGATCGAGTGTCCGCCGATGCGGATCTCACCGGAGTCGAACTGCTGGATACCGACAACGGACTTGAGCGTGGTGGTCTTGCCCGCTCCGTTGTGGCCGATAAAGCCATAGATCTCGCCCGGGGCGATATGGAGCGACAAATCGTCCACTGCCTTCTTCCCGCCGAAGGTCTTGGTCAGGTGTTCAATGTAAAGCATCATTCTTCTCTCCTTCTATTTCTCTTTCTGTTCAGCGCCTTTTGGTACTCAGCACGTTCAGCAGCACATAAAGCGCCGTCAGCACTGCAACCGCTGCAATCAGGATCAGGTACATGGCGGGAACCGATACCTTTTCGCCATAGAAATACAGGTTGCAGTCGATCGAATCGCGGATCATTTCAACCGCCTCATCGGGAAAACCCGCAGCGCGCAGCTCCGCGTAAACGCCGCGCAGCGCATGGTTGCGCAGAAGGCTTGTGCCATAAGTTCCCGGCAGGAACGAAAGCGCTTTCTGCAGCCCCTCCGAGAAGTTTGAGATCGGCATATACGCGCCGCAGAGAAAGCCGTAGCCCGCGCTGACGATGGTGCCGACCGCCGAGGCCTGCCCGCTTGTTGACAGGAAAAAATTTACGCAGGAGGAAAGCGCCACGCCGAACAGCGTGAGCAGCACTACGTCCAGCAGCAGCGCCAGCACGTCTGCAGCCGACAGATACCATCCCATGTAGCCAAGATACGCAAGGCAAACCGCATACGCCGTAACGCTTACAATGAGCGTGGTGAGCGCCGAGGCGCAGAAGTAGCCCACCGCCAGCGTTGAGCGCCGGACGGGCGAGACCGTCAGGTCGCGCCGCGCGCCGCTCACCTTGTCCTGCACCATCAGCAGATTCGAGCAGAACGCCACCGTCACGCAGCTCACCGCCAGCAGCGATGAGGCGAGCTGCCCGCCCACCGTTGCATCGATCAGGCTCTCCTCCACGCTGAAAAACGCGGGAAGCGCCGAGGTAAAGCTGTCGCGGTAAATACCGGCAAGAAACGTGCCGTACAGCACCAGCAGGATCAGCGGCGTGATGAGTGAGGTGAAGAACATTCCCTTATCGTGAAAAAACAGCTTGACATTGCGCCGGATCAGCGCGCCCAGTCCTGTCATTTTACCGCACCCCCCGTCAGCTTTTTGCCCGTTACGGCAAGGAACACATCATCCATCTTTCCCTTCGTCAGCTCATAATCCGTAAAAAGCTCCGGATGCGCCGTAATGAGCTTCGTTGCCGCCGCAGGATCCGGCACGGATACGCGCACCGCATCGCGGATCGTCTCGCACGGGCAGCCGAGCGTCTCCGCCTGCTCCGCCGTCACGCCGTAAAGCGTAAGGAAGTCGCCCGTCCAGGTGTTTTTCAGCGTGAGCGGCGTCCCCTCGGCGGCAATGCGGCCGGCGTCAAGGATGATGACATAATCCGCATCGGCCGCCTCCTCCATGTAATGCGTGGTGAGGAAGACCGTCAGCTCTTCCTCCCGGCGCAGCCGCTGCACCACGTCCCAGAGAAGCCTGCGCGTCTGCGGGTCAAGCCCGGTGGTCGGCTCGTCCAGAATAAGGATCTCCGGCCGGTGCAGCAGCGCGCGGGCAATATCGATACGGCGGCGCTGCCCGCCGGAAAGCTTGCCCAGCGTGCGGCCAAGCAGCGGCTCCAGCTCCAGCAGCGCGGAAAGCTCGGCAAGGCGGGCGCGGAAGCGTTCGCCGGTGATGCCGTAGAGCGCGGCGCGCGAACGCAGGTTCTCGCGCACAGACAGCACGCTGTCGAGCGCGGAATACTGGAAGACCACGCCAAGCCGCTGCGAAATGACAGCCGGCGCATGGTCGATCTCCTCCCCGCACACGCGCACGCTGCCGCTGTCCTTTTCCAGCTGTCCGCAGAGAATGGAAATGGTGGTGGATTTGCCTGCGCCGTTCACGCCCAGAAAAGCGAACAGCTCGCCCCGCTGCACATGAAACGACAGATCCTGCACGGCCCTGACCTCGCCAAAGCTCTTGCAGAGATGCTCAATTTCTATGATGTGTTCCATAGTTGTCTCCCGAATTTGATACCTGAATATGATATCTAAATGATATCAAATAGAATTCTGCTTGTCAACTCTGGTCCTGTAAAATTCCGGTAAAATCATGCGCAGGCATTCAGCGGCCGCTGCGGCTGCGCTGCACCAGCGAAACCACCGCCATCACCGCCGCATACAGCACGCCGCCGATGGCCCAGATGAACCAGCTGTACTTTGCCTGCCCGTTGCCCATGGGTCCAAAGGTGTAAAACAGGAAAATTGCCGTCACGCTCAGCCAGTAGATCAGGCTGACCGCGCCTTTCACGCCGCTGAGCGCCTTGCTGCGGCGCGTGTAGTCGCCCTCCTCCAGCAGCTGATCCATCGCGCCGCAGTACGTCCCGGTCAGCACGAACAGCGCCGCGCCGATCCCGGCGACGAACAGCAGTATGCAGATGGATGCGACATAGTAAAAATCCGCCGTGTCGAAGCAGGAGGCGATGAACAGCGGCGCCGCCGAAAGAATGCAGAGGATCGTTGCAAGGATGCTGCGGCGCGTGTGCATGTCCTGATAGTCCCTGCGGCGTTCGCGCACCATGCCGCTCACGCCGTATTCCGTTTCAAACGGTTCCTTTTCCAGAAACTCGAACTCCTTCACCTTTGCCGCCTGCGAAAGAAAGATCGCCACGCCCGCCGCCACCAGCACCAGCAGCACGCAGAGGCCGATCCCCGCCGCAGCATTTTCAGAAATACCGAAGCGCTGCACCTCGCTCATTGCCGCAAGCATCAGCAGGCATACGGGGGAAACGACGCACAAAAGCGTTGCCAGCGCAAGCTTCGGCGCGGCCGCGCGCCGGAGCGCCAGGTATCGCGCCGCCTGCTCCATCGTCACGCGGCGCAGCGGCGCGGCGTCGTCAGCCGGGGTGGAGGGTCCTTCCTCCTCCAGCTCGTCCTTGAGCAGATAGTCCGTGCTTACGCCGAAAAGGCGACTCATCTGCACCACCTTATCCATATCGGGTATGGACTGCGCGCCCTCCCACTTGGATACCGACTGGCGCGTTACGCCCAGCTGGTTTGCCAGCTCCTCCTGCGACCAGCCCGCTTTCTTGCGGAGTAAAATAATTTTGTCTGCCAGAATCATGGTATGGTTCCTCCCTGTTTGCCATGCGCCCGGGGCGCACCTGTTTTATGATGGCGGCATCATACCGTTTCCGGCGGTTGCGCACAAGAAAGCGGGCCATAAAATCTGTCAACCGCCGGTTGCAATGCTGCAATTCCGCCCGCTTTGCCGTTTATCGCGCCCCGCCGAGATCCGGGTTGTTGCGGCGCACGAAGTCGCTCTCCGCCGTGCCGCGCTTTGCCGGCTGCACCCCGGTAAAGGGGACGGAATCGCTCTTGAGTACATAGATCATCCCGCGGAAGATCTCGCCAAGATTTACGGCAAGCTCCGCATCCGTGAACGAGCAGATCCCCGTGGCGCACAGCACGCACAGCCCATAGGTATAGATCCACATCTGGCGGAACAGGCGCTCCGCCTGCGCTGCGCTGGCATGGTAGTCCCGCTGGATGATCGCAAGATCCTGCTCGCTGTCAAACGCGCTTTCCCGCACCGCGTCTTCAAATTCCAGCGCGGCGCCGCCGCGCTGCATGAACAGCAGCTGAAACAGCTTTGGCTGCTCCTGCGCAAACTTTACCCACTGCATCCCGCGCATTTTGTAAGCCGGGTCAAAATCCTCCGCCACCGACATATAGCTGGCGAAGCATTCCCTCGCCTTTGCGCACACAGCAGTTCTCAGCTCCGCCATGTCGGTAAAGGCCGTGAAGATCGGGCGGGCGGAGCTGCCCAGCCGCGTGCCCAGCTCGCGCGCCGTCAGCGCGGCACTCCCCTGCTCGCGCACCAGTTCAAATGCGGCTGCGGTCACTTCTTCTCTGGTAAATTTCGGTTTTGGCGGCATCAGATCACCCTTTTTCGTTTTGAATCTAACGTTTTGAAACAAGCGTTGCTTACTATAGCACACTTTTCCACGTTGTCAACAGCAAAAAAGGGGAGCGTCCGAAGACGCTCCCCTTTCAGCACAGGAAAACACTTACACAACAGCAAAGAACTTGACGAGGAACAGCGCAGAGATCACATAAGTCAGCACGCTGACTTCCTTCGCCTTGCCGGAAAGAACCTTGACGAAGGTGTAGGAGATCAGGCCAAGACCGATGGCATGGCCGATGGATCCGGAAATGGGCATACCGATGAGCATGATGGACACCGGCAGCATCTGATCCATATCGTCGAAGTTGACCTTCTTGAGACCCTGGAGCATCAGCACGCCGACATAGATGAGGGCGGCAGAGGTCGCAGCACCGGGAATGATGGCGGCGACGGGGGCGAGGAACATACAGGCGAGGAAGAGGATGGCGGTGGTCAGCGCGGTGAGACCGGTGCGGCCGCCGGCCTCAACGCCGGAGGCGGACTCGATGAACGTGGTGACGGTGGAGGTACCGGTGCAGGCGCCGGCGACCGTGCCGATGGCGTCAGAGAGCAGGGCTTCCTTCATGTTGGGCATGTTGCCCTCTTCATCGACCATACCGGCGCGGGAAGCCGTACCGACGAGGGTGCCGATGGTATCGAACATATCGATCATGCAGAAGGTGATGACGAGCGTAATGGCGGTGAACCAGCCGATATTCACAAAGCCCGCAAAGTCAAACTTGAAGAGCGTGGTGGAAACCATGTCGGCAAAGGGCGGCATGAAGCTCGCCGTGGCAAGCCCGGCAAAGGGGTTCACGCCAAGGAACAGGAAGCTGCCTGCCCAGTAAAGGACGGAGGAGAAGAGCATGCCGAGCAGAACGGCGGCCTTGACGCCCTTCTTGGCAAGAACGACCATAACGAAAACGCCGAGGAACGCGGTGGCAACGGTCAGAACCATCGTGTTGTAGCCGACCTCGCCCATGCTGCCCTTGATGATGCTGGGCGTGAGCGCGCCGAAGAAGTCGCGCAGCATATAGAACGGGCCGCCGTTTTCCGAGTAAATGCCGATGTTGGAGCCAAGACCGACGTTCATGAGCATCAGGCCGATGGCGGGCGCGATGCCGTAGCGCACGCCGAGGGGGATGGCCTCGACGATCTTCTCGCGGATCTTGAGAAGGGTAAGCACAAGGAACACGATGCCTTCAACGAGGATAATGACAAGGCCTGCCTGGAAGGCAGACTCATACTCGCACTCGTTGATCACGGCGATGTTGGCAACAACCACTGCGAAGAAGCTGTTGAGACCCATGCCCGGCGCCATGACGAAGGGCTTGTTGGCAAGGAACGCCATGCAGATGGTACCAATGGCGGAGGCGATACAGGTGGCAAGGAACACACCGTTCCACAGCGGGGTGCCGACTGCGAAGTTGGTGAGCAGGTTGGGGTTCAGGGCGATGATGTAAGCCATCGTCATGAACGTGGTCAGGCCGGCAAGCAGCTCCGTTTTTACGGTGGTGCCGTTTGCCTTGAGCTTAAACAGTTTTTCCATAATTTCTCCCTTTCTTTGTTTTCATGTGCTTTTGTGCTTTCTCCTGAAAAAATTCAGGAGGCAAAACAAATTTGCGGCTATCATTATAAAGGCTTTGCTAAGAAAAAGCAAGTATTCCGCCGCCATTTGACAGATTTTCTCTTCCTTCACCAATACAGCGCACAGTTGCTGTTGTGTTTTGCGGCGCTTTGCGCTATACTGTATTTAGTATAAATTTGCGCTTTGGGAGGCTTGTTCCATGAAGCTGATGATATTGGACGGCAACTCCATCATCAACCGCGCCTATTATGGCATCCGCCCGCTCACCACGCGCGACGGCTTTTTCACCCACGCAATCTTCGGCTTTCTCACGATGCTCAGCCGTCTGCTCGATGAGGAAGCGCCGGAAGCGCTGTGCGTTGCCTTTGACCGCCGCGAGCCGACGTTCCGCCATTTGGAGTACGAGGGCTATAAGGCCACGCGCCACGCCATGCCGGAGGAGCTTGCCATGCAGCTGCCCGTCCTGAAGGACGTGCTGGATGCGATGAACATCCCGCGCTACGAGCTCTCAGGCTTTGAGGCGGATGATCTGATCGGCACGATCTCGCGCAAATGCGAAAAAGCGGGGTGGGACTGCGTTATTGCCACGGGAGACAAGGACTCTTTGCAGCTTGTCACCGAACACACCACCGTAAAGCTCATCTCCACGCGCATGGGGCAGACAACCACCAGGGACATGACTCCCGAAACATTTTTTGAAGCCTACGGCTTCGCGCCCGTCCACATCGTTGATCTCAAGGCGCTGATGGGCGATGCGAGCGACAATATCCCAGGCGTGCCGGGCGTGGGCGAAAAGACGGCCATGGCACTCATCCAGAAATATCAGAGCATCGACGAGATCTACCGTCTGCTGCCCGACATCGAGGCGAAGCCGGGCGTTATCAAAAAGCTGACCGAGGGGGAAGAGAGCGCGCGGCAGAGCTTCCGCCTTGCCACCATCGTCACCGATGCGCCGCTGGACTTCTCCCCGCAGAAAAACCTGCGCAAGGCGCCGTCCGATGCGCTCTACCCGCTCTTTATGAAGCTGGAATTTACAAAGCTCATCGAAAAGTACGCTCTCAAGCCGCCCGCCGAGGCCCCCGCCGCTGAAGAACCGGTCGATCTCACGGTGACCGCCGAGGCAGTGACCACAGCGGAAAAGGCAGAAGAATTTCTCGCGCTTTTCCGCAAGGCTGAGCACGTGACGCTGCTGGCGCTGCCCGACCTCTCCGGCGTGATCGTGGACTGCGACACGGGTGAACATTCCGCCGTTTCCGCCGAGTTTTACTTCAGCCGCTATGCGGGCGACTGGAACGCGCTGCTGCGCGCGCTGTTCTCGGACGATATCAAGAAGGTCAGCCACAACGTCAAGGATCTCCAGCGCACGCTGCTGGAAAACGGTCTTCCCATCGAGGGCTTCATCTTTGACACGGCGCTTGCGGGCTATTTGCTGGATGCAACGGCAGGCAGGTATGACATCGCTTCGCTATTTGCCGCTTACTTCCACCGGACGCTCGCCGAGCCGAAGCACTTGGAGTCCGAGGCCTTCTCGATGCTCGGCGACACCGCGGAGGCCGAGGCAGCATTCCACATCTATGTCAGCGCCGTCGATGCGCTGTATGAGGCGCTCGCTCCCGCCATGGAAGAGCGGCAGCTGCACACGCTCTATTATGAAGTGGAGCTGCCGCTGTGCGCTGTGCTTGCGCGCATGGAATGCGCCGGGATGCGCGTGGACGCAAATGCGCTCGCCGCCTTCGGCAGCGAGATGGACGCGCAGCTCAAGGCGCTGGAGCAGTGCATCTATGAGAAGGCGGGCGCGCCGTTCAACATCAACTCCCCCAAACAGCTGGGCGAGGTGCTTTTTGAAAGATTGCAGCTCCCGCACGGCAAGAAGGCGAAGACCGGCTGGTCTACAAATGCGGACGTGCTGGAGAAGCTGCGTTGGGAAAACCCCATCGTGGAAGAGGTGCTGCAATACCGCCAGTACGCCAAGTTCCGCTCAACGTATTGCGACGGGCTGCTGAAGGTCATCGCGCCCGACGGGCGCATCCACACGAGCTTCCAGATGACCGCGACGGCGACGGGGCGGCTCAGCTCGACCGAGCCGAACCTGCAGAACATTCCCACGCGCACGCAGCTTGGCAGCGAGTTCCGCCGGATGTTCATCCCGGCTGACGGCTGCGTGCTGGTCGATGCCGACTACAGCCAGATCGAGCTGCGCCTGCTGGCCCATATTGCAGACGATGAAGCGATGAAGCAGGCGTTTCTGTCCGGCGAGGACATCCACACCGTTACGGCCGCGCAGGTCTTCGGCGTGCCGGCGGAGCAGGTCACCCGGCAGATGCGCTCGCACGCGAAGGCCGTCAATTTCGGCATCGTGTACGGCATTTCCGCCTTCTCCCTTGCGCAGGACATCGGCGTGCCGGTGTATGAAGCAAAGGAGTATATCGAGACCTATTTCGAGCGCTTTCCCGGCATCCACCGCTATATGGACGAGGTGGTAAAGCAGGCAAAGGAGCGCGGCTATGTTGAAACGCTGATGCACCGCCGCCGCGCGCTGCCCGAGCTGACTGCCAGCAACTTCAATACCCGCTCGTTCGGCGAACGGGTGGCGCGCAATATGCCCATTCAGGGCACAGCCGCGGACGTCATCAAACTCGCCATGGTGCGCGTGGACGAACGGCTGCGCAGGGAAAAGCGCGCGGCAAGGCTCATTTTGCAGGTACACGACGAGCTGATCGTCGAATGCCCCGAGGCGGAAAAGGAAGCGGTCGCGGCGCTGCTCACGGAAGAGATGGAAGGCGCGGTGTGCCTCTCCGTTCCGCTGACAGCGGAGGCCCACTGGGGCAAAAACTGGCTGGATGCCAAATAAGCGCGGAGGAAACCGTATGGAACACTTGAAAAAGCAGGTTCGCATCATTCCAATGACGAACGAGCATCTTGACGAGGTGGCGGCGCTGGAGCGGGAATGCTTCTCCACGCCCTGGTCGCGCAATATGCTGGCCGAGGAGCTGGAGAACGCCTGTTCCGCCTTTCTCGTTGCACTCGATGCGGCGGACGGCAGCGTTGTGGGCTACGCAGGGCTGCTTGCCATTGCGGGCGAGGGCTATATCACCAATGTCGCCGTCCGGCCCGAGAGCCGCCGCGGCGGCGTGGCGGGGCAGCTGCTGGACGTCTTCATCCGCTTTGCCGAGGGCAGCGGACTCGCCTTTCTTACGCTGGAGGTGCGCGCGGGCAACTATCCCGCCATCGCGCTTTACGGCAGCCGCGGCTTCCGCGGCGTGGGACGGCGCAAGAACTACTACGAGCATCCGAAGGAGGATGCCATCATCATGACGCGCACGTTCGGCGCGCCGCAGGAAACGGAGGCGGAGGTATGAAAATTCTCGCCTTTGAATCCTCCTGCGACGAGACCGCCGTTGCCGTGGTGGAGGACGGGCGCCGCGTCCTGTCTGATGCGATCCTCTCGCAGGCGGATCTGCACGCGCTCTACGGCGGCGTTGTGCCGGAGATCGCCTCGCGCAGGCACATCGAGGCCATCGCCGCGCTGACCGACCGCGCGCTTGCGGAGGCGGGCGCGGCCAGGCGCGACATCGACGCCGTGGCGGCGACCTACGCGCCGGGCCTGATCGGTGCAGTGCTGGTGGGACTGAACTTTGCAAAGTCCGCCGCCTATGCGCTCGGCGTTCCCCTCATCCCCGTGCATCACATCCGCGGGCATATTGCGGCAAACTATCTTGCCTTTCCGGACCTGGAGCCGCCGTTTCTGGCGCTGTGCATGTCCGGCGGCAACACGCTGCTCGTGGATGTGCGCGGCTACACGGATTTTGCGCTCCTCGGCGCAACGTGCGACGATGCAGCGGGCGAATGCTTTGACAAGGCCGCGCGCGTGCTGGGGTTGCCCTATCCCGGCGGCGCGGCGATGGATCAGCTCGCGCGCCAAAGCGCAGGCGGCATTTACGAGCTGCCGCGCGCAAAAATAGAGGGGCGTCCCCTTGACATGAGCTTTTCCGGACTCAAGACCGCCGTTGTGAACCTTGCGCACAACGCCGCCCAGACCGGCAGAGCGCTTGACCGCGCGGCGTTTGCGCGCGATTTTACGCAGGCGGTTGTAGACGAGCTTGTCCCCCGCGCGATGCTCGCCATGCAGCAGAGCGGCCGCAGGGCGCTTGTCGCCGCCGGCGGCGTAGCGGCCAATTCCTTTATCCGCGCCGCGCTGGAAAGCGAGTGCGAAAAGCGCGGGTACAGGCTGTACCTGCCGCCGCTGAAGCTCTGCGGCGACAACGGCGCAATGATCGGCGCGCAGGGATACTACGAATATCTCGCCGGCGCGCGGGCAGACCTTTCCCTCAACGCTTATGCCACGCGAGACATCGACGACCCCATTGTCTGAACCCCGCTTCGGCGTTCCTTCCGCTTCCGGGAGGAACGCCTTTTTGCTGCATCGGCTTCCCCGCCGAGGATTTGTCAAGGCCTGCGCCTTGTCGTTTTGACGGCGGCGCGCCGCAGCTTGCAAATTTTGTGCATTATGGAAACTATTCGAAAATCTGTTCTGGCGATGTGCCGCCGACTTTAGCATTATGTAAATTTCGACATAACCCTCAACTCTGCTTCGTTTTTCCTTTCCCAGCATTCTTCACCTGCAAATTGCTTGAGATATCAAGGCGTTTTCAGCTTTTCCACGGTTGTGGAAAAGTCTGTGGAAACTGTGGATAACTCCTTGTAGAACCGATTTATCCGATATTTTATGTTAATCTGTCGAATCAGTAAATGTTCCGACGGAAGCTCGTATGGAATGTTTGGAAAAATCATGCTTTGTCGATTTCTGGCAACTTACAGGGACGGTAATGCCCGGCGCGGCGCGCCGCATTACAGCCCGGCGTTTTGCAGGAATTCCGCAACGAATACTATTTGTATATCCGCGGCGCGCCGCTTCAAAAAACGTCCTGCCGCAGGTCTGCGGCAGGACGTTTTTCAAGGAACCGCCAGCCCATAGCAGCCGTTCACCGGGTCGAGAAACAGCGGCAGGCGCGGCGTGCGATAGGTGAACCAGACAAATACAAACAGCAGCAGCCATAGAAGGACGAACCCCAGCAGCTGCGCCGCGCCGCCGCGCAGTCTTCCGGCCGTCAGCATCCGGCAGCCGGCAAAATATGCCAGCGCATCGGCAAGGAAAAAGATGGCGATGTTCGCCCAGTCCGGCAGCCGGCCAAACATCCCGGTCAGCGTGTAGAAAAGCGCAGGGATCGCCGCAAGCCCAAGCAGGATCGCCGCCGCCTTGACCGCAAAGAAGTTGCGCAGCGGCTCGGAAAACACGATAAATTCCGCCGCCGCAAACAGCAGAAACGGAATGAACAGCAGCTTCATGTGTTCCCACGTCGATTCGTTTACCGCCGAAAATGCCGCCGCCACGCGGCTCCTGCCCGACCAGTCATACACAAAGTGCAGCAGCGTACCCAGCGCGCCCGTGAACAGAAAGCCGGCGGCCTCCCAGCGGCGCAGTTCCCGTTTCATATTCCGTCCTCCCTTTTGTCCCGCTCATACAGGCAGGTGTTCGTCTCATTCATTCTACGCAGAGGAGACGGGCTTTATACGTCAAAAGCCGCCCTTACGGGCGGCTTTTACTCCTTTTATCCTTCAAAGCGCGGCACGATCACGCCGGAGGGCGCGTCCTCCGTCAGCGTAAAGCCGCTGCTGTCGAGCCGATGGATCTGCGCGGCATCGTAAAGCGCCAGAAACTCATCCAGCGTACCGATCTCCGCGTAGCCATGGCAGCCGAAGCGATAGTGCATCGGCACAATCACGCGGGGAGAAACCGCAGCCGCAACGCTCTTTGCCGCTGCCGCATCGATGGTATAATAGCCGCCCACAGGAATGAGCAGCGCATCGCAGCCCCTGACTGCGGCCAACTGCGTCTCGTTCAGCGCGTGTCCAAGGTCGCCGCAGTGTACAACGGTCAGTCCTTCGGCGCGCAGAATGTGGATGATATTCCCTCCGCGAAGCGAACCCTGCTCGTCATCGTGGAACGTTGAAGCCGTTTCAACCGCGAACGGGCTTTCCGATTTCTCGCGCCCCGAGAGCGTCACCGCCTCCAGAAAGGCGTGGTCGCGGTGGCTGTGGGAGCAGAGCGCCTCGTCCGCCTCGACGTGCAGCGCAGGATATGTCTCCACATAGTAGGGGTCCAGCACGATGCGGTATCCGCCGCTCTCAAGCAGAAAGCAGGAATGCCCCAGCCAGGTAATCTTCATTCGTTATTCCTCCGGCTTCGTTTCATTCGCGGACGCGCCCGCAGCTCTTTTTTTTCGGCCGGGCTGCGGCAGCTTTCCCCTCCGGCGCAGGCGCAGGATCAGCTTTACGACACCGAACACAGCCGCCGCAAAAATCAGAAGCCCCAGCCAGCTGTAGGCCAGCCACACCGCAAGGTCCTCCAGCGCCTGTCCTGTTGCGCTCAGCCCATCGGAAAAGGCGCTGCCCAGCTTCTCGCCGAAGGTCCTTGGCGCATCCTCCGTGCCGGAGAGACGGTAGACTTCGCTCAGCTCGAGCGTCACGGTCGCATAATCCACCAGCGCGTCGTAATGCCGCATCGCGCCGGAAAGCTCCTCGATCTCATACTCCGTCTCGGAGATGGCGGACTCGATGGTGATGATATCCTCCATGCTTTCCGCCTTTTTCAGCAGCTCCTGCAAGCGCTCCAGCTTGATCTGCGCCGTTTCGAGGCGCGCCTGCGTGTCGTAATACTGCTCGCTGATATTTTCCGCCGTGTCGCTCCGCCACGTCATGTGGCAGAGCGTGCCGACCTGATCGCAGAAGGCTGCGAACTGCTCCGCCGGCACGCGCACGGTATAGCTTGCGTGGCGGTAGCCGCTGGAGTAATTGGAAAAGTTCTTCTGCTCAAAGTAACCGCCGCTGCTCTCCACAAGCGCGGCAATGTCCTTTGCCGCCTGGTCGAATTCCAGCGTCTGCAGTTCGATGCTCGCGGTGTAGACCATCTTCACGCCGCGCTCAGCAAGGCTGCCGCCTGCGGCAGCGCCGGTCTGCACACCGCCGTCCCACGCGCCGTCGTCCGACGCGGTGTAGTCATACTCAACGTCCGGCAGCGCCGAGCCGTTGTAGCTCTCTTCCGTCGATGTACTGTCGTAGCCGGCGTACTTTGTTGCGCCGCACGCGGCAAGGGACAGCGCCAACAGCAGCGAGAGCAGAAGGATCGTCAGTCTTTTCATCTTCATCCGCCTCATTTCCGTTATTTTGGGGTTTCTGATTGTTCAGACGCTCATGATGCGCAAAAGGTTCCCGGAATCTGCCATTTTTTTCATTCAAGCTCATCAAGCGTCATGGAAAAGCTGTCCATGCAGGTGGTCATAAAGTACTCCAGCTCCGGCATTTTCATCTCCTCCAGCGCATGGCGCGTCTGCTCCGCAGCTTTCCGGAACTCAAGGTTGCCCGCCTTCAGCTCCTCCACGCACTTGATATAGGCCGAGAGCTTATCTGCCGCCTTGACAAGACGGCGCACCGTTTCATCCTCGATGCGGAGGATGGGCGCATAATCCGCGCGCAGCTCTGCGGGCAGCATCGAAAGCAGCTTGTCGCCCGCCACGGCCTCGACCTTGCGGTAGGCCGCGCTGATCTCAGGATTGTAGTATTTGATCGGCGTCGGCATATCGCCGGTGAGGATCTCGGTGGCATCGTGATAGAGCGCCGCGACCGCAACGGCGTCCGCATCCGTTGGGATGCCGTACACGCGCGTGCGGATCAGCGCCAGCGCGTGCGCCAGCACCGCGACCATATGGCTGTGTTCCTGAATGTTCTCCTCCTCGGTGTTGCGCATCAGCGCCCAGCGCTTCACGCAGCGCATCCGGGAGATATAAGCATAAAAATGGTTCCCCACGGTTCATTCCTCCACTTCTCCGCGCAGAGTGCCGCCATCGACCTGCGTGACCTTCACATTTTTCACCTGATTGTGCAGCCCCTCCTGCGGAACGCTGACCTCCATGTAGTTCGGCGCGTGTCCCGCGCTGCCGCCCTGCCGGTCGCGCTCGAAAAGCACGGGAAAGCTCCTGCCCACGCAGCGCGCAAGATACGCCTCATGCATCTCCTGCGCGGCTGCGGCCGCGCGTGCGGCGCGCTCCTCGCGCACGGGCATATCGACCTGCTTCATCTCCGCCGCCTTTGTGCCGGGGCGGATCGAGTAGGGGAAAACGTGCATATCGGCGAAACCGCAGCGCCGGATGAAGGCAAGCGTCTGCGCAAATTCCTCCTCCGTCTCCTCCGGAAAGCCTGTGATCAGATCGGTCGTGATGGCGGGGTCGTCAAAATACCTGCGCAGCAGCTCGCAGGACTCCAGAAACCGCGCCGTATCATACTTGCGGTTCATGCGTTTCAGGGTCGCATCGCAGCCGGACTGCATCGAAAGGTGAAAATGCGGACAGAGCTGCGGCAGCCTTGCCGCCCTCGCGCAGAATTCCTCCGTGATGGTGCGCGGCTCAAGCGAGCCGAGGCGGATGCGCATATCGCCGCCCTCGCGCGCAAGCAGCTCCAGAAGGTCGATAAGCGACGTCCCGTCCGCAAAATCCGCGCCGTAGGACGAGATCTCGATGCCTGTGACCACGATCTCGCGGTAGCCCTCGGCGCGCAGCGTCCGCACCTGCTTCGCCGCCTCGTCCATCGGCAGCGAGCGCACGCGCCCGCGCGCGTAGGGGATGAGGCAGTAGGTGCAGAAGTTCACACACCCGTCCTCCACCTTGAGCATTGCGCGCGTGCGGTTCACCATGCCGCCGGCAGGCAGCACCTCAAAGCTCCGCCGCTGCCACACGTCGTCCACATCAACGATTCTGATCTTTTCCCGCGCCGCGCGCTCCAAAAGGTCGATAAAGTGCGCGCGGTCATTCGTTCCCGCGATCACGTCCGGGTCGAGCTTTTTCACATCCTCCGGATGCGTCTGGGCGTAGCAGCCGCAGGCGGCGATCACCGCGTCCGGGCTGCGCCGCTTCGCCTGGCGCAGCATCTGGCGCGACTTCTTGTCGCTCACCGCTGTCACCGAGCAGGTGTTGACGATGTAGGCGTCCGCCGCTTCCTCAAACCCGACCAGCTCATGGCCCCGCCGCGCAAGCTCCTGCTCAAGCGCCTGCGTCTCATACTGGTTCACCTTGCACCCGAGGGTGCAGATTGCAACTTTCATGGCAATGCGTCCTTTTCCTCTGGCGGCGCGCTGCCTCTGCCGGCAAAAGATGCGTGCTGCCCTTGCTTTTTATTTTATTTATTGTATAATCATTTCGGCATTCTGACAAGTCCAAAGAAAGGGATTTTATCGATATGATCTATCTCGACCACGCCGCCACCACGCCCGTTCCCGCAGAAGTAGCGCGCGCTGTTTACGATACGCTGACTGCCGGCTGGGGCAACCCCAGCTCGCAGTACCCCGCTGGCCGGCAGGCAAAGGCCGCGGTGGACGCCGCGCGCGGGACGATTGCAGACGCGCTTGGCTGCAAAGCGGAGGAATTCATCTTCACCTCCTGCGGCTCGGAGAGCGATAACTGGGCGATCCGCCTTGCCGCGCATCAGAACCGGCGCGTGGGAAAGCACATCATCACCACCGCCGTGGAACATAGTGCGGTGCTGAACCCCTGCAAGGCGCTGGAGCAGGAGGGCTATTCCGTCACATACCTGAAGCCCGACAAAAACGGCGATGTCGCCGTCTCTCAGGTCGAGGACGCGCTGCGCGAGGATACCGCGCTCGTCACGATGATGCTCGTGAACAACGAAACAGGCTGCATCTTTCCCGTTGGCGAGGTCGCGCGGCTTTTGAAGGCGAAGGGTTCCTGCGCGCTGCTGCACACCGACGCAGTGCAGGGCTTTTTGAAGCTTCCCTTCCGCGCTGATACGCTCGGCGCCGACCTGATCTCGATCAGCGGACACAAGGTCGGCGCGCCCAAGGGGATCGGCGGGCTTTACATCGGCGGCCGCGTGCGCGCGCCGCAGCCGCTCATCCTCGGCGGCGGGCAGGAGCGCGGGCTTCGCTCCGGCACGGAGGCGACCGGACAGATCGCCGGTTTTGCCAGGGCGGTCGCGCTGCGCGCCGGCCATTTGGATGATACGCTCGCCCGCATGGCCGCCGTCAAGGCCTATGCCGAGGAAAAGCTGCTCGCGCTCGATGGCGTCGTCCGCATCGGCGACGGACAGGCGCCGCATATCCTTTCTCTCTCGCTTGTCGGCTACCCTTCGGCAAACGTTGTAAGCGAGCTGGGCGCGCAGGGCATCTGCATCTCCGCAGGCTCTGCCTGCCACCGCGGGCAGCTGAGCCACGTCTACCGCGCGATGGGGCTTGATAAAAAGACCGCCGCCGGCGTGCTGCGCATCAGCTTTGGCCCGGAAACGACAGAGCGGGAGATCGATGCGCTTGCCAAGGCGCTCAAGGCGCATCGGGACACACGCTTTCCCATGCTGTGATTGTAACATCAGAGGTTTTTATGTTCTCCTATCTTCACCAACCCAAAGGCTTTTACAAGCGGCTCTTCCTGCTGGCGCTGCCGGTCATCGTGCAGAATCTCATCACCACATCGCTCGGCTTTCTCGACACATTCATGGTAGGGCTGCTCAGCAGCGACCAGATGTCTGCCGTTACGGTGGCAAACGTCCCCGTCTTCATCATCCAGCTTGTCGTGTTCGGCCTGCAAAGCGGCTCAAGCGTCCTCATCAGCCAGTATTGGGGACGCGGCGACCGCGAAAGCATCAACCGCGTGATGGGCATCGGCTTTCTCATCGCAGGCGGCGTATCAGTCCTCTTTGCGGTGATCCTGTTTCTGTTTCCCGCGCAGGTTCTCTCTCTCGTCACCGATAATGCAACGCTTATCACGCTGGGCGAGCCGTACCTGCGCATCGTGGGCTTTTCCTACATCTTCAATTCTCTCTCGTCCATCTACATCGGGATGCAGCGCAGCATTGAAAATCCCCGCTTCGGCATGATCGTGTTCGGCGCTTCCATGCTCTTCAATACTGTGGGCAACTATGTGCTTATCTTCGGCAAGCTTGGTTTTCCGGCGCTCGGCATTACAGGCGCGGCGATCGCCACGCTGCTCTCGCGCGTGGTGGAGTTTGCTCTCGCCTTCTCCTATGCGTTCCGGTGCCGGTCAGTGCCGCTGATGCGGCGCGCGCTGCTGCGCCCCGGCATGGCGATGCTGCGGCGCTTCCTGCGCTACAGCGCCCCTGTACTGGCGAATGAAACGCTGTGGGGTCTCGGCTTTTCCATGATCACCGTCATCATGGGCCATATGGCGGCGAGCGGCGACCTCATCGCCGCCTACACGCTTGCCGGCAACATCGACAAGCTGATGACCTCCGGCATCTTCGGCATTGCCGCAGCCGTATCGGTCATCGTGGGCAAGGAGATCGGATCGGGCAATCTGAAGGGCGTCTACAGCATCGGGCGCGCGCTGTGCTTCACGGCAGCTGCATTCGGGCTTGTGATCGGCGCGCTGGAATATGTCATGTTTCTCACGCTGATGCGCCCCTATGTGATGCCGCTGTTTTCCCTTTCCGCCGCAGCCGAGGCGCTGTGCAGCGTGATGATCGCCTGCTACGCCTGCGCCATGCCGCTCCACAGCTTTTCGACCACGATGGTCGTGGGCGTGCTGCGCGGCGGCGGCGATGTGCGAGCCTCGCTCGTGATCGACAACATTCCGCTCTGGTGTGCCGCGCTGCCGGTGATGTACCTGCTCGGCATCGTTCTCAAGGTGCCCAACGCCGTTTTCTGCCTGTGCCTGATGGTCGAGTCCACCGTCAAGACACCCATCGGCATTTGGCGCGTTCACAGCGGCAAATGGGTCCACGACATCACACGGATTGAATAAAAGAGGAAGGGCTGCGCCCTTCCTCTTTCTATGATTCCTTTTGAAGCTTTTCCCACCGCATCTCGCGCAGCAGCGGCAGGCTGACGCACAGGGATGCCGCCACAAAAAAAGCGATGCCGACCATGCGGTTCACGCTGATGTGCTCGCCGTACACCGCCACCGCCAAAGCCGTTGCGAGAACGGGCTTGACGAGATAGACGAACGAGGCCTCGGTCGCGGAGGTGTACTCCGTGATCTTCGCCACGAGCAGAAAGCCGATCGCCGCGCAGCCGATGCCGACATGGCACAAAAGCAGCGTTGACTTGAGCGTAAAGCCCGTGAAAAACGGGATGCCCGCGAAGATATCCAGGCCTAGGCTGCTGTAAAGCGCGCCGACCGCCGGAATTTCGCCAAGCAGCAGCAGGCAGAGAAGCTCCAGCCCGCCGGCGAGCATATTAAAGGCCGTGATCACGAGCGCGCCGAGCTGCGGCAGGCGCAGCTTGCAGAGCGTGCCGTAAGTGGCAAACAGCAGTGTGGCGGTGAGGATCTCCAGAAAGCCGCGCAGGCTGATCTCAAGGTGCGCGGGATTGAGGATCAGGAGAATGCCGATGACCTCGACCCCGATGGCCAGCAGATGGTTCTTTTTCAGCGGCTCATGCAGGATAAAGTGCGCCAGCGCCACCGCAAACACGGGATTGCCCGAGTATATGATCGACGTGGCCGAGGCGTCCATGTGCAGCACCGCCATCTGCAAAAGGGACATATGCAGCGTCACTGTCAGAAAGCCAAGAAGCGCAAAATAGCCCCAGTCGCTCCGCGTGACGCGGATGCCTCGCTTCCTGACGTCCCGCAGGGCAAACGGCAGCAGCGCCGCGCCGCCGAGCAGCACGCGCTCGACCGTTACCTGCATGGGTGCGAACGCGCCGCCGAGTGCCTTGAGCGCGACCTCGGTGGTGGAATAGAGCATAGCGGCAAGCAGAATGCAAAGGTATCCCCGTTTCCGATTTTCCATCATTTTCTTCCCTCCCGCCCGTTCTTGCGCCGAAGCATCGCTATTTTACGCCGCGTGTGCGAAAAATGCAACCGCAGCGCGCCTGTTCCCCGCAGAAAAAGCGCCGCTCCGACCATCGGAGCGGCGCTTTCCGCATGATTTTTGATGACGCGCTCCGCTTATTTGGCGGTCTGTGCGGTCTTCTTGCTCTCCCACTTCGTTACGCAGCAGGCGCAGGAGATATCGCCGGTGATGTTCAGGCAGGTACGGCCCATGTCGAACAGGCGGTCGATGCCGTAGATGATCATAATCATATCAACGGGGATGTTCATCGCTTCGAGCACCATGGCGAGCATGATCATGCCTGCGCCCGGCGTACCGGCGGTGCCGATGGAGGCAAGCGTTGCGGTAACAACGATGGCGACCATCTGACCAAGCGTCAGCGTCATGCCGCAGCAGGTGGCAAGGAAGATGGTGGCCACGCACTGATAGATAGCCGTGCCGTCCATGTTGATCGTCGCGCCGAGGGGGATGACGAAGGAGGAGACGTCGTTCTCCGCGCCCAGCTCATCCGCGCACTCCTTGCTCAGAGGGATGGTGGCGGCGGAGGAGGTGGAGGTGAAGGCGAAGATCATCGCGGGAGAGGCCTTCTTGAAAAAGCGGAAGGGGCTGATGCCCGCAAAGGCCTTGGCAGAGAAGGAATAGCAGAGGATCGCGTGAACGAAGTAGCCGAGGTAGGCGCAGCCAAGCACCACGGCAAGCGAGCCGAGGATCTCCGGCCCCTGCGTGGCAACGACCCACGCCATCATCGTGAACACGCCGATGGGGCTGAGGGCAATGATGAACGCCATCACGCGTTCAATGACCGCATAGAGCGTGGAGACCATATCCTTGGCAAGCTTGCCCTTTTCGCCCGCGGCAAGGATGCCGCCGCCGAACATCAGCGCGATCACGATGACCTGCAGCATATTTGCGTCGTTGAAGGACTTCCACATATTGCTCGGGAAGATAGCAACCAGGGTATCCATAAAGTTGGCGCTGGTGGCCTTATCCCAGACCGCGCCGTCCTCCAGCGCGAGCGTGGGAAACCAGCCCGCATTATTGAAGAGATTGGCGAACACCAGCCCGATCACACAGGCGGCGGCGGTGGTAACAAGGAAGTAGGCGACCGTCTTCCAGCCGACGGAGCCGACCTTCTTCATATCGCCCATGGAGATGATGCCGTCGATCATCGACAGCAGCACGACGGGGACGACGATGAACTTGAGAAGGTTGACGAAGATGGTGCCGAAGGGCTTTAAGTAGTTGGTCGTGAACTCGGGGATCCCCGCCTTATAGAAGACGTAACCGGCTATGCACCCAAGCACCAAGGCAATCCCGATCTGAAGCGGGAGGCTGAGTTTTTTCTTTTCCATGGCATACACACACTTTCCTTTAATTTGTCCATTTATAGATATCTTAAATGAACGATGCCCTATTCTACTGCAAGCCCTTGCATTTTGCAAGCCCCCTTTTCAAAAAAATTTTACTTTTTTAACGGCAATCCACACAAAATTGCGTCTTTCTCTCCGCTTTTCTTGTTGGAAATTCCAGCTTGCTTTTTGCGGCGCCATCAGGTATCCTATCGTAGAAGAAATGCAAGGGAGGATCTGGCCATGAAGCTCTGCACCGCGCCGAAAAAGAAGGCTCCCGCCGTTGGCATTTCCGTTTTTATTGATATTGTTTTTATTGACCGGTAATTGTTTTACCGGTCTTTCTTTTTGCCCGCATGGGGCCTGAAAGCGTTTGGTCAAAATAAGGATACATTCAAAATCAAAAGAAAGAGGGAAAGATCACATGAAGAAAGAACTCGGACAGGAAGCCATTTACGACGCCCGCCAGCTGGGCACGCCCAAAATGCTGGTGCTGGGATTGCAGCATATGTTCGCCATGTTCGGCGCAACGGTGCTGGTCCCCATTCTCGTGCAGGGCTACGGCCTGCCGCTCTCCATCCAGACGACGCTGCTTTTTGCCGGCCTCGGCACGCTGCTGTTCCATGTATGCACCAAGCTGAAGGTACCTGCGTTCCTCGGCTCCTCGTTCGCCTACCTCGGCGGCTTCGAGACCGTCGCCAAGCTGGACTCCGGCAAGTACGCCGGCATGAGCGGCGACGAAAAGCTCGCCTATGCGCTCGGCGGCATCGTGATCGCAGGGCTGCTGTACCTTGTACTCGCGCTCCTCTTTAAGCTCCTCGGCGTCAAGAAGGTCATGCGCTACTTCCCGCCCATCGTCACCGGCCCGATGATCATCATGATCGGTCTCAACCTCTCCGGCTCTGCGATCAGCAATGCCGCGACCTGCTGGTGGCTCGCGCTCGTCGCCATGGCGATCATCGTGGTCGCCAACATCTGGGGCAAGGGCATGGTCAAGATCATCCCCATTCTGCTCGGCGTCGCCGGCAGCTATATCGTTGCCCTGATCGCCACCGCCTGCGGCGCGCAGCTGCCCAACGCCGATGGCGTGATGCAGCCGCTCGTCAACTTTGCCTCCGTCAGCAAGGCAGACCTCGTCGGTCTCCAGCAGTTTGTCATCGCCAAGTTTGACGTCACCTCCATTCTGGTCATGGCCCCCATCGCCATCGCCGCGATGATGGAGCACATTGGCGACATCTCCGCCATTTCCTCCACCACTGGCAAAAACTTCATCGAGGATCCCGGCCTGCACCGCACCCTGATCGGCGACGGGCTTGCCACGGCGCTCGCCGGTATGTTCGGCGGCCCCGCCAACACCACCTACGGCGAAAACACCGGCGTGCTTGCCCTCTCCAAGGTCTACGACCCCCGCGTTGTGCGCCTTGCCGCCATCTACGCCATTATCCTGAGCTTCTCCCCCAAGTTCGATGCGCTCGTCAACTCCATCCCCGCGGCCATCGTCGGCGGCGTCAGCTTCATCCTCTACGGTATGATCTCTGCGGTCGGTGTGCGCAACATCGTAGAGAACCAGGTCGATCTCACAAAGTCCCGCAACCTCATCATCGCGGCGGTCATGTTTGTCAGCGGCCTCGGCTTCAGTTCGGTCGGCGGCATCACCTTCACCGTCGGCGGCGCGGCCGTCACGCTCTCCGGGCTTGCCATCGCGGCGCTGTGCGGCGTCATCCTGAACGCCATCCTGCCCGGCAACGACTACGAGTTCGGCGTCAGCGTTGTGGGCGACAAGTCCGCCGACCTCGGCAGCTACTGATCTTCCCCTCTGCACCACAAAAAAGGAAGCGGCACATGCCGCTTCCTTTTTCCACTTTTCCGTGCTATACTCTTCTAAACGCTATTTTCAGGAGGTCTCTTTATGGATACGATCAGGCCCGGACGCTACCGCCACTTCAAGGGAAACGAATACGAGGTCATCGGCACGGCGCGCCATTCCGAAACGCTGGAGGAAATGGTCGTCTACCGCGCGCTGTATGGCGAATTCAGCCTTTGGGTCCGCCCCGCCGCCATGTGGAACGAGATCGTCGAGCGCAACGGTAAGACCTTCCACCGGTTCACCTATATTGGCCAATGACAGACTACACGCTCATCCGCGCCAGGCGGCGCACGATGTCCCTTCGGCTCGACCGTGAGGGAAACGCCATTGTCCGCGCGCCCAGCGGTGTCAAACAAGACGTTATCGACCGCTTTGTCGCCGCGCACGAGGACTGGATCCTGCGCGCGCGGGAAAAGCAGGCTCTGCACCGCGCTGCGCACCCCGAACCGGCAGAGGAGGAGCGCGCCGCACTCCTTGCGCGCGCAAAAGAGTATCTGCCCGTCCGTGTTGCTTATTGGAGCGACGTGATGGGTCTCACGCCCGCCGGTGTGAAGATCACCTCCGCGCGCACGCGCTTTGGCTCGTGCAGCGGAAAGAACAGTCTGTGCTTTTCCTGGCGGCTGATGCAGTATCCCCCGTCCGCGATCGACTATGTGATCGTTCACGAGCTTGCGCACATCCGCCACCACGATCACTCCGCTGCGTTCTATGCGCTTGTTGAGCGCTATCTGCCCGACTGGCGCGCGCGGATGAAGCTGCTGAAGGAATAAGCTCCCCCACGAATGGAACGGCCGCAGCACGGCATTGCCGTGCTGCGGCCGCTTTTGCATTTTCTCTGTTCAGCCCAGCTTTTGCGCAAGATCCTCCAGCGCGGCGGTCATCGCCTCTTCGAACGACGGGTGCGGGCGCATGGCCAGCAGAAACTGTTCGACCGTCATGTGATTCGCCAGCGCCTGCGAGACGCCGCCGATCATGTCGCTCGAATGCTCACACATGAGCTGCGCGCCGAGCAGCTCGCGCGTTTCGGCATTTGCGACGAACTTCATAAAGCAGCGGCCGGGGTCGGCGATGAGCGTCCTGGCATTGTCGAACATGACGTGCTTGCCGGTCTTGACGGGGATGCCTGCCTCTTTCGCCTCAGCCTCGGTCATGCCGACGGCCGCGATCTCCGGGCGGCAGTAGATGCAGCTCGGCACAACGGACATGGAGGTGTGATTTTCTTTTCCGCAGAGCAGATCGACGCACGCGATGCCCTGCGCGGTCGCCACGTGGGCAAGCTGAATTTTTGCCGACACATCGCCGATGGCATAGATGTGAGGGATGCTCGTCTCGTAGCGCTCGTTCACGGCGATGCTGCGGCGGTTCATTTCGGCGCTGAGACCGTCCGCGAACAGGCCGTCGCAGTAGGGGCGGCGGCCGATGGCGCAGAGGACAGCCTCGCCGGAGACCGTCTCGTTCTTTTCCTTGCAGATGAAGTTCACGGCGACGTCCCCGTCCGATTTCTCCACGCTCTGGACCATCGCGTTCGTAAAGACCTTTACGCCCTGCTTTTTGAGGATGAGCGCAAGGTTCTGGCCGAGTTCCTTGTCCATGTTGGGCAGCAGACGGTCCATGCCCTCAACGATCGTCACCTCGCAGCCGAGATCGGCATAAAACGTCGCAAACTCAATACCGATAACGCCGCCGCCGATGATGACAATAGAGCGGTAGAGATGGTCGCAGCCCTCGAGCAGCTCGTCGGAGGTCATGGCAAGCTCCAGCCCCGGGATCGGCGGGCGGGACGGCACGGAGCCGGTGGCAATGAGAATATCCTCGCAGGCGTAGTCCCGGCTGTTTCCCTCCGCATCCGTTACGCGGACGCAGCCGGGCGCGGTGATGCACGCCGTACCGCGCAGAAGATCTACCTTTGCAGTTTTGAACAGCGCCTCGATGCCGGAGGACAGCTTTTGCGAGACTTCACGCTTATAAGCAAAAATCCCCCCGATGTCGGCGCGGATATCCTCGGTGTAAACGCCGAGGCGCGCGCCGTTTTTCGCATCGCGGTAGACCTGCGAGGAGTGAAGCAGCGTTTTGGTGGGGATGCAGCCGCGGTTGAGGCAGGTCCCTCCCGCCTCGCGCTTTTCCACAACAGCGGTCTTGCGTCCCAGCTTCGCCGCGCGGAGCGCGGCCTCATAGCCGCCGGGGCCGCTGCCAATCACAATGAGTTGATAATCAGCCATACTCTTCGTTTCCTTTTCAGAGCAATGCCGCCGACTTTTCGGCGGCACTGCGGGATAGTGATGTTCAGATATCCTGCTCGCGCAGCAGCGCGCAGAGATCGTCTGCATAGCCGCAGCATTCCTCTGCCGACTGCACGCGCTCACAGAGCGCATCGATCGAGAGGCGGCAGCCGTGCAGCGCCTGCGCAAGCGGCGCGGCAAACTCCGCGTCCATTGCGTCCGACCAGACGGCGGCGTCGGCCACAAGGCCGTTTTCCACTGCCAGTTCGAGCCTCACCTCGCCCCACACAAAGCGCTTAGCGCAGGTGAACGAGCAAGGCACGCTTCTGCCATACACCCAATCGTAGCTGTGAAAGCGTGCATAGCGGCGCTCGATCTCGTTCGCGTCAAAGTCCTCCTCGCGCAGCTCTTTTGCTTCAAGGCCGTAAACGGACTCGAACGCCTTGACCATGGAGCGCGCCATACTGTCAATCGTCAGGTCAGGCTTGAGTTCCGTCAGGTTGATGACGCGTGAGCGCACGGACGCGACGCCTTTGCTCTCGAGCTTCGTCTTCGACGGCGTGAGGTATTTGCCAAGGTTTGCCATATCGACGTTCACGAGCAGCGTCCCGTTGTGGAACGAGCGGCCCGCGTGCGAGTAGAACGAATTGCCGGAGAACTTGCACCCGTTCGTCAGGATGTCGTTCCGGCCCGAAATTTCCGCCGGAATGCCGAGAGAGCGGCAGGCCTCGACGATCACACTCTGCTGGCGGCGCAGGTCATAGTCAGCCGTGCGCAGCGAGAAGGTGAAGTTGAGGTTGCCCATGTCGTGGTAGACCGCGCCGCCGCCGGAGAGCCGGCGGGCGAGCGTCCCGCCGTCGCACGCAAGCTCAGTCGTGCGGCATTCCTGCCATGCGTTCTGGTTGCGGCCGATGACGACCGTGTGCTTATTCTGCCAGAGGTAGAGAATGCAGGTATCCTCCCCCACGGTATCGGTCAGATATTCCTCCAGCGCAAGGTTGCGGTGGGGATCGGTGCAGCCGCCAATATAATACTGAAGCTTCGTTATCATGCAAACTGATACCGCAGAACCATATTGCGCGCCGCGCCGACCTCGTCAAGGCGGCGGACGGGCGTGTCGTGCGGCGCGGTGTGCAGCGCCTCAGGATCGGAATAGGCAAGGTCAAAGAGCCTGCCGTAAATATCGCACACCTCGTCCATCGTCTCTTTGCTCTCAGTCTCGCAGGGCTCGACCATAAGCGCCTCGTGGACGATGAGCGGGAAGTACATCGTGGGCGGATGCAGGCCGAAATCGAGCATTCCCTTGGCAAGGTCGAGTGCGGAAACGCCCGTCTCCTTGTGGAGATCGACGAGCGACATGACAAACTCGTGCATGCAGATCTCATCGTAGGCCATGGTGAACTTTTCGGCAAGCTTCACGCGCATATAGTTCGCATTCAGCACGGCGTTCATCGCCGCCTCGCGGATACCGTGCCTGCCGAGCGTCAGCACATAGGTCAGCGCCTTGATGCACACATCGAAGTTGCCGTAGAACAGCTTCACGCGGCCGATGGACTTTTCGGGATACGCAAAGCTGTACCTGCCGTCCTTTTCGGCAACCAGCGGGCCGGGCATGTACTTTTTGAGGAACTCCTTGCAGCCTACTGCGCCAGCGCCGGGGCCGCCGCCGCCGTGCGGCGTGGCGAAGGTCTTGTGAAGGTTACTGTGGATGCAGTCAAAGCCCATGTCGCCAGGGCGCACCACGCCCATGACGGCGTTGAGATTCGCGCCGTCGTAATAGCACAGGCCGCCCGCGTCGTGGACGATCTTCGTGATCTCGAGGATGTTCTTGTCGAAAATGCCGACCGTGTTCGGATTCGTGAGCATCAGTCCCGCCGTATCGGGGCCGACGGCGGCGCGCAGCGCGTCGAGATCGACGCAGCCGTCCGCGCCGGAAGGGATGTTCACCACCTGATAGCCGCACATCGCGGCGGTGGCGGGATTCGTTCCGTGGGCAGAGTCGGGTACGATGATCTTCGTGCGCGCGATATCGCCGCGATCGGTGTGATAGGCTTTGATGAGCAGCACGCCCGTAAATTCCCCGTGCGCGCCGGCGGCGGGCTGGAACGTTACGGCGTCCATGCCGAAGATCTCGCCAAGCTCGCTGCCAAGGGTGTACAGCGCCTCGAGCGCGCCCTGCGCGGTCTCGATGGGCTGGAGCGGGTGGAGCTGGGTGAAGCCCGGCAGCGCCGCCATGTCCTCATCGATCTTGGGGTTATATTTCATCGTGCAGGAGCCGAGCGGATAGAACCCGTCGTTCACGCCGTGGATGCGCTTGCAAAGCCCCGTGTAGTGGCGCGTCAGCTCATTTTCACTTACATGGGGCAGATGCAGCGGTGCGGCGCGCTCTTCGGAAAGCCGATATTCCGGCACATCGCACTGCGGCAGCAGCGTCATGCCGCGCCCTTCAACGCCCAGTTCAAAAACCAGTTTCATTCACAGCACCTCCTTTACGATGGCAGCGGCGCGGTCGAGCTGCGCCTTGCTCACAAGCTCGGTCACGCACCAGAGGATGCCGCCCTCGACCTCCGCGCCGCCGAGGATGCCCCCGGCCTCAAGCGCATCGAGGATCTTCCTGCGGCAGTTGGGGCATTCCACCTCGGTGACGAACTCATGGAAGAATTCGCCCCTGTACTTGACGGTGCAGCCGGCCTTTTCCAGCTCGGAGGCAAAATAGTGCGCTTTGGAGACGCACAGCCGCGCGCACTGCTTCATGCCGCTCTCGCCCATCGCCGCCATATAAATGCCTGCGGTGAACGCGCACAGCGCCTGATTGGAGCAGATGTTGGAGCTGGCCTTTTCGCGGCGGATATGCTGCTCACGCGCAGAAAGCGTGAGTACATAGCCGGTCTTGCCGTCCACGTCCTTCGTCTGGCCAACGATGCGGCCGGGCAGCTTGCGGGTCATGGCGGCAGTCGTTGCCATAAAGCCGAGATACGGCCCGCCGAAGGCGATATCCAGCCCCAGCGGCTGACCGTCGCCCACCGCGATATCCGCGCCCATCTCGCGCGGCGTGGGCAGCAGGGCGCAGGCGATGGGGTTCACGCCCATGACGAACTTTGCGCCCGCAGCGTGGACGATCTCGCCGATGGCCTTTGCATCTTCAATTTGCCCGAAGTAGTTCGGCTGCTGGAGGTAGAAGCACGCGGCGTCCTCGCCGAGCGCGGTCTTCAGCGCGTCAGGGTCGGTTCTGCCGTCCTTTTCGGGAATGACAAAAAGCTCCGTGTTCGAGGCAAAGCAGTACGTCTTCATCGTTTCGATGACCTGCGGATGGACACAGGCGGAGACATACGCCTTCGTGCGCTTGCGGTCCCTGCACATGGGGATCGTCTCGGCGGCGGCGGTCGCGCCGTCATAATGCGAGGCGTTGGCCACGTCCATACCGGTCAGCTCGCAGATCATCGTCTGGAACTCGAACGTTCCCTGCAGAACGCCCTGGCTGATCTCCGCCTGATAGGGCGTGTAGCAGGTCACAAGCTCTTCGCGGGAGGTAATGGACTTGACAACGGCGGGAATAAAGTGGCGGTAAGCGCCCGCGCCGCGCAGAACCGTCTTGAAGACCTTGTTCTTCTCGGCCATGGCGGCGACCTTCTCGCGCACCTCCAGCTCGCTCATGCCCTCGGGAATGTTCAGCCCGCCGTCCTTCAGGAGCATTTCCTGCGGAACGGCCCCATAAAGCCCCTCAAGGCTCTGAATGCCGATGGCGGCAAGCATTTCTTCCCGTTCCGCCGCCGTGGTGGGAACGTAGGAACCCATCTCAGCCCTCCTCGGCGCAGTGCGCCTCGTAAGCGGCGGCGTCCAGCAGCTCTTCGGTTTCGCCCACATCCTTTACCTTGATGATCCACGCGCCGTAGGGATCGGCGTTGAGCGTTTCCGGCGCATCGGCAAGCGCTTCGTTGACCGCGCAGATCACGCCCGTGACGGGAGAGATGATGTCGCTCACGGCCTTGACGGACTCCACATCGCCAAAGCTCTCGCCGGCGCTCACCTCGTCGCCTTCGGCGGGCAGGTTGATGAACACCACATCGCCCAGCGCGTCCTGGGCAAAGTCGGAAATGCCGACGACCGTAACGCCGTCCTCGGTTCTGACCCACTCGTGGGACTTGGAATACTTCAGTTCAGCAGGGAAATTCATGGTTTGCTCCTCCTTAATATTTTCAGAATCGCTGCTATGTCAATGTGTGTTAGCGCTCCAGCTTGTAGAACGGCATCGGCACGATCTCCAGCTCCACCATGCGGCCGCGCACGTCGGCGTTGAGATGCCTGCCGATCTCGATATCCCCGGCGGGGATATATCCCATCGCCACGCCGCAGCCGATAAACGGCGCGAACGTACCGGAGGACGCCCAGCCGATCTTTTCACCGTCCATTGTGTAGAGGTCGCAGTGTTCGCGCACGATGCCGCGCCCAACGACCTTCATGCCGATGCGCTTCATCTTCGGCGCGCCGAGCGCCGCGAGCGCATCACGGCCGATGAAGTCCTTGCCCGTGAGCTTGCAGGGAAGCCCCGCCATCTTCGGTGTGATCTCCTCGTTCATCTCGTGACCGTAGAGCGGCATGGATGCCTCGAGGCGCAGCGTGTCGCGCGCGCCAAGGCCGCAGGGGATCAGGCCGTACTCTTCGCCCGCCTTCAGCAGCGCCTTCCACAGATCAACGGTATCCTCCGCCCTGCAATAGATCTCAAAGCCGTACTCGCCGGTGTAGCCCGTCTGGGAGACGAGGGCGCGGATCGTGCGCCCGCCAAGCTCCAGCGGAACATTGTCGGTAAAGGTATAGTACTTCGCGGGGATGTACTGCTCAGGGCAGAGCTTTTTCAGGATCTCGCCTGACTTCGGCCCCTGCAAAGCGACCTGCCCCCAGTCGTTGCCCTCGTCGCGGTAGTCCACATTGCCGAAAAGATGGCTCTCCACCCATGCCGCGTCCTTTTCGCGGTTGCCCGCGTTCACCACGAGCCAGTAATCGTCTGCCGCGCAGCGATAAACGATGAAATCATCGATGATCCCGCCCGCCTCGTTGCAGAACATGGCATACTTGATGTCGCCGTCCTTCATGCCGGAAATATCGGCGGTGATGAGCTTCTGCACGTTGGCCACGGCGTCAGGTCCCTTCAGCCGCAGCTCGCCCATGTGCGACACATCGAACAGGCCGGCCTTTTCGCGCACGGCCATATGCTCGGCGATCACACCGGTGGGGTACTGCACGGGCATCAGGAAGCCGCCGAACTCGACGATCTTCCCGCCCATGTCAACGTGCGTTTGATACAGCGGGGTCTTTTTTTCCATCTTGTGCGTCCTCCTATTTCTTTTATAAATCGATATGTTTAAAATTATTAAAATATCGAATATGAAAAAAGCACAAAGTCCCCCTTGGAACTTTGTGCCTCCGTTTTATGACCTGAGAGTTTCCCCGCCTGAGCCTGCCGCAGCAGACAGGTTGCCCCTTCGGCGCGCGGAAAACCGCGCTTTTCGGAGTGCCGTCCGAGTCCGGTCCTTTTGCCTGAGAGCTTTTGCGTTCCCCTTCGGCGCTGCGCGCAGCGCAGTCTCTTCCGAACCCTTCATCCGAGCGCCTGATTCACTTGCTTTTTTAAGGTAACATACCCGTATCGGTTTTGTCAAGAAAGTTTTTCTGCATTTTTGCAAAAGAAACGAAGGTTTGCTCCTTTTCCGTCACGGTCCGCCATTTTCTCCGATGCACTGTCCTTGCGGAAGCTTTGGAATGTCAGATTGACGAATTCATCCATGCGCCGCCATTCGGCCGTTTTCCGCATAATATGCTCTGCGGGCGGGTAAAGTTGTGGTTTATGCAAAAGGATGCGTTGACATAACGATGTGGAAAACTCTGTGGAAACTGTGAATAACTTTGTGGCCGCAGCCCTTTCCCCCGGTTGACAGGCATTTATGCCGCTCCTGCTCCGGCACGGATACCGGGAGGAATACCGGAAATCGCCGCATTCTTTTTCAAAACGGAAAAATCTGCGGCCGCCACTTGCTATTGTGGTCAAAAAATCGTATAATGTACTAGTTCTTGTGTTTTACAGCAGAAGGCAAAAATTTCGGCGAAATGGAGATATGCAATGGCAGAAGCAAAAAAGGCGGGCTACGGCAACGACAGCATTTCCGCCCTCAAGGGCGCTGACCGCGTGCGCAAGCGCCCGGGCGTCATCTTCGGCTCCGACGGGCTGGAGGGCTGCGAACACGCCGTGTTCGAGATCCTGTCCAACTCCATCGACGAGGCGCGCGCCGGACACGGGCGGCTCATCACCGTCACGCGCTACCTTGACCACAGCATCGAGGTCGAGGACATGGGCCGCGGCTGCCCCGTGGATTACAACCCCAAAGAAAAGCGCTTCAACTGGGAGCTGGTCTACTGTGAGCTTTACGCGGGCGGCAAGTATGACAACGGCGAAGGGGACAGCTACGAGTACTCTCTGGGTCTCAACGGTCTCGGCGCCTGCGCCACGCAGTATTCTTCGCGCTATATGGACGTGACCGTCTGGCGCGACGGAAACCGCTATTCTCTCCATTTTGAGCGCGGCGCGGCTGTGGGAAAGAAGGGGCAGGAGCTCGCCGTTGCGCCGACCGATCGCGGCAAGAAGACCGGCACGCGCACCCGCTGGCTGCCCGATCTTGACGTATTTACAGATATCGACATTCCCGTTGACTACTATATCGACACGCTGCGCCGCCAGGCAGTCGTCAATGCAGGCGTCACGTTCCGCCTGAAAAACGAGACGCTGCCCGGACATTTTGAATCGCAGGACTTTGTTTACGAGAACGGCATCATCGATTACGTTGCCGAGATCGCGGGCGAGGACGCCCTGACAACGCCCGTCTTCTGGGAGACGGAGCGCCGCGGCCGCGACCGCGACGACAAGCCCGAATACAAGGTCAAACTCTCCTGCGCGTGCTGCTTTTCCAATAAGGTCCAGCGTATTGAGCATTATCACAACTCCTCGTGGCTCGAGCATGGCGGCAGCCCGGAAAAGGCGGCGAAAACCGCCTTTGTCTACGCCATCGACAAGTATTTGAAGGACAATAACAAATACCAGAAGGGCGAGGCGCGCATCGCCTGGCAGGACGTGGAGGATTGTCTCATTCTCATCTCGAACAACTTCTCCACGCAGACGAGCTACGAGAATCAGACGAAGAAGGCCATCACGAACAGATTCGTGCAGGAGGCGATGACGGACTTTCTGAAGGCCCGCCTTGAAACCTACTTTATCGAAAACCGCGCGGATGCGCTGAAGATCGCCGAGCAGGTACTCATCAACAAGCGCAGCCGCGAGAGCGCGGAAAAGCAGCGCTTGAACATCAAGAAGAAGCTCTCCGGCAGCATCGACATCTCCAACCGCGTGGAAAAGTTTGTAGACTGCCGCACGCGCGACGTTTCGCGCCGCGAGATCTACATCGTGGAGGGCGACAGCGCGCTGGGCAGCGTCAAGCTCTCGCGCGACGGCGAGTTTCAGGGCATCATGCCCGTGCGCGGCAAAATTCTGAACTGCCTGAAGGCCGATTACCCGCGCATTTTCAAAAGCGAGATCATCACCGACCTTCTGAAGGTCCTCGGCTGCGGCGTTGAGGTGCCGGGCAAGTTCGTCAAGGATCTCAACGCCTTCGACCTCGGCAACCTGCGCTGGAACAAGGTCATCCTCTGCACCGATGCCGATGTGGACGGCTTCCAGATCCGCACGCTCATCCTCACCATGATCTACCGGCTCTGCCCCACGCTGATCCGCGAGGGCTATGTTTACATTGCCGAAACGCCGCTTTTCGAGATCACCTGCGGGGATAAAACATGGTTTGCCTACACGGATAAGGAAAAGAACGACATTGTGAAAACGCTTGAGGGCAAGCGCTATAAGGTGGACCGCTCGAAAGGTCTCGGCGAAAACGACCCCGAGATGATGTGGCTGACCACGATGAACCCGGAAACGCGCCGCCTCATCAAGGTCATGCCCGCCGATGCGGAAGCCACCGCCCGTTCGTTCGACCTGCTGCTGGGCGACAACCTGCAGGGCCGCAAAAACCACATTGCCGAAAACGGCTACAAATATCTGGAAATGATTGACGTATCGTAACGCTGAAAGGGAGTATTATTTATGAAAGGTATTTTGCTTCACGTTTCCTATCGCGGCGAACAGGCCAGGGCCTTTGCAGACGAGATGCAGCAAAGCGGTCTGCGCGCCGCCGTCCTTGCCGAGGCGGGCTGTATGCAGTACGACTACTACCTCCCCCTCGCCGAAACGAACTGCGTCCTGCTCATCGAGCATTGGCGCGATCAGGCCGCACTTGACGCGCACAGCGCCGGCGAGCCGATGGCGCAGCTCAAAGCGCTTAAAGCGAAATACGGGCTGGAGACCGGCATCGAGCGTTTTGAATGACCCTTCCGCACCGGCCGGAACGGCGGGCGCCCCGCAACGGGACGCCCGCCGTTTTTGCTTCCTGTCATGTCGCTGCGGCGTTCTGCCCGCCGTCCGCGCCAAGCGCGGCCAGCGCGTTTTCCTTTCGCTTTGCAATGCGCAGCGTTCCCCCTTCCAGCGTCAGCGCCGCCGCGTCCCCGCAGGCGAGCGTTCCGTCCAGCAGCCGCTCCGCCATAACGTCCTCCACCTCCGCGCGGATGAGCCTGCGCAGCGGGCGCGCGCCGTAAAGCGGGTCGAACCCGCGCGCGGCCAGCGTCTCCACCGCCGCATCGTCAAACGTAAGCGTCACTCCCAGCGCCGCGACCCGTTCCGCCGTCTGCGCAAGCATCCGCCGCGCGATCTGCGCAATATCCGCTGCGTTCAGCCGCCGGAAAACGATCGTTTCATCCACGCGGTTCAGAAATTCCGGGCGAAACGTACGCTTCAGCTCCGCCGTTACCGCCCGCTTGACCGCTTCAAGCTGCGCCTGCTCATCCCGCGCGTTACCATCCGGAGCAAACCCGAGCCGCGTCCCGTCCGCCGCAATACTCTTTGCTCCAATATTCGAGGTCATTACCACCAGCGTGTTTTTGAAGTCCACGCGCCGCCCCTGCGCGTCCGTCACCATACCGTCCTCCAGGATCTGAAGCAGCAGGTTCCATACATCCTCGTGCGCTTTTTCGATCTCGTCGAACAGCACCACGCTGTAGGGCTTGCGCCGCACCTTTTCGGTCAGTTGGCCGCCCTCATCGTAGCCGATATATCCCGGCGGCGGGCCGATCAGGCGCGAAACCGTATGCTTTTCCATATATTCGCTCATGTCGATGCGCACCATGGCCTCCTCGCTGCCGAACACCGCCTCTGCCATCGCGCGGCACAGCTCCGTTTTGCCCACGCCCGTTGGGCCGAGGAACAGGAACGAACCAATCGGACGTTTCGGATCCTTCACGCCCACTCTGCCGCGCCGCACCGCCCGCGCCACTGCGCGCACCGCTTCCTCCTGCCCTGTCACACGGCGGCGCAGCATCTGCTCCAGGGCGAGCATTCTCCGGCTCTCGCTCTCCGTCAGGCGCGTTACGGGGATGCCCGTCCAGTCGGAAAGCACGGCCGCCACATCCTCCTCCGTTACGCACAAAGCCCCGCGCCGCTGCCGTTCCTGCTCCGCCTGCGCGTGGAAATCCTCTGCCGCCGCGCGCGCCCTTGCCGCCGCTTCGGGGTTTTCTCCGCGCGCCGCCCACTCCGCATCGCGCTTCGCCTCCGCGATCCGCTCGGCGAGGCTGCGCAGCTCCTCCGGCGGCTCCGGCGCGGCCATGCGCACGCGCGCGGCCGCTTCATCGATCAGGTCGATCGCCTTGTCGGGAAGAAACCGGTCCGTGATATAGCGCCGGGAAAGCGTGGCCGCTGCCTCCAGCGCGCCGTCGCTGATGGCGAGATGATGATGCGCTTCATACTTGCCCCGCAGCCCGCGCAGGATCTCGAGCGTCTGCGCATAGGTGGGTTCCTCGATCTGCACGGGCTGAAAGCGCCGCTCAAGCGCCGCGTCTTTTTCAATAAACCGGTGATATTCCGCCAGCGTTGTTGCGCCGATCACGCGGATCTCGCTGCGTCCCAGCGCCGGCTTGAGGATATTGGCCGCATCGACCGCCCCCTCGGCGCTGCCCGCGCCCACGACTGTGTGCAGCTCGTCGATAAACAGGATCACATCTTCGCTGCGCCGCACCTCCTCCAGCAGCGCGCGGATGCGCTCTTCAAACTCGCCGCGATACTTTGTCCCCGCTACCATGCCCGAAAGGTCGAGCGAAAGCACGCGCTTGTTCAGCAGCTCGTCCGGCACGTCCGCCTCCGCGATCCGCTCGGCGACGCCCTCGGCAACGGCAGTCTTTCCAACGCCCGGTTCGCCAATGAGTACAGGATTGTTTTTTGTACGGCGCGTCAGGATGCGCAGCGTGCGGCCAAGCTCCCGTTCGCGCCCGATCACGGGATCGAGCCTGCCCTCGCGCGCCATTGCCGTCAGGTCGCGGGTGAATTCGCTCAGCAGCTTGCCGCCGCGCCCCTCTCCGCGCGCCGCGCGCGCCTCCGGCGCGGCGGCGCGGCGCGGCGTCTCGTTCATGCGGCGCACCGTCTCGCCGTAAAGCCTGCGCACATCCACGCCCGCGCCGGAGAGCAGCCGCACCGCAGTGTTCCCGCCATCGCGCAGCACGCCCAGCAGCAGGTGTCCCGCCTCGATCTGTCCGCTTCCAGTGCGCGCCGCTTCGCCTGCGGCAAATTCCACCGCGCTGCGCGCATGGGGCGAAAGCCCCTGCGCGGGCGCCAGCTCGGCGGCGCCGCGCCCCAGTTCGCCTGTTATCAGCGCGCAGAGCCTCTCCTCGTTCATGCCTGCATCCGCAAGCGCCCGACCCGCCGCGCCGCTTTCCGTGCGCAGCATTGCCAGCAGCAAATGCTCGCAGCCTACAAAGCCGTGTCCCAGTTCTCCTGCCGCTTCCTGCGCCTGCCGCAGCACCTGCTCGGCGCCGGCGCTGAATTTCCGCTCGTTCACGCCTCTCTCCTCCTTTACCGTTCGTCCCCTCATTTTTTCCTGCTTTTGCACAAAATAAACCGCCTCCGCCGCGCAGAAAATTCAAAAATTTCCTGCCGCTTCACTCTTGCTTTTTTGCGCCGTCATGCTATAATATCTCCATCAACTCTTATGGAGGTACAACTATGGCTTATCAGATCAGTTCTGCCTGCGTCAGCTGCGGTGCTTGCGCAGATGCCTGCCCCGTTGGTGCGATCTCTCAGGGCGATACCCAGTATCAGATCGACGCGAACGCCTGCCTCGATTGCGGCAGCTGTGCGGATACCTGCCCCAACGGCGCCATCTCTCAGGGCTAAGGCTACTTACAGAAAAATAAGGACGCGCTCCGGGCGCGTCCTTATTTTTATCCTCTACAGGAGAACCGCATGGAAAAGAAAGACTATTTGTGGCCGAACGGCCCCTGCTTTTATTACGACACCGGGCTTTTCCCGCCGGGAACGGACAGCTTTGCCCTTGCCTATTTCGCCCATCCCGCGCGCGGCGGCCGCGTCTGCGATCTGGGCAGCGGCACAGGGCTGCTCGGCATCCTGCTGCTTGCGCGCGACGAAACGCTGACAATAGAAAACGTGGAGCTGTCCGCGCCCGCCGCAGCGCTCGCACGCCGCGCCTTTGCGGAAAACGGATGGGCGGAGCGCGCCGTCCTCCGCACGGGCGACCTGCGCGATGCAGCCGTACTGCCGCCTGCCGGCAGCATGGATTATGTTCTGTCCAACCCGCCGTACTTCCGCTGCGGCAGCGGCGCAAGCGCTGCGCTCCCCAGCCGGCAGGCCGCCCGCGAGGAAACGAACTGCACGCTTGCAGACGTATGCGCCGCCGCACAGCGCATTCTGCGCTGGGGCGGCCGCTTTGCGCTCGTCCACCGCGCCGAACGGCTCGCGGATGTTCTGTGCGCCATGCGCGCGCACGGCATCGAGCCGAAGCGCCTGCGCTTCCTTGCCAAGGCGCCGGCAGCAGCGCCCACGCTGCTGCTTGCCGAGGGCAGGCGCGGCGGAAAAAGCGGGCTGGTCATCGAGCCGCCGCTCATCGCCGGTTCGGCTGAATGGGAGCAGGTGTATTTCCGTACCGCTGCACAATAAAAAAGAGGGGACTCGCCCCCCTCTTTTTAGTTGCCCTCGTCCGCCGCGGTCTGCCGGAACAACGCGCCCGTGCAGCCAGGCAGCGCAAGCGCGCAGGCGAGCAAAAAAGGCACGCCATCTATTCATGCTGTTCATGCTTCTTTCTTTTGCCGGCATCGTTCCTGTCCCGCGCCGTCATTGGCGCGCCGCTTCTTTACAGCGTGTCCACCGTTCCGAGGAACAGCGGCAGGCCGTCCACGCCGGTGATCATGAACGCAAACGGCCGGTTCAGGTTCATTTCCACCACCGGCAGATCCTCGGGCATCGCTGCCGCCGCGTCCCCCATGATCGCCGTGAACGCCGCCGCCTCGCAGCCCGCCTCGTTGATCTTCACGCGCGCGGCGTGCCGCACCTGCGTCACGGCGATGCTCTCGTCAAACTTCTCCTCGTCGATCAGCGGCGAGAAGTCTGCCTTGTCAAAGTCAAACACATCGGCAACGCCCAGCGCCTTGAGTGCATCGGTCAATTCCAGATCAGAATCCACATCGAACTTCGGCACGCTCCAGCGGAGCTCCGCAGTTTCCAGCACAGCGCCCATATCGTACGCCATCAGCCCGCCGGCAGCCTCGCCGCCGGAAAGCAGGCTCTCAAGCGCCGCGCCCTCGTCGGGCAGCAGGAAGCGCATCGCCTGCCCGCCCCGAAAGCGCAGCTGTGCGACGGTGTAATTCTCGCCGCGATAATACGCGGCGCAGCTCTGCGTCAAGTGCATGAAGTCCGCGGCCTGCTTTTCGCCGCCCGCTGCGGCGAAGGTATCCTGCTTTGTTGCGCTCTCTGAAAACTCGTCGCTCCACGCATCCTTGAAGTAGAGCGCCGTCAGAAGGAGCATCGCGGTCTCAGGCTTCGTCTCAATCCCGCCCGCCGCTTCCTCAAGAAGCCCGCCGGTGTTCTCGTTGAGCCACCCGGCAATGGCGCGGTCCGTCTTCTCGCTGCCCATCGGCGCGGAGAAAGCGGATGCGAGGTACTGCTGTGCGAGCGTATCGAGCGTTTGCGTATGGTAGGACACATTCTCGTTGAGCCAAACGGAGCTTGCAAGCTGCGTTTGTCCGCTCTCCGTCTCGCTGTAGAGATTGCGCCAGATGTAGTTGCCTGCCTCCTGCGCTTCGGCAGTATCGTTAAGACCCAAAAGCGACAAAAGCTGCGCGCGGCTCTCGCCATTCGTTGTTTCGCTGAGCATTGCAAGCGCAAGGTAGAGGTTTGCGGGCGAGACAACGGTGTTGTCCCGCGCAGAGAGCAGCTCCTGCGCCGCTTTTTCAGTGAAGCTGCGGAAGGCCTCCGGCTGCGCCGTTCCCTTGCTGCGCATCTCGTTCAGCGCGCTGTAATATGCCATGCTGCGCCGATCCCAGTCTTCCCAGATCTGCTGCTCCGCCTTTTCATATGCCTCCGCGCCCAGCACAGCGGGGTCGATCGCGCCAAAGGCCGCGTCCAGCTCGGCTGCATCCGGCATGTCCGGCAGCGCCGGGTATTCCGCCGCCCGCACGATAAAATCCGCAAGATACTGCGCGGCGGCGGCGTCTTTTTTCATCGGCTCCTCATCCTCTTTTGAAAAGCGCCGGGCCGTCGTCCCCTCTTCGCCGCAGGCGGCGAGAGAGAGCAGCATCAGCAACGCGAGCAGCACTGCAAACAGTCGCTTCATCTTGGCAATTCCTCCTGTCTCAGATAGTTACTGTATTAGACGGAACCAATGGCAAAAAGTTCCCGCCGCCGCAAAAATCGCGTCTGTGCTTTTGCTCCGTGCGTGGATGTGATATACTTTTCTGGCAGCCCGCTTTTTACCATTTAAAATTATTCTCTTTTTCTGTAACGCACTCCCTCAAAAAGTTGTCCTGTCTTTCTGATGGCAGACAGACAGAAAGGAGCGACCGCATGGACGACAATCAGATCGTCGAACTTTACTGGCAGCGGAACGAATGCGCCATCTCTGAGACCGCCGCCAAATACGGAGCCTATTGCATGAAGATCTCGCAGAACATTCTTGCCGACCGCGCTGACAGCGAGGAAAACGTAAATGACGCCTACCTGCACGCATGGAACGCCATGCCGCCGCAGCGGCCGGCGTTTCTCTCCGCCTTTCTCGGCAAGCTGACGCGCAACCTGGCGCTCAACCGCCTCAAGGCGCGTACCGCCCACAAGCGGCTGGGCGACGCCTTTTCCGTTTCGCTTGACGAGCTGTCCGACTGCGCCCCGCCGCTGCCCGCGCCCGAGGACGAGGCTGCGGCAGCCGAGCTGGGGCGCGCCATCAGCGCGTTCCTGCGCACGCAGACAGAGGAGGTGCGCGCCATGTTTATCCTCCGCTACTTTTACTGCGGCTCAATCGCAGAGCTGAGCGAGCGCTTTCACTGCGGCGAAAGCCGCGTTAAAACCACGCTGCTTCGCACGCGGGCGCGCCTGAAGCAGCACCTCGTCAAGGAGGGCTATTATGAAGAATGAACTCATGGCGCGGGCGATCTCCCACCTTGACGACGACCTGCTCGTCCGGGCGCAGGCCTTCCGGCCGCGCCGCCGCGCGCTGCCGCGCATACTTGCAGCGGCAGCCTGCCTTGCGCTCGTTCTGACCGCCGCGCTGACCATGACGCGCCGCGCCCCGGAGACGAGCATCCTCATCGGCGGCACAGCGCTCGCCGACGTACCCGTCCCCATCGAGCAGCCCGCGCCGTTCACGCTTGACGCACGCAATACTCAGCCGCTTTCCGTTTCCCTTACCGTTGGGAGCGCCGAAGACGGAACACTGCGCGTTTCGGTATCGGACGGCGTGCTGGACTCTCCTCTCGATTCCTTCCCGCGCGCGCTGTCCTCCCGCAGCGTTTCCGGCGGCGAGACGCTCACATGGGTCGTGGCGGCGCCGGACAGCTCCGCCGTCTATACGCTCTCACTGGACGGCAGAGCAGCCGCCGTGCTGCGCTATGATGATGCGCACGCCTGCTGGTTCGCCGAAAGATCCCCTGCGTAAAATCCCGTTCCGCTACACAAACTGTTAATACTATAATCTGGAGGTAATTTCTCATGAAAAAGTTTTTTGCACTGCTTCTGGCTGCGGTCATGCTGCTCTCCCTTGCCGCCTGCGGCGGCAAAGGCAACGATGCCGGTGCAGACCAGCCCGCCGATGCGCTAGCGCTTCTGGAGGCCGTTTGGAACAGCTATTCCGAAGATGACAAATTCCCCGCCGCCGGCGGCGACTATGATGAGGCGAACATGACGGACGGCGCTCCCGGCCGCTTCGGCATTGAAGACGGCGACACGCTCAACTACTCGCTCTCTTTCCCCGCTGAGGACGCCGGAAAGCTTGCTGATGCGGCTTCCCTTGTTCACATGATGAACGCCAACACGTTCACCGCCGGCGCGTTCCACCTTGCCGACGCAGCCGACGCCGACGCCGTTGTCTCCGACATCAGGGACAACGTTATGTCCCGGCAGTGGATGTGCGGCTTCCCCGACAAGCTCGTCATCGCAACGCTCGGTGATTTCATCGTCTCCTGCTATGGCGCGGAGGACCTGGTCAACGCTTTCCGCGACAAGCTGACCGCAGTGTACAGCAGCGCCGTCATCGTGTGCGACGAGCCGATCGTCGTCTAAACACTCACCACGGGAAAGGCGGAGGCATTCATGCTTTTTTCCAGCATTACCTTTCTTTTCTATTTCCTGCCCGCAGCGCTGCTGCTGTATGCATTGACGCGGCAGCGCTTCAAAAACGCGGCGCTGCTGCTCCTGAGCCTGCTGTTCTATGCCTGGGGCGAGCCGAAATATGTGCTGCTGATGCTTTTTTTCATCGCGCAGGGCTATGTGTTCGGCCTGCTCATTGAAAAGCGCCGTTCGCAGCGCGCGGCAAGGTATTTCCTTCTTGCCTCCGTGCTGATAAGCCTTGCGCTGCTCGGCTGCTTCAAGTATGCCGACTTCTTTCTGGAAAGCGTGAATGCCGTTACGGGCCTTTCCCTGCCGCTGCCGCGTCTCAGCCTGCCCATCGGCATCAGCTTTTACACCTTTCAGGTCCTCAGCTATGTCATCGACGTTTACCGCGGCGATACGCCCGCGCAGCGCAGCTTTATCGACCTTGCCGCCTATGTCTCGCTCTTTCCCCAGCTGATTGCAGGCCCCATCGTGCGCTATAGCGATGTTGCCGGTCAGCTGCAAACGCGCGTACACAGCCGCTCCGCCGCAGCGGAGGGCGTGCGCCGCTTTGCGGCGGGGCTTTCCAAAAAGGTTCTGCTGGCCAACCAGTTCGGCGCGCTGGCGGACATCTGCAAGCAGACGCAGGACGCAAGCGTGCTGTTCATCTGGCTCTATGCGGTCGCCTTCCTGCTGCAGGTCTACTTTGATTTTTCCGGCTACAGCGACATGGCCATCGGCCTGGGCCGCATTTTCGGCTTCCGCTTTCCGGAAAACTTCAACTATCCCTATATTTCCGCAAGCATTACGGAATTCTGGCGGCGCTGGCACATCTCTCTCGGCTCCTGGTTCCGCGATTACCTTTATATTCCGCTGGGCGGCAGCCGCAGAGGCCGCGCGCGCCAGCTGCTGAACATTCTTATCGTGTGGCTCGCCACAGGGCTGTGGCACGGCGCGGCGTGGACGTTCGTGCTATGGGGGCTGTGGTTTGCGCTGCTGCTGGTGATCGAAAAGCTCTGGCTGCTGCCGGTGCTGCGGCGGCACGCCGTCTTTGCCCACCTTTATATGCTCTTTTTCGTCACGCTCGGCTTCGTGCTGTTCGACGCGGACAGCGCTGCGCAGGCCGTTTTCCGCATCGGCGCAATGTTTGGCGGCGCGGGTCTGCCGCTTGTCAGCGCGCAGGCTCTCTACTATCTTGGAAGCTACGCGCCGCTGCTTGCGCTTGGCGCGCTCTGCGCCACGCCGCTTCCCGCGCGCGCCGTCCGCGCGCTGCGCAGCCGGCCGGCCGGCGCATTCTCGCTCGATGTGCTTGAGCCGCTCGCGCTGCTCGTGCCGTTCGCCGTCGGCACGGCGTTTCTGGTGGACGGCTCGTTCAACCCCTTTCTCTACTTTCGCTTTTAAGGAGGCCGCCGCATGAAACCCAAAACGCGCGATCTGCTCACGCTCTGCACAGCGGGCCTGTTCCTGCTCGTTTTCTCGCTCTGGGGACTTTTCAAAAGCGATGAAGATCTTTCTCTCAGCGAGCGCCGGCCGCTCCGGCAGCTTCCCGCCGTCAGCGCGCAGGACGTCCTCTCCGGCCGCTTTCAGTCAGGCTTTGAAAGCTATGCGCTCGATCAGTTTCCCCTGCGCGATGGCTTCCGCACGCTCAAGGCGCTTTCCGTCCGCTACCTGTTCGGCGAGCGGGACAACAACGGCATCTACGTTGCCGGCGGCTATGCCGCAAAGCTCGACGCCTCCATACAGGAGGCCTCTGTCGCCCACGCCGCCGACCGGTTCCGCTATGTGTACGACACATACCTGGCGGGGACGGATGCGGCCGTCTACCTCTCGGTCGCTCCGGATAAGAACTTCTTCCTCGCTGCGGAAAACGGTTATCCCTCCATGGACTACAGCGCCTTTTTCGCGCTCGTGCGCGAGAAGACTCCCTTTGCGCGCTATATCGACCTGACGGACGCGCTCTCGCTCTCCTCCTACTACCGCACCGATACCCACTGGCGGCAGGAAGCGCTGGAGGGCGCGGCGGCGCTGCTGGCAGCGGCAATGGGCGTCTCCCTGACGGAGGGCTTCACGCCCGTTACGCTGGACACGCCGTTCTACGGCGTCTACTGCGGGCAGTCCGCGCTGCCGATGCAGCCCGACGCGCTCACCTATCTCACGAACGGCACGCTTGCCGCCTGCCGCGTGTACGACTATGAGAGCGGAGCGTTCCTTCCCGTCTACACGCTCGACCGCGCGGAAGGGAACGATCCCTATGAGATTTTTCTCTCCGGACCGAAGTCTCTGCTGCGCATCGAGAATCCGAACGCAGAGGGCGAAAGGAAACTCATCGTCTTCCGGGATTCCTTCGCCGCCAGCCTTATCCCGCTGCTGGCCGAGGGCTACAGCGAGATCACCCTTGTCGATATCCGCTATGTCTCCCCCGCCTCGCTTGGAAGGTTTATCGACTTTGATGTGCAGGACGTTCTCTTTCTCTACAGCACCAGCGTGCTGAACGACAGCGCAACGATCAAGTAACCGCCATGGCGCGGAAGCGCCCCGCCGCCGGACAGTTTGTCCGGCGGCGGGGCGCTGTTTTTATGGAGTTTTCCGGTCTCTCTCCGCGCGGCGTATTCCCGCAGCTCCCACGCGGCTTAAAACGCAAGGATTCCCCGCTCCCGCAGGAAGTGGATCAGCAGCGCAAGCGCCAGCAGATCTGCGCAGCCGCCCGGGCTGAGATTCTTCTGGATATACGCGCGGTCAAGCGCGGCAAGCTCCCGGTGCAGGTTCTCCTGCGTAAGCGCGGCAAGCACCCGCGCAGCCTGTTTCCGGCTGCTCTGCGCCAGCTCCAGTCCGCCGCGATGGATCATGTTGGTATCCTCCACCTGCGCAATCAGAGCAACAAGCGCGGCGGCCGCCGCATCGTTGAGCGGCGCTTGGCGCGCAAGCCACGCATCCAGCGTGGGCAGCGCGCAGGAAAGCACTGCCGGATAGCCGGCGGCGGCTTGTCCGCGCGCGCCGGGGATACGGTAAGCCGCATAGCAGCGTTCGCCTGCCGTATTTTGCGTCTCCCCCGTCAGGTCGTCAAGCGCGCACGCGCCAAGCGCGCGCACCTTTTCCATCAGTTCATCCGGCGTCAGCGGAAGCGCCGCGCCCGCATGGGACGCGCCAAGCGCGCCGCACACGAGCGCCATGGAGAAAACCAGCCCCTTGTGCGTGTTCACGCCGCCCGTGGCGGCGAACATCGCCCGCTCGGCTTCCAGTCCATCGCGCCGCAGGCGGTCGAACAGGCGCTGAACCGGCGCGTCCGCATTCGCCCAGCCAGTCTCATAAAACACCCGAAACCACGGTGTCAGCGCATCGGCGCTGGCAAGGAACATTGCATAGTCCATATCCGCGTGCGAGCCGTTGTTTTGACGGTCCACCAGCCCGGGCTTCGGCGTAACGGACACCTCTGTCCGCAGCGCGCGGGCGGCGCAGTCCGCAGCGACTTCCGCACTGCGCAGCCGGTACTCCTCCGCCAGCAGCGCGCATACACGCGCAAATACCTCTTCGGCGGCGTGCCGCCGGCTCCGGCCGCACGCCTTGGCATTCTCTCCGCAAATCAGGCAGCTGCGCGGCGGAACGCCGAGCGCAGCACGCGAAATGCCGTTTCCCTGCGCGTCCAGCACATCCATATCCCAGAGCCGCCCCAGAGGGTGCGTCTGCTCCAGCGCGACCGTCCGCTTTTTTGCCTCCATGGGATCAAGCACCAGCAGGAGCAGCAGCTCGTCCCCCGTAACGCCGCTCACGCTGCGCTCGGAAAGGATGCAGCTGCCGAACGCCTCCCTGAGCGCGCCGCAGCCGCGCTGAAAGCCAAAGGCTTCCAGTGCAAAGCGCTTGCACGCCCCGGGGATGTTCATGCTGAAGCTGACAAGGCTTTCTCCACCGCTGCGCAGCAGTTCCCGCTGCTGCGCAGCGCGCGCTTCCCTGCGCGCAAGGATCTGCTCCAGCGTTGCCGGACGGCCGGCGATCAGACGTTCGGGGATCATCACAGCTTCTCCCCGTGCCGGGAAAAGCGTTCGCGCAGATAGCGTCCCGTGCAGGGCGGCACCTGTGCAAGCAGCTCGTCCGTCACGCCACTCTCCGCCAGCAGGCGGCGCACCCGCGAGGCGCTGATGGGCGTTCCGCCCTGCGCTGCGCGCGGCACTTCAATGAATTCCACGCCAAAGCGCGGCAGCAGCCGGCGCATGGTCTCGTTATAGGCGCGGGTCACGGGGTCAAACGGCTCCTGCCCGGCAAAGCGCTTTCGGATCCTCAGCTCCGGCGCGATCAGCTTTCCGAACAGCGTGATGTCCAGTTCGCTCTGCACCACAGACGGATCCTCCGTTTCCTTGAGGAAATACGTTGGAAACGTCATTGCCGAGATCATATACGGTCCGCTTGGACAGACGCAAACATTTGCAAGCTCCGCCGTTCCCTCGCGCACCAGACGCAGCCGGTCGCGGAAGGGAAACACGGAGCGGTCCTCCTCTACAACGAACACATACAAAAAGCCGCACTCAGCCGCCGCCCGGCGGATCAGGGCAAGGTGGCCGTTGGTGAAGGGGTTGCAGTTCATCACGACCGCGCCGATGTTCTCCTCCCCCTGCGGCGGCGCAGGAACAGCGGAGAGGAACCGCGCCGCGCCATCGCGCCGGTTTTCCAGCAGCAGGGCCTGCTCTGTTTCCGCAAGCGGGTAAAACCCGCAGCCGGAAAACAGCTCCCGGTTATGCGGGCGGGTGATGATAAACAGGTCGGCATAGCCTGCGGCGAAACGGTCGGCGCAGAGGCGGGAGATCAGCGCGCCAAGCCCGTTCTGCCCGCGCAGCGCTTCATCGATGGCAAAGCATTTGAGCAGCTTTCCCGCTGCGCAGCCGCAGCCGAGCAGCGTCTCATCGGCAGAGAAAATGCCAAACGCACACTCGACGTCGTTCTCCAGCTTCAGGCGGTGCGCATGCAGAAACTGCTCGAGCGCTTCCCGCTCGGGCAAAAAGGAAAGCTGCAGCGCGCGGATCTGATAGTCCTCCATAAATACCTCCCTGCAAGGATAAGCAAAAAGCGTCCTGTCTCCGCTTTGCCGGCAGGCAGGCGCCTTTGCGCGTCTTTTAATTAGAAGGAAGCAGGGCAATGGCAAAAGGCAGAAAACCATTGCCCTGCTTGGACGGGAAAAGCGGGGATCAGCGCTTGATCTGGCGGATCACATCGATCACGCTGCCATCGCGGTACTCCACGATGCAGGCGACCTTATCCGTCGTTTCGATCGGTGCGGGTACGCCGGTCAGCGATTCGGCGAGCTGCTGCAGCTCCTCGATCGTCACCAGCTTGAGGCTTGTCTTCTCAAGGTCTTCCTTCAGCTCGGCATAATAGCGGTGCTTCGGATTGAGCGCAATGCCGGCCTCCGTTACGACCACCGCCACGGCCTCGCCGGGCGTGCAGCAGGTAAACACCCGCTTGGTGATCGACGGCGTGCGCCCGCGGATCACAGGCAGGCAGACAACGCTGATATCAGCGCCTGCGGCCACATCCGGACCGCCGCCAAGTCCGCCCATCATCTCGCCGGAGGAACCGGTGAGAATATTGACATTGAAATCGGTATCGACCTCCAGCGCAGCAAGAACGCCGAACGTCAGCTTATCGAGCATCGCGCCCTTGGTGAAGGCGTTAGAGTAAACGGCATTGTCGATCTCAAGAATGTTGGGGTTCTCCACGATCGCACGCGCAGCAACGGCGTCAAAGCTCTGGCTGCACTCCAGCACGCGCACAAGACCCTTTTTGTACATCTCAACGATGCTGGCGGTCATGCCGCCAAGCGCGAAGCTTGCGGTGATGCCCTTCTCCTCCATGTTCTGCGCCAAATAGTTCGTGCAGGCGATGGAGATGGCGCCGGCGCCGGTCTGGAAGCCGAAGCCGTTCTGGAAGCGGCGGGAGGCTGCCATCACATCCGCCGCGCGCTTGGCAATCATCAGGTCGCGCGGGTTCTTGGTCATGCGCGCCGCGCCCTTGCCGATCTTGGCCGGGTCGCCGATCTGATCGACCTTGACCACCACGTCCACATACTGCTGGGAAATGCTGGCAGGCGCGCAGGGATAGTCTACCAGATAGTCTGTAATAACAACGACCTTGCCGGCGCTGCGCTCGTCGATGAAGGAATAGCCGAGCGAGCCGCAGGCATTGGGGCCGATCTGGCCGGTGGCGTTGCCGTATTCATCCGCTGCGGAGGCCCCGATGAAGGCAACATCGATCGCAAGCTCCCCGGCCTCGATCGCACGGGGACGCGCGCCATGGGGGCGCAGGATCACCGGTGTGTCCATCAGTCCCTGCAGCACAGCATCGCCAAGCTCGCCGCGGATGCCGCTGGCTTCAATGCGGTCGATCGTGCCGTCCTTGACAAAATCAACGATAGACGGATTTTTGATGTTGACGACCGCGCTGGGCGCAAACTTCAGGTGCTTGATGCCAAGATTCTTGATCGCGGTCAGCACCTGGCCGATGATCATATCGCCCTCGCGGAAGCTGTGGTGGAAGGAGATGGTCATGCCGTCCTTCAGCCCCACGCGCTTGATCGCCTCCTCCAGCGAGGAGGCCAGCTTCTGGGTGTCCGATGTGGACTTGCCTGCGCAGCGGAGCGTGTGGATGGGCGTGGTGGGCGCTTCGCCGGCGTAGGCGCCGGTATAGGGCCTTACCTTATAGTTCCCGATCTGTTCGGGGATCTCGCGGCCAACTGCATTGATCATCTCAGATCACCAACCCTTCCGTTTTGATGCCGGCAGCCTTCGCCTGCGCAAGCGTGGTGAGCGCGCGCAGCTCCATCGGCTTGTCGATCATGCCGCCGTCGAGCGTAACGGCGCCCTTGCCTTCCTTCTTGCCCTTTTCCACAGCATCAAGCACGCGCAGCGCGTACTTGATCTCCTTCATGCTGGGCGTGAAGTAGCTGTTCACGATGTCGATCTGGCGGGGATGGACCACGGTCTTGCCGTCGAAGCCAAGGTTCTTGGCAAGGGCGGCGTCCTCGCGCAGGCCCTCTTCATCGTTAATGTCGCTGAAAACGATATCCAGCGCGTCTACGCCGGCGGCACGGCAGGCCAGCAGCACGGCGTTGCGGGCGTAGAAGACCTCAAGTCCCTTCTTGGTGCGCTGCGCCTTCAGGCTTGCAGTCAGATCCTCGGCGGCTGTGGCAAGCGCCACAACGCGGGGATCCGATTCAGCGATCTCTCTTGCATTGAGAACGCCCATGTAGGATTCGATGTTGCAGATCAGCTCGATCTTGCCGACCTCAAGGCCGACCTTCTCTTCAATCTCTGCAATGCGGCGGGAAATATTCTGCACCTCTCTGGCGTACTCGACCTTGGGGATGCGGATGCAGTCGGGATTGGCGCGGACGGCAGCCTGCAGGTCATCCTCCAGATACTCCGAGTAGATGCCGTTAACGCGGATCACGACATACTTGTCCTTGGGGCGGTGTTCCTTAAGCATCTGGTAGATCAGCAGGCGCGCCGCGTCCTTTTCGCTGGCGGGAACAGAGTCCTCCATGTCGTAGATCAGCATATCTTCGTTATAGAAGACCGCCTGGATCATATTAACAGGATTGCTGCCGCTGGCATACAGGCCGGTTCTTTTCAGATGGATGGTCTTCTCAGACATTGCAGGCACCCTCCTTCGACCAGTCATAGCTTTGCTCTGCCGCGCGGCAGACGGCGCACTGCACGCGGGCGCGAATCACACAGTCAAGCGCGCCGCGGTCAAGAATGCTGACCTCCGCGCCATGGACCTCCATCTCCTCCAGCACGCTTTCCACGGTCTTGAGGATGGAGTCGCCGAACATGAGCTTTACATCGCTCTGAAGATCGATCTGGTTTTTGCCTTCACCAGGGCGAATGGTCACCATGCAGTCGCTGGATTCCATCGTGCCGGCAACAGCAGGCTTTTTGATTTCCATGATGTTACCTCTTTATCGATTAAAATGTTTCTTACAGGATCTCCATGTTGGACAGCGCGTCGCAGCGCAGGCAGCGGCCCGCCTCGCAGTGCGCCTCTTCGTCGCTCAGGCCCTTGTAGCAGGGAGCAAACGGATCGCAGCTCTTGCAGCCGGCGTACTTCTCTTCCGCTCTGGGCGTGGGCGCTTCGTTCAGCTCGTGGGTCTTCACGCGGTCTTCGCCGGACTTGACAGCCACGACCTGACCGCTGCCGCCGAGATAGGCATCGATGGAGCCGGCAGCGACCTTACCGCCGCTGACGCACTGCACCACGTTGAGCAGGCGGCCTGCGCCCAGGCAGTCGCCGGCGGCAAACACATAGGGCAGCGCGGTATGGCCCGCATTCAGCCCCGCGATGCCGCGTGCGTGGACGATCTCGCCGAGAGCGCCCTCGGTGTTCTCCGGCAGGACAACGCCCTGTCCGGCAGCGGCAATGATATAGTCGGCATGAACGGTGATCTTGTCGTTCTCATCGAATTCCGGCGCGAATCTGCCATCGTTGATGACGGACAGGCACTTCTTGAACACGATGCCGGAGGCGGCGCCATTTTCAGACAGCACCTCGACAGGACCCCAGCCCGGATTGGTGGAAACGCCCTCGCTGTAGCCATCCTCGACCTCTTCCTTATCGGCGGGCATGGCGGCGGCGTCCTCAAGGCAGAAGACCTGCGCCGTGGCTGCGCCCAGGCGCTTGGCCGTTCTGGCCGCATCATACGCAACGTTGCCGCCGCCGATGATGACGATGCGCTTGCCGGTGATATCGGGCGCTTCCTTGGCGGCGACCTCGCGCAGGAACTCCAGCGCGCTCATCACACCGGAAACGCTGCTGTTGCCCATCGGGGGGATCTTGCCCAGCTGCGCGCCGAGACCCAGGAAGATCGCGTCAAACCCATCGGCGCGGAGGCTCTCGATGGTGAAATCCTTGCCCAGCGCCTTCTCTGTGACAAACTTGATGCCCATCTTGCGGTAAACGTCAAGCTCTCTGGCAAGCAGCTCCTTGGGCAGGCGGTAAGCAGGGATGCCATAATACAGCGCGCCGCCCAGCTCCTTCTTGGATTCGTACACGGTAACGTCGTAGCCGTTCAGGCAGAGATAATACGCGCAGGACAGGCCGGACGGGCCGGAGCCGACAACGGCAATGCGCTTGCCGTTGGCAGGCGCAACAGCAGGAACGGGAAATTCCTCACCCGCCTCCACGATCTTGTCGCAGGCGTAGCGTTTGAGCGCGCGGATAGACACCGGTTCATCGACCTTCACGCGGCGGTTGCACATCGTCTCGCAGATGTGCGTGCAGATACGGCCGCAGATGGTCGGCAGCGGGTTCTCGCGCTGGATGATGGAATAGGCGTTCTGATACTCGCCATGATACACGCTGTCCACATACAGGGGAATCTCCACGTTCGCCGGGCAGGTGTTCTGGCAGGTGTAGCGCATACAATGAACATACGGCTCCATGCCGCGGTAGAGGCACTCGTTGCAGGCGAGGCAGCGCTTGACCAGATCATAGCGGCCGGCCTTGACCTTCTGTACCCACATCGCATCCGCGATCAGCGGGCGGGCGATCGCCACCATATCCGCGCGGCCCTCGTCGATCACAGACTCGGCAAACCTGGGATTGTTGCCGATCTTGCCGACGGTAATGATGGGAACCTTAACGTACTTCTTGATATCCTCGGCCAGATAGACGTTCGGGCCGTCGGGATACTCGCCGGTAGGCTTGCCGCGCTTGTCGCTGTAGCCTTCAACGGGCGAATCATCGAAGCGGACGCCCGCAGAAACATCGAGGCAGTCGATTCCGTTCTCCTCCATCGCCTTGGCGAAAATGCGGGTCTGCACCAGCGTATTGCCGCCAACGATGAATTCCTCGGCGCTGAAGCGTGCAAACAGCGGATAATCCGGACCCACAACCTTGCGGATACGGCGCAGGATCTCCAGATGGATGGACATACGGCCGTAAATATCGCCGCCGAACTCATCGGTTCTGGTATTGGTGCGGCGGGAGAGGAAGTCCGCCAGCGTATAGGTGTGTGCGCAATGGATCTCAATGGCATCGAAGCCGGCCTCGACCGCGCGGCGCGCGCCGTCAACGAACTGGTCGATCATGTGGTAGCACTCTTCCTTGGTCAGGTCAGCGGGGACCTTGCCGCTGTTATGGATCGCATGGGCGATCTGCAGACCGATGAGGCAGTTTTCCTTGTGAACGGCGTCAACCAGGCGCTTAAGTCCCTCAACGTGGCCGTCGTTGCTGATCTGAAGGCGTCTGCCGCCGTGGATATACTTGGGGCAAACGCTGGTATGTTCCGTCATGATCATGCCAACACCGGAACGGGCGCGGGCAACATAATGGTCGATCGTGTCCTGCGTGACAATGCCGCCGGGGCCGGCAGAGTTGGAGAACATCGGGGACATAATGATGCGGTTGGGGATTACGAGCTTATTGACCGTAATGGGCGTAAACAACTTCGAACTGTTCATTGGCGTAAGTACCTCTTCCCTTATTTTTTCTTGTCTCGGAGTTCCTGGATCTTTGCAGCCGCAGTGTGGATCGCATCGGAGAACTGCAGGTAGCCCGTGCATCTGCACAGATGGCCGGAAAGCTCGCTGCGGATCTGTTCGTCAGTCGGATGATCGTATTTGTCCAGCAGAGCCTTGGCGCTTAAAATCACGCCCGGGATGCAGAAGCCGCACTGCACTGCGCCCGCTTCCACAAAGGACTGCTGCACAAAGCTGAGATCCTCGTCATAGTCGAGTCCCTCGATGGTGACGACCTTTTTGCCGTTGACCTTGGCGGCGGGTACGGTGCAGGAGTTGACCGGCCGGCCGTCGATCAGCACGGTACAGGCGCCGCACTCGCTCTCCTCGCAGCCCATCTTCGTCCCCGTCAGGAGGAGCTTTTCGCGCAGCAAACGCAGAAGAGTCTCCTGCGGCTCAACGGCGACCGTGGTGTCCTTGCCATTCAGATTAAAGGTAATGTTCTGCATAGCTTGCCTCACTTTTCTTCCGCATCTGCGGCAATACGCGCAAGCGCCTGCTCAACGGCGCGCTCGACCAGCGTGCCGATCAGTTCCGTGCGGTATGCGCCGGAGCCGCGCAGTTTGCTGTCGCGGGGGTGGATCTCGGTCTTGACGCATTCGCCCGCCTCGGCAGCAAGCGCCTTGTCGCCAAGCGCGTGGCCGGTCAGCAGCTGCTCGGTCGCCTTCGCGCGATACGGGACGACCGCCACGGGAGACGCGACGACACGCGCCTCGGCGATCGCGCCGTTTTCAGCGATCAGCTCAACCGATACGTTCGCAACGGGCAGCGCCAGGGAGTTGCGCGGGGCGATCCGCTGGTAAGCGGTCGCAAACTTCTTTTTGGGAATGGGGATCATGATCCTGGTCATGATCTCGGCGCCCGGATCGACCACGCTGCGGCCCACGCCGAGAAACAGGCTCTCAACGGGAACAGTGCGGCGGCCCTCCTGCGACAGGATCTCGCAGGACGCGCCCAGCGCGACAAAGTTCACGCTGGAGTCGGCTGCGGGCTGGGCGCTGACGATATTGCCGCCTACGGTGCCGATATTGCGGGTCTGCGGCGCGCCCACGCTGCCGCAGCCCTGTGCAAGATTGGGGAAATAGCGGTTGACGAGCGCATTTTCTGCAACCTCGCTGTGCGTCACGCCGGCGCCGATCACGAGCATCCCGTCTTTTTCCTCAATGCCATGCAGCTCTTCGATGGCGTCCACATCCACCAGCGCCGCCGGCTGCTTCTTTCCGTGCTTCATCCACAGAACAAGGTCAGTTCCGCCGGACATCAGCATCGCCTTGCCCTGATAGGACTTCAGCATCTCAACGGCTTCTTCCGCCGTCTTCGGATACAGGTATACTTCCGGCTTCATTTTACTGCCCCTCCTTTTTCTTTTCGGGGTGAAGCGCCCAGAAGACCTCCTCGGGAGTAACGGGCAGGTTTCTGATCTTCACACCGCAGGCGTTTTCAATCGCATTGCAGATGGCGGGACCGGTGGGAATGAGCGTCGGCTCGCCGATGCCCTTTGCGCCGTAAGGTCCGCCGGGGTTATCGGTTTCAACAATGAAGCTCTTGACCGGCGGCATATCCTTCATCGTCATGATCGTGTACTTGTGCAGGCCGTCCATCAGGGGCTTGCCGTGGTCGAACAGCTGGTTCTCATACAGCGTCCAGCCGATGCCCTGGGCCACGCCGCCGTTGATCTGGCCGATCACGCCGTTGGCGTTGATGACCTTGCCCACATCGTGCGCGGCGGTCACGCGAAGCACCTTGCACACGCCGGTGCGGGTATCGACCTCGACCTCAACGCCCTGCGCGCCGAAGGAATAGCCGCTGGAGTAGTCGCCGTAGCCGGTGGAATCGGCGCCAACGGTAGCCGGCTCATGCACAAAGTGCGCCGACAGAGGAATGCCCTTGTTGGTGCGGATCGCCTCGTTGGCCGCCTGCTTGAAGGTAACGAATTTGCTGGGGTCGCTGGTGTAGAATATCCTGCCGTCCTTGATGTCGAGCATATTGGTGTGCATCCCGAGCATCTGCCCGGCAACCTCCAGCACCTGTTCGCGCACAACATCGGCGCACTTTTTCACCGCGCTGCCGCCAAGCGTCGTCACGCGGCTGGAATAGGTACCCATGCCGAACGGGCAGGTATCCGTATCCAGCGGCATTACAGTCACATCGTCGATATCGATGCCCAGCTCCTCCGCCGCAATCTGTGCGAAAACGGTATTTGCGCCCTGGCCAAGGTTGGCCTCGCCGGAGAAAACGAACACACGCCCATCCTCATGAATGCGGATAATGGCTGCCGAGCCATCGAACTTGCTGCCGCCGCGGTTGCCGGAAACGTGGACCATCGCGCAGGTGGCTACGCCGCGCTTGATATAGCCGTTGGGATCCTCGGCGGGGAGACGGTCCTTTTTGATCTCGCGGTCGGCGATCTCAATGCACTCGGCAAGGCCGCAGCTCTTGAGCTTCCAGCCGTGAATGGTCAGATCGCCCTGGCGGGAGCAGTTTTTCAGGCGGACTTCGGTGGGATCAAGCCCCATCTTCTTGCTGCACTCATCGATAAAGCATTCGAGCGCGTAGTGCGCCTGGCTGTTGCCGTAGCCGCGGAAACCGCTGGTCGGCAGCAGGTTGGTGTAAACCAGGTAGGAATCCGTTTTGGTGGACTTAAAGCGGTACAGGCAGTCTGTGCGGATGGACATATTGTTCATGATCTTGGAGGCTGCCCAGGTATACGCGCCGTTGTCGCCGATGATGGTAGCCTGCTTGGCGACCATCGTGCCGTCCTTCATAAAGCCCATCTTCAGGTGGATCTTCGGCGCTACGCGCGGGCGGGAGGTCAGCAGATCCTCCTCGCGCGAGAGAACATACTTGACATATCTGCCGGTCTTTTGGGCAAGAATGGCGATAATCGGATGGAAATTGCGGATCCAGATCTTCGCGCCGAAGCCGCCGCCGACAAACGGGACCTTGACTTCGATCTGCGAAACGCCTATGCCCAGCGCCTTGGCAATCTCATTGCGCGCCTGGAACGCCGCCTGAATGCAGGTGTAGACCGTCAGGCGTCCGTTCGTCTCCCAGTTTGCAATGGCGCCCATCGGCTCCATCGGCAGGCCGCTGACGCGGTGGGTAGAGAAATCCTGCTCGAAAACGTAGTCGCAGGCCGCAAAGTCCGCTTCCACGTCGCCGCGCTGGAAGTGATATTCCTTGGCAATGTTGCCGGGCTTATCGTCGTGAACCAGCGGAGAACCGGGTTCCATCGCCTTGATCACGTCGTCTACGACCGGCAGAAGCTCATACTGCACATCGATGAGCCGGATCGCCTCCTCGGCGATCTCCTCGGTCTCGGCCGCAACGGCCGCCACCTCGTCGCCGACATAGCGAACCTTGTCTACGGCAAGGATGTTGACATCGGCAACATCAAGGCCGAACTTGTTGGGCGGGCAGTCCGCCGCTGTGATCACGGCGTGAACGCCGGGCAGCGCGGCCGCCTTCGATGTATCGATACTGACAATGCGCGCATGGGGGTGCGGCGAACGCAGTATCTTGGCATGAAGCATACCGGGGAAGGTCAGGTCGTCTACATATTTTGCCTTGCCTGTAACCTTCTCCTTTGCGTCGATAAAGCTCTGTTTATGACCTATGTATTTCATGGCATATCTCCTATTACTTGCTCATGGCTGGGGGAGTTCTGCGATATCAAGCGTGTCTGGGAGGAAAGCGCACAGCCCTCTGACAAAGAGTACCGCGCCGCGGATCATCCCGGAATCGCAGAGCGTCTTCGCGCGAGCGTAGCCATTTTCGATCGCGCGCAGGGTCTCTTCCCTGCTCAGTGGTCCAATCTCCTCTACAACAGTCAGCCCTGTGATATCGGTGTCGTAATCGATCTGCTCCGCCGGACAGGTGCGAACAGCAGGGCTTTTAATAAATGTGTGGTTGGCAATGTCGGTCGCTGCGGCGTCTGCAAGGGCGCAGGTATCCGCAAGCACCGTTACGGCGGAGGCGATCCCGCGGGAAAGGCTTCTTCCGCCAAAGCCGCTTGTCGCTATGCCGCGGATCCCCTGTCCGCCATGGACGGTCAGTCGGTGTGTGATGCGTCCAGCGGCAATGTCGCTGATCACGCCGACGCTCAGCGCCCTGCGCGGATCCGCAACGTCAAACGAGACGTCGCCGCCGTTGTTGACGATCACATAATCCGCGCTTCCGCTGCGGACGATCTCCTCGCGGATCAGGTCTGAAAAGGACCCCGCCACAGCTGCCATCGGGGTAAAGGTGGGGTCCTTTAGCAGGCGGACTGAAGAGATCATTTTGCTGAGAACCGCTGGTGCGTTTTCTAATTCAAAGTGTTCGAGCGATGGAAGATAGCTTTTTGCCTGAGGCAGAAAGGGCAGCAGCTCTTCAAAGGCGGCAAGCGCCTTTTCCGCACCCAGTGCGGCAGCAGCCGGCACGGGCGCGCCGTTCTTCATTGCAGAGATGGAGAGCGTCATAGGACCATAATCCAAAAGCACGCGACCATCAGCTAATTGACGATAGGGTTTCTCCGGGACCATATGACGCTCTCCTTTGTCATCTGCAAATCAAGCGGGAAGAGGCTGTTTCAATCCGCTTTTCCGGGTAGCTTAGGCAAGGGAATCAAAGAACTGCTGGGCGCCGGGGTGCATGGGGATGGGGTCGGTGGCTTCCAGGTCCTCAACGGTGATGTTGGCAAGGGAGCTGTGGATGCTCTTGAAGTAATCGAAGTTGTTATAGATCGCCTGAACGATGGCATAGGCCTCGCTGTCGCTCATATCGGCGCTGGCATACAGAACCACGCTCGCCGCAACGGTCTGAACATCCTCGTTGACGAAGGTGTAGGAGCCGGCGGGGATCACGGTGGTGTAGGTGCCGTAGAGGTCGTTGAGGTAATCGCAGCACTCATCGGACAGGGAGAGCATCGTCAGCTCCATGGAGGTCGCAGCGTCAACAACGTTGGATGCGGGAACCTGAATAACGTTGCTGTAGGCGTCGAGCTTGCCGTCGCGCATCAGGTCGATGGAGTTGCCCATGGACATATAATCCACGTTGCCGCCCCAGCTCTGGATGGTCTCAGCGGAAGCGCCGTAGAAGTCAACAACGGAAGAACCGAGCAGCTCCATGAAGGAGTCCTTGGAGTTGAAGTTGACCTTCAGGGGGTACTTCTGTGCAACGAGATCCTCGAAGCTGGTGATGCCGGTGGAGTTCTTGATGAAGAACTGCTCGCAGGCTTCGCCGTAGAGGACGCACAGCGCGCGGAGGTTGCCGAGCTGAGACTTGAAGGGGGCGCTGCCATCGGCAGCGAGCTTCAGCAGGGAGGTGTGGGCAATGCCCATGTCAACATCGCCGGTGGAAACGAGGGCGATGTTCGCAGCCTCGCTGCCGACCTCATAGGAGACCACGGAGTTGGGAAGGTCTCTGCGGACGACCTCCGCAACACCTTCGCCGATGGCCGCCCATGCGCCGCCGATAGAGCCGCCGACGATGGTCGCGTTGATGCTGGTAACTTCGCCATCATTGGCGGGATCGTTCTGGGCGCCCTGATCGCCGCAGGCTGCCAGAGAAAGGGTCATCACAAGCGCGAGGACGAGGGAAAGCATTTTTTTCATCGTTTTTCCTCCAAATTTGATTTTGTGTGTCGGTTATTTACGCACCAGGTCTTGCAGGGATCAATCTACTTCGTCGTCGATCTCGATATGGTCAACCGTTTCGACTCTCACGGTTCCCGTGACGACCGCGGCAGCCTTGGGGCCGTCCTTCTTGTTCTGGATGATCTCGAAGATCACAACAGCAGCAATCAGCGCAACGCCGATGATATCCGTCATGCTGCCCGGCAGCAGCAGGCAGAAGCTGCCCGCGCCAAGCATCAGGCGGGTAACGATGTCCATCCTCCTGAGCAGCCAGCCCTCGAGCGCGCCGCACAGGCAGATCGTGCCGACCGTTGCAGTGATCACGCACTGAATGGATTTAAAGGAGAATTCCGTAAGAACAGTGAGCATACTCGGCTCAAGCACGAATACGAACGGAAGAATGAAGGAGACAATGCCGATCTTGCAGGACTTCCAGCCGATGCGGTTGGCATTGCCCTCCGCGATACCGGCGGCCGCATAGGACGCAACGGCAACGGGCGGCGTAATGGCAGACAGCGTGGAGAAGTACACCACGAACAGGTGTGCGGACATCACGCTGATGCCAAGGTCGATCAGGGAAGGAACCGCCAGAGACACCGTGAGCGCATACGCTGCGGCAACGGGCATACCCATGCCGAGGATGGTACACAGCAGCGCGGTGAGGAAGAGTGCGGAAAGGATGTTGCTGCCGCCGAGGCTGATGATCAGGCTGGCGATCTTGCCGCCAAGGCCAGTCGTCATCAGGCCGCAGATGACCATGCCCGCAACAGCGCAGGACAGAGACACGATAACGGAGGCCAGCGCGCCGTCACGCAGCGCCTTGAGGATCTTTTTGGGACCCATGCGGGTCTCTTTTCTGAACCAGCTGACGACCACCACCGCGATGATGCCGGCCACGGCAGACATGGAAGCGGTATAGCCCATGAGGATCATGACGATCAGGAGGATCAGGGGAATCACGAACGGGAAGCCCTCCTTCAGCGTTGCGCCAACGGGAGGCAGGTCCTCCTTGCTCAGGCGGGGCAGGTTGTCATTCTTGGCACGGAAGTGGACCATGAACGACAGCGAGACATAGTAGAGAATACCGGGAATCGCCGCCGCGATAGCGATATCGCGGTAAGGGATGCCTGCCATCTCGACCATCAGGAACGCCGCCGTACCCATGATCGGAGGAAGAATGCCGCCGCCGGTAGAAGCAACGGCGCTGATGGCGGCAGAGAACTCGCCGTCATAGCCGACCTTCTTCATCATCGGGATGGTGAACGAGCCGGTAGTGGCAACGTTCGCCGTGGGGCTGCCGTTGATCATGCCGAACAGGCCGGACGCAACAACCGCAACCTTACCGGCGCCGCCGGTATACTGGCCTGCGACCGCCATAGAGAACTTGTAGAAAAAGTCGCCCGCGCCGGAAACGGTGAAGAACGCGCCGAACAGGCAGAACAGGAACACATAGGTGGACGAGCAGGCGATGGGGGAAGTGAAAATGCCGTTGGTCGTGAACACGCACTGGTCAATGATGTTGATCAGCTTGATATACCTGTGATACAGTCCGCCGGGCAGATAGTGGCCGAAAACCGTGTACAGCAGAAAAACGATGGCGATCAGCGGAAGGACCATGCCCATGGTGCGGCGGGTGCCGTCGATAATCAGGATCATGAACAGCACCGCAACGATCACGGCGACCGTCGGCAGCGGATCGACCTGCGGCCAGCGGGTGGTATACTCGGGTACATGGAGCGCATAGTAGATGCCGGCGGCCGCAATCAGCGCGGCGATCACGCCGTCCATAATGGAAAACTTCTTGCGGTCGGCACCCATACGCGGGGTGTAGTACAGGTAGCACAGCACCAGAACGAACGTAAGGTGGATGCTGTAGTGCAGCAGCGGCTGGATGGAACTGAACGTTGCCTGCCACAGCTGATAGATAGACATGACGATCGCGATAACGCCGATGAGCTTATCCTGGAAACCGCCTTCTTCAAAGCGTCTCTTCTGACCGCCATCCCAGAAACTTTTTAGCATAGCTTTCATACTTGATTTTACCCTATTCCTTTTGCAGCTTATTATTTGGTGATTGAAAAAAACAGAGAACGAAAAGAGTCGCACAGAGGTTAAGGGATACCGAAGCTTTCTCCGCTCCGGCCGGAAATGCCAAACGCTTTTTTCAACAACCACACAATCAAGCAATACTAAATAAGCGGCTTTGCATTTCCTTGTGCGCGGAGGATGCATCATCCTCCGCGCACAGAGGGTATCCGATGCCAGGAGAATTACTTGAGCTTAACGTACTCGAAGCGGCCTTCGTCAATAACGTCCTTCATCATGCGGATGGCTTCCATATGACCGCCGATCTCGCGGTACTTCTCCTTGGTGATCGTATACTCGATGGGAGCGACCACTGCGGGGGAAGCCGTATAGTTGAACGGATGATCGACCATCTTTTCAACATCGGCAAGGAAGGTGATGCCGCCGCCGGGCATAACGAAGGTCTTCGCGCCCGCGATGCTCAGCTCCGCGTCGCCGTTATGAACCGCATGCGTCAGGCGGATCGGATCGACAGTGACGCCTGCACGCGCACTGCCGCCCACGCCCGCGTAATACATGGCGCTCACGCGGCTGTCCTCGCAGGCATTTGCCGCGAGCTGGCGGAACTTCTCAAGCTCCTCGGGGATTTCAACAGGATGAGGCTTGCCATCCTCGCCGACCTCGAACAGGGCGATCTTGCGCCATGTCGTCTCGGCAACGAGAATCTTCATTCCAGGATGGGCGATGCTCATATCGATGTTCTTGATCGCATCGATAGGATCCATCACGGACGTTCCGCCCCAGCCGTCGCCGTGGTCGAAGAAGTAACGACCGGGCGTCGTCAGGCGGCCGACAGGCGTCACGCCGCTGTAGGGCAGCTGCTCCGCGCCCGCAGGGTGGCGGGTGAAGAGGCCGGTGATGTGGTGGTCGAGAATGATCGCCTCATCGACCAGCTTGCCCAGATGCTTTGCGAACAAGCCACAGCACGCGCCGCCGCAGCCAACGCGCATTTTGGTATCAGGCGTACCGTTGATAACGGGCGCCTGACCGACCTGAAGCACAAGCTTTGCGCCGCCGTCGATGCTGACCTCAACGGCCTCCTTGTTGCCAAGCTCGGCCATGGTCTTAACGACGATGTTGCCGTCAGGACCCTTGACGCGGTTGCAGCCGCCGAAGATCAGGATCTGGGAGCCGTACTGCTCGGTGCTGACCGAGCCGACGTTTTTGCCGTTGCGGCGCACGATCGCGCCCTCGTCTCCGATATGGATATTGGTGTCGATCTTCACCATCAGGGAACTATAGGAGATGGGAGCCTCCGTGACGACGGTAACGACGTCGAACCCGTCAACGTGTTCTTCCACGATGTAGGGAGCGGGGTGGTAGTCGGGATATGCCGCGCCGGCGCCGACAGCCGTGATCAGCGGCTTGCTGATGGCGATGCGCTCAGGGTCTTTTGCGGTGGAATCGGGGATCTGCAAAGGACGGTTGCGTACAAGGTCGCCGTTGACATTGGTAAAGCGTTTGCACGCGCCGACTTTGCCCTCGGGGATCTCGCACTTGACGCCGCAGTTTTTGCAGACGACCCAGCCGGGCGCCGCCTCGCGCGGAACGTTTACGACCGCGCCGAATTTGCACTCGCGCAGGCAGGAAAGGCAGCCGACGCAGGCTTCTTCGTTCACGACCGCCTTGCGTTCCACGATCTCAATGGCGCCCATCGGGCAGATGCGCGCGCAGGCGGTGCAGCCCTTGCAGAGATCCTTTTGAATGTGAACCATGGGCGTTCTCCTTTATTGCGATTAAAGTAGGGGCTGTGAAAATCTTTTTCAGAGAAGTATGCGCTCCTTACAGAATGCCGTTCTTCTTCGCCTCAAGGATCTTCAGCAGGCGCTGCTGCTCGTTGTTGACGATCATAACGCCCTCGTCCACGCCCATGCCGGGCTTGGAAGCCATAGCGAACGGATGGGTGGCCATGGCGAGGTTGACGCAGACGATCGCAGAGTGGTCAGTCTCGTTGCAGGTACCGCCCTGATAGGCGAGGATGTTGTGTTCCTTGCAGTAGAGAACCGCCTCAATGATGTTGTTGATGCCGCCGAGGTCGATGGTCTTGACCTGAACCATATCCATGCCCTTGTTGTCAACCCAGCGCTTGATGTCCTCGTAGGTGTTGGCGTACTCGTCGATGATGAGCTTCATGGTAGAGCCCTTCTCGTCGAGCTTCTTGCGGATGTACTTGAAGCCTTCCATCTGCTTCTCGTCGGACTTGAGGTCAACGGGCATCTCGCAGAAGACCTGATAGGGCTTGCAGATCTCTTCCATCTTGATGAGGTAATCGACGACCTTGTCCAGATCGTTGTTGAAGCAGTAGCCGATCGTGCCGTACATATCGTAACGCATAACGGGGTTGTAGTCCGGCTCGCCGATCTCCTTGATTCTCTTCGTGACCCAGTCGATCCAGTTGAGGAAGATCTTGCCGTCGCCAGCGCCGAGCTTCTTTTCAACGTTGTTGATCAGGCCGTGAGGCATCATGCCGACCTTCTTGAGGATCATCTTATCGACATTGATGTAGCGCTCATCGCCGGACTGCGCGTTCAGGCGGACCGGAGTGAGGTCGATGGGCAGGTTGTATTCTTCAAGAACGACTTCGCACATGGTGCAGTGCTTGATCTTGGAAACGCCCTCAAGGATCGCCTGCGTAACGCCGTAGCGGATGGAGGCGGGCAGGCGGCCGATCTCGGGGAACTCATAGCGGTCGAAGGTCTCGGCGGTCTGCTTGAAGTTGGTCAGATCCATGCCCTCGAAATAAGGAACAACGTACTTGTTGATCACTTCAATCAGCTTGGCGCCGGTATTGGGGACCTCGCGGCCATCGCTGGCGGCATACTGGGCAACAGCGCAGTCGCCGTAGGCGATGTCGCCGTTTTCAAGAACGAACATAACGGAAACGGCAACGCCGGGCTGACGGATGTGCTTGAAGCCGGGGGTGACAGGCTCGCCCTTGTAAACAAGGCCGTCTTCCTGAGCGCCGCGCTTGATGGCTTCCTTATCGTCCATGTAGAAGCCGGTCAGAACTTCCGTGCAAAGCACTTTCTTGATTTTCATAGCGGTTATTCCTCCATTAAAAAATATTTGTTTTATGTTGGTTTTTGATTTTTGGAAACGGTTTTTCAAAGCTCCGTGGTGGAGCGGCGCGGATCGAAGCAGCAGCCGCAGCGCATGGAGACCACGCGCACGCCGCTGGCGCGCTGCGGGCCGATCTTGACGAAGGTTGCAAGCACCGTATGGTTGCCGCCAAGACTCATCGCGCCGAAGAGGTTTTTATTCAGCGCCTCGGTGATCTCTTTTTCAAAATCGCTCTGTACGCTGAAATTGCCGGTCGCCATCGCCTCCATGGAGAGGGCGGCGGCCTCATAGTTGCTGCGGCCGATGCCGAAGCTGAAGGTGCAGGGCAGGCAGCCGAGCGTGCGGGCGCTTTCCGTTGCCCATGCGATCATCTCGTTTTTCACCGTGTCAACGGTATGGCGGTGGAAGATGCGCAGCGTCTTGCCGCGGATCTCCGGGCCGCCGCCGTACATCATCACGGTCAGGCGGATCTTATCGCCGGGGATGGAGCGCATCTGCAGCGGCGCCATGGCCAGCATGCCCGGGTCGCTGTGCAGACCGGCCTCCTGACTGATCCGCTCCAGATCGGAACCCTTGACCGCCATCGGGCGGCCCGGCAGGCGGCGCAGGCCCTCGACCACGCCCTCGCGGATCGCGCCCTGGAAGTTTGCCGGAAGCGCAGCCTCCTCGCCGACCTCCAAGTAGACGTGCGGGATGCCCGTGTCGTCGCACAGGGGATAGTGCTTTTCATCGGCGACGAGAGCGTTTTTCAGGATCTGCTCAAGCGCCCACTTGGCGTGTTCATTGGTCTCGGTAGCGATCGCGTCCTCATACGCCTTGATCTGATCGGGGCGGAACGAGGAGCCGGCCTTGACCAGCGTATCGGCAGCAGCCTGCTTCAGCTGTTCAAACGTAACACTCATCTTCATTTCCCTCCGTCAAAGATAGATTCGCCCTGCGCAATGGCAATGATCGCCGGAAAATCGACCACGTCCAGTTCATACAGAGCCTCCATGCCCAACTCGGGGAAAGCGACCACGCGCTTGCTCTTCATATTATCAAAGAACAGCGCGGTGACGGGCGGCGTAACCGCAAAAACAGATCCGTTTTTCTTAAGCGCTTCCACGGTCTCCGGCTTGAGCGCGCCCTTGCCGAGATGCAGCTTGACGCCGTTCTCAGACAGCGGACGGATGGATTCCTCGATCTCAAGCTTGTTGCTCGAGGTCGGGCCAATGCCCGCGCAGCTGACCGCCGTGTGGAACACGACCTGTCCCTGAAGCTCAATGCCGTGTTCTTCGAGCGAATGCTCCTCGATGCACTTGACGACCTTTGGCAGCACCGCGTCGCGTCCGGCATAGATCTTGCCGGTGATCAGCACGGTGTCGTAGATCTTCAGCCGGTCGATATCCTCCTGCGGAAGCGGGGTTTTCAGATGATATTCCATAACCTATTTCTCCTCAGAGCGGCCTTTTGGAAAGGCCGGAAGTCAGCTTTACCAGCGCGTCGGGGGATCGTTGCAGACCTTCACGCCGTCCTTGGCGATCAGCTTGCCGCCGATGTAAATGCGCTCGACCTCGGAGACATTGGGATAATTGACGACCAGAACGTCGGCAATGTAGCCCGGAGCCAGCAGGCCCAGTCTCGGGGCGATCTTCGGCAGAGCCTCGGTAACGTTGGTGGTACCCTGAGCAACAGCCTTCGGCAGGGAGACAAGGTTGCGCTTGGTAGCCTCTTCGATGGCCTTGAGCATGGAGTCGCACTGGCCGTTCGCAAAGTCGGTGGACAGGATGTCGATCAGGTCGTTCTCATAGAAGGCAAACAGGTTCTCCGGCGTGGCGACAAGGTGCTTCTGGCCGAACGGATCATGCACGGCCGCATCGAGGATCACACCGTAAAATTCCTTGAGGTACTTGCCGTTTTCAACCGCCTCGTCCTTGGTGAACAGGTAGTTGGAGTGGCAGGCGATGAAGTGCTTGACGCCCATCTTTGCGATCTCGTGGACCTTCTTCATAGAGGTGGGGGCGTTGTGGCACATCAGAGGAACATCCAGACGGATCGCTTCCTTGGCGGCTTCCTTATAGCCGTCGAGCGCGACCTGAACGGAAGCATAGGTGGTCTCCCAGATGATGTCGCGGCACTCTTCCGGCGTCATGATGCTGGCAAGGCCTGCGTCTTCCAGAGCGGCGGCAACGATGTCGCGGTTGTAGTAGGACTTTTCAATAAAGCGGCCGAGAACGGCGAGCTTCATCTTGCGCGCCTGCATATAGTCGATATCGATGCCCTTGACTTCCTTGACCTTCTTGGGGATGTAGAGGTAGTCCTGGCCGCCGCCGCCGAGGGTGTGGCCGCCGCCGACTTCGCCGATACAAACAGCGCCCTGCTCGATCATCTTTTCAGCAGTCATCGCCTTGTGGACTTCGGACAGGCCCTTGCCGTCGCACTCAAGCGCCGCCTGGTAGTTGATGGGCAGGTGCGTGGTGGCCGTCTTCAGACGCATGGGGTGGTTCGCCTGGGTCTCCTTCACTTCGTCCATGGTGGCAAAGCCGTCAACGTTCATCGTGGTGGTATGGCCCTGCAGCAGGTTGCGGTCAAGCAGCTCGATAATGCGCTCACGACCATAGTTCTTCAGGCCGCTGGCGAAGATGGGGCCAAAAGTCACGCCATGCTGATGATGGTTGATCATGCCGGGCATGACCGCCTTACCGGTGCAGTCAACGACCTCTGCCTTGGCCTCGACCGTGTCGTCCACGCGCTCGCCGACGTAAGCGATATCGCCTTCATCGTCGATCAGGACGCTTGCCTTTTCATAGAGCGTTCTGCCGTCGCCGGTAACGACCAAACCGTTTTTCAAAAGTAACATTTATGCTTCCTCCATAAAACAATTTTGAGCAATGCACTCATGCCACTTATAAAGCAATTTTGCTGCCAACTTCTGTCTTTCCAAAAAAAAACGCTCAATTTATGTGGAAACGCACAATTCCTATGCGATATTTCTCGTGTCTGATTGTGTATCGCGTTATTCTTTTTAAAATTTCACGGCGTGCCGCTTTGCCAGATTTGGAAAAAGCATACCTATCATGTTCATTAGCCACAACTTTATCGTTAACTTTCAGAACATCATGTTCATATTTTAAACGTGTTGTTTCAAATTTGCTGTGAAAAACGGAAAAAAGAATTGCATCCAGCTCCCTTCATGGTATAATTACTGATGAAATAATGAACGCGCGACGCCCCGCCGCGCGCAGAAACAAATCGTCCGGATCCGCTCCGGGAACTGCAAGGAGGCCTCCATGTTCCGTATCGCCTGTATCTGCTCCAACGCCGCCGAATACCGCAACGTCATGCAAAGCACCCTGCCGGAAAATTACTTTGTAGACGCTGCTGAGCTGGTGCTGGACGAGGCGGTCCAGTATGCGCAGAAATGCGAACAGATGGGCTACGATCTGATCATCAGCCGCGGCATCACCTATAAGATCCTTCAGCGCACGGTGAACGTCCCCGTCACCGCCATCGACATCACCTATTTCGATATCATTTCCGCGCTGTATGAAAGCAAGCGCTATGTACAAAGCGGCGATTGCAACATTGAGTTTTTCCTTTACCGCGGCTCCAGTCCGCGGCGCGAAGACCTCTACCGGATGCTTGATATGCTGTCGATCGAGCAGAGCTGCTTCCGCGTACACGAATTCCGCAACGGTTCAGAGATCGAACGCATCCTCGACGCCGAGGACCCGCAGAAGACCATCGTCCTCAGCACCGGCGCGTTTGTGGCCAACCGCGCCGAGCAGCGCGGGTTCCGCACCATCTCCATCCGCTCGACGAACGAAGCTCTCTTCCATGCGATCTCTGATGTGCGGCTGTTTCTGGAAAGCAGCAACAACAACAGCGTCCTCAAGCAGCAGATGCAGTCAATGATCGAAAGTCTCTGCTCCGGCATCATCCTGCTGGATGAAAACCGCTCCATCCTTTATGTTTCCGCGCAGATCATAGAGCTGCTGGCCATCGAACACGGCAACCCGATCGGCCGTCCCTTCTCCGATATATTCGGGCAAAGCCGGTTGAAAAATATCTTTCGGGAGAAATCGTGCCGCTTTCCCGTTGGCGACGGCTATATCGCCGCCGAGCTACAGCACATCCTGAAGGGGTCGGAGGGCAATGGCTACGGCATCGCGCTCAGCTTTGTCAAGCAGGAAAAGGCCCCGTCCGATGAGCAGGGCCGCTCCCCTGCGCGCGCGGCAAAATACTCGCTGGACGATCTGCTGGGCAAATCTGCCGCTATCGATAATCTGCGCAAAAAGATCGCTCTTTACAGCTCGTCTGATTTTTCTATTCTCATCTGCGGTGAAAGCGGCACCGGCAAGGAGATCATTGCCAACAGCCTGCACAACGCCTCCGCGCGGCGCAGCGGTCCGTTCGTTGCCGTAAACTGCGCCGCTCTGCCGCAGACGCTGCTGGAAAGCGAACTGTTCGGCTATGAGTCCGGCGCGTTCACCGGCGCAAAAAAAGAAGGCCACTCCGGTCTTTTTGAGCAGGCGAACGGCGGCACAATCTTTCTTGACGAGATCTCCGAGATCTCCCCGGGCGCGCAGGCGCAGCTGCTGCGTGTGCTGCAGGAACGCACTGTGCGGCGCGTGGGCGGCACAAAAAATATCCCGCTCGACGTGCGCGTGATCGCCGCAACCAACGTGGACATCTGGCAGCACGTTCAGGAGGGCAAGTTCCGCGAGGATCTGTTCTACCGGCTCAACACCCTGTACCTGCACGTTCCGCCGCTGCGCGAGCGCAGAGAGGATATCCCCGTGCTGTTCAAGGCGTTTGTAGGGCGCTATCAAAGCGGGCGGCGGCTGCCTGTCAGCTCGGCGGAGCTGAGCTGGCTGCTGAACTATGACTGGCCCGGCAACGTGCGTGAGCTGCTGAGCTTTTCGCAGAAGTTCGCCATGCTCTACGATGATTCGCAGGATGTATCGCAGCTGATCTCCGAGCTGCTGGACGAAATGGCGCTGATCCGCCACCACCCGGACAGGCGTCCGCCCGCCGCAAAGCCGGAGGCTCCCGACGACGACTGTATCACCATCTCGGTAGGCAGCCTGGACGAGATGGAGATGGATATCATCCGCGAGCTGCTCAAGCGTTACCCCAACAAGCGCAGCGCCATGGCGCGCGACCTTGGCATCAGCCGCACAAGCCTTTGGAAGCGCATCAAGCAGATCGAGGATATCGACCGGATGCTTAAATAGTTATTAAAGCCGCGGACGCGATTTGTCCGCGGCTTTGCTGTTATTGCGTGATCTTCCCCGCTAAAAAACAGTCTTTCCGGAAAGGGCGGGTCCACGTTTATCATAGCACCGGAGCGCCTCGCGGCGCAAGGTAAAGTTTTTCCAGCTGTTCAAATTCGTTACACCGCACAGTTTACCAAAGTAAAGCGGTCAAAAAGTTGGAAAACAATTTCTTGACGCGCAAAGGCGAGCTGTCGTAATATAGTAAATGTATTTTTTCAACAGGAGGTTCAAAGCATGAGTGAAGCAACGCGTATCCCCGAGCTGTTCGGCTCGCTGGTTTTTAACGAGAGCGCGATGGAGCAGTATGTGCCGCAAAGCGCGATGGAGATCTGGCGACAGTGCCTGCAAAGCCGCAAGCCGCTGCCGCTTTCCGCCGCTAACGACATTGCCGACGCAATGAAGACATGGGCGCTCGAGCGCGGCGCTACGCACTTTACTCACTGGTTTCAGCCTCTGAGCGGCGTGACGGCAGAGAAGCACGATAGCTTTATCAAGGACGCCGGCGGCGGCCGCGTCATCATGGACTTTTCCGGCAGAGAGCTGGTGTGCGGCGAGCCGGACGCCTCGTCCTTCCCCTCCGGCGGCCTGCGCGCCACCTTTGAGGCGCGCGGCTACAGCGCGTGGGATCCCACCGCGTTCGCCTTCATCAAGGACGGCAGTCTCTGCATCCCCACTGTCTTCTGCTCCTACAGCGGCGATGCGCTGGATAAAAAGACGCCGCTGCTGCGTTCAATGGAGGCCGTGAACCGCGAAGCGGTGCGCGTGCTGCACCTTTTCGGCGATGAAGCCGTGCAGAAGGTCACGCCGCAGGTCGGCGCGGAGCAGGAATATTTCCTCATCGATCGCAAGCTGTTTCTCAAGCGCATGGATCTGCGCCTTTGCGGGCGCGCGCTGTTCGGCGCCAAGCCCCCCAAGGGGCAGGAGCTGGACGACCATTACTTCGGCGCGTTCCGCCCGCGGGTCGCCGCCTATATGAAGGATCTGGACGAGGAGCTGTGGAAGCTCGGCGTGCTGTCCAAGACGAAGCACAACGAGGTCGCCCCCGCCCAGCACGAGATGGCTCCCATTTATACCGACGCCAACACCGCCAGCGACCAGAACCAGCTCGTCATGGAAACGATGAAAAAGGTCGCGGAGCGGCACGGTCTTGTCTGCCTGCTGCATGAAAAGCCCTTTGCGGGCGTAAACGGCTCGGGCAAGCACGTCAACTGGTCACTTGCGGCCGACACGGGCGAAAATCTCTTCTCCCCCGGCAAAACGCCCAGCCAGAACGCCGTGTTCCTGCTCTTCCTTGCCGCCTTCGTCAAGGGCGTGGACGAATATCAGGAGCTGCTGCGCTGTTCCGTCGCCTTTGCCGGCAACGATCACCGTCTCGGCGCGCAGGAAGCGCCGCCGGCCATTATCTCCATTTTCCTCGGCACGGAGCTTGCGCATATCATTGACGCTATCATCGGCGAAAACGACTATACCGACGCTGAGCGCAAGGCGCTGCGCATCGGCGTGGACGTTCTCCCCTCCATCCCGCAGGACACGACCGACCGCAACCGCACCTCCCCCCTCGCCTTCACGGGCAACAAGTTCGAGTTCCGTATGCCCGGCTCCTCGCAGTCCATTGCCGGCCCCGCCACCGTGCTCAACGCGATCATGGCCGGCGAGCTGCACGAATTCTACGAAACGCTCCGGGACGCTTCCGACTTTACCGCCGCGCTGCACGAGCTGGTGCGCAAAACCTTTACCGAACACCGCCGCATCATCTTCAACGGCAACGGCTACGAGGAGGCGTGGGTCAAAGAGGCGGAAAAGCGCGGGCTTGCCAATCTGCGCAACACCGCAGAAGCGCTGCCCGCTTACATCCTGCCGAAGAATATCGACCTGCTCACCAGCCAGGGCGTGTATACCAAAGAAGAGATCTTCTCCCGCCACGAAGTTCATATCGAGAAGTACTGCAAGGTCGTCCGCATCGAAGCGGCAACGCTTGTAGATATGGTGCAGCACGGGATCCTGAACGCCGTATCGGAATATACGGCGGCGCTGTGCGGCACGATCTCCGCCAAGCGCGCGGCCGCGCCGGAGCTTGCCTGCCATGTGGAGTCCTCGCTCGCAAACGCCGTCAGCTCGCTCAACGAGCAGCTGCTGGAAGCAACCATTGCGCTCAAGACCGCACTGGAGACCGTATCTGACGGCGAGGCGCCGGAAAAGCTGCTGCACTACTATCACGATGAGGTCGAGCAGCGCACCGCCGCCGTCAGCCGCATTATTGACAAGCTCGAGGTTCTGACTGCGTCGAAGTACTGGCCGTACCCGACGTTCTGCGAGCTGCTGTTCTCCGTGTAAGTTAAAAAGGACGCTCTTCCGAGCGTCCTTTTTGAGTGGAGCCTGCGCTTCACCCGGCGCAGGCGAATCGGCGGGCGCAGAGCCTGCGTTCCTTGTGTATTCTAAACCTGTGGAGGAAGAAGATATGAAGTACATTTTTGTCACCGGCGGCGTGGTGTCAGGGCTGGGCAAAGGCATCTGCGCCGCTTCGCTCGGGCGGCTGCTGAAGCAGTGCGGGCTTACCGTGAAAAACCAGAAATTCGACCCCTATCTTAATGTAGATCCCGGCACGATGAGTCCCTACCAGCACGGCGAAGTATTCGTCACCGACGACGGCGCGGAGACCGATCTTGACCTTGGCCACTACGAGCGCTTTGTGGATGAAGCGCTCGACGAGAAATCCTCCGTCTCTTCCGGCAAGATCTTCTGGAGCGTGCTGAACCGCGAGCGGCAGGGCGGATATCTCGGCGGCACGGTGCAGATCATCCCCCACGTCACCGATGAGATCAAGCGCCGCATCTACGCCATGGACGATGGACAGACCGATGTGGTGATCTCCGAAATCGGAGGCACGGTGGGCGACATTGAGAGCCAGCCCTTTCTTGAAGCCATCCGCCAGGTGGCGGCAGAGCGCGGACGCGAAAATGTGCTATATATTCACGTCCCGCTGATCGTAAGCATCCCGGGCAGCGGCGAGCTGAAGAGCAAGCCCACGCAGCACTCTGTTAAGGAGCTGCTCAGCGAAGGCATCCAGCCCGATGTGCTGGTCGTCCGCACCGACAGTCCCATCACCGAGGATATCCGCCGCAAGATCGCGCTGTTCTGCAACGTGGAGCCAGACTGCGTGATCCAGAACGCCACGGCGTCCACGCTCTACGAGGTGCCGCTGCTGCTCGAGCGCGAAGGGCTGTGCCGCGTGGTGTGCCGCAAGCTGAGGCTTGCCTGCGGCGAGCCGGATATGTGCGAATGGCGCGCGCTCGTCGGCCGCATCCGCAGCGTACACCGCCGTGTGCGCATCGCGCTGGTCGGAAAATACACCGGTCTGCACGATGCATACCTGAGCGTGGCCGAATCTCTCTTCCACGCTGGGACCGCCTGCGATGCAAGCGTTGATATCGAGTGGGTAGACTCGGAATCACTCTGCGAGGACAACATTGCCGGGCGGCTCAGCGGATGCGGCGGCATTCTTGTGCCGGGCGGCTTCGGCGACCGCGGCATCGAGGGCATGATCCTGGCCGCGCGCTATGCGCGCGAGCAGCGCATCCCCTACCTTGGCATCTGCCTCGGTATGCAGGTCGCGGTCATCGAATTTGCGCGCCATGTGCTTGGCTGGAGCGATGCGACAAGCGCAGAATTCTCCTCTGCCACAGCGCACCCGGTCATCGCGCTCATGCCCGATCAGGTCGGCGTGACCGCCAAGGGCGGCACGATGCGCCTTGGCAGATATCCCTGCGAGCTGGCGCAGGATTCTCTTTCCCGCGCGCTCTACGGCGCGAGCGAGGTCTGGGAGCGGCACCGCCACCGCTACGAATTCAACAACGACTTCCGCAGCGACTTCGCCGCCGCCGGAATGCGCTTTGCCGGCCTTTCGCCGGACGGTACGCTCGTGGAGATCGTGGAGGCGCCGGAACACCCGTGGTTCGTGGGCGCGCAGTTCCACCCGGAATTCAAAAGCCGCCCGAATAAGCCGCATCCGCTGTTCTGCGGCTTTGTGGACGCTTCCCTCACCCGCGCAGCCTTATGAGCGCGGATTTGTGTACAATAGCGCTGGAAATACCGTGTGAGCTATGGTAGAATCAAGCTGTTCTATTGCGCGCTTGCGCTGAGTTTACAATACGGCAGGAGAAATGAACATGAATCACCAAACGATCATCGTCCTCGACTTTGGCGGGCAATATAACCAGCTCATCGCCCGCCGCGTGCGCGAGTGCGGCGTTTACTGCGAGGTAAAGCCCTGCACCACGCCGCTGGCCGACCTTCTGGCCATGTCTCCCATCGGCTTCATCTTTACCGGCGGCCCGAACAGCGTATATCTCGAAGACGCGCCGCACGTCGATCCCGCGCTTTTTGACGCAGGCATTCCCGTACTCGGCATTTGCTACGGCTGCCAGCTCCTCGCGCATCATCTGGGCGGCAGAGTCGTTGCCGCAAGCGATGCCAGCGCACGCGAATACGGCAAGACGGAGACATTTTTTGACACAAGCTGCAAGCTGTTCAAGGGGCTGCCCGACCGCAGCGTAACATGGATGAGCCACGGCGACTACATGGAAAGGGTTCCCGATGGCTTCTCCCTTGTCGCGCGCTCCGCCGCCTGCCCGAACGTTGCCATCTGCGATGAAGCGCGCGGCTTTTACGGCGTACAATACCATCCCGAGGTCAACCACACCGAGTACGGCAGGGACATGATCCGCAACTTCCTCTACGAGGTCTGCGGCGCAAAGGGCGACTGGACGATGGGCGACTACAAAAATACCGCCATCGCCGCCGTGCGCGAAAAGGTCGGCAGCGGCCGTGTGCTGCTGGCGCTCTCCGGCGGCGTGGATTCGTCCGTTGTGGCGGCGCTGCTCGCCGAAGCCATCGGTCCTCAGCTCACCTGTGTCTTTGTTGACCACGGCCTCATGCGCTTAAATGAGGGCGACGAGGTCGAAGCGGCGTTCAGGAAGTGGGACATCAACTTCGTCCGCGTGAACGCCGAGGGCCGCTTCCTATCAAAGCTCGCGGGCATCTCCGATCCCGAGCGCAAGCGCAAGATCATCGGCGAGGAGTTCATCCGTGTGTTTGAAGAGGAGTCCAAAAAAATCGGCGCGGTGGACTTCCTCGCCCAGGGAACGATCTATCCGGACGTGATCGAATCCGGCCTTGGCAGCGCGGCGGTCATCAAGAGCCACCACAATGTTGGCGGGCTTCCCGACTATGTGGATTTTCGAGAGATCCTTGAGCCGCTGCGTCTGCTCTTTAAGGATGAAGTCCGTCAGCTGGGCCGCGAGCTTGGGCTGCCGGAATACCTCGTCTCCCGCCAGCCGTTTCCCGGTCCGGGACTCGCTATCCGCATTATGGGCGAGATCACAAAGGAGAAGGCGGACACGCTGCGCCTTGCCGATGCGATCTACCGTTCAGAGCTTGAAAAGGCGGGCGAAAACAGAAAGATGAACCAGTATTTCGCCGTGCTGACCGACACGCGCACCGTGGGCGTCATGGGCGATGGCCGCAGCTACGACCGCGTGCTTGCGCTGCGCGCCGTGACGACCGAGGACTTCATGACCGCCGACTGGGCGCGCATCCCCTACGAGCTGCTCGACAGGATCAGCAGCCGCATCGTCAACGAGGTCAAGGGCATCAACAGGATCGTCTACGACATCACCAGCAAACCCCCTGCAACAGTGGAGTGGGAATAAATATTTAGTGTTTTCTGAATCCTGAAAAGCGTTGGTAATACAGCGTTTTTCAGGATTTTTCTTTTTTAGCGGCTACAAATTGGCTACATTTGCAGCGATTTTTGTAGCCAGAGGCTCACGGCATAATGCCGTCAAGCTGTCTGGCTACCTCCACCTGCTTGTTGGGGTACAGGTGGCTGTACGTGTCCATCGTTGTCTGTACCTTTTCATGTCCGAGCCGCTCCGCGATCAGCAGCGGAGAGAAGCCCATCTCCACCAGCAGGCTGGCGTGGCTGTGTCGAATGTCATGCACCCGTATCCGCTTCACGCCCGAAGCCTTGCAGCCATACTCCATTTCGTGGTATAGAAAGCTCTTGGTGTAGGGAAAGAGCCTGTCGTCCTTTTGCAGCCCGTAGCAATGGGACATATACTCCTGCAAACAGTTGCAAAGGCCGTCGGGAATAGGGATAGTACGGATGCTTTTCGGTGTTTTCGGAGTGGTGATAATATCCTCTTTGCCGAGGCGCTGATAGCTCTTGTTCACCGTCAGGGTCTTCTTCTCGAAGTCGATGTCCGACGGTGTGAGTGCCAGCAGCTCTCCCTCCCGAATCCCCGTGTAGTACATGGTCATGAATACCGTGTAGCTGGCGGGACGGTCTTTCATGCTCTCGATAAATGTCTGGAACTCGTCCTTTGTCCAGAACAGCATTTCATCGGCTTTCTTCTTGCCCATGCTCCCCGCCTTGTGGCAGGGATTTTCTTTCAGCCCATAGTATTTGACTGCGTAGTTGAAAATCGCCGTGAGCTGGTTGTTGATGCACTTGAGATAGGTCTGGGCGTAAGGCTTGCCGTTTTCATCCCGATAGCTGCTCAGTGAGTTCTGCCATTGGCGCACATGAGTGGGCTTGATCTCGTTCAGCGGGATTTTCTTGAAGAAAGGCGTTACCTTCAGGTCGATCAGCCATTTCTTGCTGGCAACGGTTGAGGGCTTGAGGCGGTGCTCCATATCCTTGACATACAGAGAGATGAAGTCACCGAAGGTCATGCCGAGGCTGCCCGTGGATTGGCTGATAAAGTCACGTTCCCATTGCAGGGCTTCCTTCTTGGTGGCAAAACCACGCTTCTTCTTGTGGATGGTCTTGCCCGTCCAGTCCGTCACGCGGATCTGGGACATCCAGCGACCGGTGTCGCCGTCTTTTGTTACTGACATTTTTACCTCCTTCCCTCAAGAATCAGGCTTTGATCAGGTTATTCACTCGTTACTCTCGCTTTTACCGTATTCCTTTTCCAGAAACTCCGTCCGCTTTGCGATTCGCTCATCGCGGTCAAGCTCCTCCGGCTCTGTGCATTTGACTGCGTTCGCAGCATAGTATGCAAGCGTCTGCTCCTTCCAGCGCTTATATGCTGCCTGCGTGGAGTTATAGGCGCGAAGCTCGCTGCGCTCGTCCTCCCACTGTTCAAGAAAGAGGCACATATCCGCATTGAACTCCGCCGTGCTCTTTCCATCAAAGGAAACCGAGCACTCCCATTGCTTGCTGCGGGGCGGCTTCTGCACATTGATCTTGAAGTCGATGCCCTCTACCGTTTCCAGCTTAAAGAGGAAGTCCATTACGTCGGCAAGCGTCCTGATCTGTGTCGTGCTGGATTCATACCCAAGAATATAGGTTGAGGTCGTGTCCAGCAGGTCTGCGATCTGGTTGACAACGGCAATCGACACTTCAATCTCTCCGGTTTCGTACTTCTGTACGGTGCGGAGGGATTTTTTAAGCATTTGTGCCAGCTCGGTCTGGTTCAGCCCCTTGCGTTTTCTAAGCTGCTTGATTCTCTGCCCGATGGCGGGATAATCGAAATTGTCCATATCTGATTCACCTCGTCCATATCATACCACAGAATAAAGCGAATTGCAAGTGCATATTTATATTTCGCAAAGGCTTGACAGATGCATCTTGTGTGCGTATAATAAAATATGTACTCAAGATGCGTATTACAAAGAATTTGAAGAAAGGAACGCGAATAGAAGATACGCAGACCGAGGCAGATCACTTTGAAACAGGAGGTACTATGAGAGCACAGTTTATCACAGCGTCAGAGGTGGCGGAGATCATGGGCATCAGCCGCAGCAAGGCGTATCAGATCGTCCGGGAAATGAACAGGGAGCTGAAAGCCCAAGGCTATCTGACCGTTGCCGGAAAATGCCCCGCCCAGTATTTCAAGCAGAAGTTCTACGGCTTCCAGATTCCCGGAGGTGAGCGCAATGACGGAAAATGAGAAAACGACCGCCCTCATCCCATCTGTTGGCGCAGATGGAGGGCAGCCGCCTCACAATTCAACTAACCAGAGGATACCACATGAAACCTGCGAAAGCAATCCTTCGGAGGAAAATATTGAGGAAATGCGTGAGAGAATCCGACGCATGAACGACCCGCATTATCTTCATACGGTTTCCATGACAGAGCTGTATCAGACCGCCTACAAGAGCAGGCCGCCCATCATCGACGGCTTGCTCTACGCGGGAGCGTATATCCTCGCAGGAGCGCCCAAAATCGGAAAATCATTTCTGGTAGCGCAGCTTGCCTACCATGTCAGCACAGGGCAAAGGCTGTGGGGCTATGAAGTCCATCAGGGTACGGTTCTATACCTCGCGCTGGAGGATGATTTCCAGAGAATCCAGAGCCGGATGTTTATGATGTACGGCGTGGCGGATACCGCCAGCCTGCATTTTGCAACGGCAGCAAACAAAATCGGAAACGGTCTTGACGAGCAGCTTGAGAATTTCATAAAGGAACACCCCGACACGAAGCTGGTTATCATTGACACCATGCAGAAGATTCGGGAAGCCGGAGGCGAGGCTTACAGCTACGCCAGCGACTATGAGATCATCGGAAAGCTCAAGCGTTTTGCGGACAGACACAGCATTTGCATCGTTACCGTCCATCACACAAGAAAGCAGCCAGCCGGGGACAGCTTTGAAACGATCTCCGGCACAACAGGACTTCTCGGTTGTGCAGACGGAGCACTCCTGATGCAGAAGAAGAAACGGACAGCATTGGAGGCCACGGTCGATGCGGTGGGGCGAGATCAACAGGATCAGATTCTATATCTGAAAAAAGATGCCGGCACGCAGATATGGAGCCTTGAACGGACAGAGAACGAACCGTATCAGGAGCCGCCCGACCCGGTATTGGATACGGTTTCCCAGCTTGTTTCCTCCGAAAGCAGAGAATGGACAGGCAGCCCGACCGAGCTTGCGGAGACGGTCAACACAGGCATGGCAGCAAACGCTCTCACCAAATACCTGAACGTTAAATCCGGCAGGCTGCTGGACGAGTACCATGTGAGGTATGAGAACAGGGCCAAACACTCCGGGCGGCAGGTGAAGCTCACCTATATGATAATCGACAATGTTGAGTACGAAGTAATCGACTGATGAAAGCGCGACGGCTGCGACGGTCGCGACGGTGGAAATGATGCCATCAAAGCAACCGTCGCAATCGTTGCGACCGTCGCGGATAGGAAAGGATAGGAAAATGAAAAGCGTACAAATCCCCTATGATCTGTTCATCGACCTCGCCATGTACCATCTGCGGGGCGAGGATGATTTTGAAGAAGAAATCCGGCAGGGCTTGGAGCAAAAGCTCGACGCCATGCTGAACCGGCAGCTCTATTCCCGGTACAAAACCGCTCCCAACGAAGAAGAACGGGAGCAGGCGCGGCAGGAGTATCTTGACCGGCGTGGAGTGCCGCAGAGCTACCGATGGACTACTCCTCCTTGGGAACTGTGACAGGAGCGTGCCACGCTCCTGTTGCTGGCAGACAAGGTAAAGCATTGGCTGACACAGCCCCTCGCATCCCCGTCTCCATCGAAAAACCCGCAGATTTTGAGATGGATGGCGGAGAGGATTTTCAAAATTCTCTCTGCCTGTGGGCGGCAGCGTTGAAGCAAATTCGATTGCTGAAAGGCTGGCGGTCACGCCGTGGATTTTGCAAAGTGGGTACTACTTGCAAACCACGGCAGAGGCTTCCGCAGAAGCCGCATTCCCCGTTCCCCCTCGGAGAGCCCACGATACTTTGCAGCCGCAGGATGAAAGTATCATAGTGGGTTATTACACTTCCGCAGAAGTGCTCCCTTGGAAGCTACCTCGTCCTGCGCAATCTGAAATCAGGAGGTAATTGCCCATGGCAAGAGGCGACGGTACCCATCGTACCAACGCAAGAAATATGAGGCTGACGGCTACCAGAATCGGCAACGCGCAGCAGCACAACGAACGGGAAAAGGAATCCTATGTCAATCAGGATATTGTCCCGGAGAGAACGCACCTCAATGTCCATTTCAAGAAACCGACCGTCGGATATGCGGAGATGTTTGAGCAGATGAAAGAGGATGGGATCATCTCCACCCGCGGACTGAAAGAGGACGCCTTTCTCTACGGCGAGCTGGTCTTTGACGTAAACACCGCCTATTTTCATAATCACGGCGGCTATGACTTCGCAAAACAATTCTACACCGACGCATACAAATCCGCAATAGAAATCGTAGGTGGAGAGCAGTACATTCTCTCTGCGGTCATGCACGCCGACGAGCGCAACCGCGCCATGTCCGACGCGCTGGGCAAGGACGTGTACCATTATCACCTTCATGTGGTCTATATCCCCGTCGTGGAAAAACAGATTCTGTGGACAAAACGCTGCAAGGATAAATCGCTGGTGGGGACGGTCAAGGAAACGATCCAGCAGGTCAGCATGAGCAAAAAGTGGGATTCCAAGCCCGCGCTGGACGAGCATGGGAAACCGCTGCTGAACGCAAACGGGAAAACTGTGCTCCGAAAATCCTATTCCGTTCTGCAAGATGATTTCTTCGCCGCCATGCGAAAGGCAGGGTATGACGATGTGGAGCGAGGCGAACGCGGCAGCTCCGAGGAACATCTGACGGTGACGCAGTTCAAGGTGCAGCAGGAACAGGCGCGGCTGGCAGAATTCACAGAGCAGAACCGTCAACAGGAAAAACAGGCAGCAACGCTTGGGAGCAAAATTGAAAAAATCCAGAATCAGCGGGTCGATGTGCGGTCTATCGAAAAAATCGTGGCAACGTCCATTCCCTTCTCACCCAAAGTTGCCGTGGAGCGTGAGGACTTTGACCGACTTTCCACTCTGGCAAAGAAGTACGTTACAGCAGAGAAAAAGGAATCCAAACTGCAAAAGGCGTTGGATGCGGCAAACAAACTGATTGCAAAACTCAAGGCTGAGATTGACGGTTTGAAGCAGGAGATTTCCGATTATAAGTCTGTTCGCGGCAAGCTCCGTGCAGCAGAATTGGAGCGTGAAAATACGGAGCTGCGCGGGAAAGTCCGCAGCTATGAGGATGTGATTCAGCGCAATAATCTGTGGCGATTCTTCCATCCGCACAGAGAAAAAGCGGTCACGAGGGACGAAGCTCGCTGATTCCTGTGTAGAGCCGGAAAAAAAGCATTTTATCGAATGGGAGCGCGTCAGACAGGGCAGACATCGTCCGGCGTGCTCCTGTTTGAAAATCGCCGTTTTCCCCAAGTCATGAGCCGGAGAAAACACCTGAAAAACACCCCTATTGCGTAACAGAGGCGCAGAAAGGAGCTTGCATGAGAATAGGGCTTACGAAGCAGGAAAAGACCACTGATATTTGGTTTGACGGGAAAGACCCCCTTATCCATATCCGCACCCACAACACCGACTTGAAGAAGCGGCTGCTTGCTTACAGCAGCCGCTACCCGGCGATCTGCCAGCAGACCGACGCAGACCCGGACACGGGCTGCATGGAATTTGAAATCCGCAAGGGGCGTTTCTCTTTCCGTCTGACCGCCCCATACAGCGAGGAACGCCGGAAAGCCGCCAGTGAAGTGGCGAAGTCTGCTGCGAGCAACTGGACAAAAGGTATAGAAACTGCTTAGATGGTTTCAGCATATATGGTAGATTTATTCAAAAGTTCTTGATATAATTATTCCAGATGAGATGGGGTTGAAGCAAAATACATTGGACAGAAGGGAGATGCTAAAAAACGTTATCTTTTTATCTGAAAGAATCTTTGGACATTACAAAGATTAAAGACCCTGAGCATTCTAAAGAGTCCGAAGTCGACTTTTCTGGTAATTTAGGTCGAGGAGTATTGTTGTTGTCCATCCTTTTTGTGATTGTATATGCTATTCTACTGGTCAAATTTCGTAGATATATAGGAGCCTTTGAAGCATCTTTAACACCAATGATAATTGGGTTGATTAGCTCAATTTTAACATTACCACTTCATGAATTGCTCCATGCCATTTGTATTTCTTCAAAAAATAATGTTCAAATTTACAGGGTCAAATCCGGTCTTATGACATGGTTTACTGCACCTATAACTAAGAGAAGATATTTAGGAATGCTGTTGGTTCCCGTGTTACTGTTGGGGTTTATTCCTTCAATATGCACTTTTGTCATCCCAGAAACAATGCCAGGGTTTATCACCTTTGTATTGATTTTTTCACTTGGTAATATTGGAATGTCGTGTGGAGATTTGACAAATTTTATAATAACAGCGATTAAAGTAAAGAAGGGGAATAAAGTCCTTCCGTGTAAAAATGGGATTTTCAAAGTTCAGTAATCGCGAAGTTTCTCAAAATGCTGTTTGCCACCAGCAAGTTTTGAAAAACTGAACACCGATTATAGAACAGCACACAGTAAAACTAAATAAACCACCCATAAGGGGCAGCCGAGAAATCGACTGCCCTTTTTCCATGCCTACAGACAGAAAGGAGCTTGCATGAGAACAGGGCTTACGAAGCAGGAAAAGACCACCGATATTTGGTTTGACGAGAAAGACCCCCTTATCCATATCCGCACCCACAACACCGACTTAAAGAAGCGGCTTGCCGCCTACGCCG